>Ga0081538_10005274_pt1 | contig 11666 bp, 13 predicted proteins | sample TabmetS5T2R1_FD_71022 | JGI IMG/M metagenome (GOLD analysis project Ga0081538, IMG submission 71022) | Tabebuia heterophylla rhizosphere microbial communities from the University of Puerto Rico - S5T2R1 | ecosystem: Host-associated > Plants > Roots > Rhizosphere ... | reverse complement strand
CCTGCAGCTGTGGCAGCTCAGCCTCATCGCAGCGATCGGCGGCCTATGGCTGATGGATTGGAAGGCGGTAGCGATCTCGGCGGCGATCGCCGGCTACTGGAGCTGGCAGCTGTGGCCGCGCCGCGCGCCACGCACGGCGACGGAGGAGGCGACACCGCTGCTGCGCCTCGTCTCCGCCAACCTGCTGTACCAGAACCTCGACTTTGAGCGCTCGCTGCAGGGTCTCGCGGCGCTCGATGCCGATGTGCTGGTGCTGTGCGAAGTGACACCGGAGGCGCGGCAGCACTTCCGCCGCCTCGAAGTCACTTATCCCCACGCGCTCGATACCTGCGCACCGGAGAGCCTCTATGGCATCCTCATCCTGTCGCGATTCCCGCTGACCCTGCGCAGCACCGGCGTGGGGGAGGATCCGACGCCCCGACACCTCGCCGCAGACCTGGCGATCGGCGCCGACACGGTCAGCCTGGTCACGATCCACCCGACCAATCCGCTGCGCTTCAGCCGCGCGCATCGCATCCCGGCGGAGTTCGACGCGGTGGCGGAGCTGTGCCGCGCGGCGCGGGGCGATCTGGTCGTGATCGGCGATTGCAACGCCGCGGGCTGGTCGTCCTATCTGCGGGCGCTGGAGAAAGCCGCCGGCCTTTCCAACGACGGCAAGGTGCGTCCGTCCTGGCCGGTCTGGCTGCCGCCCCTGGTGCGCCTGCCGCTGGACCATGTGTGGGTGCGCGGGCGCGTGGCGCTGCTCAAGGCCGCGCTCGGCCCCGGGCTCGGCTCCGACCACCTGCCCCTGATCGCGGAGGTCGGCTGGCGGGAGAAATAGGCGCAAAGTCGCCCGGATTCCGCCGTTTTCCGGCGCGATCCTGCTTGCCCGACCCGGCCGCAATCACTAGGTTCGGCCGGTTGCGATTGGTGTTCTCGAGGGAAGTGATGAGTTCCGAACGGCAATTTGCCCAAGCCGCGCGCGCCTGGCCATTCGAGGAGGCGCGCAAGCTGGTGGAGCGCTACAAGGATGCGCCGCCGGCCAAGGGCTATGTGCTGTTCGAGACCGGCTATGGCCCGTCCGGCCTGCCGCATATCGGCACCTTCGGCGAGGTGGTGCGCACCACCATGGTGCGGCGCGCGTTCCAGCGGCTCAGCGACATTCCGACGCGCCTGTTTGCCTTCTCCGACGACATGGACGGATTGCGCAAGGTGCCGACCAACGTGCCGAACCAGGAGATGCTGGCGCAGCATCTGGGCAAGCCGCTGACCAAGGTGCCGGACCCGTTCGGCACGCACGAGAGCTTCGGCCATCACAACAACGCGATGCTGCGCGGCTTCCTCGATTCCTTCGGGTTCGAATACGAGTTCCAGTCCTCGACCGAGATGTATCTGTCGGGCCGGTTCGACGCTGCGCTGCTCGAGGTGCTGAAGCACTACGCCAAGATCATGGAAGTGATGCTGCCCTCGCTGCGCGAGGAGCGGGCCGCGACCTATTCGCCGTTCCTGCCGGTCAGCCCGAAGAGCGGCAAGGTGCTGCAGGTGCCGATCACGAAGTACGACATCGCCGCCGGCACCATCACCTATACCGACGAGGACGGGAGCGACGTCGAGACGCCGGTGACGGGCGGCCGCTGCAAGTTGCAATGGAAGCCGGACTGGGGCATGCGCTGGCACGCCCTCGGCGTCGACTACGAGATGTCGGGCAAGGACCTCATCCCCTCGGTCGAGCTGGGCGGGAAGATCTGCCGCATCCTCGGCAGCAAGCCGCCGGAGGGCTTCAACTACGAGCTGTTCCTGGACGAGAAGGGCCAGAAGATCTCCAAGTCCAAGGGCAACGGCCTCAGCGTCGAGGAGTGGCTGACCTATGCGCCGCCGGAGAGCCTGGCGCTGTTCATGTTCCAGAAGCCGCGCGCGGCCAAGCGGCTCTATTTCGACGTCATCCCGCGCGCGGTCGACGACTACCTGACCTTCACGTCCAAGTTCGACGACGAGGCGCCGGCCCAGCGCATGGAGAATCCGGTCTGGCACATCCACAACGGCCAGCCGCCGAAGCTCTCGTCCGACCTCAGCTACGGCATCCTGCTCAATCTCGCGAGCGTCGCGAACGCCGAAGAGAAGTCGCAGCTGTGGGGCTACATCACGCGCTACCGGCCCGAGGCGACGCCGCAGACCGCGCCCTTCCTCGACAAGCTGGTCGGCTATGCGATCAACTACTACCGCGACTTCGTGAAGCCGGCGAAGAAGTACCGCGCGCCGAACGAGGTCGAACGCAAGGCGCTGGCCGAACTTCTCGCTTATATCGACAGCGCGCCGGCGGACGCCGATGCCGAGACCCTGCAGACCGAGGTCTATGAGATCGGCAAGCGCCATCCGTTCCCGGAGCTGCGCGCCTGGTTCAAGGCGCTCTACGAGGTGCTGCTGGGCCAGGACCAGGGGCCACGCTTCGGCTCCTTCATCGCGCTCTACGGGCGCAAGGAGACCGCGGCGCTGATCCGCAAGGCGCTCGCCTCGCCCACCGGATTGGCAGCCGAATAGCCACATGAGCGAGGCCGCAGCGCCGGTCATTCTCGCCGCCGACTCAGGTCTCGGCGGCCTCACCATCGTGGCCGAAATCCGCAAGGCGCTGCCGCAGGCGCGTCTCGCCTATCTGTGCGACAACGCGTTCTTCCCTTACGGCACGCGGCCGGATGCCGAGCTGCTGGCCCATTTTCTCGGCGTCATGAACCGCGCGATCGCGCGCGTGCAGCCGGACCTCATCGTCACCGCCTGCAACACCATCAGCACCATCTGCCTGCCGCAGCTGCGCGCCGCGACCCGCATCCCGGTGGTGGGCGTGGTGCCGGCGGTGAAGCCGGCGGCCGAGCACAGCAAGCGCAAGGTCATCGGCCTGCTGGCGACGCCGGCCACCGTCAACCGCCCCTACACCGACGACCTGATCCAGCGCTACGCAGCCGATTGCACGGTGCTGCGCATCGGCTCGGCGGAGCTGGTGGAGATGGCGGAGGCGCGCTTGCTGGGCGAAGCAATCGACCGCGCGCGGCTCAGCCGCATCCTGGCGCCGTTCTTCGACCGCCCCGCAGAGACGCAACCCGATGTCGTCGTGCTGGCTTGCACGCACTTTCCCCTGCTGCGCGCGGAGCTGCAGGCAGCAGGTCCGGCCGATGTCGCCTGGATCGATTCCGGCACTGCGGTGGCGCGGCGTGTGGTCGATGTGCTGCCGCCGCCGCGCGGCACTGGCATCGCCGCGGACCTTGCACTGACCTCCGCCAGTCATGGGCTGGCGCTACAAGGTGCCTTGGCGCAATTCGGATTCGCGACGGTCGAGTTCCTGGCCTAGGGATTGCGCAGGCGGCACAGGGCGAAGATCGACTCCAGCTTGGCGCTGAGCGTCGGGTTGCCCTGGTCGAGGCCGATGGCGGCGATGTCCTGCTGCGACAGGCGGTTGCCGACTTCCCTGGCCACGCAGTCGCAGAAGGCCAACATCTTTGCCTCGGTCTGGTCGTCGAGCGGCCGCGTGTCGCCGGAGATGCTGCGGCGCTGCCCGTCGATGCAGGCCTGCTGGAATGCGCTCAACGATTCATTCGGCGGCACTTGGCGCAGGAACACCCAGAGCCCACCTAGGATGCAGACGGCAAGGACGATCGCGCCGACCAGAACGTGCTTCAGGTTCATCTGTTCACCCTGCCGGAACGCTTGCCACCCACCCGCCGCGGGGCCTAGTTTGGCCGCCTGATTGCGAAAGAGCCCGATATGACCGCCAACGCCCAACCCCTCGAGATATTGGAAGATTTGCTGAAGCGCGCCAAGGCCAAGGGGGCCGACGCGGCCGATTGCCTGATCGTGCGCGACATCTCGCTCAACGTCGCGCAACGCCTCGGCAAGCGCGAGAAGCTGGAGCGGTCCGAGGCGCAGGACCTCGGCCTCAGGGTATTCATCGGCAAGCGCCAGGCCATCGTCTCCACCAGCGACCTCGAGCCCAAGACGCTGGACGAGCTGGCCGAGCGCGCGGTCGCGATGGCGCGGGTGGTGCCAGAAGACGAGTTCTGCGGCCTGGCCGATCCGACGCTGCTGGTGAAAGCGCCGGTCGCGCTCGATCTCGAGGACAAGAGGGAGCCGAGCGAGGCCGAGCTCACGCAGATGATCGCGAAGGCGGAAGATGCAGCGCGAGCGGTGCCGGGCGTCACCAATTCCGAGGGCGCGGAAGCGGGCTGGGGCAAGGTGCAGATCGCGCTTGCCGCCAGCAACGGCTTCCGCGGCGGATACTCGACCAGCCGCTGGGGCATCAGCGTTTCGGTGCTGGCGGGCGAAGGCACCGGCATGGAGCGCGACTACGACTTTTCCAGCGCGGTGTTCGGCGAGAGCCTTTCCGACCCGGTGGCGCTGGGCAAGTCCGCCGGCGAGCGCGCCGTGCGCCGCCTCAATCCACGCAAGGCTTCAACCGCAAAGATTCCGATTGTCTACGACCCGCGCGTCGCCAACGGCCTGATCGGCCATTTCGTCGGCGCCATCAACGGCGCATCGATCGCGCGCGGCACCAGCTTCCTCAAGGACAAGATGGGGCAGCAGATCTTCGCGCGCGGCATCCGCATCATCGACGACCCGCACCGCCCGCGCGGCCTGCGCTCCAAGCCGTTCGACGGCGAAGGCGTCGCCAACAAGAAGCGCGCTCTGATCGAGGATGGCGTGCTCACCACTTGGCTGCTGGACAGCCGGTCGGCGCGGCAGCTGGGCCTTACCACCCCCGGCCATGCGGCGCGTGGAACTTCGTCGCCGCCCTCGCCCTCCGCCGCCAACCTGTACCTCGAGCCGGGCAAGGTGACGCCGGCCGACCTGATGTCGGACATCCGCCAAGGCTTCTATGTGACCGAGCTGATCGGCATGGGCATCAACGGCGTTACCGGCGACTATAGCCGCGGTGCCGCCGGCTATTGGATCGAGAATGGAAAGCTGACCTATCCGGTCTCGGAGGTGACGGTTGCCGGCAACCTCAAGGACATGTTCCAGAACCTGACCCCGGCCAACGACCTGCTGTTCCGCTATGGAACCGATTCACCGACCGTCCGGATCGACGGCATGACCCTGGCGGGCGCCCAAGCGGGGGCGTAGAATTACCCGTTCCGGTATCAGGGTGGCGTGACGGACTTCACACGCTCTACTGGCACACTCATCATCGCGTCACCATCTTGTGAAGGACGGGAGCAACTGCGGGCTCCGCTGCTGCGTTCTATATGAGAGTGCAGATCGAGAGGTGAGCCATGGACCGACGCCTTCAATTGTGGCTGGGAGTCAGCGCCTTTGCGTTGCTGGGCACAGTGACGCTGCCAACGATCGCGATCGCCGAGCAGGGCAGTTCCCAGGACAACGACCTTGATCGCGGCGGCTTCCAGCATGAGTGCGGCGAACCCGGCGGCTGCGCCGAGGCGGGTGAGCGTTTCGAATCCACCACGGCGGACGAGCTTGGCGAGGATGACGACGACAGCGGTCGGCTGGTCACGCCGACCCAGCCGCGCAGCCGGGGCGGCGGATTGGGCGCCGGCGATTCCGTCAGCGGCCGCATCGGCGGCGGCAGCCTCGGCGGCAGCCGCGGGGGGCTCGGCGACTAATCAGCACGCGCGCCAGGCTTCGCCCCCTGGCGACTAGCATTTCCCAACCCCACGTCTTTCTGCCCTGCGCCGGGATTGCTCGCGGGAATGTGTGCGGTCTTATGTTGCAAATGCGTCGCATTTGCCCCATGGTCGAGTGTTACCGCAACAAACCCGCGGGGGAGGACGATGACCACACGTTGGAAATTGTGGCTGGGCGCCAGCGCGCTCGCCATGGCAAGCGGCGCCCTGCCGGCCGCTCAGATCGTATCGCCGATCACCAGCAGCCTGCTTGGCCTGAACCTGATCGACGAGGCGCAGGCCCAGGAATCAGGCGAAGGCGAAGGTGAAGGCGCCGAAGCCGAGTGCACCACCGAAGAAACCGGCGAAGGCGAGGAAGGCGGCGCCACCGAATGCCCCGAGCCGACCGGCGAAGAGGGCGAGGGTGAAGGCGAAGGCGGCTGAGCCCCTTCGAAACGCCACTGTTATCAAAGGGCGGCCAGCGGCCGCCCTTTCCATTTTAACCGTGACTCAAATCCGTCATCGGCCCGTCATTTTTCCTTTGCCGCTTTCCGATAGCTCTAAGCCGCGCGAAGCGGGGATTCGCGCGCCGGGGCAACGGTCGGGAAGCAGGAGATGCAGGCGACGCCGCCGATCAACCACTACCGCGCCATGTTCATTTCCGATGTTCATTTGGGGACGCGCGGCTGCAAGGCGGACTTCCTTCTCGATTTCCTGAAGCACAACGACGCCGACGAGATCTACCTGATCGGCGACATCATCGATTGCTGGCGCCTGAAGCGCACCTGGTTCTGGATGCAGAGCCACAACGACGTGGTGCAGAAGCTGCTGCGCAAGGCGCGCAAGGGCACCCGCGTCATCTATGTGCCGGGCAACCACGACGAGCCGCTGCGCGACTATGACGGCATGGCGTTCGGCGACGTGCAGATCATGAATGAGACCATCCACGTCACTGCCGACGGCAAGCGGCTGCTGGTGGCGCACGGCGATGCGTTCGACGGCATCGTCAAGTATGCGCGCTGGCTGGCGAAGCTCGGCGACCATGCCTACGCCTGGTGCCTGCGCATCAATCACTGGTACAACCACGTGCGCCTGGCGTTCGGCTACCCGTACTGGTCGCTGTCGGCGTTCCTCAAGACCCGGGTCAAGGACGCGGTCAAGTTCATCAGCGATTTCGAAAACGCGATGGCGGAGGAAGCCAAGCGCCGCGGCCTCGACGGCGTGGTATGCGGCCACATCCACAAGGCCGAGATCAAGACCATCGACGGCATGCTCTATTGCAACGACGGCGACTGGGTGGAGAGCTGCACCGCTTTGGTCGAGCATCGCGACGGCAGGCTCGAGATCATCGAGTGGGCGGCCAAGCGGCAATTCTCCATGATGGCGCCCGACCTCAGCGTCGCAGCGACTCGTTAGAGAGGCCGCCGCTTGCGTCTCGCCCTCGTCACCGATGCCTGGGCCCCGCAAGTCAACGGTGTCGTCCGCACCTTGCAGCGCACGAAAGCGGAGCTGGAGCGCCTCGGCCATCAGGTCGAGATCATCTCGCCGGACCAGTTCCGCAGCATTCCCTGCCCAACCTATCCGGAGATCCGCCTCGCACTGTTGCCGTGGCGCAAGCTGAGCCGGCAGCTCGATGCGCTCAAGCCTGACGCCATCCACATCGCGACCGAAGGGCCGCTCGGCCGCGCGGCGCGCGCCTGGTGCCTGAAGCGCCGCCTGCCCTTCACCACCGCCTATCACACCAAGTTCCCGGAATATGTGGCGGCGCGCTTCTCGGTGCCGCTGGCCTGGACCTACGGCATCATGCGGCGGTTCCATGCGCCTGCGACACGGGTCATGGTCGCGACCCAGTCGATCGAGGACGAGCTGATCGCGCGCGGCTTCGCCAACATCAGCCGCTGGACCCGCGGTGTCGACCTGGAGCTGTTCCGGCCGGATGAGGCAGCCCTGCTCACCCTGCCGCGCCCGATCCACCTCTATGTCGGGCGGGTGGCGGTGGAAAAGAACATCGGCGCGTTCCTGGCGCTCAGCTTGTCCGGCTCCAAGGTGGTGATCGGCGACGGGCCGCAGCGCGCCGCACTGCAGGCGCGCTATCCCGACGTCCACTTCCTCGGCGCCAAGTTCGGCACCGACCTGGCGCGCCATGTCGCGGCCGCCGACGTGTTCGTGTTCCCCAGCCTTACCGACACCTTCGGCCTGGTGATGCTGGAGGCGCTCGCTTGTGGCCTGCCGGTCGCGGCCTTCCCGGTCGCCGGGCCAAAGGACGTGGTGCGCGAGGGCGAAGTCGGCGCTCTGGACTGGGACCTCGCCAAGGCAGTGGAGCGCGCCCTCACCCTGTCGCGCGATGCCTGCCGCCGCTACGCCCAGGATTTTTCCTGGGAGGCGGCCACCCGGCAGTTTCTCTCCAACCTGGCCCCCGTGACCTACGCCCTTGCATTGATAGGCTTTTTCCAGCACTAAGGCCGGGGGCCCGAGGGGTGGGCGCCGCGTCCACCAGGGGGAGATGCCGTCCATGGAAGAAACCGCGACCGGACACGTCTTGTTCGGCCTCGATCCGCTGTGGGTGTCCACGGCGCTGCTGATCGTCACCTACGCCACCATCATGACCGAGAAGCTCAACCGCGCCATCGTGGCGCTGGTGGGGGCCGGCCTCATGATCTCGCTCGGCATCCTGAACCAGGAGCAGGCGGTCGAGGGCATCGATTTCAACACCCTGGCGCTGCTGACCGGCATGATGCTCATCGTGGCGATCGCGCGCCGCTCGGGCATTTTCCAGTTCGTCGCGATCGTCTCCGCGAAGGCGGCGCGCGCCAGCCCTGCCGGCATCCTGGTCATGCTCGGCATCGTCACGGCGATCCTGTCGGCGCTGCTCGACAACGTCACCACGGTGCTGCTGATCGCGCCGGTCACTCTGGTGATCTGCCGGGAGCTGAACGTGAAGGCCTATCCGTTCCTGTTCGCCGAGATCTTCGCCAGCAACATCGGCGGCACCGCGACCCTGATCGGCGACCCGCCCAATATCATCATTGGTTCGGCGGCGGGGCTGACCTTCATGGACTTCGTCTATGCGCTGTCTCCGGCGGTCGTGATCATTCTGCTGTTCAACAGCATCGCCATCCATCTGATCTGGGGCCGTTCGATGAGCGCAACCCCCGAGGCCCGCGCGCGCGTCATGGCGCTCGATCATCGCGACGCGATCACCGACCGGCCGCTCATGATCAAGTCGGTCATCGTCATCGCCCTCGTCATCCTCGGCTTCGTGATGGCGCATTCGCTGCAGATGGAAGCCGGCACCATCGCCCTGTTCGGCGCGGCCATCCTGCTGCTGGTGGTCAACGTCGGCACGTCGACCGAAGACCAACACCATCACCTGATCGAGAGCTTCAACGAGGTGGAGTGGATCACCATCTTCTTCTTCGTCGGCCTGTTCATCGTGGTCGCCGGCGTCGAGCATGCCGGCCTGCTCAAGATCATGGCCGACTGGCTGATCGGCATCAGCGGCGGAGACATGCATGACCTCGGCCTCGCGATGCTGTGGGTCTCCGCCGTCCTGTCGGCGATCATCGACAACATCCCGTTCGTCGCGACCATGATCCCGGTGATCCAGAACATGGCGCCGACCTTCGGCGGGGAGCAGGCGCTGCTGCCGCTGTGGTGGTCGCTGTCGATGGGCGCGTGCCTCGGCGGCAACGGCACGCTGATCGGCGCCTCCGCCAACCTGACGGTCGCCGGCATCGGCGAGCGCGCGGGCGTCCCGTTCCGCTTCCTGGAATTCGCCAAGATCGCGTTTCCCCTGATGCTGGTTTCGATTGCGATCAGCCACGTCTATCTGGAATGGCGATTCCTATGACGCATTTCGAGATAATGGAGAAGAATGGCGGATGATCCGATTCCCGCCGATCTGCGGGACTTCATCCTGAGATACATCGATTCGGTCGCGCACCTGGAAGCGCTGCTGTTGCTGCGCGCGAGCCCGGAGACCGCGTGGGAAGTCGCCGCCGTCGCGGCGCGACTCTATTCCAGCGCCGAACAGACCGGCGAGGTTCTGGCCCAGCTATGCGATGAGCATTTGCTCGTCTGCGAGGACGGGCTCTACCGTTATGGCGGGCAGCCACCGGAGCACCTTGCGATGATCGACCGCTTGGCCGAGTCATACGCCAGGCAACTCATCCCGATCACCAATTTGATCCACAGCAAACCGCGGCGCATCCGGCAGTTCGCCGATGCGTTCAAGTTCCGAAAGGATCACTAGATGGCGCCAATCATCTATCTTCTATGCGCGGTGGCGGCTTTCCTGTGTGCGTTCCTGCTGCTCCGTGCCTACTGGCGCGGCCGCTACCGCCTCCTCCTGTGGAGCGGGTTGTGCTTTGCCGGTCTCACCCTCAACAACCTCATCCTGGTGCTGGACAAGGTGGTGCTGACGGACGCGGACCTCTCGATCTGGCGCACCTCGGTCGCGCTCCTCGCCATGGCCGTGCTGCTCTACGGCCTCATCTGGGAGGCCGAGTGATGGATCAGGTCAGCGCAGTGCTTCAGGGTGCGGTCGGCATGGCCTCGGGTGTCGCGGCCCTGTTCTTCCTGCGCTTCTGGCGCCAGACCAGGGACAGCTTCTTCCTGTTCTTCGCGGCGGCGTTCGCGATCGATGCGCTGGCGCGCTTCGTTCTCGGATTCGCCGAGCTCTCGGAGGAGACGCAGCCGCTGGTCTATGGCGCGCGCCTCATCACCTTCGGCCTCATCATCCTTGCCATCATCCGCAAGAATCGGCCGACTCGGGGATAGCAAGATGAACCAAGCAACGCTCCAGCTTCCCATCCGCCTGCTGCCGCGCAAGGGGCACCAGCTTGGGCTCATTGCGTTCTTCGGATTCTTCTTCGGTTTCTCGATCTTCTGGATGGGCGGGGCGTCGGGCATTCTCGACCTGGACAACGGCGCCATCCACATTCCGCCGCCTGGCGGCTGGGAGCAGAGCACATTCGGCTTGTTCGGACTGCCCTTTGCCGCCATCGGCATCTGCGGAATCGGCGGAGCGCTTCTGAGGATGCTGCCCAACAGCCCCTACTATCACCTCGAGATCAACGCCGACGGGCTGCTCGTCCGCTCTCTGTTCAAGCAGACGCACCACGCCTGGCGTGACCTGCCAGCATTCGAGACATTGGAGCAGAAGCGCCGGACCAAGAACGGCACTCGCACGAGCTGGTACACAGTCGCGATGGAAGGCGCACCGCTGGAGTCGGGGATGGCGCGCGGCGGCAGCCATCAGCGCGAGGTGCTGCGCATCGATGCCGACGGCTACGGCGCGAAGAACGGCGAGCAGGACGCCGCTGACCTCGCGGCCTGGCTCAATCACCTACGCGATTTGGCGCGCGACAAGCAGCTGTCGCCGAACGAGATTGTGCAGGTGCCCGAAGGCTTCGCCAGCAACGCCATCGCAGTTGCCGCGCAAGCGCTCGGCGGCCGGGCGGAGCGCACGCCAACGGTGGTGCGGCGCTAACGCGCGAGGAAGCCGGCGACCTCTTCGGCCGCGTGCAGGCCCGAGGCCATCGCGCCTTCGAACCAGCCTGCGCTGTCCGCCGCGATGTCGGAAGACGCGAAGGCAAGCGGACCGGTCCCGCGCCAGGTCGCCGGCGCCAGCGCCGCCTCGTGGCCCAGCACGGGCGCGATCCAGGTGCCGCGCGCGAATGGATCGCCGACCCAGTCGTGCCAGTCGTAGGAAAGCAGCGTCGCCTCTGGGAAGAAGCGCGCGACCGCCGCTTGAACTGCGCTCGGTCTTGCCGGGTCGAAGTTGCGCGCAAGGCCGAAGCCGACGATCAAGGTCGCGCCGTCCCCGCCCAAGCGCTCGGAGAACATCCACTCGATGCCGTCGCCGCCGCCCGTCACCAGCACACCGACGGGGACGCCCATGACCTTGGCCCAGATCTTGATCGACGCGCCGATATGGCCGGTTTTCAGCGCAGTGGCCTGCTGCGCCGGCAGCGACGGATCGAACATGATCGCGGATAGCGGATTGATCCCGGTGGCGAGCACAGCCGCCTGCGCGCGCCAGGAGCGTCCGTCGGTGGTGTGCGCGACCACGCCGTCTTC
>Ga0081538_10005273_pt1 | contig 11669 bp, 13 predicted proteins | sample TabmetS5T2R1_FD_71022 | JGI IMG/M metagenome (GOLD analysis project Ga0081538, IMG submission 71022) | Tabebuia heterophylla rhizosphere microbial communities from the University of Puerto Rico - S5T2R1 | ecosystem: Host-associated > Plants > Roots > Rhizosphere ... | reverse complement strand
CCGCGGGTGGGTCCCCCCGTTGCGCCCCTCCCCGCCGCTACGGTCGTCGACTGCAGGAGCGTACCTGCCCGGTGGGACCGGCCGCCACCGTCAATTCGGTCCTACCTTGCGTCGGCGAGCGCGACCAGCTCCTCGGCCGCGGCCCGGCTCTCGATGATCTCGTCGATGATCCCATACTCCTTGGCCTGCTCGGCGGTCATGATGAAGTCCCGGTCGGTGTCGGTGCCGATCTTCTCGACCGGCTGGCCGGTGTGCGCCGCCAGGATCTCGTCGAGCATGCGCCGCATGCGCAGGATCTCGCGCGCCTGGATCTCGATGTCGACCGACTGCCCCTCGGCGCCCCCCGACGGCTGGTGGATGAGGATGCGGGAGTGCGGCAGCCCCAGGCGCTTGCCCTTGGCGCCGGCGGCCAGCAGCACCGCGGCGGCCGAGGCGGCCTGGCCCATGCAGGTGGTGGCGACGTCCGGCTTGACGTACTGCATGGTGTCGTAGATCGCCAGCAGCGCGGTGACCGAGCCGCCGGGCGAGTTGATGTAGAGCTGGATGTCCTTGTCGGGGTCCTCGCTCTCCAGGTGGAGCAGCTGCGCCATCACCAGGTTGGCGACGGTGTCGTCGATCGGCGTCCCGAGGAAGATGATCCGCTCGTTCAGCAGCCGCGAGTAGATGTCGAAGGAACGCTCGCCCCGGTTGGTCTGCTCGACGACGACGGGGACGAGGTAGTTCGAGGGTGCCTGCATGGTGTCACTCCTTCGGCTCGGCGGCGTCGCCGGGCTTCGCGTCGACCTGCTCGGCGTGCTCGACCAGGAACGCCAGGGCCTTGGTTCGCAGGATATCACCGCGGATCATGCCGTCCCCGCGCTGGGTGAGGGCGCGGCGGACCTCCTCGGGGGCGCGCCCGACGCGCTGCGCCTGGCGGCGGATCTCGGCCTCGACCTCCTCGTCGCTGGTCTCCATCCCTTCGGCGGCGGCCACGGCGTCCAGCACCAGCTGCGCCTTCACCGCCCGCTCGGCCTGGGCCCGGAGGTCCGCCTCGATCCCCTCCCTGGTCTGCTCGGTGGCCTCCAGCCACTGGTCGAGGGTGACGCCCATCATGCCGAGCTGCTGGGCGAAGCGGTCGGCCCGGTAGTGCAGCTCGTCGTGGACCAGCGACTCCGGCAGCGGCACCTCGACCGTGTCGAGGTAGGCCTGGAGCACGCGGGTCTCCAGCTCGCTGGCGACCTGGGCGGTGGCCGCCTCCTCGAGCTTCTGGCGCAGGTCGGCCCGCAGCTCGTCGAGGGTGTCGAACTCGCTGGCCTCCTGGGCGAAGTCGTCGTCGAGCTTGGGCAGGACCTTGGCCTTGGCCTCCTTGACCAGCACCTGGAAGGTGACCTCCTGGCCGGTGAGCTCCTCGCCGGCGCCCTCCGGCAGGGTGGCGTTGAAGCGCAGGATGTCGCCCTTGCGGGTGCCCTCCAGCTCCTCGTCGAGCTTGGGGACGACCGTGCCGGAGCCGACCTCGTAGAGGAAGTCGGTCCTGGCCAGCTCGGGGATCTCGGTGACGTGGCGGGTGGCGTGCAGGTCGATCTGGGCGAAGTCGCCCTTGGCGAGCGGCCGGCCGATGACCTCGAGCTGGGCGACCCGCTCCCGCAGCCGGTCGAGCTGGGTGTCGACGTGCTCGTCGGTCACCTCGATGGTCGGCCGCTCGACCTGCACGCCGCGGTAGGGCGGCAGGTCGATGTCCGGCTTGACCTCGACGGTGGCGGAGAACTCCAGCGGCTGGCCGTCCTGGTAGTCGGGGGTGTCGACGCTGGCCCGCGAGAGCGGCTCCACGCCGTGCTCCTCGACCGCGCGGGCGTAGAACTCCGGCACCGCCTCCTGCTCGATCGCCTCGGCCAGCAGGGCCTGGCGGCCGATCCGGGCCTCGATGACCTGGCGGGGCACCTTGCCCTTGCGGAAGCCGGGCACGCGGACCTCCTGCGACAACCGCCGGGCGGTCCGGTCGATCGCCGGCCGGAGCTCGTCGGGCTCCACGACGACGTTGATCCGCACCTTGGTAGGCTCGACGGACTCGACGGTGCTGCGCACAGGTGCCTCCGGTTGGGGACGGTCTGGGGCCGAGCGGCGCCCGGGAAGACGGCGGCCCGGGGCGCCAGCGGCGTCACCCGGGCGCCGGCCAGTATACCCGCGCGGGGCCTGCCACCTGCGGGTGAGGGTGGGGCGCGGGAGCCCTCGACCTCGTGCTGAGGGTCAGGGTCCGTGGCCTGGGGTTGGGTGAGGGGCCGGCCCGACTTCTCCAGCCGGGGTGCCGGCCCCCCTTCGCCTGGGGCCCAGGAGATACCCCAGGGCTCACGGAACGCTCACGTGGGGGTGGGGCCGGCCGCACCACCGCGACCGCCTCCGCCGGACCGGCGGCCAGCCTGCCCGCGCCCGCCAGCGCGGCCGCGTCGGCGGCGGTCTGCGCCTCCGCCCTGGCCGCCCAGCTCAGTCCGACGTCGACCACCAGCGCCGCGATGCCGAGCAGCACGGCGAGCGCGAGCGCCACCGTGACCGCGACGGTCCCCCGCTCGCCGGCCCCCCCTTCACAGGTCATGCGCCCCCCCGGCCGTGGTCCCGACAAGAGCCGCAGAGCATCATAAGCGGCGCCAGCGTCGCAAGCGAGTCCAGTTGCCGCGTGGGGGGCGAACCCCGCCCTCGCTGTCTGGCCGGCTCCATCGCCATAATGTGCGGCGAAGAAGCCAAGCTCGACGCGGCGCGGCCGCCGCGGGCGCGCCGCTCGCGCCGGCGTGAGGTGAGGAGTGCCGGATGGGTACCGAGACCGTCGGCCAGCAGCAGCCCGACAGCGACCGCGTCTGGAGCATCGAGACCAACGGGATCAACGCGATCCCCGACGCCGAGCGTCACGGCAGGCCGATCGAGCTGTTCTGGATCTGGTTCGCCGCCAACATCTCGATCCTCGGCATGTTCTACGGGCTTGCGCTGGTCACGTTCTACGGGCTCAACCTCGCGCAGGCCCTGGCCGCGGGCGTGCTCGGCACGGTCATCTCCTTCACCCTCGTCGGGCTCATCAGCCTGGCGGGCAAGCGCGGCGGCGCGCCCACGCTGACGCTGTCGCGGGCGCCGTTCGGGGTGGCCGGCAACGCGCTGCCCACGGTCGTCAGCTACCTGGCGCTGGTCGGCTGGGAGACGATCCTGGTGGCGCTTGCGAGCCTGGCCGCCCAGGCGATCCTCGAACGCCTCGGCGTCGGTGGCGGCACCGTGAGCCTGGCGATCGCGTTCGCCGTCGTCGCCCCGCTGACCATCGCCATCGGCCTGCTCGGCCACGCCACCATCGTCAAGCTGATGACCTGGTTCACCTGGGCCTTCGCCGCGCTGACCGTGGTCTTTATCGCCCTGCAGCTCGGCGAGGTCGACTGGGACCGGGTCACCGCCCTGCCGGGCGGCCCCCTCATGTCGGGCTTCGTCGGCGGCATGTCGGTGGTGGCCGCCGGCCTCGGGATCGGCTGGATCAACGCCGCCGCCGACTACAGCCGCTACCTGCCCCACCGGTCGAGCTCCAGGGGCATCGTCGGCTGGACGGTGCTGGGCGCCAGCCTCGGGCCGGTGGTGCTGATCGCCTTCGGCATCCTGCTGGCCGCCAACAACGACCAGCTCGCCAGCTCCTCGAACCTGCTCGGCGCGCTGGCCGACCCGCTGCCGACCTGGTTCCTGGTCCCGTACCTGCTCACCGCCGTCGGGGGCCTGCTGGCCGGCGCGGTGATCGACATGTACTCCTCGGGCCTGAACCTGCTCACCCTCGGCCTGCGGCTGCCGCGCTACCAGTCGATCCTGATCGACGGGGCGATCATGCTGGCCGGCAACATCTACCTGTTGTTCTTCGCCCAAGACTTCGTCGGGCCGTTCCAGGGCTTCCTCATCACGCTGGGGGTGCCGCTGGCCGCCTGGGGGGCCATCTTCCTGGTCGACCTGGCGATGTACCGCTGGCGGCAGGGCTACGACGAGCGCGCGCTCTACGACCCGGCGGGGCGCTACGGCGCGGTCAACCCCGCGGCGCTGATCGCCTGGCTGGCCGCCGTGACGATCGGGCTCGGCCTGGTCACCTCGACCGCGGCGGTCTTCAGCTGGACCGGGTACCTGCTGGGCTCCTTCGGCGGCGAGCAGGGCGCGGTCGGCACCAGCAGCATCGGCCTCTGGATCGCGTTCGCCCTGGCCGCGGTCCTCTACGCGCTGCTGTCGCCGGTGTTCGCCCGCCGCTCGGCCAGCGCTCCCCTACCGGACCGGAGCTGAAGGAGGAGAGCACCCTGCCCGAACGGGACCTCGCCGAGCCGCTGCCCACCGTCGATCCCGGCCAGTTCTTCGGGGTGGACGTGCGCAGCGCCGTGATCACCGAGGTGCGCGACTTCCCCGAGGCGCGCCAGCCCGCCTACCGGCTGCGGCTGGACCTCGGGCCGCTCGGCGAGCGCGTTGCCAGCGCGCAGATCAGCAACTACTCCAAGGACGAGCTGCTGGGCTCCACGGTGGTGTGCGTGGTCAACTTCCCGCCCAAGCGGGTCGCCGGGTTCAGGTCCGAGGTGCTGGTGCTCGGCGTCTACGACCCCGACGGCAAGGTCGTGCTGCTGCGCCCCGACCGCCCGGTACCACCCGGCCACCGGGTGGGCTGAGCCGGCACGTCCGGGACCGGCCTGTGGCCCGTCGTGTCGCCGGCGCTGCCTGCCCGCTCCGGCGCCTTCGGCGCGGCGGGGTCGTCGAGATCGGTGATGGCCTGGAGCGGGAACGGGCCGCCCCCCCCGAGGGGCGGGGCTATTAGGATGGCGCCATGGCGACGTTCGACCCGGCGTGGCCGCTGGTCCATCCCCTGCCCGATCCCGACCGGGTCGAGCTGCGGCCCGACCTCGTCTACGCCCACGCCGACGGTCGAGCGCTGGCCATGGACGCGTACCTGCCGGCCCGACGGGCTCCCGGAACGCGGGTGCCGGCGGTGCTGCTGGTCCATGGCGAGGCCGATCCGGTCCTGCTCCGCGGGGTGCGGGGATGGGGCCAGTACACCGGCTGGGGCCGCCTGCTGGCGGGCGAGGGCATGGCCGGGGTCGCGTTCGAGCACCGCGCCATCCTCGACGCGGGGTTTGGGCCGGTCGTCGCCGAGGTCGAAGCCGCCCTGGCCGCCGTCCGCGAGCGCGCCGGCGACCTGGGTGTCGACCCGGAGCGGGTGGGCGTGGCCGCGTTCTCGGCCGGGGTGCCGCTGACCGCCGCGGTCCTGGCCGCGGGCGGGCGGGTCCGCTGCGCCGCCCTCTGCTACGGGCCCCTCGGCGACCTGGAGCCAGACCCGGCGCTGCCGCCCCTGCTGGTGGTGCGGGCCGGCCAGGACGACTCGACGCTGAACCGGACCATCGACGGGTTCGTGTCGGCGGCCGAGCGGCGCGAGCTGCCCGTCGAGCTGGTGCACCAGCCGGACGGCCACCACGCCTTCGACGTGGCGGACGATAGCGACGCCTCCCGCGAGGCCATCGAGCGCGTGCTCGCCTTCCTGCGCGGCCACCTCGTGGCGTGACCCCTGGCCGGCGGCACCGGCTGCGCTGGTCGTGGCGGCGCCGACGACGTCGGGCCCGCGCCCGCCATGCCCGCCACCAGCGGCAGGCCGCCGGCAGCCGTGGCCATCAGGAAGCCTGGCGATAGTCTAAGGCTTGACTTATATAAGATGCGTCTAACATAATGCCGGCATGCACGCGTTCGATGTCCTGGGCGACCCGGTCCGGCGCCGCATCCTGGAACTGCTGGCCGACGGCCAGCAGACCGCCGGTGCGATCACCGCGGTCATCCGCGCCGAGTTCGGGATCTCCCAGCCGGCGGTCTCCCAGCACCTGCGCGTGCTGCGGGAGCACGGGTTCGCCGTCGTGCGCGCAGAGGGCACCCGCCGCCTGTACGCGGTGGACCCCGCACCGCTGCAGGAGGTCGACGTGTGGCTGGAGCGCTTCCGAGGGTTCTGGACCCAGCGCCTGGACGCCCTGGCCACCGAGCTGGCGCGCGGCAAGCGGGCGCGCCGCGCCGCCCACGCCGCCGGTTCGGCGGCCACCGGCACACCAGCCACCGGCGACAACGACGAGGACGAGGAGGAGCGATGATCGACATCGCCAGCCAGCTCAGCGCCATCCACCGCCAGGTCGAGAAGCAACTCCCCCCCGACGGCTCCGGCGAGCACGTCAGCGTCCTGATGCGACGCAGCTACGACGCGCCGATCGGCGACGTCTGGGACGCCGTGACCCAACCAGACCGCATCAGGCGCTGGCTCATGCCGGTCAGCGGTGAACTGCGCCTCGGCGGGAACTTCCAGCTCGAGGGCAACGCTGGCGGCGAGATCCTCACCTGCGAACCGCCCAGCCTGCTCAGGGTGACCTTCGGCGCGCCGACCAGCATCGTCGAGGTGCGCCTGACCCCCGACGGTGACCGCGACACCGTGCTGGAGCTCGAGCACACCGTCCCGATCGAGATGGCCCAGAGCGGCGCCGGCGCGCTGTACGTGGGACCTGGGTGGGACGGCGCGCTCCTGGGGCTGGGACAGTTCCTGCGCGGCGAGGCCGTCGGCGACCCGGTCGCGGCCGCCAACTCCCCGGAGGCGCGGGAGTTCTCCAAGCAGTCGGTGCATGCCTGGGTCGAGGTGATCAAGGACTCCGGCACCGCGACCGCCGAGGAGCTCGCCGCGGCCTTCGAGGTCTCCCTGGCGCAGTTCGCCCCCGACCCGGCAGCCCCACCACACCAGCAGGACCAGCGAAACAGCGGCTGACCGGGCAACCCGCGCGACCTGGGGTGGTGGGCTCGACCGGAGCGGCGCGACCGGCCGTACCGTAGGACAGCCGGCGCAGCAGCACCTCGGCGGGACCACGCCGGCCTTCGGGGTCCATCGCGTGGGCTCCGACCACGGTCACCAGCCAGACGCCCACGGCGAACGCCGCCATCGTGGCGCTGCCCGGCAGCGCCCCCACCCCCGCCGCCACGCGGGATGCCGCCGCGCCGCGCGCCGCCGTCGCCGCGTCGCCGTTGGCCTGGGTCCCGGTAGGACTGGTCCCGCGCCAGCGTGGGCAGAATGCCAAGTACGATGACCGTCATCCACGTGGCACCGGGCCGGGCACCGCGCCGGGATCCTCACCCGCGCCGCAGTCCCGAAACAGGCCCTGGATCTCTCGGCCGTCGCGGGCCGATGGAGACAAGGAGGTCGGCTGAATGAGAAATGCCAGACTGCTCGGAGCCGTGAGGCCGCTCGTCCTTCTCGTCGCTGTCTCGCTCGTGGCAGCCGCGTGCTCGGGCGGCTCGGATGGAGGGACCGCTGGAGGCGGCGCGGAAGGGTATCCGGACCGGAACGTCACCGTGGTCGTTCCGTTCTCGGCCGGCGGACCGACGGACACGGTCACGCGGTTGATCGCCGGGCCGATGTCGGCCAAGTTGGGCGCCCAGATCGTCGTCCAGAACGTCGAGGGCGCGGGCGGCACGGTCGCCGCCGGCGAGGTGTCGCGCGCCAAGCCGGACGGATACACCGTGCTCATGCACCACATCGGCATGTCGACGGCGCCGGCGCTCTACGCCGACCTGCCGTACAAGCCCCTCGAGGACTTCAAGACCATCGGCCTGGTGACCGAGGTGCCGATGACGATCATCGCCCGCAAGGACTTCGAACCCAACACGCTCCAGGAGCTCGTGGACCACGTCAAGGCGAACGCCGACAAGGTCACCTACGCCAACGCCGGCATCGGTGCGGCGTCGCACCTGTGCGGCCTGCTGTTCCAGAAGGCCATCGGCGTCAAGCTGCAGGAGGTGCCGTACGACGGCACCGGGCCGGCACTTACCGACCTCGTGGGCGGCCAGGTCGACTTCATGTGCGACCAGACCACCAACACCACCGGCCAGATCAAGTCGGGCGAGGTCAAGGCGTACGCGGTGACGACCGAGGAGCGCATCGAGAGCCTGCCCGACCTGCCGACGGCCACCGAGGCCGGCGTCGACGACCTGCAGCTCACCGTGTGGCACGGGCTGTACGTGCCGGCCGACACTCCGGACGAGGTCGTCCGGACCCTGTCGGACGCGCTCAAGGTCGCCTTGGCCGACAAGGGCGTGATCGACAAGCTGGCCGAGTTGGGCACCGCACCCGTCGCGGCGGACCGCGCGACCCCGGAAGCGCACCGCCAGCAGCTGGAACAGCAGCTCGGTGTCTGGGGGCCGATCATCGAGGAAGCGGGCGTCAAGGCTTCGTAGCAGCACGCCAAGCGGTGGGCGGCCGGTCGGCCGCCCACCACCCTCTACCGCTGCGGGGTGAGTCGGCGCTTGAACGGCAAGCGAGCTGTCACGGACGTCCTGGCCGGCCTGATCTTTGTCGTCTTCGGGCTGGCGTTCGCCATCACGTCGCTGCGCTACGAGCTCGGCACGCCCCTGCGCATGGGGCCCGGGTACTTCCCGCTGGCGCTTGGCGGCCTCCTCGTCTTCCTCGGCCTGCTCATCGTGGGCAAGGGGTTCATCCCCAGCTCCAGCACTGAGGGTGAGGGACGGCTCGGCAGCGTCCCCTGGCGGGCGCTGTTCCTGATCGTGCTGGCCTTGCTCTTCTTCGGGCTGACCGTCCGAGGGCTCGGCCTCGTGCCGGCGACGGCGGTCAGCGCGCTGCTGACGGCCCTGGCCAGCTACCGCACCGGCATCCTCGTCGCCGTGGCCATCGCCGCCGGCCTCACCGTGCTGTGCGTGCTCATCTTCGTCCTCGCCCTCCAGCTGCGGCTGCCACTGTTCGGTCCGTGGCTCCCGTTCTCGTCCTAGGCGCCCATGGAGCTCCTCGACAACCTCGCGCTCGGGCTGGGGACCGCCTTGCAGCCTCAGAACGTCCTCTACTGCCTCGTCGGCGTCGTGCTCGGTACGGCGGTGGGCGTTCTGCCCGGCATCGGGCCGACGGCGACGATCGCGATGCTGCTGCCGATCACCTTCAGCCTGGAGCCGGTCGCTGCGCTGATCATGCTGGCGGGCATCTACTACGGCGCCCAGTACGGGGGCTCGACCACGGCAATCCTGATCAACCTGCCCGGCGAGTCGTCCGCCGCGGTGACCGCCATCGACGGTCATGAGATGGCGCTCAAGGGGAGGGCGGGACCGGCCCTGGCCGCGGCTGCGCTCGGCTCCTTCTTCGCCGGCACCGTCGCCACCGTCGCGCTGGCCGTGTTCGCACCGCCCCTTGCCCGCGCCGCGCTCCGGTTCGGCCCCGCCGAGTACTTCTCGCTCGTCGTGCTCGGTCTGCTCGCGTCGATCGCGTTGGCGCGCGGTTCGACCCTGAAGGCGCTGGCGATGATCGTCCTGGGGGTCCTGCTGGGCACGGTGGGGCAGGACATCTACACCGGCACGCCCCGCTTCGTGTTCGGTGTCCGCGAGCTGTACGGCGGCCTCAACTTCGTCTCGGTGGCGGTCGGGATGTTCGGCGTCGCCGAGATCCTCCGCAACCTCGAGGACGAGAGAACCCGCACCGTGGTGGTGGAGCGGGTCAAGAACCTGTGGCCGACAAGGGAGGACCTGCGCCGCATGGTCGCGCCGGTGCTGCGGGCGACCGGGCTCGGATCGGCGCTCGGCGTCCTGCCCGGCGGCGGGCACGTGCTCGCCGCCTTCGCCTCCTACTCGGTCGAGAAGCGCCTGTCGAAGCGTCCCGAGGAGTTCGGACACGGGGCGATCGAGGGAGTGGCCGGTCCGGAGTCGGCGAACAACGCCGCAGCGCAGACCTCGTTCATCCCCCTCCTGACCCTCGGCCTGCCGGCCCACCCGGTGATGGCGCTCATGATCGGCGCGTTCATCATCCAGGGCATCACGCCGGGCCCGGACGTGATCACCGAGCAGCCAGAGCTCGTCTGGGGTCTGATCGCCTCGATGTGGGTCGGCAACGTCCTGCTGGTGATGCTGAACCTGCCCCTCATCGGCGTGTGGGTGAGGATGCTGACGATCCCCTACCACATCCTCTTCCCAGCGATCATCGTGTTCGCGGCCATCGGCACGTTCTCGCTGGGGCTCAACCCCTGGCACGTGTACGCGATCGCCTTCTTCGGGATCCTGGGGTACGTCCTCATCAAGTGCGGCTGCGAGCCCGCCCCGCTCCTGCTGGGCTTCGTCCTCGGACCCCTGCTGGAGGAGAACCTCCGCCGGGCCCTGATCATCTCGCGCGGCAACCCCACGGTGTTCGTCACCCGGCCCATCTCGGCCGCCCTCCTGGCCGTCGCGGTCGGTGCCGTGGCGCTGGCGGTGCTCCCGGCGATCCGCAGGCGCCGGGAGGTCGTCTTCCAGGATGAGCTGTCGTGAGGCGGCGTTGCGGGACCTGCTGCTCGGACCGGTTCAACGCCGACCTGCGGGCGTTCGCGCCCAGCTTGTGAGAAGGCGCTCACAGATACCGGCGGACCGAGGCCCTGTAGCTCCGGTACCCGGCGCCGAAGCGGGCCTCCAGGGAGCGCTCCTCCCGGACGACGACGAGGTGGGTGGCCAGCAGGACGGCGGGCAGCAGCAGCAGCGGCCAGGCGGCGTCGGCGGCCAGGGCGATGCCGGCGTAGACGGCGGTCGCGGCGACGTACATGGGGTTCCGGCTGAGGGCATACGGGCCGCGGCGGACCAGCTGGCCGGGCCGGGCCAGATGAACCTCGGCGGCGGCGCGGACGGCCCGGACGGCCAGGGCCAGGCCGGCGAGGAGCAACGGCACGCCGACGGCGCGCCCGACCCACGCCGGCCAGGGAAGCCGCCAGGGGGTGACGAGCTGCAGGAGGAGCCCGATCCCCAGACCGACCAGGTGGGGCTCGGGCAGGGGGACATTGGCCCATCGCCAGGCGGCGCGGTCGGCCATGTCGTCAGCCGGTGAGGTCGGGCTGGGGCTCCCAGCGAACCCGCTCGTAGCCCATGCTCACCTCCCGCCGACGGCTCGCCGGGGGCACGGTACTGGACCTTGTGCCATTGTGCTCGTGGCGTCCCGGGGTCAGCCGACCCGGGTCACGACCCAGATGCCGCCGGGGCCGTGGCGGATGGGCTGGGCCAGGCGCAGGACGGCGGCCCATTCGGAGCCGGTGGCCGGCGTCGGCGCCGTCCTGGATGTCCCTGGCCTGCTGGAGGGTCGTGACCGGCCACAGCCCGACGACGGTCTCGGGGGCCGGGGCGGGCTCGGGCGGCCGGGTGGCCGGCGGCCGCGGCGCCGGCTTGGCGGCGGGCGCGCTGGTGGCGGTGACCCGCTCGACCGGAGGCGGGGCGGGGACGGGCTGGTCGGCGGGGCGCTGGCAGCCGGCCAAGGCCAGGACGGCCAGGCCGAGGGCCAGCGGGGCGACGGTCCGGAGCGATCGCATGGCAACCTCCTTGGTGCTGCCGTCGACGATCGCCCCGGTTGGTATCGATTCAGGGACTGGACTGGCGGGCGGCGGCCTGGAGCCGGGCCAGGTTCGCGCCCGACTCGACCTCGAGGACGCCGTCGCCCGACCCGGAGAACTCTCACATGCGCACAAGCCCGCTACGAGGTTCATCCGGCGCGCGGAGGATGTAGGCTCCTGCCACCCTTCGCGCGGGGAGTTGGGGGCCTGACCATGAGCCGGAATCTGGTGGTGTGCCTGGACGGCACCCGCAACGAGCCGGAGACCGGGCCCACCAACGTGACCCGGCTCTACGACATCGCCGTCAAGGACGACCGCCAGCTGGTCTACTACGACCCCGGCGTCGGC
>Ga0081538_10005272_pt1 | contig 11670 bp, 9 predicted proteins | sample TabmetS5T2R1_FD_71022 | JGI IMG/M metagenome (GOLD analysis project Ga0081538, IMG submission 71022) | Tabebuia heterophylla rhizosphere microbial communities from the University of Puerto Rico - S5T2R1 | ecosystem: Host-associated > Plants > Roots > Rhizosphere ... | reverse complement strand
CACGAGGTGCGGCTGCTCGGCCATGATCTGGCGGTCCTTGAAGGTGCCGGGCTCCGACTCGTCGGCGTTGCAGATCGCGTACTTCGGCTCCGCCTCCTGAGCCGCGACCAGCTCCCATTTGGTGCCGGTCGGGAAGCCGGCGCCGCCCATGCCGCGCAGCCCGACCTCCTTCAGCGCGGCCACGATCTCCTCGCCGGACTGCTCGCCGGCCAGGACCGAGCGCAGCACCCGGTAGTCGCGGGCGTCGGGCGCGTACGGGTCATTCGGCCGCTGCACGCCGCTGCGCCGCGGCGGGGCCTCCGGCAGCGGACCGGCACGCGCGCGCTCCACGAGCCGCTCGGTCTCCTCGGCCGGCGCGGGGCGCTCGTTGACCGCCACCGCCGGGGGCCCGTCGCAGCGGCCCAGGCAGGAGACCTCGTGCAGCTCCACCTCGACATCGTCGCCGTAGCGGGCGCGGATCTCGGCGATGCGCTCCTCCCCGCCGTGGAGCCAGCAGCTCAGGTCTTGGCAGACCGAGAGCTCGACCTTGGGGGGCGGCTCGGTGCGGAAGTGGGGATAGAACGAGATCAGCCCCTCGATCTCGTACAGCGGCCGCCGCTCGTCGCGCCCCAGCCGCACCAGCTCCTCGCGCGGCAGCCAGCCGTGCTCCCGCTGGATGGCGGTGAGCTTGGGGATGAGACTGGGCCCGGGGAACCGGCCCGCCCGGGCCTCCGCGCCCGGGACGGCGGTGGTCATCCGGCGGGCTCCGCGTCGGAGCCGTCGCTCGGCGAGACCGCCTTCACCTCCGCACGCTCCGAGCCGTAGTCGTGGCGCGCGGCGGCGCCGTTTCCAGCCGCTCCGGCGCCGGCCCGCTCAACCTTCACCGCGCAGAACTTGAACTCGGGGATCTTCCCGTAGGGGTCGATCTCGTCGATCGTCAGCACGTTGGCGGCGGCCTCGCGGAAGTGGAACGGGATGAAGCAGGTACCGGGCGTGTCGCGGTGGGAGAGCCGCGCCCGGAGCTCGATGGAGCCGCGCCGGCTCGTGATGCGCGCGTAGTCGCCCTCCGCGATGCCCATGGCCGCCGCATCGTCCGGGTTGAGGTAGACCTGCGCCTCGGGTTCGATCGCATCGAGCGCATACGACCGGCGGGTCATCGAGCCGGTGTGCCAGTGCTCGAGCAGCCGGCCGGTGTTCAGCACGAACGGGTACTCGTCGTCGGGGAGCTCCTTGGCGGGGAGCCACTCGGCCGGCACCAGATGCGCCTTGCCGTCGTCCGTGCCGAAGCTCTCGCTGAACAGCACCATGGTGCCGTCCGAGTGCTCGGGATCGGGATTCGGGTAGAGCCTGCCCGCGGCACTCAGGTTGTCGTAGGTGAGCCCGGCGTAGTTGGGCATCACGGACACGAGCTCCTCGAACACCGCGCGCGGCGACTCGTAATCGAGCGGCAGGCCGATCCGGTTCGCGATGTCGCAGACGATGCGCCAGTCCTCACGCGCCTCACCCGGCGCGTCCAGCACCTTGCGTCCGATCTGCACCCGTCGGTCGGTGTTGGTGTAGGTGCCCTCCTTCTCCATGTAGGAGCTGGCGGGCAGGATCACGTCGGCGAACTCCGCCGTCTCGGTGAGGAAGATGTCCTGCACCACCAGGAAGTCGAGGGCGGCGAGGGCCTTGCGCACCTTGTTCACGTTGGGGTCGGACAGGAACGGGTTCTCGCCCATCATGTACATCCCGCGCACGCCGCCGGTGAGGGCGGAGGCGATGATCTCGGTGACCGTCAGCCCGCGCTCCGGATCCAGCTTGCGCCCCCACGCCGTCTGGAAGCGATCGCGCGCATCGTCGCGCTCCACCAGCTGGTAGTCGGGGTAGAACATCGGGATCAGGCCGGCGTCCGACGCCCCCTGCACGTTGTTCTGGCCGCGCAGCGGGTGCAGCCCGGTGCCCTGCCGACCGACCTGTCCGGTGATCGAGCAGAGGGCGATCAGGCAGCGCGCGTTGTCGGTCCCGGTGGTGTGCTGCGAGATCCCCATACCCCAGTAGATGACCGCCGCGCCCGCCTCGCCCCAGAGCCGCGCGATCTCGCGGATCGTGTCGGCGTCCACGCCGCAGATCTGCGCCGCGCGCTCGGGCGGATACTGCCGCACGACCTTCGCCAGCTCGCCGTAGTTCGTCACCCGCTCGGCGATGAACTCGCGATCGACGAGATCGCGCGCGATGATCTCGTGCATCACGCCGTTGTAGAAGGCCACGTCGGTACCGGGCTTTAGCTGGCAGTAGATGTCGGCGTGGTCGGCGATCCGCTCGCGCCGCGGGTCCACGACGATGAGCGTGGTGCCGCGCCGGCGGGCCTGCTTGAAGAACGACGAGGCGACGGGATGGTTGGCGGTGGTGTTGGTGCCGGCCAGAATGGCCACGTCGGCGTTCACGATGTCCCCGTAGGTCGTGGACACCGCGCCGGAGCCGACCCCCTCGAACAGCGCCGCCACGCTCGAGGCGTGGCACAGCCGCGTGCAGTGGTCGACGTTGTTGGTGCCGAACCCCGCCCGGATCAGCTTCTGGAAGAGGTAGGCCTCCTCGTTCGAGCACTTCGCCGAGCCGAAGCCGGCGATCGCGCCCGCGCCGTGCTCCGAGTGGATGGCCTTGAGGCGACCGGCCACCAGATCGAGCGCCTCGTCCCATTCGGCCTCGCGGAAGTGGGGCAGCACCTCGTCGTAGTCGACGAGGCCGCCCGGCTTGCGCCGGCCCTTGCCCTCGCCCTTGACATCGGAGGAGAGCGGGCCCTTCGGGTACGACTCCTCGCGCCGGATCAGCGGCTTCACCAGGCGCTGGGGCGATTGGGCGTAGTCCCAGCCGTAGCGGCCCTTGACGCACAGCCGCCGCTTGGAGCCGGGCTGCTCTCGGCCGTCGGCGTAGGAGATGGCGTTGCGCTCGCGGTCGACGTTGTACGTCAGCGCACAGCCGACGCCGCAGTACGGGCAGACGGTCTCCACCTGATCGAGCTCCGCGCGCGGACGGATGGGCACGTCGCGGATCGGCTTGTTGACCAGCGCGCCGGTGGGGCAGGCGGCCACGCACTCGCCGCAAGTCACGCAGGAGGAGTCGCCCATCGGGTCGTTCAGGTCGAAGGCGATCCGCGCCGTGTAGCCCTTGCCCGAGCGGCCGATCACGTCGTTGCCCTGGATGTCGTCGCAGGCGCGGACACAGCGGTCGCAGAGGATGCAGGCGTCGTGGTTGACGGCGATGACCGGGTTCGAAGTGTCGAGGCCGCGGCCGGAGTTCTGTGGAATGCCGTTCTGCTGGGCCACGCCGTAGCGCCGCGCCAGCTCCAGCAGCTCGTTGTCCGCGGTGGTGGTCTCCTTCGGGTCATCCTCCACCGGGGGCTGGTCGACCAGCAGCAGCTCCACCAACGTCGCCCGCCGCCGCTCCAGCTCGGGGGTGGCGGTCGCGACCTCCATCCCCTCCTCGACGGGCCGGACGCAGGCGGCCGCGTACACCCGCGCGCCCACGTCTACCGCGCAGACCCGGCACACGCCCACCGGGTCGTAGCGCTCGTCGTGGCAGAGCACGGGGATTTCGATACCGGCCGCCTTGGCCGCCTCCCAGATCGTCGCGGTCTTGGGCGCGGTCACCTCTTGGCCGTCGATCATCAGCGTGACGGTGGGGGTGGCCGGTGGTGCGCTGATAGCCACGGCGTCAGCGTAGCGCGGGAAGGAAGTCGTCCAAGTCGAGCTCCACCCGAGTGGTGGGCAGCGGCCGGCCGGCTTCGTCCAGGCCGCGGCCGGCGTAGTAGGCGTCGATCATCCCGGTGAGGCGCTCCGGCGTGAGCGCGGCCTCGCGCCCCGACGCCAGCTCCAGCGGCTCGGCGAGGAACCGCTGCGGCAGCCAGTCCTCGACCCGCGACCAGCCCTCACGCAGGTTGTAGAGGCGCTTGGCGAGCACGATCCGGCGGGCGGTCGACCGCAGCTCGTCGCCGGTCACGTCCCACCCGGTCACCGGTCGCAGGAGCTCGGCCCAGTCCGGGAACGGATCCTCGAACACGCCGCGGAGGAACTTGCACAGGATCAGGGAATCCATGATCGCCGCCCGGTCCTCGGTCTCGATCGCCGCCGCTGCGTGGGCCTGACCGCCGGCGAGCCGGTCGAGGCCGCCGGAGAGATCGGCCTCGTAGGCGCCCGAGCGGTTGTGGTCGGCGCCGCGGGCGTTGACCGCGAGGCCGAGCGCCATCGCCTGGAGCGTGCGCGGCTCATAACCGGGCAGCTCCAGTCCCTTGACGTGCGGAGCGAACGCCTCCGAGCCGCCGCCGACCGTGGCGGCCGCGCGGCGCGATCCGTCCGCCAGCAGCTCGCCGAGGCCCTCGCGGGCCCCAATCTCGTCGAGCGCGCGAAGGAGCGCGGCAGCGTCGCCGAACCGCAGCCAGGGCGCGTCGAGCAGTCCACGCTCGGCGCACTCCATGGCCCAGGCGATCGTCCCGCCGGCGGAGATCGTGTCGATCCCGAGCTCGTCGCAGCGCTCGCTCGCCGCCAGCACCGAATCGGGATCGGACACCCCGCACAGCGGCCCCAGGGCGAACACGTTCTCGTACTCCACGCGCGCCCGCTTGCCGCCCGGGGCGGCGTAGATGTGCTCGCACCCGATCGTGCAGGAGGCGCAGTAGTCGCGCGCGACCTCGCGCAGCTCCTTCAGGTCCTCGGCGGCCAGTCGCGGTGCCTCCGCGAACGTCGCCGCCCGGAAGTTGCGCGTGGGCAGCGTGGAGATCGCGTTGAAGGAGAGGAGGTTGGCCAGCGTGCCGAGCTCGCGGTACTTGGCCGTGGCCGGCCCGAAGGAGCGCTCGCGCAGCTCACGGGCCGCGGCCATCACCCCGGCCGGGTCCGCCAGCGGCGCCTTGCCGCCGGCGCTGCGCACCGCCACGCCCTTCAACCGCTTGGCCCCGAGCACGGCGCCGAGCCCGCCGCGACCGGCGTGGCGACCGTCGTGGGAGACCGTGGCGAAGCGCACCCGCCGTTCGCCGGCCGGCCCGATAGCCGCCACCCGCCAGCCGGCCCCGTGGCGCTCGCGCAGGCGCCGCTCGGCCTCGGCCGCCGAGCATCCCCACAGCTCGCCGGCGGGCTCGATCCGGGCGCCCGTCCCGTCCACCAACAGCACCGACGGCTGGGCACACTGCCCCCGGATCACCAGCGCGTCGTGCCCCGTGAGCTTGCCGGCGATGGCGAAGTGGCTCGAGGCGAGCGCGTCGTTCAAGAGGCCGGTGAGCGGCGACTTCGACACGACGGCGAACTTCGCGCTCGTCGTGAGCGGCGTGCCCACCAGCGGCGAGAACACGAACGCGAGCGGCGCCTCCGGGGCGAGGGGGTCCACGCGCGCGGGCGCGAGCCGGTGCATCAGCCAGGCGCCGAGGCCGGCGCCGCCGACGCAGCCCCGGAGCACCCGGGCGGGGAGGGGGAACGGCTCAATCGCGCCGTCATCGAGGTCCACCACCAGCGCGCGGCCGAAGTAGCCCCCCGGCGTCGTCATCGGACCTCCATCAACGGACGGTCTCCGAGCAGCGCCTCCCGCAGCTGCGCCCCCGCCTCGAAGCGACGGCGGGGGGCGTCCGCGAGCGCGGCCGGCGAGATCCCGCGGATCGACGAGCTCAGGAGCACCTCGTCCGCCGCCGTCAATCGCTCGAGCGTGAGCGGCGCCTCGCGCGGGTCGAGGCCGGCCTGAGGGGCTGTTTCGAGCAGCCGCGCCCGGACCGTCCCGGCCAGCTGGCGGCCGTCCAGCGGTGGCGTCACGAGACTCTTGTCCTCCACGACGAAGACGTTCGCCCAGGCCGCCTCGAGCACCTGGCCGTCGAGGTCCACCAGCAGCGGGACGCCGCCAGCGGCCCGGCGCTCCAGCTCGCTCAAGAGGCGCCGGTCGCGCCATTTGTGGGCGCCGAGACCACCGGGCAGGCACGCCGGCACCAGGGTGACCGGTTCGGGCTCGCCCAAATGGTCCAGCGGGCGGCCCTCGACCTCGACGGCCCCCGTCGCCGCGGCGAGCACCCGCAGGCGCTGGAGCGGATGCTCCGCCGCCACGTCGGCGATGCGGGCGGCGAGGTCTTCGGGGAGCGCCCGTCCGTACAGGTCGCTGACGCTGCTCTCGAGCCGGGCCAGATGAGCGCCGAGGTCGACGGCCTCGCCGTCGCGGACGAGGAGCGTCTCGAACACGCCCATCGCCGGGTCGGGCCGGCCGGCGCCGCCTGCCAGAGCGCGCAGGGGGCGAACGGGCACGGAGTCAGCCTCCGGCATCCGCCGCCAGGAACGCGACCGTGTCGCCGGCGGCGAGCGGCAGCTCGGGGTCGCGACTGATCTGGTCGCCGTTCAGCGCGGCCATCACGTGACGGTCGAGCGGAACCGCGACCACTCGGGCCGCTGCGGCCAGAGTTGCTGCCCGTACGGCGAGCGGCTCGCGGCCCCCGGTCCCCGCCAGGGTGCCGAAGCGTCGCACGGTCACCGCGGGCGCCGCCCGGGCCCGCGCCCGCGCGTACTCGTCCGGGTCGTTCACGTTGAGCACGGAGGCCAGCTCAGGGTCGGCGTCGGCGAGCCGCCGGTCGCGCAGGAGCTCCCCCTCGTCGACCTCGCGAACGCGGCAGCGCTCGAAGAGGAACGCCGGCCGGAGGCGGTCCTCCGCGATCAGGTCCTCGACGACCGGCCGCAGCGCGGTGCGATACGCCGCCGCGAGCGGGTGCCGGAACCCGTGTGCGACCGGTAGCGCCACGTCCACATCGTCGCGAGTCGCGACCGCAAGTACCCGCTCGACGAAGGCGGGATGAAGCAGCGGGACGTCGGTGGCCGACACGTAGGCCCACTCGGCCTCGGCGCCGACCGCCGCGAGCCCGGCCGCGAGCCCCTGGAGCGGGCCCCGCCCCTCGCGGGCGTCGTCGGTGATCCGCACCGCGGGCGGCAGCTCGGGAAGCTCTTGGCCGGGGGCGCGCACGACCACCACCGGACCGTCGACCACGCGATCGACGATCCCCGCCACCCGGCGTACGAGCGTGGAGCCGTGCCATTCGAGCGCGGCCTTCGGCCGGCCCATGCGTGTCGAGCGCCCGCCCACGAGCACGACCCCGGCCGTCCGCCCCCGTGCGGGGGTCGAGCCCGGGTGGCCTGCCGGCGTCGCGCGCGCGCCGTCGGCCCGGTCGGGGGTCCACCCCGCCGCCCGATCCGGCCACGATCCAGGCCCCGTCGTCGGGCTGGAGACGCGAATGTCCTCCTCGGGACGCACTGCAACCGCCCTCGTGAGTGTACCTATTTGTCCGTCGCCCATCGGCACGGAGGCAACCGCTCTCAGCGGGACAGGCAGGTCACCGCCAGCCAGCGTCCCGGGCGGTCGGTCCGCTGGAGCGGGAACGCCAGCTCGCCGTTCACCGCCCACAGCTCGGTCTGGCGGTCGTCCACCGTCCAGGGCGGCTGCCAGCGGCTCACGTCGGCGCCTACGAGCGTGGCGATCAGCGCGTCGGCCACCGCCGCGGCGCCGCGCTCGGTGACCGGCCGGCGCTGGCGGAAGCGGACGACGCAGTGGTGGGACGGGACGATCTCCCGCACCTCGGCATGATCAAGATGGGCAATGCGCTGCACCGTCGGAGTGCAACGCTAGATGACTAGCGCTCAACCCAGCGACCGGACGGAGGCAAGACATGCAAGAGGTCGTCATCAAGGTGCGCGAGAACGGGCCCTACAAGGTGACCGGACCGGTGCGGCTCATCGATGCCGACGAGCGCGAGTACGACCTCTCCGCCGAAGGCGAGGCGGTCGCGCTCTGCCGCTGCGGGGGCTCGACCACCAAGCCGTTCTGCGACGGCACCCACTCGCGCATCGGCTTTGCGGCGGCGGAGCGGGCGGTCCAGGAGTCGGGTTAGGTTGGGACCCGACTCCGTGGCCAAGTCGTCCACCCAGCACATCCACATCGCGGCGCCCGTCGCGGGGGTGTGGGACCTCTTGGGAGACCCGAACCGCCACCCGCAGTGGTGGCCCGAGATGCTCGAGGTGGAATGCGCGGACATACGGCAGGGGTGCCTGTACCGCGCGGTGACCAAGAGCCTCATCGGGTCGGAGGAACGCGAGCTCGTGCTCGAGCGGCTGGCGGGCTGCCGCGAGGTCTCGATTTCCTGTCAGGAGACCGGGGTGACCACTCGTTTCCTCCTGACCGAGGCCCAGGGCGGCACGTTCGTCGAGGGCCGCTTCAGCGTCGACCCGGTCGGCGCGGGGATGTCGATGTTGAGCATGGTCGCGGGCCGCCGCTGGCTGCGCGGCTGGCTCGAACGCTCGCTGGCGAACCTCAAGCGGGAAGCGGAACGGGCGCGGGCGGCGGCGCGGTAGCCGCGTCGGCCACCGACGCGACGAAGCGCCTCACCGCGTCGGCGTCCGGCGGGGCGTCGAGGCCCAGCTCGGGGGGCTCGTGCTCGGCCAGCCAGCTCGCCACCAGGCGCACCTCGTCGATCTCGTCGGCGGGGACCACGGTGCGCCCGGGCGGCCGGCGCAATGCGGCCGCGGTGCGTTCCACCAGCTCCGTGTGGCCGGGCAGCGGCCCCCAGTCGACCAGCCGGCCCTGCACGACCCAGAACGCGTCGTAGCGCTCCTTCACCGCATGCCGCACGAGCGCCAGTCGCGGCCCCGCGTGCGTGGCCCGCAGCACGCCCTCGAGGCGCTCGAGCAGCCAGGCGAGGCGCTCCTTTCGCCGTAGCAGGGCGGCGGCGCGCTCGTAGCGCGCGTCGGTGGCCGCGTCCTGCATGCGGCGGTCGATCTCCGCGATGAGCGCCTCCCCGGCGCCCGGTCCCTCGAAGTGCGCGAGCGCGGCGTCGACCTGCCGGCGGTAGGCGTTGGGGTCGAGGTCGCCCAGGCAGGGAGAGGTGCAGCGGCCCATCTGACCGTAGGCGGAGGGATGTTCGCGCAGCTTCAGCGCGCGTCCGCAGTGGCGGAGGCGATAGAGCGACGTCAGCTGGTCGGCCAGCTCTCGGGCCAGCGCTCGGCTGCCCAGCGGCCCGACGTTGACGGCGTGGCCGGCGGCCGGCTCGGCGGACACCTCGAGCAGGGGGTAGGGGATGTCGAGCCGGCAGCGCAGGTAGCAGTAGCGGTCGGTGCGCTTCAGCTTGACGTTGCCGCCCGGCTTCCAGGACTTGATCAGCCGGTTCTCGAGCACCAGCGCCCCGAGCTCCGAGTTCGTGGGCCGGTAGTCGACGATCTCGGCGCGCTCGGTCCAGCCCGCGGGGGCGCAGAAGTGCGCCCGCGCCCGCGAGCGCAGCGACACGGACTTCCCCACGTACAGCGGCCGCCCGCGCTCGTCGCGGAACACGTAGACGCCGGGGTCGTCGGGAAGCGTGGAGAGGTCCGGCCGCTGATCGGGCGGGATGCGCTCGGCGGGCTCGGTCTTGCGCGCCCGGCGCCGCGTGCGGAGCAGATCGAGCGCGTCGCGGACCGTCACCGCGTTGGCGCAAAGCCTCGGGAAGAGGGCGCAGAATACCCGTGCGCACGTGAGCGCGTCGGGAAGAGCGCGGTGCACCTCGTGGACCTCGATCCCGAGCGAACCGGCCAGCGGCGCGAGCCCGCGCCGATGCGCGAGCGGCGCGAACCGACGCGCCAGTTGGACTGTGCAGAGCACGGGCGGCTCGGGCCACGCCAGGCCCGCCCGCTCGAACGCCTGCCGCAGCACGCCGCGATCGAAGCGGGCGCTGTGGGCCACCAGGACCCTGGCCTCGAGCATCTCCGCCACGTCGGGCAGCACCTCGGCGGCCGGCGGCGCCGCGTCGACCATGCCCTGGGTGATCCCGGTGAAGCGCTGGATGCCGCGCGTGAGCGGGCGCTCGACCCGTACGAGCGAGTCGAACGTCTCGTGCAGCTCGCCCCCTCCGACCAGCACGGCCCCGACCTCGGTGAGCTCGCAGAGGTCGCCCGCGAGCCCGTTGGTCTCGGTGTCCACCGCCACGAACTCTGTGGGGGCGAGGGGCTGGTCCAGCAGGTTCACGGGACAGCGATGGAACCTCCCGGTCCGGACGGATCGGTCGCTCGCATGCGCGGCGGCACGGCCGCCGGCCGCGTCAAGGGGGGCGAAGCCGTCCGTTCCGCGCCTTAGCTTCAACACGATGTCTGGTCTCGCCACCGTCTTCGCCTGCTCCGCGTGCGGGCACGAGAGCCCCAAGTGGCACGGGCGCTGTCCCGGCTGCGGGGAGTGGAACACGCTGATCGAGGAGGCGCGGGTGCGCGCTCCGGCGGGCGGCGCCGGGCCCGTCGGGCGGGGCCGCGCGCGCGGCCTGCGGCCCGTGCCGCTCGCCCAGGTCGAGGCGCCGCGGATCGACCGCTTGCGGACCGGCATCGGCGAGCTCGACCGGGTCCTCGGCGGGGGGCTCGTGCCGGGATCGCTGGTCCTGATCGGCGGCTCGCCCGGCATCGGCAAGTCCACGCTCACCTCGGGCGCGCTCGGCAACCTGGCCGCGGCCGGGCGCAAGACGCTCTACGTCTCCGGCGAGGAATCGGCGGCTCAGGTGAAGCTGCGGGCGGAGCGCCTGGGGCCGGCGGCGCTCGCCGTGCCGATCGTGGCCGAGACCGACCTCGACACCGTGCTGGCCACGCTCGAGTCGGAGCGTCCCGACGCCTGCGTGGTGGACTCCGTGCAGGTCCTCCACGACCCGACGCTTTCCGGCGGCCCGGGATCGGTCGGGCAGGTGCGCGAGGTGGCCGGCCGGCTTATGCGGGTCGCCAAGGAACGCCAGGTCGCGGTGGTTCTCGTCGGCCACGTCACGAAGGAGGGGGCGATCGCGGGCCCGCGCGTACTCGAGCACCTCGTCGACTGCGTGATGAGCTTCGAGGGCGAGCGCGAGCGCACGTATCGCACGCTGAGGGCGCTCAAGAACCGGTTCGGGTCCACGAACGAGGTGGGCGTGTTCGAGATGCGCGAGCACGGTCTGATCGAGGTCGAGGACGCGAGCGCCCGCTTCGTCACCGAGGCTACGCGCGCCCCGGGGTCGGTCGTCCTGTGCGCGATGGAGGGCTCGCGCCCGCTCCTCGTCGAGGTCCAGGCGCTCGTCGCCCCGAGCGAGCTGCAGCCGCCCCGGCGGGTGGCGAACGGGGTGGACCGCAACCGCCTCGCCCTCGTGCTGGCGGTCCTGGCCCGCCACGGCGGGATCGGCCTCGGCACGAGCGATGTGTTCGTCTCCGTCGCCGGCGGCGTGCGGGTCGACGAACCGGGCGCGGACCTGGCGATCGCACTCGCCCTGGCGTCCGCCGCGAAGGGCATCTCCGCGCCCGGCCGGGCCCCTCCGGCGGCCTTCGGCGAGCTCGGACTGACCGGGGAGCTGCGCCACGCCGCCCACCCCGATCGCCGCCTCGCGGAGGCCCGGAAGTTCAGCTTGGCCGAGGTCGTCCATCCGGGCGCCGGCGCCGCGACCCTACGGCAGGCCCTCTCCCGCGCGCTGGACGCCGCGCGCAGAGAGGAGGCCGCCTGAGCGGCCCGTGTGCCCGATCTCAGCCGGTCCCCGGAAGGGGCGCGTGGGCGGGCCGCAGGCGCGGTCTCACCGCGCCTCGCGAAGGGGGCGCCTGTGCCGCCCGCGGGCGCGGTCTGCGCCGCTCCCGGCCGGGCCGCCGGCCCGCGCGCTGGCGCGGTTGCAGCCCGTCTCGGACGGGCGGCCTGCGCCGCCCGTGGGGCGCCGTCTCCGCTCGCCCCCCGGCCGCAAACCCC
>Ga0081538_10005271_pt1 | contig 11672 bp, 11 predicted proteins | sample TabmetS5T2R1_FD_71022 | JGI IMG/M metagenome (GOLD analysis project Ga0081538, IMG submission 71022) | Tabebuia heterophylla rhizosphere microbial communities from the University of Puerto Rico - S5T2R1 | ecosystem: Host-associated > Plants > Roots > Rhizosphere ... | reverse complement strand
CGACGGCCTTGCCGTGGCCGCGGCGGGCGCGGATGCGCTCGTAGAAGGCGTGCAGTGGGCCGGGCTGGTGGACGACCGACCAGGCGGCCTCGACCAGCGCCCAGCGCGCCGACGCCGAGCCCCGCTTGGAGATCCGGCCCGAGCGGGCGGGCTCCGTGCCGGACTGGCGCACCCGCGGGTCGAGCCCGAGATAGGCAACCAGCTTTCGCGCCGTGCGGAAGCGGCGGACGTCGCCGATCGCGGCCAGAAACGTCGCCGCGCAGATCACGTTCACGCCGGGCACGGTCATCAACCGGCGCGCGTCCGGCGAGCGCAGCGCCTCGCGGGCGATCAGCCGCTCGACCGCGGCGATCTCTTGGTCGAGGAACTCGACGTGGCGCAGCGCCGACTCGAGCGTCTCCGCCTCCTCCACCGGCAGCTCCAGTTCGCGCAGCCACCTCCGCCCCTTGACGCCGAACAGGTCCGCCACCGGCGGCTTGCCCTTCAACCGGCGCATCAGCACCGCGTGGCTCTCGTTCTTCGCCCGCGTCCGCGAGCGCACCAGCTGCTCGCGCCGCGCCAGCCGGCGGCGCATCACCCGGCAGGCCTCGTCGGGCATCCAGACCGCGTCCAGCTCGCCCGCCGCCAACAGCCTCGCCAGCGTGCGCGCGTCGAGCCGGTCGGTCTTCGCCCTGGCCCGGCGAATCCCCGTGTCGTCGGGGCTGACGACGATCACCCGCTCCACGTGCGGCTCCAGGATCCGCGCGATCTCCCAGGCGCCCCCGCTCACCTCGAGCGCCACGCGGTCATCCGCGCCCAGGCTCCGCGCGAACGGCGCGAGCGCCTCCGGCGTCGTCTCGACCCGACCCGCCGAGCGCACCACGCCGTCCTCCGCGATCGCGACCTCGCAGAAATCGCGGTGCACGTCCAACCCAATCGACCTGCCGACCGCTCTCACCTCATCCTCCTAGCGTTGAATCGAACCGGAGAACCAGCGGGCAAACGACAACGACCGATACGCGCTCGCGGCACAACCCGGGCAAGTCGCAGGGGCGGCCAAAACAGACTAGCCCGCGCTCGAAGCGCATCGTCCAACCCCGGCCTGCCCGCCCGCGTTCTCCCAGAAAGCCCCCGTCCCGGGTGACCCGAACCTAGGGCCAGAGCCGGACAGCAACCTTCCAAGGATGATTTTCATGCCCCGAAAGGGAGGCGTCACGGAGCACACGATCGGGTGGCTGGGCGCACTCGCATTCGTCGGAAGCAGCTCTGTCAGGCTGCGCAGCTGCTCCTCGCCCGTGGCGAGAGCCTGCGCGCTCGCTGAGGAGGCTCCTGCTTTCATGGTTACGCGAGCGACGCGCCATTCGAGGCGCCCTAGGCGTCCGTAGGGTGAAGTGACTGCAGCCGGGCGTCAGCTCGTCGGTGCGCGCCCCCTCGGGTGGTTCATTCGCGTGGCGATCGCGGCCGCGACTGGTCCGATCAACAGGAGCGCCGGGAGCCTCGTGATCGTGCTGCTGTTCGTCGTGCCCGCGATCCTCGACGGCAGGTCCGCGCGGCTGGTGGCCGTGGTCGGCTCGGTGGTGGTCGCGTACACCACGATCCCGCTCGCGCACGGCTGGGGGCCGAAGAGCCTCGCGGCGCTGCTCGGCAGCGTGTCCAGCCTGATGCTGACCGCGCTGCTCGCGGTGCTGTTCACCAACCTCACGCACCTCACGGGGCTGTCGAGCGAGGAGGCGATCTTCCTGCAGATCGGCGCGGCGAACGTCTCCCTGCAGGGCCTCCTGCTCGCGGGCATGGTGATCGACGCACTGGGCGTGCTGGACGACGTGCGATCAGCCAGGCCTCGACCGTGATGGCGCTTCGGCGTGCGAACCCCTCGGCTTGCGTTCTGTCGCCTCTCCGGGCTCGCGCTCGACGTCGGTCGCGACCACGTGAGCGCGACGGTCAACACGCTCGTGCTCGCCTACGTAGGCGCCTCGCTACCGATCCTGTTGCACTTCAGCGCGGCAGACCTTGGCGTCGGAAACGCGCTCAACCTCGAGGTGGTCGCCAAGGAGTCGTCGCGACGCTCGTGGGCTCAATCGGGCTGATCGCGGCCGTGCCGATCACGACGGCCCTCACGACGCTGCTGACCATAAGCGTCTCTCCCGAGCAGATCGCGGACGACGACGGCCACGGACACGCGCACTAGCGCTCGACGTCCCCGGTCGGGACCCGCCTAGCCTGAGCCGGTGACAAGCGTCGCCGAGGCGAGCACCGCGCCGATAGCGAGCAGAATCGTGATCGCGCGCAGCCGCTTCGGGGTGAGCCAGGCGTAGCGGCGGCTACCGATGTACGCGCGCGTGCCCGAGGCTGCGCCGACGGCTGTCATCGCGGTGGCCATGCACTGCATGCACATGCGAGCCGGATCATACGCCCGCAGGCGAGTCGGTCTGGGCCGACCTGCGAACGCGCCGCGCCTCCTATTCTGCGTCGGCGTGCGTTCGCTACGCGCGCGATCGGTCGTGCCGCTGACGGTCGCCGGGCTTCACCTCGGAGCGCTGTCCGCGCCCGCCGTGGCGCAGCCGCTGTTCGATCTGATCTCGAAGAACCCGGACTTCCTGGTCGCCCGCGTCGGCAGCGGGACGAGCCCGGCCACGACCGCGCCGAAGACCAGGAGCGGGATGATGAGGGCGGCCGGGAGACCGAACTGTAGCTCTCCCTCTCGAGGTCCTCCTGCGAGAGGAGGTTCACGTCGTAGTCGAGCGTCCTTTCGCCCGTGACGGAGACTGCGAAGGCGGTCTCCTCCAACTCCTCGACTTTCTCGACCAGCGCCTCCGTTTCGTCGTCGTCGAAGAGGGCGATCGGGACGAGCGTGGCGTGTCGGTCCTCGGACACGAGCGCCGCGCCTGGTCGTCGAGGTAGGTGCGCGCCCGAGCGGGAGCGGTGGTCCCCGGCTCGGCCAGGAAGGCGCGGACGAAGGACACGAACTGTGGCGAGTCGACCGTGTGCTCTTCGGAGCGGATCACGACGATGTCCGTGGTGTTCGACGATCGGACGGGAAGGCCGCGAGTCGCGCCTCGTCGGCTCGCTCTGACACAGGTTATTCGTCGGCTTGTGGACGGCGACGACTCATGGTGGCCCTAGGTCACTCGCAGTCCGTTCTCTACTCATCGTGTGCCACGCGCGCCGAACGCATCGAGGTCGGGCTAATCCCGTGACGGCGGGACCGGGGCGCGCCCGGCCCCGCCGGCGCGGGTTCAGAAGTCGGGCTTCGGCCGTTTGCCCGTGTAGTCGAAGATGTAGAGGCCGAAGTCCTGGTCGCTGGCGAGGACCAGGGGTCGCCTTCCCTGTCCGATCCCGGGCTGACAGCCGGCGTAGCCGTGACCGCAGGTCTCGTCGCCGATCGGGAAGACGCCCCAGAATTCGTTGCCGCCCTCGTCGATGAAGCGGCCGACTTCCCTGATGCCGTCGGCCCCGAACTCCGCCACCCGGAAGCCGCCCGCGTAGTAGGCGAAGTACGCGAGGTTGACGCCGCGGCGCGGGTCGGTCTTGACCTCGTGCACCGACAGAGTTCCGAAGCCGGTCGCGAAGTTCTCGTCGAGGGCCTCGGGAATCGCGTAGGAGCCGATGATGGGGAGGTTCGGCTGGGTGGCGTCGTGGAGGTTGACGTAGCCCCAGCCGTCGAACACGCCGCTGGCGGTGTACCGCTCGCCGAGCGCCCCCAGCGGGATGTCGGCGCCCTCCGGAGTACCGGTGTACTCGGGCGGGTCGTTGAACAGCAGGTGCATCGCGCGGTGGCCGATGCAGATCGCGGGGACCTGTTCGTCGAAGTCGTGGCCCTGTGAGCCGCAGAAGAACCCGTCGGGCAGGATGCCGTTCCTGGTCCCGCCGTGGCTCTGGCCGACGATCACCGCGTCGTAGCCGAGATCCTGGCCCGCGGCCACCTTCGTAGAGAAGAAGCACGTCCCGCGGGAGAAGACCACCGTCTTCTCCTCACCCGGCTCGGCGGGGATCGCGCTCGCCGGCGGCGGCGACGGCTCGCCCGCCACGGCGTCCGGACCGGCGTTCGGACCGGCGTTGATGCATCCGCGGCCGCCGAAAACCGTCGGGCCGTTGATCTCCTGGTCCGGCTGTCCGCTGATCGGCGGCGTCCAGCCCATCTCGCCGGCGCCGTAGACCCCGGCGTTCGGCCCGCTGGTGATCTCGAACAACGTCCGGAAGGGCGAGAAGTCCTCATCCGTCGAGATCAGGTACTTGTCGTTGCTGCTCCAGTACGACTCGTGGCTGTTGCCCTCGGAGATCTCGAAGCCCGTCAGCGGATCGGGGCTCAGGTAGTCCGAGTCGCCCACGAAGACCGGGTTCGACGGGTCATCCACGTTCAGGAGGATCTGGCCGGCGTCCCAGTAGGACAGCGCCAGGAAGTCGTGCCCGCCGATCCGCTTGAACTGCACGTCGTGGAAGAAGACCGTGTCGCCATTGGCAAGCGGCGCCTGCGCGGCGGGCCAGTCCTCGAGCCCCACTTCGGCGACGATCTCCGGCGCGGCCGGATTGGTGATGTCGACGATGTCGACGTCCTTGAACGGAGCCAGGACGCCCTCCTCGTTGTCGATCATCACCGCGAAGGCCTTGGACCCCTGCGTGAAGCCCTGGACGCTGTGGATGCTGTGGTAGGTCCCGACGCTGAACAGGCTGGGCGGCGGATCGGTGTCGCCGAACTGCCCCAGCTTCACGGGGTTGCCGGGATCGGTCACGTCCCACATCGACATCCCAAGCGTCGAGGGCTCGGCCGAGTTGCACGCCTCGTTGTTGTGCAGCAGCAGGTCCCCGTCGAAGAACGGCGTGTGGACCTCCATCACGTGCACGCCCTCGCCCGGGTACTCGCCCTGGAGCGCGGGAATGAACCCGACCTTGCTCGGAGTCGACGGGTTCCTCACGTCAACGACGTTCACGCCGCCGCCGCTCGGGCAGTTCGGCGCCCACGCGTTCAGGTAGGCGAAGCCCTTGAAGTAGCCGACGTCCGCGATCCCGTCCTCGAGCGAAGTCAGCCGCAGCTTGGCGACCAGATCGACGTTGCTCCGCGTGGGCGGCAGGTGACCGGTCATCGGCCCATGCTGCTGGCCCTGGGCAAGCTCGAGGACGTCGCCCGCGCTGGTGATCCGCGGGTGGTTTGCCTCCGCCACACCCCCGAGACCCAGCAGGAGCGCACAAACCGCAAGACCCGCAAACCGACGCCTACCCATCTCTCCTCCCCTCCAGAGCGAGCGGAATCAACCGCATCATCCTCCGACCTCACAGATGTGTCAACGCGGCCGCAGCGGCCGCTCCGACGGCTACGCGACGACCAGCCGCCCAGGACAAAAGCCCTCCAGGCTGCTGAGCGAAGATCTCGACGCGGCCGCGCCGCACACCGTTGAGCACGAGTGGGAGACGACATCCGCATGTTTATTCATATATTCTTGTGAGCGCAAATGCCGCACCCGCTCGAGCACAGCGCCGCCGACCGACCGCCCAGGGGCCGCGAGGCGTCGGAGATCGCGGCGGCGATGAGCGCCTTCGCCGCCGCGAGCCGGGTGCGTCTGCTCTACGCCCTTCTGGAGCGGGAGCGGACCGTGGAGGAGCTGGCGGGCGCGGTCGAGATGGAGGCGAGCGCTGTCTCCCAGCAGCTGCGGGTGCTGCGTCAGCTGCGGTTCGTCGTCGCGCAGCGAGACGGACGGCGGATGCGCTATCGGTTGCACGACGATCACGTCGCCGAGCTCCTCGCGGCCGTCCGCCACCATCATGAGCACGTGAGCCGCGGCTGGGTGGCGCCGGCCGCTCGAGGCACTCCCGCGCGCCGCCGGCGCGGCGCCTCAAGGGCCCGAGGTGGCTGAGGCGGGGCCAGTGTTCGTTGCCCACATCGGCCACTGGATCTGGGAGCTGCTGGTGATGGCGCCCTTCCTCCTGCTGGCGCTTGCGCTCCTCGTCACCGAGCTGATGGATAGGCGCGCCGCGGGCCGCTACCGGCGCGAAGCGGAAGAGCGGGCGGAGCGGGAGCTCGACGAGATCCTGGCCTCGTGAGCCACCACGCGCACGCGCACGCCCACGGGCTCATCGATCCTTCGATCAGGCGCTCGCGGGAGGGACTTCGGGCAGTTGCCGTGGCGCTTGGCGTCCTCGGCGCCGCCGCGATCGCGCAGGCGATTATCTTCGCCGCGACCGGCAGCGTGGCGTTGCTCGCCGACCTGATCCACAACTTCGGCGACGCCCTTACGGCAGTCCCGGTGGGCGCCGCGTTTCTACTGCGGTCGGAGCGGGCCGAGCGCTACGCGGGGCTCGCGGTGGTCGCGGCGATCTTCGTCAGCGCCTGCGTGGCCGGCTACGAGTCGATGGTCCGGCTGATCGAGCCGCGGGCGCCCGACCACCTCGGCGCGCTCGCCGCGGCGGGGGCGATCGGCTTTTTCGGCAACTGGGTCGCAGCGCGGGTGCGAGAGGGCGCCGGCCGCCGTCTGGCGAGTCCGGCGTTGATTGCCGACGGCGCGCACGCCCGCGCCGACGCGTACGTGAGCCTCGGCGTGGTGGCGAGCGCCGCGGTGGTTGCCCTTGGGGTGGGGCTGGCCGATCCGCTGATCGGCCTCGCGATCACCGGTGTGATCCTCTGTATCACGTGGCAGTCCTGGCGCACCGTGCGACGGCATGGCCACCCCCACTGAGCCGACCGTCCGGCCGGCGCGGCGTTCGAAGCGCAGTCCGGTCTCCTCGGTGTTGTGACGTTTCTGGCCCGGGGCCGCCGGGAATACCGCATGCGTAGCCGAGAGGGGGGTAATTCAATGAGACCAGCTTGGATACTGGCCGCGGTTGCGGCTCTTGCGTCGGTTGGGCTCGCGACCGGAATCGGCGTGGCGCTCGCCACCGGCGACGACGACGGCTCAGGGCGGCGCGCCGTGGCGGCGCTCAGCGACGCGAACGGACAGAAAGTGGGCGTGGTCGTCTTTAACGATCGGCACGGCAGAGTCGACGTGAGCGCCGAGGCCTGGCGGGTGGCGCCGGGGTTCCATGGCTTCCACGTTCACACGACGGGCGAGTGCGTGCCGCCTTTCACCTCGGCCGGCGGGCACTTCAATCCCGACGGCGTGCCGCACGGCGACCACGCCGGTGACTTGCCGAGTCTGCTGGTGAACGGGGACGGCACGGCTGAGCTTCGGTTCGAGACCGACCGCTTCACGCTCAGCGACCTCTTCGACGCCGACGGGAGCGCCGTCGTCGTGCATGCGGGGCGGGACAACTTCGCGAACATCCCCAGCCGCTACCACTCGCACACCTACGACACCTTCGGGCCCGACACGGACACGCTGGCGACGGGCGACGCCGGCGGACGGGCGGCGTGCGGGATCGTCGAGCGGAGCTCGCGCCGATAGAGCGCGACAGACCGAGCGGTATCCGCTTGCCCTCGTTAGGCAGCCGTGGTTGAGGGAGGCGCGCGCTGAGGGTCGTTGGGCGAGTGTGCTGTGCTCGACGCACGCGGTTCTTCGCGTTTGCAGTCGCGACGGCCGGTGTGTTTCTGGCCTCGCCGGTGGCTGCCTTCGCGCACGATCTGGGTCTCGACGACGATCCGAACCGGCCGCTGTGGAAGTACCTGTGGTTCGGCTTTCTGCACATGGCCACCGGCTGGGACCACCTGCTCTTCATCCTCGGCGTCGTGCTGATCGCCGGTAGCGTGGGCACGGCGGCCAAGCTGATCTCGCTGTTCGTGGCCGGGCACAGCATTACGCTGCTGATCGCGACCCTCGCCGGCTGGCAGCTCGACCCCACGCTCGTGGATGTCGTGATCGCGCTGAGCGTCGTCTACGTAGGCGTTCGCGGGATTGCGGGCGGCCGGCCAACCTGCGAGTCGATGGCGCGATCGTCTTCGCTTTCGGACTCGTCCACGGTCTCGGTCTGTCCACGCGCCTGCAAGACCTCGGGCTGCCCGATGACGGCCTGGCAGTCCGGGTAGTGCTCTTCAACGTCGGCGTCGAGATCGGCCAGCTCACCGCGATCGCGATCATCGTCGGGCTGGGAGCGCTGCTGGTACATCAGGTTCGCGGGGTTCGCGAGCGGGGCGCCGCGCAGCGCGCCGTATCCGGGCTGCTTATCCCCGTCGGGCTGGTCGCGGCGGTGGTCCTGGGCATCTCGGGAACGGGGGCCGACGAGGAGGCCTATGCCGCCGGATGCACCGAGGGGTCCGCCGCTCCGCCGTCGGCCGAGGGGGTTCCGGGCAGTCACCCTGCCAAGCGCTTCTACGGCCCCGGCGAGGCGATCCCGGGCGCGGACTTCGCCCATGTCATCTCGGATGGATACGTCGTGATCACCTATCGCAAGGGCCTCCCGGCCCGGGATGTCGCCTCGCTTCGACGGTGGATCGTGAGCGAGCGGGCCGCCGTCGTAGCCGGGGCGTTCCACGACCAGGCGGAAGCCGTCCACGCGGTCACCGCTCGCCGGGAACTGCGCTGCCGCCCGTTCGACCTCGAGTCGCTGACCACCTTCCGCGACGACTGGTTCGACGAACCACGGGGCTGACCCGCGTGCCACCCGCCGGGGCCGTCACTCAGACGGCGGCGCGGTGCCGACCAGCACCGATGTGACGCCGAGCACGATCAGCGCCAGGCCGACCTCGAAGGCCACCGAGCGTCGCAGCAGGGCCGCTGCCCGCCCGGGCTCCTCGCCGCTGGCGGCGGCCGTCCTGAGCTGGGGGAGCAGGCGCCGCTGGTTGTACGCGCCGAGCGAGACGATCCCGAGGAGGAGGGTGATCTTGGCTAGCACGAGCCGCCCGTAGGCGGTCTCGACGAGCGCGTCCAGGGTGCCCACGAGCGCGATCGACTGGACGATTCCGGCGAGCAGCAACAGGGTCAGGGCAACCACGGCCAGGAGCGAGAACCGGCCGACGACGCCGGCCAGGAGCGGAGTGCGCTCTCGGCGCGGCAGCGGCCGGGCCGCGAGCGGCAGGGCCAGGAGCAGCATCGCCAAGCCGCCGAGCCAGGCGCTCACGCACAGGAGGTGGACGGTGTCGGTGCAGACCAGCAGGCCGCTGGGCGAGTAGGTCGCGCTGTGGCCGGCCAAGGCGGCGGTGAGCGCCAGGGCGACCAGCGCGCCGCCGACGAGCAGCAGCTGGGGTCTGGACACAGTCGTCTTCGGAGCGGTCCCGACCGCGCCCAGGGCCGCCCGCCGTAGCGCCGGCGCGCGCCCGGGACGCAGAAGGACGACGGCGATCGCTCCAATCAGCAGCCAGAGGCCGAGGCGGGCGACCCACGCCCGCACCACGCGCGTGTCGTCGACCGCGTCGATCGCATCGACGTCGAGCGCGGCCCAGAACGAGGTCCCGGTCGCGGTCGCCGCCTCCAGCACGATCGCGGCCGCGGTCGCGATCAGCCCGAGAAGCGCCGCCCCCAGCACGATTCTCCTGAGCAGCCGGGTGAAGTTCTCCGACACGGTGAGCCAGGTCGACCCGCCGCCGGCGACCTCCGTGAGCGCGGGTAGCCAGGCTACGAACAGAAAGGCGACGCCGCCCACGGCGAGCGCGATCGCGAGGTAGCCGAGCCCGCGCGCGACCGCGAAGGCCGCGTCGGTCACGCCGCCGGTCGCGAGGTCCTCATGGCCGGCAGCGTCGTCCGGCATGGAGGCGCCCCCAGGCGGGGCCGGCTCCATCCGCGTCTCCCTCTCGTCGGCCGGCATCGGCGGCCGGACTCGGAAGGCTATGCGCTTGACGACCGGATGGCCGTCCTCGGAGATCACGCGGTAGCTCGCCGCGTAGGCGCCCTGCAGCCCGGACCGCAGCCGGACGGCCAGCCGCTCCTCGCGGCCCGCGGGGTGGTATGGCTCCGCGCGGTCGACTCGGCGCCCGGCGTTGTCCTGCACCTGCAGCTGCACGAACTCGGCCTCGATCGCCTCGTCGAAGACGAGCACGACCGTGCGCGGCGAGCGCTCCAGGACCTGACCCGGCTGGGGCCTGGACTCGAGCAGCTTCGCGTGCCCCAAGGCAGCCGGTGCAAGCACGGCGAAGCCGAGCATCGCCGCCGCCAAAGCGGCTCCTAGCCGGAACACGACGCGCATCGTCAGACCCCTCTTTCCCGGCCGGGACCTTGCCACGCCCGGAGGCGGACCGCGCACGCTCGCTAACGGCAACTGCGGCGCGACCGACACCGCCAGCCGCTTACGCCCGAGCTGACAGCTGGCGCCGCCACCCAGACGCAGCCGATCAAGGGGACCAGCTCGACCTCCCCACGAGCGGCGTACGCGTCAGAAGCGCCGCTCTCGCGGGTCGTCCACCAATCAGCGCAAGGGTGACGACGACGCGCCGCTCGTGCGGCGTCAGGACCTCGTCGATCGCGGTTCGGCATCGAGTGACCGATAGTCCTGCCCTCGGTCGGCGAGCGTTGGCTCGCGGTCCGGGTCGTTGGCGGCTGACGGGCGGTGGCCCCTGGGACGGATGAGGTACCACGCCTCGATCTCGCCCTTCCCCTTGACCGCGATCGGCCCCCGCGCCTCGCACTCGAACTCGTCGGCGAGCAGCTCATACGTCGCGCGGGTGATCTGGATCCGGCCCGGCGTCCCGTGGGACTCCATGCGACTGGCCGTGTTCACGGCGTCGCCCCAGAGGTCGTAGAGGAAGCGCTTCCGGCCGATCACGCCGGCCACCACCGGACCCGAATTGATGCCGACCCGGAGCTCGAGGCCGAGCTGCCCGACCTTGTCGTTCGAGCGCATCGCCTCCAGCATGTCGAGCGCCAGGAGCGCGAGCGCGCGAGCATGGTCGGGGCGTGGTGTCGGAACGCCGGCCGCGACCATGTAGCAATCGCCGATGGTCTTGATCTTCTCGAGTCCGAATCGCTCCGCGAGGTCGTCGAAATGTCTGAACAGGCGATCGAGGTAGCCGACCACCTCGGCGGGCTGGAGCCGCTCCGACCACGGTGTGAAGTCGACCACGTCGGCGAACAGAATCGAGGCCGATTCGAACTGATCCGCGATCGGCTGGGTCTGGGCCTTCAGCTTGTCGGCGATCGAGCGCGGCAGGATGTTGAGCAGGAGGTTCTCGGCCTTGGCCTGCTCCAGCCGGAGCGCTGCCAGCGCATCGGCGCGCTGGCGGGCGAACACCGCGAGCAGCGTGAATACGATGGTGCCGCCGACCGCGATGTTCAGCGCCAGCATCGTGCTCGTAAACCAGCCGGGCGGCGGCGACCAGAATGGGCCGATGACCTCGCCCGCGATCCCCGCTCCGAGGAACACGACCAGGTAGGCGACGTACCAGCGGGCCGCCGACCCGACGTCGCTGAAGACGAGCGCCGCGAGCGGGGCGAGAATGGCCCACAGGCCGACGCCGCCGGATTCGAGGAATCCACCGAGCGGGATCATCGAGAGCGTCGGCGCGAGCAGGATGTCGACCTGGCCCACGAGGAGCAGCCACGGGAAGTCGCGCGTGCGCGCGAACACGACGATCGCGCCGAACAGGACGGCGAAGTAAACGAGCGGCACCACACCGACCGGCGATCCGAACGCGAGGTACAGCGCCCCCCACAACCCCGCGACCGGCAGAATCAACACTGAGATCAGGACCAGCAGGGCCTTTCGAGCACGCAGGTCCTCGTCGTCGTGGGGATCGACGCCGATAAGCGTCACGCGCGCGATTACGCGATCCGCCACCGCCCGGATCCGGTCGAGGAGATGCATCGCGGGAGACGTTACTGGTGGTCTCGCGCCTCACC
>Ga0081538_10005270_pt1 | contig 11673 bp, 10 predicted proteins | sample TabmetS5T2R1_FD_71022 | JGI IMG/M metagenome (GOLD analysis project Ga0081538, IMG submission 71022) | Tabebuia heterophylla rhizosphere microbial communities from the University of Puerto Rico - S5T2R1 | ecosystem: Host-associated > Plants > Roots > Rhizosphere ... | reverse complement strand
TAGTCGAAGAGAGCGCAGAAACCCTCGAGGACGTTGCCTGCCTCCTGCGCTTCGCGGAGCGGATGCTGGCCCGCCGAGAACACGATCTCGCCGGTGAGGGGGTTGATCACGACCCGCCCCACGTCCTTCAGCTGGGCTCCTGGCACGTTCGCCGCGAGCCCCGTCGCGACGATCAGCGGCCCATCGTCGGTGAGGAGGGTCGTCTGCATGAAGTTGTCCGGCCCCTCCTGATGCGTCTCGCCCGTGTCGAGGTTCGTGATGGTGTTGTTCTCGTTGATGTGTACCTGGACGCGTACAAGCTGCCCGTCATTGTCGAAGAACCGGAACCGGTCGCCGGTCAAGTGGATCTCCCAGCGAAGCAGGCCGCAGGACGTCGGGCCTTGAACGATCTGGTTCTGCGAGACCTGATCGCGTTGCGGCGCCGCCGCCAGTGCGGGCAGGGCCAGCGCGGCGGCCATGAGCACCGCGCCCATGAGCACGAGTGCGCGTTTCACGTTCCCACCTCCGTCGTCGAGTACCCCCAAGTCCCGGAGGGATCGTATGGGAGCTTGCATGCCGCTTCAACGAACCGGCTCCTCCCCAAATGAATGGGTCTTCGGTTCGAGTCCGAGCGTCGGTCGTCTCGGCCCCGAGAGCGTCCGAGTCTCGTCCTCGGAGGGCTCGCCGACGTCTTGGCGCTGCGGCCGGCTGAGAACCACTGGCTGGCTACTTCAGCTCCCGCGGTACGACCGCCGGGTTGCGCCGGGCCGGAGTCGACAGAGACCATGGCGGGGAATGAGCTGCGTCTCGTTGAGGATCTCGACGTCTTGATCGCCCGAGAGTCTCGCCCACGCCGGAGCCCACGTGCCTAACGCTCGCTCTGCATCCTCCGCGCTCGAAGCCGCGATCGAGGGAAGGATCGTCCGTGCCGGCTCGGCCGAGTACGAGGTCCTGCCGGGGTCAGCTTGGGCGCAGTTCGCAAACATACGGCCCGAGGTCGTGGTTTCCTGCGCGACGCCGGCAGATGTGTCTGAGACGCTCAGATTCGTCCGGCGAGTCGGCGCGGAAGCGGTGGCGCGCGGCGGTGGGCACTGTTTTGCCGGTCGCTCGTCGACCGGCGGGGTCTTGATCGATCTCAGCCCGATGAGCGTCGTTTCGGTCAGCGACGGCATCGCCACGGTGGGGGCCGGGGCGCTGCTTGGAGACATCTACGACGAACTCGACTCTGTCGGTCTCACGATCGCCGCGGGCTCGTGCCCGTCGGTCGGGATCGCGGGCCTGACGCTCGGCGGCGGGCTCGGGATTATCGGTCGCACGTACGGGCTGACCTCCGACGGGCTCGTCGGAGCGCAGGTCGTCTTGGCCGACGGTCGCGTCGTCGACTGCGACGAGCGCCGGCATGCGGAGCTCTTCTGGGCCTTGCGGGGCGCGGGCGGCGGTCACTTCGGCGTCGTCACGAGCTTCGCATTCAGGACGGTGCCGGCTGTCGCCCTCAGCTGCTTCAAGGTGGTGTGGCGCTACGCGCACGCGGCAGCGGCGATCGAGGCCTGGCAGGGCTGGGCGCCCGACGCGAGGGACGAGCTCGCCCCGAGCCTGCTCCTCAACGCGCCCGGCGATCTCCAAGAGCCCGTGGTCACGCTTTTTGGCGCCATGCTCGGCGCCGAGACCGAGACCGCATCCGCGCTTGACCAGCTGATCGTGCGCGTCGGGATCGACCCGGACTCGACATTCCTCGAACAGATGTCACACAGAGCGGCAATGCACTTCCTCGCCGAGCACGCCCCAGGTGCGGAGCATGAGGACGGTGCGTCGCCGGCCGTGCAGCCGCGACCGGGGCTGATGTTCAGCAAGTCGGAGTTCTTCCGGCGGCCTCTGCCGACCGACGCAATCGGGGCGTTGGCCGACGGCTTCACGGCAGGTCGAGCATCGAGTCAGGCGCGCGAGCTCGACTTCACGCCCTGGGGTGGCGCCTACAACCGACCGCAACCCGACGCGACCGCGTTCGTCCATCGCAGCGAGCGCTTCCTGCTCAAGCACGCGGTCACGCTCGACGCGCACGCGTCGACGCGAGAGCAAGACGCCGCCCGCGGTTGGCTGGGGAAATCGTGGTCGCTCGTCCATCAGTGGGGATCCGGCGGGGTCTTTCCGAACTTCGCCGATCCGAGCCTCGCCGATTGGGCGGCCGCCTACCACGGCGCGAACTACGAACGCCTCACCCGGGTCAAAGCGAGCTACGACCCCGACAACGTCTTCAGCTTCCACCAGTCGCTTCCGCCGGCGAAGCGACACGAAAGAACTGACAACCGCCTGGGCCGATGAGGCCGCGCATCGACCTCATCACGCTGGCCGTGCGCGACCTCGAGCGGGCGCTTACGTTCTACCGCGAGGGCCTCGGCCTCGACTCGCCAGGCGTGATCGGAACCGAGTTCGCCGGCGACGAGACGACGCCCGCCGGGGCCGTGGCGATGTTCGAGCTGGAGGGCGGCCTCACCCTCGCGCTCTATCCGCGCACGGAGCTCGCGAAGGACGCGGGCGTCCCGCTGGAGCCCCCGCGACCCGGCGAGTTCAGCATGGGCCATGTCGTCGCGAGCAAAGCCGAGGTCGACGAGCTCCTCGCGCGGGCCGAGGCGGCGGGCGCGACGCTGACCGGCGGCCCGCACGAGCGCCCGTGGGGCATCTACTCGGGCTACTTCCGCGATCCGGACGGGCACCTCTGGGAGGTCATCTGGAATCCGCGGCGGGGAAGCGAGGACGCGTAGACGAATTTGCTGGGACCGGTTCAGGAGCCCGAGCCGGCTCGGCGAGCGCAGCCGAAAGCTGCGAGCGGGAGCGGATTCCGAGCTTCCGGTAGACGCTCGAAAGGTGCACCTCGACCGTTTTCGGAGTGACGAAGAGTGCTTGGGCGATCTCGCGGTTCGTCGGCCCTTCGGCTGCCATCTTCGCGACACGCCGCTCGCTGGGCGTGAGCGACTCGAGGCCGCTCAGCGCGGTGCGTCGCGGGCGCGCGCCCGCGGCGAGCAGCTCGGTCTCGGCCCGCGCGGCGAGGGGCGCTGCGCCGCAGATCATCGCGAGCTCGACCGCGTGTCGAAGGTGCTCGCGTGCCTCCGCGCGACGGTTGGATCTGCGAAGTGCCGCTCCCAGCTCGGTGCGCGCCCTTGCGTGCTCGAGCTTCGCGGGCGAGTCCGCAAGCACCTCGACCGCCTCCTCGAGCAAAGCGAGCCCGTGCTGACCGCCTTCGACCAATCCCGCTGCGCGCAAGGCTGCACCGAGGGCACGCGGAGCGCCCCAGATGCGTGCCAGCTCGAGCTCCTCCCATGCGAGCCGGCGGGCTTCGTCGTCGTAGCCGAGCAGATGCTGGGCGAGCGCGGCGTGTGATCGCCACGCCATGAAGGCAGGGTTGCGGCCTCCGAGCTCTTCGAACCGCCGACCGGCCGCGAGCATTTCGTCCAGCCCGCCGGCCCGGTCGCCGCGAAGCAGGCGCAGGCGGGCCCGGCTGTCGAGGAAAAGGAGTGGGTACGCACTCTCAGGAAGGGGTCCGCCGAAACCCGCGCGGGCCAGCGCGAGCGAGGCATCTTCGAGCTTGCCCTGCTCCATGAGCGCGTCGGCCAGAAATGCGGCCAAGAGCACCGAGAAGCGTGCAGACGTCCCCCACGCCTCTGAGGCAGCGAAGGCCTCGCGGCACTCTCTTTCCGCCTCCGCAAGGTCGCCTCGCCACACGAAGGTCTGCGCGCGAAAGGCCTTGGCGAACGCGAAAATCGACCCGCGCCGGTGTGCCTCGGCGAGCGCGTCCTCGTAGATCGCCAGCGCTTCGTCGAGATCCGCCATCGCCAGCACTTGGGTGGGAACGACGAAGGCGAGGTTCTCGATCTTCTGCCTGAGGAGCGTTCCCCCGGCAAGAGCACGACGTGCGAGGGGGACAGCCACGGCGGCGGGCACGCCCGCCCTCGCATCGTGATAGGCGAGCACCGAGAGCAGCAACTTCTCGCCCGCGGACTCGTCCGCAGGCCGGCCGCGGACACGCTCGAGCCGCTCGAGAGCCTTGCCGTATGCGGACGGTACGTGAAGGGCGTTGGTGATGAGTCCCGCCTCGAGCCGGCGCTCGAGCTCGGCATCGGCGCCGCAAAGCTCGTCCAGTGCGCGCGTCAAGACGGCGTCCGCGCTCTCTCCGCGGAGGAGAAGGAATAGCTGCCGCCCGAGCTGGAGCGCCGTCTCTGCCCGCCGGAGGGGATCGTCGATCAGCGCGTGTGCTTCCTGCAGGTGATCAACGGCGGCTTCGCCGCTCACAAACGCCTCGGCATCGCCAAGCTCGAGGAGCAGAGCGGCGCGCTCCGCCGCGGCGGGCGGCTCAGCCAGCGCGCGGCGGAGGTAAGCGACAGCGTTCTCGGAAGCACCCCGCGAGCCCGCGCGCCGCGCAGCCTCGCGCAGCGTTGCTACGACGCCTGAATCAGCGGCCGGCGAAGCCAGCAAGAGGTGGGCCGCCACCCGTTCAGGGTCCGCACCAGCATCTCCGAGGAAAACGGCCGCCCGCGCGTGCCCGTTGTCGCGGTTCACCGGTGCAAGCGTCTCGTAGACCGCAGCGCGAATCAGCGGATGGACGAACCCTAACGGCGGCTGCGGCCGCAGGACGTCGACCCGTGCAAGAGCCTCCGCCGCAGCCGAGGCAGCCTGCTCGTCCAGGTCCGCCAGCGCCGCAGCGTGACGAGGCTCGGCATCGTCGCCCAGGATCGCGACAGCCTGTGCGAGCCTCCTTGCTTCCGGCGGGAGGCGGGCAAGCCGAATCGAGACGGGTCGCGAGCCGGCCCGAGCCTCGAGCTCGCGCAAGCGGCCCACGTTTCCCTCGGTCGGGGCCAAGCGCTCGGCGGCAAGTGCGTGGATAAGCCCGCGCAGGAGCTGTGGGTTCCCACCCGTCTCATGGTGGCAGGCTGCGCAAAAAGCTTCGTCGGCGTCGGGTGAAAGAGTTTCGCGCACGAGACGGGCCGTGGCCTCAGCGCTCAGCGGGGCGGGCCGAAGCACGGTGGCGAGGGGGTCGGAGACGATTTGCCCTACCAGGCCCGGCTCTTCCCCCGGCTCGCTCAATCGGAGGCCGACGACGATCACGAGGCCCAGGCCCTCCATCCGGGGCAAGACGTAGGCGAGCCAGCGCAGCGAGGGCAGGTCGCACCAATGCAAGTCGTCCACTGCGAGCAGAAGCGAGCGCCGGGCGGCGAGGTTCGCCGTTAGCCAGTAGAGCCCGTGCAAGGTCGGCAACGGAGCGTCCGCCGCCGACTCAGCTTCAAGCTGAGCGGGGTCGAAGACCGGGGCGGCGAGGGCGGCCGCCCCGGCGAGCAGCTCCCGTCGATCCTCGGCGAGCAGCCGAGCGAGAACCGGCTCGAACAGCTGTCGTACGACACCGTAGGCGAACGCGCGCTCGAGCTCGGAGCCGCGCGCGCCCAGCACCTGCATCCCCGCCTTCTGGGCTCTCGCTCTTGTCTCCACGACCAGAGACGTCTTGCCGATCCCGGGCGGCCCCTCGATCGCCAGCAGCCGGTCGCTGCCGAGAGTGGCGCTGATCACGGCGTCGATCGTCGCCAGCTCCGTGTCGCGCTCGAGGAGATCAAGCTGAGACGAGAGCGCCTGCCGTGGCGGCTGCGTGCCGCTCTGCTCCTGAGCGTTCATCACCGGTGAGCTCCTCGGCGCTGTCAATGTCCCCGCTTTGCCTACCGCCCGTCGACGGACTTACAAAGACGCGGCCCGCCAAACACTAGGGAAAGGGTTGGGGTGCGCCACGATGCGAAGGCGCCGTGCCGGGCGGCAGAATTGGGTTCCGCGAAAGCATGAACTCACAATCGGAGGAGGAGGTGAACACGCTAAAGGGTCGCAGCGATCGTGGGTTCGAGCAACTGCATCGGCAAACGCGTAAAGGAGAACTGCACAATGAGAAGACCGGCTTTCATAACGGCAGGCTTGGCCGCCCTTCTCCTTTCGGCGACTCCGGCTATGGGGGATCTCTCGGATCCGGGTACACCCATCCAGAGTTGCTTGGGCATCGCGACAGGTCAACGAGCCTCCACGTTGCACGATGTCGGAGAGCACGCGTCGAGCTTCGACGAACCGCGGCAGGGTCTTGGGAACATCGCCTTCCGAGTTTTCGACCTTGACTCGATGGGAGAGTTTGGCAGCGTCCTCGCGGAGATCGACGGCATCGAAGCCACGCACTGCCCTTAGCCTGGCCCGCTACCGACATCGACGACTGGCCGACTTGGAGACGACAACTCGCGAGTATGTAAGAACGTCGACGAGGCGGGGGCAGCGGCGGGCGACAACGCCGCGATGAATTCTCGGGGCTCTGGCGGTCCCCGAGCAAGTCATGCGTGAGAGGAAACCGAAGACCGAGCCGATGACCAAGGCCGAGGCGCCACCATGTCCTGCCCGCAACGGGATCTCGATGGCCGCGGTTCCTCTTCCCGGCTGGGTCTCTTCGTCGTCAGTCGGCAGCGGCTGACCGAGCCCAACCGGCCCATCGTCGTCCCTTCTACACAGGTCGAGGAGAGCCGAGGAGGCAACCCATGCAAGACGAAGAACTCACCGCATTCGGGGCAGCGCCGCCCCATCCTGAACTGAAGCGGCTCGAGCCGCTGCTCGGGAACTGGAAGGCCCAAGATCAGACGCTGGACACCGCTTTCGGCCCGGGGGTTCTCGTCAGAAGCAGGGAGGCGTTCCATTGGCTCGACGGCGGCTACTTCTTGGTCCAGGACTACGAGACGACCTTCGGGGACGAACCGGCGCAGATTGGCGTCAACTACTGGTTCTACGACGCCGAAGCCGACAGGTTCCGCATCATCTTCTTCAGCAACAACGGCCCATTCTCGGAGGAAGGCAACCGCTACGAGGGCCATGTGGCCGACGGCAAGCTCGCCTTCGTGGGGCCGGGCCGTTTCGAATACGAACTGGATGCCGGCGGCGCCATTGCCATCAACCCCGACGGCACGATCTCAGTCCGGTGGTGGTTACGGGACGAGGCCGGCGAGTGGCAGCCCTGGATGAGGAACACGTTGGCAGGTGCTCCATAGTGTTGCTTTGACGCCAAGCGCGCTTGTCGACCCAGAGTCCAGCAAATGAAGGAGGAGAGCGATGTCGGATTCCGCCACGCGCAGTGAAAGGCTCTCGGCTATCGCGGGACGCTGGAACACATCTGGCTACGTGATCGGCGATCCCCGCGTTCCGGTCGAAGGCACCGACATCTACGAAGTGCTGCCGGGTGGTTACTTCCTCGTCCATCACGTCGACGTGACCGTCGGCGAACAGAAGGTGCGTGCGATAGAAGTCATCGGCGAGCCCGATCCCGACTCCGACGCCTACATGGCGCGGAGTTTCGACAGCGAAGGCAACTTCGAAGTGATGAAGCTGCGGATCGACGACGAAGGAACCTTTCGCTTCTCCGGCGCCGGCGACATAGCCCCTGCGGCCCAACCGGGAGACGCCCCCGCGGTGCGGGTGCGCTCTACCCTCACGGTCTCAGAGGATCGCTCCTCCATGAAGGCGCTCTGGGAGCGCTCCGAGAATGGGATCGACTGGGAACTGTGGATGAACATCACGTTCACCCGGAGCGAGTGACGGGGGCGTCATCATGACACTGAAGCCTGGATCAGATCCGCGGCGTGATGGCATTCTCATGCGCGTCGACGGCCGTCGTGTCGGCTGGTCTGAATGGGGTGATCCGCGGGGTCCAGCCGCGCTCTTGCTACATCGAAACCCGGGGTCGCGGTTGCTCGACCCAGATCCAGCAGCCACAGCCGCTGTGCGCTTGATCACGGTCGACCGTCCAGGCTATGGGCGCACCGATCCCTTCGACGACCCGACTTTCGCTGCGGTCGCGGCGGACGTCGGCGCGGTCGCCGACGAGCTCCACCTGGACGACGTGGCGGTAATCGGGTGGTCGGGCGGGGGCATGTTTGCGCTCGAGACCGCCGCGTTTCTCGACGAGCGGGTCCGCTCACTGAGCTTGGCTTGCACGCCCGCGCCCGACGACGAGATCCCGTGGATGCCTGACGATTTCAGGCCGCTCGTCGCTTCGATCGTTGCCGACCCGTCAGCGGCGCTTGCGCCGGTCACCGAGGCCTGCAGCTTCTACGCGGACAATCCTGAGTCCATGGTGGACTCCGACCCGAGCGATGCCGACGCCGAAGTGAGGGCCGTCCCGGCGGTCCGTGAGGCGCTTACGGCAATGATGCGCGAAGGTGCACGGCAAGGCGCCATCGGCATGGCCTCAGACGTCGTGGCGGGTTGTCGCGGCGATCTACCGTCACTTGACAAGCTCCGCATTCCGGTACACCTCTGGTACGGGGAAGCCGACTGGATCGGGCCCGAGCACGGACGCTGGTACGCCGATCGCATCGAGGGCTCACAGCTGAACTTGGTTGCGGGCGCGGGCCATCTCTTGCCGCTGGTGAAGTGGAACGCGATCCTCACGGAAGCGACCACGAGTTGAACGGCGGCGCCTCGTTCGCGCTTACGTCATCTGCCGGCGCCGTAGACGAAGCGAGTCCTGCCTCCTGACCTGTGTGACCCTGGCCGCGCGCCCGGGTGCAGTCGCCGGACGCGCGGGCGCTTCGGTCATGACTCGGGCTGCGGTGTCAGTCCGACTCACCGCGGCCGCGCCCGTAGCGCTCGTAGATCACCCGCGAGCCGAACGTCCTGGTCTCGATCAGGTCCAGCGGGACGTGTTCGGCGACCGGCGGCAGGAACGGCGTGCCGCCACCGATGACGACGGGATGGCGGAAGATGCGCAGCTCGTCGACGATGCCGAGCTCGATCGCCGCCGCGGCCAGGCCGGCGCCGCCGATCGCGACGTCCTTGTCTGTCGCGTCGAGCGCCGCAGCGGCCTCCTCCGCCACCGACGCCTCGGCGAGCCGGGCGTTGCCCTGGACGCTGTCGAGCGTGCGGCTGAAGACGACCTTCGGGATCGCGCACCAGACGTCGGCGAACGCGGCCTCGAGCTCGTTGTCGCGCATCGACGGATCCGTGTCCCACACCAGCATCGTCTCGTAGAGCTTGCGGCCTAACAGAAAGCCGCCGAGATCTCGGACCTGCTCGATGTGGAAACGAAACAGCTCCACGCTCGGGGCCGACCACTCGAGCGCGCCGTCGCGGTCGGCGATAAAGCCATCCACCGAGACGCTCATCGAGTAGATCAGCATGGCCTCAAGCTCGTCGCACCGAAGCGACGGGCAGCCACCGCCCTTGCCCCTGCCGAGCGAGCACCAGGCGGACTGCATAGCTGGGGGTCCAAGAAGATGGTGCGCGGATGGCTGTCTGCGTCGCCGGCTTCAACAGCTGGCTGAGTGTCGCCCGACTGGGCATCATCGAGGCCCGGGCGTCTGCGACGGGGGCTCCGCCTCGTGGGCCTCCACGATGCTGTGTACGTAGCACTCTGTCACGAACGGCGGTGCCTTTGACCCTGAGTGCGGGGAGGTACCGGCGTTCCTTCTATCGATCCTGGCGTGGGAACGGGGAGTTCCCGGAACTTTTCGAGCGCTTGCTCGTTCTTTCCGTCGGGGCTGAGGTCGTCCCACGATTCGATCTCGTCCAGCGTCCGTTGCGCCCACGCCTCGACCGTGTTTAGGAGGCTGATGAAGAAGTCAACCGCGAGCACGCGGAGGTAGACCTGATCCTGTGTAACCGCCGTGCCCTGGAGGAACTCCTGTTTGACCTGTCCAGCGAACCGGAGCATCTCTCGGGCATCGTCGAGCACCCGCTCGAGCGTGGCGATGATGTCACCCTTCGTCCCGAGAGGCGCGACGAAGAGACGGATCATCGCCTCGAAGTCCATGGCGAACGGGGAGACCGGCGTGGCGAGCCACTCTCGTAGCGCCTCTCGCCCCTTCTCGGTGATCGAGTAGATCGTGCGCGCCCGTTTGCCGACGTGTTCCTTCTTCGCTTGGAGCAGGCCCATCGAAGAGAGGCGTTTCACCTCCCGATAGATGGCGCTTTCTGCTCGCGGCCATACGTATCTGAAGTAGCGAACCCGTTGTCGCGCCAGCTCGTACGTCGACCAGGGATGCACCGCCACCTGGGCCAGCACCGCATAGGAAGTCGTGGTCAGTTTCGAGGTCACGTCTTCTTGACATACTCCAAACGCGAGTATATGGTGCTGCTCCAAATTGGAGTATAGGCCCTTGACCCCAGATGACCGGGATGCGAGGAGCCCGGCGGAGGTGGACGACATGGCGGCCGAGCGCGGACGCGAGTACGTCGAGACGCTTGTGATCGGAGGGGGGCAGGCGGGCCTGTCGATGGGGTACCAGCTGTCGCGGCGCGGTCTGCCCTACAAGATCGTCGATGCCAACCCACGTATTGGCGACGTGTGGCGCAACCGGTGGGACTCATTCCGGCTGTTCACCCCCAACCGACTCAACCGGCTTCCGGGGATGCGCTTCCCCGGATACCGCTGGGGGTTCGCCAGCAAGGACGAGTGGGCCGATCACCTCGAGTCCTATGCCCGGAAGTTCGACCTTCAGGTGGAGACGGGAGTCAGAGTGGAGAAACTGACGCGGGAGGGGGATCGCTTCGTCGCCATCTCGGGCGACCGACGATTCGAAGCAGACAACGTCGTGGTTGCGATGTCGAGCTGGCAGCGCCCGCGGGTTCCCGATTTCGCGTCCGAGCTCGATCGCCGGATCGTCCAACTTCACGCCGCCGAGTACAAGAACCCGCGCCAGCTCCAAGAGGGAGACGTCCTCGTCGTGGGAGCAGGCAATTCTGGCGCCGAGATCGCGATCGAGGTGGCACGGACTCACAAAGTGATGCTGGCGGGTCCAAGCACGGGGGCGATCCCCTTCCGGCCGGAAAGCGTTCCCGCCCGGATCCTGATGCCGATCATCGGTCGGGTCGTCTTCCACCGGGTGCTGACGATCAGGACTCCCATCGGGAAGAAGGTTCGCTCGAAGATGATCTCCAGTGGCGAGCCTCTGATCCGAGTCAAGCCCAAGGACCTCAAGGCCGCGGGCGTCGAACGTGTTCCTCGGATCACCGGCGTTCACGACGGATCGCCCCAGCTCGAGGACGGCCGCACCGTGGAGGTCGCCAACGTCGTGTGGTGCACGGGATTCCACCCCGGCTTCTCTTGGATCGACCTCCCCGTCCTCGGCGCCCAAGAGCCCTTGCACAAGCGAGGGGTCGTCGGATCAGAGCCCGGCCTCTACTTCATCGGTCTCAAGTTCCTCTACTCCGTCTCTTCCGAACAGATCCAGGGCGTCGGCCGCGACGCGGACTACATCGCCGGGAAGGTCGCCGCCGGGCGTAAGGTACGACGGGCTAGTCGATCGGTGGGCGGCCCGTCAGAGGAGCGAGACGTGATGGCGAGATCTGCAGGAGCGTCAGGGGGCGTCCGCTAGTCGAGCCCGCTGCCTCTGCCTCCCCTCATGGCGCCGCACCGCGGGTGTGCTTGACCCGGCCGGGTGGCCGAGACAGGATCCGCCTGATGCCTCCGCGCCCGCAAGTCGTGCATCTCGACTCGGTCCCGGTGATCCCAGCCGAGGAAGCGCCGACGAGGGTCCGGATCGCCCGGCTCGTCACGCGGGAGCGGTGCGGCTCGAACCTCTTGCTGGGTGCCTGCTGGATGGATCCCGGGGAGGAGACGAACGTCTGGTCGTTCGAGGCTGAGGACACGACCGGTGAGGGCGACAAGTGGTACGGGCCCGTGGACGAGACGTACTT
>Ga0081538_10005269_pt1 | contig 11675 bp, 11 predicted proteins | sample TabmetS5T2R1_FD_71022 | JGI IMG/M metagenome (GOLD analysis project Ga0081538, IMG submission 71022) | Tabebuia heterophylla rhizosphere microbial communities from the University of Puerto Rico - S5T2R1 | ecosystem: Host-associated > Plants > Roots > Rhizosphere ... | reverse complement strand
GACTCTCGAACGAATATGTGATACACGTCGGTGGCTTTGGTCTCGTCATGTTTAATCGGTTTGTCCTTTGTTGGCACGTGTTCGGCACCGGGCTGAGTTTCGTTGCGGTCGGCATTGGCGGAGTTTTCATATTTCCGCTGCTCAATATTGTCATTCGAAGCCGGGAGCGGCGTTCGGTCATCGCTCGCCATGTGATCCGGTTTGCTTTCCGCTGTATCGTTGGCTTGATGCGCGCAATGGGCGTGTTCCGGTATGAAATCAGCGGAGTGGAGCGGCTCGAGCGTCGCGGCCTACTGATTCTTGCCAACCATCCGACGCTCATCGATATTGTGTTTCTCATCGCTTTCGTTAAGCGAGCTGTCTGCATCGTCAAGAGCAGGCTTTGGCGCCACCCGTTCACCCATGCCACCGTCCGTGCTGCCGCCTATGTTCGCAATGATGATTATGGCATCCAGCTTATTGAGGATTGCGTTGAGGCAGTTCGCCGAGGCGGCAATCTGATCATTTTTCCTGAAGGTACCCGAACGCCCGCGAGCGGTTCGATTACCTTAAAACGGGGCGCGGCGAATATTGCGGTACGGGCTCAGTGCAATGTCACGCCAGTGCTCATACGCTGCGCGCCTCCGATGCTCGTCAAGGGAGAAAAATGGTGGCGGCTGCCACCCTGCCCGTCGCATTTTAGGATTGAGGTGCGAGAGGACATCAATATCCGGCCCTTTATCGCTGCAGCCCGCAGCCATGGTTTAGCCGCGCGGTATCTTACAGATTATTTGGAGGATTATTTTACTCGGGAGCAAGTACGTCATGGAGTCGGTTGAGGAGGAACTAAAACAACTGATCATCGATGTTCTTCAACTTGAGGACATCACTTCGGCTGACATTGATACGGATGCGCCGCTATTCGTCGATGGACTGGGATTAGACTCCATCGATGCACTCGAACTAGGGGTGGCTCTCCATAAGCGTTACGGGATATCCCTATCGGGCGATGCGGAAGAAGTTCGTCGCCACTTTGCGTCGGTGCGTTCGCTCGCGGCCATGATCGCCAGTCATAGGACGAAGTAAGGGGACAGAGCTATGACTTTATCCAATGCAATGACTAAAGAGGACATCTACCCGATGATGGTCGATATGTTGCATGAGATGTTTGACCTGGACAAGTCGACAATCACTCTTGATGCAGACCTCTACCGCGACCTTGATATCGATAGTATCGATGCCGTGGATCTGGCGGTGAAACTAAAAGAAGTCACGGGTAAGAGACTGCAGCCGGAAGTTTTCAAGAGCGTCCGCACAGTTCAGGATGTCGTAAACGCCTTAGCGGCATTGCTGGGAAAGTAAGCAAAGTATGCCTGGGTCAGCCTTACTGGTGATCCTTATCACGATGATTTACCCGTTGGCCGTCTGGCTGGGCCTGGGATACATCGAGCCCCGATTTATCGCTGGCTTGTTGGTGCTTGCCGGATTGACACGGCTGCATCATTTGAAAATGAGCCAGGCCTGGCGCTGGTGGCTGGGGGGGATATCGCTCCTCTTCATATTGGCTGTGTGGAGCAATGGACTGCTTCCGTTAAAGCTTTACCCGGTGTTGGTGAACGTAGCGCTCTTGGGCGCATTCGCTTACAGCCTTTTTTCCCCTCCTTCGATGATCGAGCGTTTCGCACGCTTGCATGAGCCGGATCTGCCTCCGGAGGCGATCGGTTACACGCGGCGGGTGACGCAAATCTGGTGCGTGTTTTTTTCCGTCAACGGCGCCATGGCTCTGATGACGGCGTTATGGGCGACGCCGGCGACCTGGACGCTGTACAATGGGTTGATTGCCTATCTGATGATGGGGAGTCTATTTGCCGGCGAGTACGTCGTTCGCTGGCATTTCAAAAGGCGCCTGAATGGCTGAAATTCTAGATATGTTGGGCATGCTGAGCAGGGTACGAGCACCCGGACACGTGGTTGGCTGGCGCCTTGGAAAACCGGTTGGCTACGAAGAATTCCTTGCCCGCGTGCGCGCTTGGCAAGCGTTACTGAGGCGCACATCCGGCCAAGCGTTCGCGCTTTACATGAGCGATGCCATTGAGTTCGCTAGCGCGCTGTTTGGAGCTTGGGCGAGCGGTAAGACGATTTATCTCCCCGGCGATACGTTGCCAGGTACCTGCGCCAGCTTGCGTCAAGCTGTGCAGGGCTATTTGGGCGAGTTCGCATCGGAGTGGAATCCCATTGTCCTGGCGCCGCGAGAAGAAGCGGCTCGCACCGATGTCTTCGATTGTTTGAACGGTAACTTTGACGGTTTGGTTCTGTTCACGTCTGGCAGCACTGGCGCGCCGCAAGCCATTCCAAAAAAGCTCTTCCAGATATCTCGAGAGGTAGCGACCCTTGAAGCGCAGTTCGGGCAGCTGTTGGGAGCCTCGGAAATAATCGCTACCGTGTCCCATCAACACATTTATGGTTTACTCTTCAATGTTTTATGGCCGCTTACCGCGGGCCGCGCCATCCATGCGAGAGAATATTACTTGCCGCAGGAGCTAATGGCGGTCCTGGCGGAGCGCGCCAGCGTATGGGTATCTAGCCCAGCTCATCTAAAGCGTTTGCCGGAACCTCCTGCCTGGACGATGACATCGAAGCGGTTGCGGGCGGTATTTTCGTCCGGGGGACCTTTGCCGTTCGAGGTTGCGTGTGAAGCCAACCGATTACTCGGTGTGGCGCCGATTGAAGTTTACGGGAGCTCAGAGACGGGTGGAATTGGCTGGCGTCAACAACGCTCGAGAATGGATGATGCATGGACGCCCATGCCTGGCGTTACATGTCGTGTCGATCCGGAGGAGGGTGTACTGGAGGTCCGCTCACCGCATTTGTCCTCTAAAGAGTGGTTTCCCACGGCGGATCGGGCGACTTTCGTCGGAGACAATCGTTTCCTGATCACCGGACGCGTCGATCGGATCGTAAAAATCGAGGAAAAACGGATATCCCTGAGCGCGATCGAATGTCAGCTGAGGACGTCCCCCATGGTGGCCGATGCCCGCGTGGTTGTGGTCGAAGGACACCGGGCGCGGATTGCTGCCTTGATCGTGCTTTCGGTGCAAGGGCGCAGCAAACTGCCTGAGGTCGGTAAGCTCGCCTTCAATCGAATGTTGCGCGATACGCTCAGTCAGTTCATTGAACCCGTTGGGATACCCCGGGTCTGGCGTTATCTTGATGCGTTGCCGACAAACGCACAAAGCAAGACTACGTATGCCGACTTGATCGCATTGCTCGACGGCGAGCAACCTTACCCTACACTTCCGCTTCAGCGTCTACTCAAAAATGGCGCGCAACGTGCCGTGCTCGAGCTGACTGCCCCCAGCGACTTATTTTATTTTGACGGCCATTTTCCAGGCATGCCGATTCTAGCCGGTGTCGTCCAGATCGACTGGGTGATTGCTTGCGGGCGGCAATACTTTGATTTGCCGCCGGTTTTTCGTGGCATCCGGGCGCTCAAATTTCAACGCATCATAGCTCCGGAAAAGCCGTTTACACTGGAGCTTGTCCACGAGCCTGGCAAATCATCGCTGTCTTTTAAGATCACCTCGCGAGTCGGCACGCATACCAGCGGACGGCTGTTGTTTGGAGCGCCGGATGTTTAACCCTTGTGTAGTGATTCCCGTCTACAACCACGAACATGCAGTTGATGCCGTAGTGCGTGCGATCCTTGAACAGAACTTGTCGTGCATACTCGTGGACGACGGCAGCTCGCGAAAATGCGCGCTTGTACTCGACGCGCTCGCCAGTGGCACGCCAGATCGAATCACTTTGATTCGACACCCGATTAATCAGGGCAAGGGACGCGCCGTGCTCAGCGGTATCCAATACGCCGCTCAATCGGGTTACACTCACGTTCTTCAGATCGATGCCGATGGCCAACACCGCGCGTCCGATATCCCGCGCTTTCTGCAGCTTGCCGCTGCCCATCCCCGGGCGCTCATCGTGGGATGCGCGGAATATGACGCGACGGTGCCCTGGCTCCGGTTTTGTGCCCGTTATCTAACCCACATTTGGGTTTGGATTAACACGTTGTCGCTACAGATCACAGATTCGATGTGCGGCTTTCGGGTCTACCCGATTCGAGCCGTAATGGCGCTGGAGCAACGTCAAAAACTCGGCGAGCGGATGAACTTTGATACGGAAGTGCTGGTGCGTTTGTATTGGGATGGACTGGAAATTATCAGCGTTCCTACACCGGTCAGCTATCCCACTAGTGGGGTCTCACATTTTCGTGTCTTGTTGGATAACTTCCTGATTTCGCGAATGCACACGACCCTATTCTTCGGCATGTTGTGGCGGTTACCCATGTTGATTGCGCGCAAGCGGAAGGCTCGATGACGCAGCATTGGGCGCAAATCAATGAATTTAGCTTCGTGTCGGGTATTCGTCTACTGTTTTCGATCTGCCGTAATTTGGGGCGCTGGCCATTCCGGGTTGCGCTCTATCCGGTCTTGCTATGGTACCTGGTCACCAAACCGGAGGCGCGCGCGTCGTCAAGCGATTACCTACGGCGGATTGCGGCGTTTCAGGGTGATTCTCAAATCCAGCCTGGCAGGATCGCCGTGTTGCGTCACTTTGCGTCATTCGCCGAGAGCCTGCTTGACCGAATGTTACTGTGGAGCGGATTGTTCAAAGCGGAACGCATCGAGTTTCACGGTCAGGAACAAATGGTTGCGCAAATGGCTGAGAAGCGCGGCTGCCTGCTGATTTGCTCCCATCTCGGGAATTTGGATTTGGGTCGGGTCGCGTCGAAGCGGGCTGGGCTCAAATTGACGGTTTTGGTTCACACAAAGCATGCAGAGGTGTTCAATCGTTTGTTGGCGCAGCTCGATCCCGAGAGCCAGCTCAATCTCATACAGGTGACCGAGGTGTCCGCGGCGACAGTCGTGCTGCTCTCCGAGAAAGTCGGGCGTGGTGAATTCGTGGCTATTGCAGGCGATCGCATCCCCGTATCGTCAAACCCTCGGATTGCCCCGGCAATGTTCCTTGGAGAGATGGCACCCTTTCCCGTAGGACCCTACATTTTGGCGAGCCTGTTACGCTGTCCGGTTTATCTGCTGTTTTCTCTGCGTGCCGGGCGAACGTCAGAAATTCACTTCGAACTGTTCCGTGAGTCGATTCTTTTGCCGCGCGAGGGTCGGGATGGAGCGCTTGCCGGACTAGTGGCGGAGTACGCTCGGCGGCTCGAGTATTTTTGCCTGCGGGCGCCGTTGCAATGGTTTAACTTTTACGATTTTTGGCATTTATCCACGGTGAACACACCTGATGCATGTCGCTGAGTTGAAGACGTCAACCTTACCTCGGACGATTGAATTCGACCATGGATGGCTGCACATCGAAGACATCGTCGATATTGCGGAAGGTTCGGCTAGGGTCGCATTGTCCGAGGCTGCTGCATTTCGCTCTGGCATCAAGCGAGGGGCGGACTTCCTGGAGCGTCTGCTCCGCCAAGAGGGCACGATCTATGGCGTTACTACGGGTTACGGCGATTCCTGCACGGTGACGGTCCCTCCTGAGCTAGTCGCCGAGTTGCCGCGCCAGCTCTACGTTTATCACGGCTGCGGGCTGGGCGAGGATTTGAGTCCGGTGCAGACGCGCGCCGTGATGGCGACCCGCCTCACGTCGTTGTGCAAAGGGTTTTCGGGCGTGAGCCTGGAACTGCTGCAACAAATCGTGAAGCTACTCCAGCGCGATTTATTGCCGTTGATTCCGTCGGAGGGGTCCGTGGGTGCCAGCGGCGATCTCACTCCGCTATCGTACCTCGCGGCGGTTTTGTGCGGCGAGGGCGACGTTTGGCGCAACGGCGTCCATGTCAGCGCCGCGCAGGCACTGGCCGAGGCCGGTATCACACCGCTGCGTTTGAGGCCCAAAGAGGGGTTAGCGATCATGAATGGGACCGCGGTTATGACCGCTTTGGCCTGCCTGGCTTATGTGCGCGCCGATTATCTCACCCGACTGGTCACCCGGATCACCGCAACGGCGTCCTTTGCGCTTGATGGCAATGCGCACCATTTCGATGCCGCGTTATTCGCCGCGAAACCGCATCCAGGCATGCAGCGGGTGGCCGGTTGGTTGCGTCAAGACTTGCCGTGCGATCAGCTGGATGCCAACAAAAAGCGCCTACAGGATCGCTATTCGATCCGTTGCGCGCCCCACGTGATCGGTGTTCTAGCCGACGCGCTGCCATGGTTGCGCGAGTCCATCGAAAATGAGCTCAACAGCGCCAACGATAATCCCATCATCGATGTGGTCGGCCAAGGCGTGCTGTCTGGCGGTCACTTTTACGGCGGGCATATCGCGTTTGCCATGGACAGCATGAAAAATGCTGTCGCCAACCTGGCGGATCTGCTCGACCGGCAGATGGCACTGCTGGTGGATAGCCGCTACAACAATGGGCTCCCGGCCAACTTGTCTGGGGTTCAAGGACCACGCGCTGCGATCAACCATGGGCTCAAGGGGTTGCAGATCAGTGCTTCGGCCTGGACTGCTGAAGCGCTCAAGCTGACCATGCCGGCGTCGGTCTTCTCGCGTTCGACCGAGTGCCACAATCAGGACAAAGTCAGCCTCGGTACTATTGCCGCACGCGATTGTTTGCGGGTGCTCGAATTAACGGAGCAAGTCGCCGCGGCGCTGCTCATTGCCGTGCGACAAGGAGTCTGGCTGCGTTGCCGACTCAATCGGTCCTTGGTTCCGGCCAAGACGCTAAAAAACATGATGGACGCCCTAGCCGCCGATGTCCGCGTGATCGAGGAGGATCGCAAGCTGGAACCGGATTTGCGATTACTGCTGGAGCGCATCCGCGGCCGCTTCTGGAAACTGTATGAGTAAGTTGCCGCGTCGTTGGTCGGCGGAAGCCGAGATCCAAGTTCAGTTTTTTGATCTGGATCCGATGGAAGTTGTTTGGCATGGCCACTACGTCAAATACCTGGAAATGGCGCGTTGCGCCTTACTCGATACCATCGATTACAATTACGCGCAGATGAAAGCATCGGGTTACGCTTGGCCAGTCATTGATCTGCACTTACGCTACGTGGATTCGGCCAGGTTCGGCCAGCGGCTTAAAGTGCATGCCGAGATTGTCGAATGGGAAAACCGGCTCAAGATCGATTATCTGATCATCGATCCCGCCAGCGGACGTCGGCTCCTTCGTGGCAGCACGACGCAAGTCGCCGTTGATATGGCGACGCGCGAGATGTGCTTCGTATCCCCCGCGGTGCTCTTGCAAAAATTGGGAATTGCACCGTCATGAAGTCTTGGTCCGTGGCTTTTAGCGTTGTGCTTATGGCGACGCCGCTATGGGCGGACGCCCCGGTAGCAAAAATTCAATCGATGCTGGCCCAGCCGAAGGTCCTGTGCGGACACTTCGACCAGAGCAAACAGCTGACGGGCCTGAAAAAGCCGATGGTCTCAAATGGCCGCTTCTGTGTGGTAGCCGACAGGGGCGTATTGTGGCGCACTTTACAGCCGTTTCCCAACACCGTGCGACTGACACGCGATGAAATCGTCCAGCTGCAAGGAGACCGGGTTGCGATGCGGCTCGACGCAAAACAAGAACCGGCGGTGCGCATGATCAACAGCGTATTGTTTGCTTTGTTGGCCGGCGATCTCGGCCAAATCGGAAAATGGTTTTTCGTAGACGGCGGCTTTCACGACAACGGCTGGAGGGTAACGCTAAAAGCGCGCGAACCGGCCTTGGCGAAGGCCATCTCGAGCGTGGCGCTTGACGGCGACGCCTATGTCAAGAGCATCACGATCAGTGAGACAAGCGGTGATCTCACCCGCATCGTGTTTTCCAAGATCCATACGGGCGACGCGGCGATGAGTGCTGATGAGGCGGCTTTGTTTTGAGTCAACGCATTATATTCGCCTGGGTCTGGGCTTTAGTTGTCTGCTTGCTGGTGGTCCATAACGTCTATTTATGGTTCGGCAAAGGTATCGCCCCCGACACCGACATTCTCGCGCTGCTCCCGGTTGAGGAACGCGATCCGGTTCTTCAACAAGCCTTTGCCCGTATGGTGGATTCAGCGCAGCAGCGGTTGATCGTGCTCGTGGGCGCGGATGACTGGGCGCAGGCTAGCCGCGCGGCCAACGCTTACGCGGATGTGCTGGCGCCGCATCCAGCCCTGCTGCAAGCGAGCGATTCTATGACCGATCCACGTGATTGGCTGGTGACGTTCCAACCGCATCGGCTCGCGCTGCTTACACCCAAGGCGGAAGCGGATTTGCATAGCCAACCCAAACAGTACTGGACCGATATCGCATTGGCCAGACTATATAGCCCCTTCGTTGGACTTCAGCCGGGCGCTTGGCGCGATGATCCGTTCGGTCTGTTTGGTCGTTGGATTCAAGCCCGCGCCCAAGAGACACCGGTGCGGCCTCGCGAGGGCCGGCTTTTTGTTAGTGACGGCCGGCGTCAATACGCGGTCATGCCGTTTATGTTACGCGTCCCGGCGTTTTCAATAGCGGCGCAACAGGCGGTCATGCCGCTGCTGGAGCAAGCGCGCCAAGCCGCTCGCAAGGCTGTGCCGCAAGTCGAAATTGTGACCGCGGGCGTGATTTTGTACGCGGCCGCCGCCGGCGAGCAAGCGAGGTTGGAAGTGTCTACCATCGGGTTCGGCTCGATCCTTGGCATCATCGTGTTGATGTGGATCACGTTTCACTCCCTCAAGCCGATCGCGCTGATTATGCTGTCGATCGGCGTCGGTTGTCTCGGCGCCCTGTCCGTGTGCTGGTTGCTGTTCGAGCGCGTCCACTTGTTGACCTTGGTATTCGGCGCCAGCCTCATCGGCGGGGCGCAAGACTATGGGACTTACTTCCTGTGCCATCGAATCGCTCCCGATGCACAACCATTCGATTCGTGGCAATTGTTGCGGCGTCTATTACCGGCATTGGTATTGACGCTGGTCACGACAGTGATCGGATATTTGGGTCTTGCGCTGACGCCGTTTCCGGGCTTACGGCAAATGGCGGTATTTTCCGCGCTCGGGCTGATATTCGCATGGCTGACGGTAGTCTTTTGGTTTCCCATACTGGTTCGCGCCGGCACTCTCAGAAGCACGCGAGTGGCGCAGTGGTGGGCTATCAGCTTGGAACGCTGGCCGTCATTGGGCCTCGACCGATCATCCCTGTGGGCAATTGGATTATTCGTTGCCTTCGCTATTTTTGGCTTTTCACGACTGGGTGTCCTGGATGATATCCGTTTGCTTCAGAACCCGCGGAAAAACCTGATCGACGACCAGACTAAACTCAGCAGGCTGTTGGATACGCCGACGCCGGCGCAGTTTTATATCGTGCGCGGCAATACAGCTGAAGTGGTGTTGCAGCGCGAGGAGATGCTCAAGCAGCGGCTCGGTCCACTGATCGAAACGCATATCATCAGCGGCTATCACGCCCTGTCAAACTGGGTGCCTTCAGCCCAGGCCCAGGCGGCACGGCGTAACCTGATCGATCGCACGCTATTGAACGATAACGGACCTTTGAAGGCGCTGGCTGCGCAGATTGGCGAGAACGGCGAATGGGTTGCGGCAACGCGCGCGCATTTACTCGCGTCAGCCTTGCCGATTACTCCCGACGATTTCTTGAAGACTCCGGCCGGTGAGCCCTGGCGCCATCTCTGGTTAGGGGAGGTGCACGGTGGTTGGGCCAGCATTGTCGCATTGCGTGGCTTGACCCCTACGGGCTTGGCCAAGTTGCAGCATGCTGATATCGGGCTTGATGGTGTGCAGTGGGTGGACAAGGTCGGTGAAATTTCACTTCTGCTTGGCCGCTATCGGAAAACTATGGGCTGGGTGGTGTTGTTCTCTTATTTGGTTGTCTATGTTTTGCTCTATCCGCGCTATCGCAGCTTGACCTGGCGCGTGCTGGCACCCACCGCGCTGGCCAGCATCGCTACACTCGCGCTGCTGGGAATGGCGGGCCAGAATCTCCAGTTGTTTCATGTGCTGGCGTTGATGCTCTTGCTCGGGGTTGGTGTCGATTACGGTATTTTTTTACATGAGCATCTCTGTCGGCGCGACCCCGTTGCCTGGCTTGCGGTCGGTTTGTCGGCACTGAGCACGTTGCTTTCCTTCGGATTCCTGAGTTTGAGCAAGACGCCGGCGCTGCAAGCGTTCGGCCTGACGATGTTAATCGGAACAGTTGCGGTGTGGTTGATCGTCCCCTGTTTTAGGAATTATCAATTAGCGGAACTAGAGGGTGCCTGAAAACACCGTAAAAATGATGTTGGCCAAGATAACATTGCGCTCCTACAGAATTTGGTTGATTGCGCTGGGAAGCCTAATCAGTGGCGGTTGTGCGGTGCCGGCACATCAGCCGGCGCGTCTTGGGCTGAAGTTGGCGCCGTCGGCGCTGGGTGAATCGATCAGTTTGCAGCAGCACCTCACGGTGGAGCGAAATGGCAAGGTCGACGAGCTTGACGCTGTATTGGAAGTGGATCCCCGGCGCCTCGACTTGGTCGGGCTCGCGCTTGGCCAGCGGGTGCTGACACTGCATTATGACGGCCAGATACTGAACGCCTGGCGGCATCCGCTGTTCCCGCCTGAAGTGCGAGATGAAGATATTCTGGAAGATCTTCAACTCATCTTGTGGCCGGCCGACGCCGTGCGGCAGGCTTTGCCGGGCGGTTGGCGCATCGAAGAGAAAGATAAGCGCCGTATTCTATTGTCCGGCCAAATGCCGGTTACGGTGATCGATTACAGTGGTGAACCACGCTGGAATGGCAAAATAGAATTATCCAATCTGCGTTATCAGTACCGGTTAATTATCCAGTCGGTTTCTAACCGGCCTTGAGCATGGTCTATCTTAATACGTTGGGGATGATCTGTTCTCTGGGCAAGACGTGCGACGAAATCACGCGGTGTTTGCTGGATCTAGCGCAAAGTGGCGTCGTGATGACTGAAGCCTATTCGCCGGGACACCCCCTGCCGCTTGGTCAGATCGATGCCGCGCTGCCGTCTGTGAATGAATTGCCTTTGCGTGATCGCAGCCGCAACAATCAGCTAACATTAGCGGCGGTGACCCAGATACGACCCGCGGTGGATGATGCCATCGAACGCTATGGCGCCGGCCGAGTCGGGATTGTGATCGGTACCAGCACTTCTGGAATTGCCGAAAGTGAAGCTGCGCTGCGCCACTATGCCATCACGGGCGCGCTCCCGGAACAATTTCATTATGGCCAGCAAGAATTAGGCTCCCCCGCGGCTATGCTAGCCGCCAAGCTTGGCATCGGCGGCCCAGCCTATGTTCATTCGAGTGCCTGTGCGTCGAGCGCCAAGGCACTGGCCAGTGCGGCTCGTTTGATCCGCATGGGTGTGTGCGATGCGGTTCTCGCCGGGGGAGTGGATTCGCTGTGTGCTTTCACGGTTGCCGGATTTAAGGCGCTTGAATCGATCAGTGAGAAGCGGTGCAACCCGCTCAGTCGGAACCGCGACGGGATCAATATCGGCGAGGGGGCTGCGGTGTTTCTGATGAGCACCGAGCCTTCAACCGTTGCCCTGCGCGGTTGGGGCGAGTCGTCCGACGGTTATCACATGTCGGCGCCCGATCCGGCCGGCGTGGGCGCACGATTGGCGATTGAGCGTGCCTTGGCGCGGGCGGGTATTAACCCCGCGCAGATCGATTATGTGAACCTGCACGGCACGGGAACGTTACAAAATGATGCG
>Ga0081538_10005268_pt1 | contig 11675 bp, 8 predicted proteins | sample TabmetS5T2R1_FD_71022 | JGI IMG/M metagenome (GOLD analysis project Ga0081538, IMG submission 71022) | Tabebuia heterophylla rhizosphere microbial communities from the University of Puerto Rico - S5T2R1 | ecosystem: Host-associated > Plants > Roots > Rhizosphere ... | reverse complement strand
TATCCCACCCCCCCCCCCCCCGCGAGCAGCCACGCGGCCGCCCCGATCCCCACCGCATACGCCCGCCCGCTCCCATGCCCCACCCGCTCCAGCCGCCGCAGCGCCCCCGGCCAGTCCCGCTCCCCAGCACCCGACAGGTCCAGCAGCCGCCCCGCCGGCTCCACCACCTGCCCCCGCGCCGCCAACTCCAGCAACGTCCCCGCCAACCCCGTGGTCCGCCCCGACGCCCTACCCCCTCCAGGGCTCCCATCCACCACGGCGCCAAGGAGCGCGTCCAGCATCCCGTCCACCGACGCGCCGCCCACCCCGGCCGCCGGCCCGAACGTCACCAGCGTTGCCGCCACCGCCGCCAGCAGGTCATCCCCCTCCGGCGTGAGCCCAGGCCCGCGACCACACAGCAGGGCGGCCGCCTTACCGGCAAGGCTCGCGTCGTGCCGCAGCACAGCGCGGAGCAGCAACTCGACCCCAACCGCCCCGCCCGGCTCAGCAGCCGTCGCCAACCCAGCCCGCGCCAGCTCGGCAACAAGTTCCCGAGGCTCTCGCGCCGCCCGCACCCCGAGCGCCGCCAGGACCGCCTCCCCCCGCCGCCCCACGGCTGCACGGCCGAACGGGCCGGCCGGGGCCCCGCCCGACCGACTGTAGTTCCCGGAGGAAGGGTGGGGCCCCGGCCGGCCCGGCACCCCGGCGACCGGGACGGTCGGGTCCCACGCCGGAGGATCGCCGGGATCCCAGGTGACGGTCAGACCCCCGCCCAGCCCCACCCGCCCAGGGAAGCAGCGGACGGCACCACCGGGCCGGCCGACCCCGGCCAGGACGCCGGTCCCCGCGGCCAGCGCGACCCCGTTCGGCAGCAGCGGCACCTCGCGGGCGGTGACCGCCACCACGAACCCGCCGAGGTCCACCCAGGCCGCGGTCGCGCCCGCCCCCAGCAGCGTCCCGCTGACGCCGGCGGGCGGCAGGCGTTCCAGCACCGGCGTGGCGACAAGGTGCGCGGGCAGGACGGTCACCAGCCGACCCTACGCCGATGCCGACGTATCCGTCCGGCTCCCCGCCGGCCTGTCAACCGGCGGCGCTCGCCTGCGGGTATTGCTCGCGGTAGCGTATCTGGGGTCTGCGGCGCCTTCGGGCCACCCGGCCGGAAGGGTGGAGCGACGGGCCCGGGCGGTCGAGTGGCGCAAGCCTGATCCGATGGCGGGGAAGGGGGCGTGCCGGCCATGAGGGTCGACGCCTGGTCCGAGTGGGCGGGGACCGTCCCCGGCGCCGCTGGGACGCCGCCCGTCCCGGCCGCCCCGCCGGAGCTCGCCGACCTCCACGAGCTGATCGTGACCCGCGCCGCCCGCCTGGCTGGTACCGCCGACGCGCTGCTGTGGCTGGCCGACCACGATGGCGGGCGGCTGGTAGTCCGGTGTGGGACCGGCCGCTTCTCCGCCGCCCTCGGCCGGAGCCTCCGCAAGGGCGAAGGGCTGGCCGGCCAGGCCTGGCAGACCGGCCGGCCGCTGGCCACGACCGAGCAGCGGTCGCTCCTGGATCGGCCGCAAGAGCATGGTGGGCAACAGAGCGTGGAGGCGGCGCTGTGCGTGCCGCTGGTCGCGGGGGGGTCGGTGGTCGGGGTGGTCGGGGTGGCCTGGAGCGAGCCGGGCCGGGTGGTCGGCCAGGCCGAGTTCGAGCTGCTGCGCGGCTGGGGTGAGCTGGCCGGGGTGATGCTCGATCGCGCCGGGCGCCTGGCCGCCGGGCCGGCCCAGAGCCAGGGGTGGCTGCCGGGGGACCTGGAGCGCTACCGGGCCCTGTCCGAGCAGATCCCAGCGGTGCTCTATCACGAGGTGCCCGGGGCCGACGGCGCCGTGGTGTACGAAAGCCCGCAGAACCAGCAGATGCTCGGCTACACGCCCGAGGAGACGATCCAGCCGGACTTCTGGAAGACCGTCATCCACCCCGACGACCGCCAGCGGGTGCTGGCCGAGAACGAACGCTGCGACCGCACGGGCGAGCCCTGGCACATGGAGTTCCGGGTCCTGACCAGAGACGGCCGGGTGTTGTGGGTCCGCGACCATGCCGTGCTGGTGCCTGGCGAGCGCGGCGAGCCGGACCACTGGCAGGGCTACTACATCGACATCACCGAGCAGAAGCAGGCCGAGGCGGCGCTGCGGCAGGCCCTGGAGCGGGAACGGCAGGCGCTGGAGCGCGAGCGGCAGGCCGCCCGCCAGCTGCGGGCCCTGGACGAGATGAAGAACACCTTCCTGGACGCCGTCTCCCACGAGCTGCGCACCCCGCTGGCGACCGTGGTCGGGGTCGCCAAGACGCTCAAGCGGGCCGGGTCCAGCCTGGACGAGCAGGACACCGCCGACCTGGTCGACCGGCTGGTGAACAACGCCGACAAGCTGGATCGGCTCCTCGGCGACCTGCTGGACCTGGACCGGCTGAGCAAGGGGATCGTCACCCCCCAGCGCAGCCGCACCGACGTGGCCGCGCTGGTCGGCCGGGTCGCCCAGGAGTGGCAGCAGCGCAGCGGGCGACGGCTGGAGGTGACGGCCGAGCCGGTGGTGGCCTGGGTGGACGCGGCCAAGGTCGAGCGCATCGTCGAGAACCTGCTCACCAACGCCGGCCGGCACACCACGCCGGACACGCCGGTGTGGGTCACAGTCACCCGCCGGGACGACGGCGTGCTGCTCACCGTGGAGGACGCCGGCGCCGGCGTGCCCCAGGAGCTGCGGGCCGCCCTGTTCGAACCCTTCCGCCAGGGACCCGAGACGGCCGGCCACGCGCCGGGGGTCGGCATCGGCCTTTCCCTGGTGGCGCGCTTCGCCGAGCTGCACGGCGGGCGAGCGTGGGTGCAGGACCGGCCCGGCGGCGGCGCGTCGTTCCAGGTCCTGCTCCCAGACCCCGCCGACCCGGCAGATATCGGCGGCCAGCGCCTGGGCTGAACCGGTTGTGTCTCAGGTCTGCCGGGCCACGGCCTCCCCGAGAGCGGTGCGAGTGGCGGGCCCCGGCCGGTCATTCTCGTGGTCATTCCACCAGGCCCTACTGCGCCGAACTAGACCACACAGGCCAGAATCCTCGCCCAACCTGATCTGGCTTGACCCGACTGAACCATAGAGATCAGAAGATTGGCCGTTATCTCCTAATCAGCAGGTTGGGGTCGAGTCCTGCCGGCAACCGCGGCGGCAGGACGCCGGCCCGCTTCCGGTCGTGGGGCAGGCTGGTCAACGGCGCCGTCGGCCCCGACGGCCAGGGGTCGGCCGTGCCAGTGGCCCCTCGTCCTGTCGGATGTCGGCCTCCGAGAGGATCCCGACCAGCCGATCGCCCTCCTCGACCACCAGCAGCCGGTCCAGCTCATGCTGGGCCAGCAGCCGGCGGGCCTCCTGCAAATCCTGATCGGGACCGATGGTCACCAAGTCCCTGGTGGCGATCTCCTCGCAGCGGACCGTGTTGGGGTCGCGGCTGGCCGCGACCACCCGGGCGATCAGGTCGCGGTCGGTCACCATCGCCACCACTCGGTCGCCCTCCACGACCGGCAGCGGCCCCTTCTCCTTAGCGATCATTTCATTGGCCACTTCGGCCACGCTCATCGACGGCGTGACAGTGACCACATCGGCGGTCATGACCTGCCTGACCTGGGCCAGGCCGCCTCCCTGGGGGCGTCGCCGCCAGCGGCGCCGCGCTTCCGCCTCGGCAGCGGAGCTGTCGGCGTCGAGCTGTCCGGCCATTGGTGCTGGCGTGACCTCGGCAGGCGCGCCCTCGCCAGTCGCCTGGCTGCCGGTCCCGCGCCGCCTGGCGAGGACGGCGGCGCTGGCGGCCAGGGCCGGGACTGCCGCCCAGGGGAGCCGGCTCCGGGCGCCCTGCAGCACGCCGGCGGTTACCTTGGTCGGCCGCTGCTGCTCGCCCATCTGAGCGTTCAGCACCAGTGTCGCCCCGGTCAGCCCAGGGATCACCCACTGCAGCACGTTCAGCTGCCGCTGGACCTTGGCGACCTGGTCTGGGCTGTCCTCGGTCGGGGTGGTGCCATCCTCGACCGGGGCGTCACCGACCTGCTGCAGCTTGGCCCCAAGGGCCCGCGAGTAGCCGGTGGCGGCCAACGCCAACCCGGTCAGCGCCGTCTTGGCGATGGTGGCCGTGGCCACTCCACGCTGGCCGGCCAGGCGGCCCTTGTTGGCTGCTAGCAGGACCGCGCCGCCGGCCACATGGGCGGCGATCCCGGTTAGGTTGACCGGGGTCCAGCGCGCCCAGCCGGCGTTGGCCACCCGTAGCCGCTGCTCGGCCGGGTCGACTGCCGCCGCCGCCCCATTGAGTCCGACTGCTCCCATCAGCGAGCCGCCGAACCAGGCCGCCAGGCCCAGATCGTGGAGAGAGCGGGCCAGAGTGTTGTCCTGTGCCATGCTTGCCTCCTTTGGTGCGAGTGTGTTGGCCAGCCATGCCTGGCCCCTCATCCCAGAGACGCCGGACCCAGTCGGGCATGGTGGTCCGGCCTTGCCGGTCGGCGTCCCTTGGAGGGCAGCCGGCTAGGGCCGCTGGTCGTCGCGGAGCCGGTCTTGGTTTCCCTCGACCTCGACCTGCTCCTTGCGGATCTCCTCGGAGACCTGGCGCTCGTCGGTGACCGTCTCGGTGTCCAGGCGGACCCGCTCCCGGGGCACGACCCGCTTCTCGACCACCGGCTCCTCCTCGCGGAGGGTGACCTCATGCTCCTCCTCGGAGATGGCCGGCCCGCTGGTGGCGGCATCCAGGTTGGCGTCGGTGATCGGCTCCCGCTCGACCCGGACCTCCTCCCGCTGCACCGGCACGGTCACCTGCTCCTGCTCGGTAGTCACGTACTTACGCAGCCGCACACGACCCCGCTCCCGGGCGGTGGTACCGACCTGCAGCTCCTCCTCCGAGCGGGTCATTGCGTCGTCGGTGGTCGGCCCGGAGACGTCCCGGCCGACGGTGTCGTCGCGGTCGTAGGTGGCGGCTCGGCCGGCGTCGGCGTAGCCGGCGGCGGCCACGTCACGGTCGTCGTAGCCGGCGGTGGTGCCGTAGTCGAGGCCGTAGTGGCGCCACAGCTGCTGCTCCTCGGCCTCCGACAGGTGCCCGTCGGGGTCCATCCGCGGCGCGTCCTTGATCAGCTGCTTCTGGTAGGGCACCTGGACCTGGTCGCCGGACGAGGTCGCCTGAGCGATGGGGACGAAGGTCGACCTGGTGCCGAACAGGCCGGTGTTGACCAGGGCCCACTCCGGCTCACCGGACTGGTCATCGACGTAGATGGACTCGATGGTGCCGACCCGGTCGCCGTCGCGGTCGACCATGGTGGCACCCTGCCAGCTGCGGACGGTGTCGACGTCAGGCATCTGCCCGCTCCTTTCTCTATGCGACTACGGTGTCCTGTCAGCTAGGCATAGGAGGCTCGCAGCCTGCGGCGCGCCACCACGGGGCTCGGTGCTACCGGTCCCGCCGGAAGCGGGACCTCCTCCCGGTATCAACGCTCTCCGAGACGGCGGTCGCCCCCTCCGGCGCCGGCACGGTCGTGTCATAGGTGGAGGGTCGGCTGCTGCTCTGGGCTGACTGTTGGACCTGCTGGCGCAGCTGGGGGGCGCGCTCCTCGGCCCGGCCCGCCGCCCGCTCCCAATAGCGCTGCATGGGCCGGATGCCACCACCGCCGACAGCTACGATCACCGAGCCGACTACCGCGGCCAGCAGGGCATACCACAGGCCGGTCACGATCCGGGGAGCGATCTGCAGCTGATCCAGGGCCGCAAAGGCCGCGAACACCAGGATCGCGATCCCCGCCCCCTTGGCCAGCAGCTGCCCACCCTGCATGGCCCCCAACAGGTTGGACAAAAGGTCGGTGACCGCCCGGGCGATGGCCGCCGCGATCACCAGGATCAAGATCGCGACGAAGATATTGGGCAGGTAGGCGATCAGGCCCCGCAGCAAGTCTGAGACCGGGTTGGGCCCGAAGACCCCGAAGGCCAGCTGCAGGACGAACAGCATGATGGTCCAGAACACCAGCTTGGCCAGGATGTCAGAGGCGTCGTAGCGGCTGCGGGCCAGCACCTGGCGGACCCCGCCCCGCTCGACCACCCGGTCAAAGCCGACCCGCTCCAAGATGCGGTCCAGGATGCGCGAGATCAGCTTGGCCACGAAGTAGCCGACCAGCACGATGACCAGGGCGGCGACCAGCTTGGGGACGAAGGCGGCCACATTCGACCAGGCGTTCTCGATGCCGCCCTGGAAATCCACGGCCAACGGCACCATGCTCTCCTCCTTCAGCAGTCCGCGACCTCACCCGAGGTTGGACATCACACCCATCACAAGGTTGCGCAGCTGCAGGTGCTGTCCCGCCACCTCCCTCACGGCGACCCCCCGGACGTCAGCTGCCGTCGCGGCGCCGGATTCCCCGCAGTCTTCGGCGCAAACCTCCAGGAGGCGATCGGCCCAAGGCGAGCCCCGCTTGACCCCCCGGCGGCGCGCCGCGGGTGCGGCTTGGCTGCGAAGTCGCCGGCCAGACCCGCCGCACCTGTCATGCTGGGACGATTCCTGGACGATTAGCCGGCCCGTCGCTGGTCAGTCCAAGCAGAGACCGTAGTTGGACGCGAGCCGAGGAGGGGCGATGCCCGCGCTGGACCCCGAGACGCGTGAGCGCTGGCGCGACCTGGTGGTGGTGGACCAGGACGCGGCCACGGTCGGCACGATCACCGCGTTCTACCTTGATCGGGCCACCGGCCTGCCGACCTGGGCGCTGGTGCACACCGGCTGGTTCACCGACGCCCAGACCTTCGTGCCACTGACCCATGCGGTCGAGACCAACCAGGAGATCCGGGTCCCCTACCCCAAGGCGTTCATCCAGCAGGCGCCGCGCATCCAAGCCGACCAGGAGCTCAGCCCCGACCACGAGGTCGTCTTGTCCGCCTACTACGGGCTGGATGACCACCGCGGCGCGGTCGCCGATCGCCGCCTCGGTGCCGAGCCCGCCGTGCCGGGCGCGGCCGGCGTGTCGACGGCGTCGGCCGCGCCGGCCGCCAGGCTATCCCGGGCAGGACCCGCCGGCCGGCCTGTCCCGCGACTGGCCGCGCAGGGTCCGGTGGAGGTGGTCCGGTCCGAGGAGGAGCTGCGGGTTGGGGTCCGCCGCCGGCGGCGTCGGCTGCGACTGCGCAAGTACGTGGTTACCGAGTACCTCACCCGCACGATCCCGGTCCGCCGCGAGGAGGTCCGCCTCGAGGAGGTACCCGCGTCGGCCGAGCCCGTCGGCGAACCCGATGAGCAACCCGCGGTGCAGGTCGCCGGCGACCAGCCGCTGCTGGAGGTCGTCCTGCATCGGGAGGAGCCGGTCATCCAGCTTCGGGTGGTCCCGGCCGAGCGGGTCCGCCTGTTCAAGGACGTCGTCACCGAGCAGCGAACCGTCACCGAGGAGATCCGCAAAGAGCAGGTCGACCTCCAGTCGGAGCCTCCCAGCCAACCAGCGGATCCAGACAGCCACCGGCGCCGCTGACCCAGTGTGTCCTGAGTCGGCGATTGGTTGCCGGCTTGGTAGGAGCAGGTGGCTCGTGGTCGACACCTGGAGGTCGTGGCGGCTGACAGGGCAACCCGGCGCTGCGACCAAGCGGGCGGCACAAGCGACGATGTTGACCGCTTCACCCGGCCGGGTCGCTCGGCTGATGAGTCGGGCCCCGTTCTTCGTGGCGTGTGTGCTTCTCCCCCGACGGGGCCTCGGCCTCAGCAGCGGCGGACTAGGAACGAGGCGGTCTGCCGCTAGAAGCCCGGCGGCGGCCTGAGATCGATGACATTGACGCGGACCGGGTGCAGGACGACCCCCACCCGCGACTCGCCCAGCTTGTCCACATACCGGAAGTCGGTTCCGCCGTACTTGCGGCCGACGTGCCGGGCGAAGCGATAGTCGTCATCCGGAGTGGAGGTGTTCAACGACAGCTTTATCGGGTCGTCCTCGGCCAGGAAGGCCACCATGGTGCTCTGGGGTAGCCGTCGCGCCCGAGGGGCCGTCAGGACCCCATAGGGCGCGTCGAGCACCTCGCGATACTTCTCGGGGAACCGCCGTGCTTACCCGCCACCTCCTTCATGGGTCGGTCGCGGCATCACCTTTGCCTGCGATGCTGACGAGGGGTAAATAGTCGTCGCTCAGAACGCCTAACTTCGCCCTTGACGGTCCACAGCGACCTGGGCAAACGGCGGTCTGCACGGTGAGCCGCCACTAACTCGCACGGAGGTGTTCTGACCTAAGACACTTGGGCGGACCGCTTCGAGGGTGCCAGCAGTGAAGAGCACATTACTTGGCGGTCTACGGTCGCCAGCGACTTGCGCAAACGCTGGTCCGCACAGCGGTGGGTGCAAGATTCATGGTAAGGATGGGGTCGCCGGTTCGATTCCGGCGGGGGGCTCCACACCCCAGTCTGATCAGCGGAAACGCTGGTGAGTCGTCGTATAGAGCCGTTGGAGCCGACCACCTCCGTATCGGAATGGGGATGCGAAGGGTCGGCGTGCCATCAGAGCGCTAATAGCCTGCTGAGCAGTACTTTTGCTCGTGGGTATCCGGTATGGCTTGATTCTGGGCTGGTCGCATAGCGGTAACTGAGCACATCCCTGGCCTCTCGACTGATGAGTCCCGTACCCATGCTCGCGGCAGGCGGAAGGGTCATGCCGACTCGGGCGTGGCTTCTGGGTGTGCGGCTCGGTTGGATCATGGCGGTGGAGGGGGATCGCCTGGTCGCTTCATGGACGGGTCTCGGAGCGTCCGGGGCTGGATGGCCCCATGCGGGGAGTGGAGCGGCAGGCCGAGGGGATGCGGTTCGCGCGATCGATGCATCGGGCTGTCCGCGTTCTCGGCGGACCTGCGGTCCACGCCGACTCCGGCGGCAGCTCAAGCGTGCCTGGGTTGCTGCGCACGGTGGTACGGCATGATCAACGCCATGGGGTCCGGCCTCCTCGGCGGCCGTTCAATCTCGACGTGCGCGTCAGCGGCCCGCACGCTTCGACCTGGCCCGCTAACGTCGCACTTGCGTCGTATTGACCCGGCCGGTCAGGGCGCATAGCGTCAGCCGCCTAGCGCACCCACCAGGGTCGCAGCACAGGGAGGGGGGCCACCATGAGGCGACTGATCGTGCTCATGACCGTCGTCGCCATGAGCTTGCTCGGGCTGGTAACCCTTGGTGGAGCAGCACAGGCAACTACGCCTGGCAAGAACGGCCTGATCGTGTTCTCCGCCGACACCGGCGCCGGCCACCAGCTCTACACCATCAAGCCCAACGGCCGCGGCCTTCGGCAGCTGACCAACCTCAACGGCGACGCGGTGGCTGCCGACTGGTCGCCGGACGGGCGCCGGATCACCTTCGAGCTCGGCACCGAGACCCACGCCGGCGTCATGATCATGAACGCCGACGGTAGCGGCCTGCGCGACCTGACCCCGACCGGCTTCCAGGGCCAGCCGGCGTTCACCCCCGACGGCCACCACCTGGTCTACGACTGTGGCGACTGCCCCGGCGGCCAGGGGATCTTCATCATCCGCGACGACGGCACCGGCCGTCGGCGCCTGACCACCAGCCCCTTCCCCGACCAGGGGTTTGACACCGATCCCAACGTCTCTCCCGACGGCAAGACCGTCACCTTCGTCCGCGCCCAGGTGGCCGAGGAGCTGCAGGCGCTGTACGCCGTCGACATTGACGGCACCAACGAGCGCCAGCTCACCCCGTACACCCTTGAGGTGGCCATCAAGCACGACTGGGCACCCAACGGGCGGCGCATCGCGATAACCACCAATGCCGACTACCCCGACAACCGGTCCCCGAACGTGGCCACCATCCGGCCCGACGGCTCCCGCCTGCGCCTGCTGACCCACTTCAGCGATGGCCAGCGGGGGGCGTTCACCGGCTCCTACTCGCCAGACGGTCGCTGGATCGTCATGCGCATCGAGAACCGCGAAACCCAACGGTTCGCGCTGGTCAAGATCCGCCCCGATGGCAGCGGCAGGAAGCTGATCGCCAGACTGCCCTTCTCACCCCGCTTCATCGACTGGGGTCCCCGCACCCGCCACAATCACTAAGGGCCGCCTCGGAGTTGGCCCCCCTCGGGGGAGTGGAGCGGCCGCGCCGAGCGGTGCGCTTCGCGCGATTGATCCATCGGCGCGGGCGCGTTCTTGGCGGACCTGCGGTCCGCGCCGCCTGCGGCGGCGATCTCAGCCGGACCTGGTTGGCACGAAGAGTGGGACGGCAGATCAAGCCAGCGATCCTCTTCGCCCGATATGACGGCTAGCCGCACCACACTCATGCGTCATCCCCAACGGCGCGGATAGTCCTATCGGCCCGGATCCGACCAGAAGTGACAACTCGTTCTGTGTTTCCTAATCTGCCCCAGCAACGAGCGGGCCCTGTGCCCTGCGGCAACCGCGAACAACGCACCGCTGGAGGCGCCGATGCCAAGCACGCGCAGAGCTGCCCTGATCGCCCTCCTCACCCTCGGCCTACTCCTGGCCCTTCAAGCCCCAGCACTCGCCCCCTACGCCAGGGCGGTGTTCGCCTCCGAGGCGTTCAACTTCGTCGAGGTCTGCCCCAACTACGTCTCCTTCGAGGTCGCCCGCTACGCCGACCACGACCAAGCCGGCGACTATGCGCCGCCGGTGGATACCACCGTCACCATCCAGGCGGTCACCCCACCCCCCACCGGCTCGACCCCAGCCGGCGACCTCGTGCTCAACCAGCCGGTGGCGCTGCGCGCCTTCGACCCCCCGCTGAGCATCGAGCTGCCCGACGAAGGCATCTGGGAGGAGTTCAGCCACCACGGCCGGGCCGTGCTGGCCTGGAACCACCGGCTGGCTCCCGGGACCAAAGTGGCCATCGGGGCGGCCGAGAGCTTCCAGTCGCCACCGGCCAGCCAGCCGCACGTCCTCACCGTCTCCAGCCGATGCAGCACCCCCAAGCTGGAGCTAGCCCCGGTGTGCGCCAGCCCGACCGCGGCCACCCTGGAATGGCGGGTCCGCAACCCCAACGGGTTCCCGGTCGACTACAACGCCGAGGTCCAAGGCGTCCGCCAGCTGCGCCTGGGCACCGTGCCAGCCAGAGGCGCGGTGATCTTCACCACCGACCGGGTCGCCGGCACCAACACCGTCCACCTCTATGTCGGTGGCCGCCGGGTCGACTCCGACACAGCCTGCCGCGCGTAGCCGAGAAGCCCGGTCGGCCCCCTCGGGGGAGTGGAGCGAGCGCTCGGCAAGGTGCGCTTCGCGCGATTGATCATTCCGGCGCTCGCGTTCTTGGCGGACCTGCGGCCCGCGCCGCCTGCGGCGACAATCTCAAGCCTGCCCTGGCTGCCAATCGAGTCTGTTGTCGAACGTCGCATGGGACTACGGATTGGGCGCTGGGACGTGGCCAGATCCATCCTGGTCGCAGCGGCGCTTCAGTGCGCCTTCCTGCCAGCGCCGCCGGAATCTTCGCGGCCGAGACGGACGCGGGTGGACCAGGATGGAACCAGCCCCGAGCCTCGGGCGTGTCTGTCCGGAGCGATCATGCGCAGCGACGACGACTTCGAGGACTTCTACCAGGCCAACTACCCCCGGCTGGTCGGGGAGCTCACCGTTGTGACCGGAAGCCTCGAGGATGCCGAGGACGCCGTGCAGGAGGCGTTCGCGCGAGCCTCGACCCGCTGGGCGAGGCTCCGGGCCTACGACGCCCCGGAGGCATGGGTGCGCCGGGTCGCGCTCA
>Ga0081538_10005267_pt1 | contig 11678 bp, 11 predicted proteins | sample TabmetS5T2R1_FD_71022 | JGI IMG/M metagenome (GOLD analysis project Ga0081538, IMG submission 71022) | Tabebuia heterophylla rhizosphere microbial communities from the University of Puerto Rico - S5T2R1 | ecosystem: Host-associated > Plants > Roots > Rhizosphere ... | reverse complement strand
GGGCAAGTTGGGCGAGGACATGCAGACGATGCGCGGCGACGGCTGGACCGGCGCGAAGGCGCTCTACGCCGGCCACTACGGCCGAAGCGGCTCGGGCCGCTACGGCCCCTACGAGCACCTACAGCCGCGGAGCTGGCCGGACACGCTGGGCGAGGACTACAGGCGCTGCTGCACCTCGAGCGCCTGGATCGGAGAGGCGCTCGCCGCCCGGCTCGTGCCGGGCGTGCGGAAGGCGTGGAACTACGCGCCGTTCTTCGAGTACGCCGACCGCTGGATGACCGAGGACGACTCGCGCCACCGGGCGACGATCCGGTCGCAGATCGGCAAGGACTACCGCGGCTTCCCGCAGCGCGAGGCGTGGGACGACTTCGCCACGAACATGTGGCGCGCGTACCGCCAGCGCGGTTGACCTGCGGGCCTAGCCGCGCGTGACTTCGCGGCGCTGAGCCTCGACAAGCGCGTCACGCTTGGCGTCGGCGAAATCCCTCTCCGCCTCGAGCGCAGCCGCCGCCGCATCGGGGTCTTTCGTCCGCCTGAGACGGCGGAGCAGGTTCCGAATCGTGTGCTTCATCGAGAGCACAGTTCCACAAATCGACCGTTAGCGTCTCCGCCCGTGAAGGTTTCCGCCGCGGATGCGCGTCGTTTCCTCGTCGCACGCCAGATGCTGGCACCCGCGCGGTCGCTCGGGGGAGGCCAGGACGGCGCGCTGGAGGTCTTCCGGCGCTGGGGATCGGTGCAGTTCGATCCGATCACCGTCGCCGGCCGAAGCCACGACCTCGTGCTGCATGCACGCGTCGCCGGCTATAAGCCCGCCTGGTCGGACGAGCTCTACGAGCGGCGCGAGGTGTTCGAGGCCTACAACAAAGGCCTGTCGCTCGTCCTGACCGAGGAGTACCCGTGGTTCCGCGCCCCGTGGAACCTGAGGTCGCCGCCCGTCCTCGTCGACAATCGGAAGGTCGCCGAGCGCGTGCTCGAGCGGATCCGCGCGGAGGGCCCGTTGTCTGCGCTCGACTTCGAGCGAGAGCACGGGTCGGAGGTCGACTGGTTCGGCCTCCCGACGAACGTGGTGCGCGCCGTGCTCGAGGCGTATTCGCTCACCGGCGTCCTCGGGCTCGCGCGGCGCGAAGGGAGCCGTCGCTACTACGACCTACTCGAGCGGCTGCTGCCCGACGAGGTGCTCGACCGGGAGGTGCCGCTCGAGGAGCAGCTCGGGCACAAGCTGCACTCGCGCTACCGCACCCACGGACTTCTCGCGATCAGCGGCGGCGGAGACATCTTCAACGGGCTCGGCCCGGCAAAGCCGGACCCGCTCCGGGGCACGCCGGGGAGGACCGCGCTCCGTAACCAGCTCATCGCGGACGGCGCGATCGTGCCGGTCGAGGTCGAGGGCGTCCGCGGAAAGCGCTTCGTCCTGCGCGAGGAGGTCGACCTTCTCGGCGCGCCGCCGGAGCCGCCGCCGTCCGTGGCGTTCCTTTCGCCGTTTGACCCGTTGGTCTGGGACCGCGGCCTCCTCGGGTCCCTGTTCGACTTCGAGTACGTGTGGGAGCTCTTCTTCCCACCGGAGAAGCGCAAGTTCGGCTGGTACGTGCTGCCGATCCTCTTCCGCGACCGCTTCGTCGGCCGGATCGAGCCCCGGATCGAGCGCGAGAACGGCCGCGTGCAGGTGATCGGCTCCTGGTGGGAGGACGGCTTCGCGCCGCGGCGGGCGGACGGCTTCGTCGATGCGATGCGCGACGCGCTGCGCGCCTATCTGGAATTCGCCGGCGCGGACCGGCTCGAGTGGGCGCCGCACCTCGCCGCCGAAAGGCGCATGTTCACCACTCGTCCCTGAGTGCCCCCAGCGGGATTCGAACCCGCGCTACAGCCTTGAAAGGGCTGTGACCTGGACCGCTAGTCGATGGGGGCGGCCTGCGGGGAGGATAGCCCGGCGCTCGGGGCCTGGCGTCTGGGCTGTCGAGCCGGGAGACCGAAGCGCGACCGCTCCGGGACGACGCCGCCGAGCTCGGCGCCGGCGAGCACGGCGAGCGCGACAAACGGGAAGAACCAGGCGATGTAGAGCGCGGACCAATGGGTCAGCGCAAGCTGGAAGCCCATCAGCAGCGCCCCGGTGAGCGCGGCGAGCTGGAACGGCGACTTCCGGCGCGGGAAGAACGCGAGTGCGAGCGCGGCGACGGCGACCACAACCTGCAGCACGCGCTGGCCCCAGCGGAGGTCGGGGATCCCCTCCGCGTGGTACTGGCCCCAATCCCAGAGCGAGAACGGCGAGCGTCGGTCGAACTGGATCTCGAACGTCCGCTCGTAGAAGCGACGAAGCTCCTCGATCGGATCGCCGCCTGCGAAAAGCATCCAGAACGAAAGAGCCGTTGTCGCCAGGAAGGCCCCAACGAACACCGCAGTCCGCCGCCACTCTCTCGCCGGATAGGTCGCCCACAGTGGAACGACGACGAGCGCCGCGAGCTTCGTCCAGCTCGCCAGCGCTGCGAAGGCGCCGCGACCGAGGTGGGACGACTCCGCCCAGAAGCCCCAGATCAGAAACGCGGGCATGATCGCGTCGTTCGCATTCGAACTCGAGACGTACTGCGTGAAGGGGTTGGCCGCCCAGGCGAACGCGAGAAGCGCGCCGAGGTGCTGCCCGCCGAAGCGATATCCGACTGCGGCGAGGCCGAGGAGCGCGAGCAGGTCGAACAGAAGCGTCGTGAACCGAACCGCGGGGAGCCGATCCCACTTCCCGCTCCAGCCGAAGACCGCAAGGCCCGGCAAGTACGCGTGGTAGTTCACCGGTCCATAGGTGTCCCCAAGCGGGTTGGCCGTCTCACAGCGTTGGTTCGACTGGATCCAGTCGGCGATCTCGCCGTCCGTGTTGCGCGGGCCGCAGGGCCTGCCCGTGTCGCGCAGCGGGAACCTGCCGTACGGCGACGTTCCGTCCGCGAGCCTGTCGGCGCCGATCACACCGGCGTACCCCACGTCTAGAACGCCTTCCTGCTCGATGGTGAGGCCGGCTCGAAACCCGAGCAGCAGGACAGTCGCGCCGACCAGGAGCCAGACGGGCAGCCTGCTTGGGGCCGGGGACGCGCGATTCGTCCAGCCCATCCAGACGGCACGCGCGATGAGGTAGACGAGGGTTGCCACCGCAGCGATCGCGCTTGCGAACACCCGCCCCTCGTTGAAGAACCAGAGGTGGATCGAGAAGGACAGCAGCGCGAGCACGTCGAGATTGCGCATGCTCAACGGCCGCCGGACATCGGCAAGGCCGATCGCGAAGAGAAGGCAGAAGGAGAGCCAGATCAGGGGCCGGTTGATTGCGCCGCCGATTCCGCCACCCCGTGCGAGAGGCCACGCAACTTGCGGCCCGACCAGGACCTTGACCACCCGGCCCTGGCGATCGATCTCTCCCGCGGCCGTCTGCCCCGCCCTGCCCGAATAGATGCCGATCTCCCACACGTTGCGCTGCGCGCGGAAGATCGAGGAAGTCCGCCAGGTCTCGCGCGGATAGCGCTGCATCCAGCGTTCGACTTTCGGATGTGCGAGGAAGATTGCTTCGGCGTCGTCGTCGTTCTCCACGCGCGACGATGGCGCCGCTCCAGCACTCGACGGGATGAGCAGCGCGCCGGCGATGAGCGCAAAACACAACCGGCGCATGGCCTCACGATAGTGGTGCTCGAACGCCTTAGAACTAGCCATTTGGCTACTGGTAGATCGGGTCCGCCGGTGCTTATATCGACGTAGGGAGTGCAAGCCCCCCAATAGGCACTCAGTCAGTCGACTGGGAGGGGAGTATGGGAGAGAAAGGCCGTCAGAAGCGCTTCGGAAAGCTCTTGAGCCTTCCGGTGCTCGCGGCCTGCGGCTTCGTGATGGCGGCAACGCTCGCAACCGTGGGCTTTGCCTCCGGATCGACATCGACGAGCACGTCGACATCGACGTCGACGAGCACGACCACGACGACAACGACCACGACGCCTCACGGCGGCGAGGGTTGCACGCCGGGGTTCTGGAAGAACAACGCCGACAAGAAGGGCGCCAGCCAGTGGACGGATCCGTACGATCCGACCGACCTGGTCTCGTCCGTCTTCTCGGCGGCGCCTCCGAGCATCGGGAGCTTGACGCTCCTGGAGGGGCTCTCGCTCGGCGGTGGTGGAGTGGAAGCATTGACGCGGCATGCGATCGCCGCGGTGCTCAACGCGGCGCATCCGGACGTCGACTATCCGCTCACCATCAGTGAGATCGTCGCCATGGTCAATGCGGCGTACGCAAGCGGCGATGAGGACGTGATCGAGGATCTGAAGGACGACCTCGACGCGTTCAACAATCTGGGCGGCTGCGTCTCGCAGAACGCCTAGGCATCGACCGGGATAGCGGTTGTTGCGGGCCGGAGGAATCCGGCCCGCAGCGTTTCTCCGTCAGGATAGGCCGGTGCCGGCGGGAAGGCGGGTCGCGATCATCGGCGCCGAGCTCGACCTCGGCGCGGGCCGGCGCGGTGTCGACATGGGCCCGTCGGCCATCCGGTACGCCGGGCTTGGGGAGCGGCTCGCCGACCTCGGCATCGCCTCGCAGGACTGGGGCAACGTCTACACGCCCGTCCGCGAGACGATGGACGTGGGCGACGAGAACGCCCGCTTCCTCACAGAGATCCGCGAGACGTGCGAGCGGGTCGCCGCGGAGGTCCGTAAGGCGGCGGACCAGGACCTCACGCCGCTCGTGCTCGGCGGCGACCACTCCGTCGCCATCGGCACGCTCGGCGGGCTAGCATCGGTCCACGGCCCGGGAGGCGTCCTCTGGTTCGACGCGCACGCCGACCTCAACACGCCCGCGACGACGCCGAGCGGCGCCGTGCACGGAATGCCGCTTGCGGCGGCGCTCGGGCGGGCCGGCGTCGGGTTCGAGAGCAACAGCTGGACGCTGCCGTCCGTCGACGTCGAGCGGGTGGCGCTCATCGGCGCGCGGAGCATCGACCCGGGCGAGCGCGACGCGATCAGGGAGGCTGGGATCGGCGTCTACACCATCTCAGACATCGACCGCCGGGGTGTCGAGCCGGTTCTCGCCGAGGCGCTCGAGCGGGTCTCCGGTGCCCCGTTCGTACACGTCTCGGTGGATCTCGACCTGGTCGACCCGTCGGTCGCGCCGGGCGTCGGCTCGCCGGTTACGGGCGGCCTGTCGTACCGCGAGGCGCATCTGGCGATGGAGCTCGTGGCCGAGAGTGGCCTGTTGACGTCGCTCGAGCTCGTCGAGGTCAACCCGATCCTCGACCACGAGAACGCGACCGCGAAGTTGGCGGTCGACCTGGCCGCCAGCGCGCTCGGCGCGCGGATCCTCTAGCGATCCACGGCGAGCCGGAGGCCGAGCGCGACGAGCACGGCGCCGCTGATCGCCTCCACGGTCCTGCGGAAGCGCCGGCTCTCGGCCACGACGCCGACGACCAGCGCGTAGACGGTCAGCCAGGCGAGCCCGATCAGGACGAAGAGCACCGCGAGGAGCAGCGCCTTGGCGACGTACGGGTCATCCGGGGAGATGAACTGCGGGAGGAGTGTCGTGAAGAAGACGGCGAGCTTCGGGTTGAGGAGGTTCGTGACGAGCCCCTGGCGGAACGGCGAGCCGGACGCGCGCGGGGCGCGCTCCACGGGCTCGTCGCGCCGGAGGGCGAGGAACGTCTGCACGCCGAGGTAGACGAGGTACGCGCCGCCGGCGATCTTCAGCGCCGTGAAGACCGTGCTCGAGGCCGCAAGGATCGCCGCGACGCCGAACGCGCTTGCGAGCCCCCAGCCGACCAGGCCGACGGAGATCCCTGCGACGGTCCTGAACGCTGCGGGCCTACCGCCGCGCAGGCTGTTCCGGAGCACGAGCGCCATGTCGGGCCCGGGCGTCACGGCCAGCGCGAGGGCGACGCCGCAGAACGCAACAACCTGTGCGTCTAGCATGGATTCGTTCTACCGGGCCGGTAGCTCAGTTGGTAGAGCAGGGGACTTTTAATCCCAAGGTCGCAGGTTCGATCCCTGCCCGGCCCACCTCGACTCCGGTTGTTCGGCGGCTCTACATGACGTCGATGATCGGGAAGCGCACGTCGCGGTCGAGGCAGGCGGCGGCGAAAAGCGCCGTGCCGACATCTCCGGTGAAGAGCGAGTAGCGGCGGCGGCCGTTCACCGCGGCGATCCGCTCCGCTTGGGCGAGCGCGTGGAGCGCGAAGCGGCGGGCGCGTTCGAGCCAGCGCTCGTCGCCGGTGCGTGCGAAGGCCTTGAGCAGGGCGAAGCCGTTGCCCGAGGTGCCGTGGCAGAGGCCGTGGCCTTTCTCGTCGCCGTGAGCGCCGGCCTGCCAGATGAGCTCGGCGCCGGCCAGCAGGAGGTCCTCGTCGAGGAACTCCCAGGCGCCGACGAGGACACCCGGAGCGCCGGTGCACACCTGGAGGCAGATCCGACCGTCTCGCGGGCGCGCGAGCTGCGGCCGCGGCGTGCCGGGCCAGTTGGCGAGGCCGCCGTCGCGGACGGCATGCCGGGAGAGCACGGCTGCGGTCTCGCTCGCGAGCGCATCGTCGGGCTCGAATCGGAGCAGCGCAAGTGTGTTTCCGGCGGCGCCGTGCATCGTGGTGAGGCCGCGGTAGTCGTCGTCCTGCCGCCACAGGCCGTCGTCGCCCCTGCGGGCGCGTAGGGCTGCGGCCGACTCGCGCGCCGCCTCATGCCAGCGCGGCTCTCCCGTCCACTCACCCATCGCCAGGGCGGCGAGGAGCGTTCCGGGCGCTCCCCAGCTGATGTCGTCCGTCGGGTTGGTGACGTTCGCCCGCGCGAGCGCATGCAGCTCCTCTGCGAGCGTCGGATCGGCGGTGAGCCGGAAGGCGACGAGCAGCGGCCCGGTCTCGCCGGAGAGAAGCGAGGCCGGATGGTAGTGATCATCCGCCGCGAAATCGGGCGCCGCCCGCTTGAGCTCGAGCGTGTGGAGCGCGGCGGCGCCGAGGTCGAGCGAGGTCTCGGCGTAGCCGCGTCGCCGCAGCGCGTCGAGCGCCCAGATGACGCCGGCTGCACCGGCGTACAAGCTCTTCAGCGGCAGCGGCTCCTCCCACCCGTCCCATTCGTGCGCCGGCCAGAGCGCCTCCCGATCGAACGCCGCATCGGCGTCGGAGACGATCGCGGCGATCGCGTCCTCGACGCGCGCCGGAACCCAAGGCTCGTCGATCAGCGGCGCGAACTCCGCCGCCTCGTAGAGCGCAACTGTGCTCATCGTTCCCTCCTAGTCGATCCAGTGTGAGCTGCCGACGCGGATCAGCCTCGGCAGCCGGACTCCTCGGCACGCGTGTGGAGCCGAGGTCGTGAAGACGGATCAACTAGGCCGGATACGCCACGACGACGAGTCTAGCGAGCGGCCCCGGCGGTTCCACCCATCGCCCCGAGCGTTCGTAGTAACGTCGCGAGCGACACGTGATCGCGAGCCTCTCGTCGCTGCTGCGGCGACTCGCTGAGCGGATACCCCGCCCCGCCGCCCGCGGTTGCGCGCCCGCAGATCTCGTCAACCTCGAGCGGCCGCAGTACTTCCCCGGCCAGCTCCTCACCGCCGAGGACTTCACCCAGGAGCAGATGTACGTCCGCGAGCGGCAGCGCCGGCACAACCGGCTGCTCCACGGCTGGGGAGTCGTCTGCGGCCTGGAAGTCGAGCGGGCCGAGGGGTGGGTCGTCCGCGTCACGCCGGGATACGCGCTGGACCGGAACGGCGACGAGATCGTCATCGCACGGGCGGTGCGGCTCGACCTTCGCGAGCACGAAGGTCTGAAGGAAGGCGGCGGCGCGGCGCAGCTCGCCCTCCGCTACACGGAGTACTCCCCGCGCGAGGGCCGCACCCGAGAGGGAGCCGAGCTCGGGGTCCTGAGCGGCGCCGCAGAACCGGACTGGCTCGTACTGGCTGACATCTCCGTGACGAACGGCGAGGTGTCGGTCGCCAACCGCGCCCGGCGGCTGGCGTCCTAGCTCCTACGCGCTCGCCAGACGCTGCTCGACGACCGCGTCGCCGGCCGCGTGTGCGGCCTCGTGACCGGTGACGGCAGCCAGAAAATCGGCGCGCTGGAGTGCGAAGAGCCGGCTGTCGACGATCGCCTTGACGGTCGCTGTCCGCGGCACGTCCCTCAGCAGCGCGATCTCGCCGAAGTAGTCCGCAGCCTGCGCGGTGGTGTGGAGGCCTTCGGCGGAGATGTCCAGCTTGCCCTCGTCGACGATGTAGAAGCGGTCGCCCTGCTCGCCTGCGCGGATCACGAGCTCGCCCGCCTCGACCGACAGCGGCACGAGATTCGCCGCGAGTCGCTCCTTCGCCGCCACGGAGAGCGGCGCGAACATCGGGACCTGCTCGAGTAGCTCGAGCTCCGGCGCCGGCGCAACGGCACGATCGATCTCCACGAGTCGCCGGTAGGTGATGAGCGCCAGCACCGGGAGTACGAAGCCGACCGCGACGAGCGCGAGTCGCGGCCCGAGCGCCTCGACGAGGAGCGGAGCGGCGATCGAACCGATCGCCACGCCGCCCATGGCGAGGGCCCAGATGGCTCCGAGGACGCGGGTCAGGAGCTGGTCCGGAACGAGGCGCTGGAGCAGCGTGAAGACGGCGACGTCCTCCACGCTGTTCGCGGCGCCGACGACCGCCAGCATGAGCAGCGCAAGCGCGAGCTCGGGCCAAGGGCCGATGAAGACGATCGGCAGTCCCCAGAAAACGAGCGAGATTCCGAACGACACGGCGAGTCGCCGTCCTCCGAGCCGCATCGCGCCGACGGCGCCGATCGTGCCGCCCACGCCGATCGCGGCCGTCATGTACCCGACCGCCTCGGCGCCCGCATCCAGCACGCGAAAGGCCGCGACGACGATCAGCACGTTCAGACATCCGCGAATGAACGTCTGCGCGACGATGAGCGCGACGAGCAACCGCGCCCGAGGAGCGCCGACGATCGCCCTGAATCCCGCTGCGAGCACGTCTCGGGTGCTCACCTCGTCTGCCGCCGCCGAGAGGGGGTCGCGACCCTCGACGCTCACCCGCGCGAGCAGAAGCGAGCCGAGAAACAGTGTCACGCTGCCGACGGCGAACACGACCCCTGCGTCGGCCGCCGAGACGAGCACCCCGGCGACGAGCGGTCCGAACAGGGTCCCCAGGCTCTCGACCGTGGACGTCGCTGCGTTGGACGCGATCAGCTCCTCGGGCGTTCGCGCGAGCGACGGGAGCAGCGCCTGGAGCGTCGGCCTGATCAGCGTGACGGCGATGCCGAGCAGAGCTGCGAAGGCGAACACGAGCACGTCGGCGTCGAGAGCGAACGCAACCGCGGATCCGGCGAGCGCGACCGACGCGAGCAGTGTCGTCGCGAGCAGGAAGCGCTCGCGGGGGAACCGGTCGCCGAGCGAGGCGGCGAACGGAGCGATCAGCGCCGCAGGGAGCAGGCGAACCAGCCCGGCGATTCCCACGCCCGACGCGCCGCCCGTCTCGTACGCGAAGACGCCGAAGGCGACGAAGTGGGCCCACTCGGCGGCGATCGCCGCACCCCACGCGAGCTGCACCCGCCGGATGTTCCGGTTCCCGAGGGCCGAGCGAAGTGGCGCCAGAAACTGGCGCGCAGCGGCGGTCACGCCTCCATTGAATGCCTTTGCGCGGGCCGGGACAAGGCTCGCTGCTTGACGCCGGCCGGTGATCGCGTAACGATCGACCCACCTCAGCGAGGAGGAAGCAGATGGCTAGACCGATGCTTCTGCGGCGAGGTGCATGTGGAGGACTCCTTTGCGCGTTCCTCGTAGTCGTGCCGGCGGCGGGTGCCGGGACGCTCGACCAGTCTCAGCCGGTGATCGGGAACGCGGTTGCCTTCGTATCGAACAACGTCGCGACTGCCCAGAGCTTCACGAGCGGCCTCACCGGCCGTCTCGACCAGGTCGATGTCGCGGTGTCACGGGTCGGGGCACCTACCAGCCTCTCACTCACGGTCGAGATCCGGACCGCGTCCGGCGGCGTGCCTGGCGCGACCGTGCTGGCGACGGCCGGTTTACCGGGCACTGCGATTCCGCTCGCATTCAGCCCGCCTGGATTCCTGTCCGTGCCGCTTTCGCCCTCCGTCCCGGTGACGGCAGGCGTCCAGTACGCGATCGTGCTGTCCTCGGGCAGTTGCGGCTTATTGAACTGCTTCCACTGGGGGTTCCCTCTGGGCACAAATCCCTATGCGGGAGGAGTTGGCCTCCAGAGCCAGAGCGGTGGGCCGTGGGCTGCGACCGGGTTCCTGGTGAACAGCGATCTTGCCTTCAAAACCTACGTCGCCGAGGCACCGGCGAGCAAGGCAGAGTGCAAGAACGGCGGCTGGAAGCACTTCGTCAACCCGCGCTTCAAGAACCAAGGGCGCTGCGTCGCGTACGTCAACCACCACCACGGCAGGGGCAAGGACGACAGCAAGGCGCCCACCGCCAAGAAGGACAAGGGGAAGAAGAAGCCCAAGTAGCGGTCGCGCAAGACCGATGAGTTTTCTCACCGGTTGCCGTCACACGTATTGATGGCACAAGGCACGGCCGAAGCACGCGACATCGTCGCAGCGGCGCGCGCGGGCGACGAGGCGGCGTTCTCCGAGCTCGCCGAGCGGTACCGCGCCGAGCTCCAGGTGCACTGTTATCGCCTGCTCGGATCGCTCGAGGACTCCGAGGACCTCGTGCAGGAGACCTTCCTCCGCGCATGGCGCAGCCGCGGCAGCTTCCGCGGCGACTCGTCGTTCCGCGCCTGGATGTACAGCATCGCCACGAACGCATGCCTCGACGCGCTCGAGCGGCGACCGCGCGTGGCCCGCTTCGAGGCCGAGCGGCCCGGACCGGACGTCCCGTGGCTCCAGCCCTACCCGGACCGGCTCCTGGAGGCCGTCCCGTCGCCGGACGAGGAGCCGCACGAGGAGCTGGTCGCCAAGGAGACGATCGAGCTCGCGTTCATCGCGACGATCCAGCTGCTCCCGCCGAAGCAACGGGCGGTGCTCATCTCGCGCGACGTCCTCGGCTGGTCCGCGGCGGAGACGGCGGCGCTGCTCGACACGACGGTTCCCGCGGTGAACAGCGCGCTGCAGCGGGCCCGTGCAACGATGAAGCGGAACCTGCCGCGCGCCCGGAGCGAGTGGCCGTCCGCCGACGACCCGAGGCGGGAGGAGCGCCGCCTGCTGGAGCGCTACATGGAGGCGACGGAGGACGGCGACGCTGCCGGGATCGCGCGGCTTCTTCGCGAGGACGCCTTCTGCGCCATGCCGCCGACGCCCGACTGGTGGGTCGGCAATGACAAGATCGTCGAGGCCTGGGTCGAGGGCGGCTTCGGCGACGACTCCTGGGGCCGCCTCGGCTGCCTCCTCACGAGCGCGAACCGGCAGCCGGCCGTCGCCGCCTACGTCAAGCATCCCGGCGACGAGAGCTTCAGCCCGCTCGCCCTCGACGTTCTCCGGATCGAGGAGGGCCGGGTCGCGGAGATCATGGTCTTCTCGCTCGACGAGCGGCTCGTCACGGCCCTCGGCCTTCCCCCGAGCCTGTGATGGAGGCGCCGCCCGGCTTCGAGTACCGGGCGGTCACGATCGAGGCGGGCGGCGACCGCATCTACCACCGGCGGGAGTGGCGGGACGCCCTCGTCCTGGTCACCCGGGGCGAGGTCGAGCTCGAGTGCCGCGACGGCAGCCGCCAGCAGGTCGCGCGTGGGGATGTGTTCTGGCTCGCGGGCCTACCGCT
>Ga0081538_10005266_pt1 | contig 11681 bp, 7 predicted proteins | sample TabmetS5T2R1_FD_71022 | JGI IMG/M metagenome (GOLD analysis project Ga0081538, IMG submission 71022) | Tabebuia heterophylla rhizosphere microbial communities from the University of Puerto Rico - S5T2R1 | ecosystem: Host-associated > Plants > Roots > Rhizosphere ... | reverse complement strand
GACCGGGGTGCTGTCCCACCTCATCCAGCAGCCGCCCGGCTGGTTCGAATGGCCCTCCCGGCCGGCCGCCCTCTACCGGGTGACCCAGGGACTCCACGTCGCCACCGGCATCGCCACCATCCCGCTGTTGTTGGTCAAGCTCTGGGTCGTCTATCCCAAGCTGTGGACCTGGCCGCCGGTGCGGGGGATCGCGCACCTCGTGGAGCGGCTGTCGCTCGTTCCTTTGGTGGCCGGGAGCCTGTTCCTGCTCTTCAGCGGGGTGGCGAACGTGGCCCGCTGGTACCCATGGGAGTTCTTCTTTCCCGCCGCTCACTACTGGGCGTCGTGGATCACCGTCGGGGCCCTGGTCATCCACATCGGCGCCAAGGCCAGCGTGGTGCGCGCCAGCCTCGCCCGCACGGCGCGGGAAGGCGAGGCACCGGAGCTGGCGTCAGACGCGCCCGCTCCCGCCGGCAGCCTGACACGCCGCCAACTCCTGGGCGCCACCGCCGGCGCCTCGCTGGTTCTCACCCTCGCCACGGTCGGCCAGACCTTCACCCCGCTCGGGTCCGTGGCCCGCCTCGCCCAGCGCCGCCCCGGCGTCGGCCCCCAAGGCCTGCCGGTCAACAAGACGGCGCGCAGCGCCGGCGTCCTCGAACTGGCCGTCGACCCGGCCTACCGCTTGCTCGTCGACGGACAGGTAGGGCGGCCCCTCGCCCTGTCCCTTGACGAGCTGCAGGCGATGCCGCAACACACGGTCGCCCTGCCCATCGCCTGTGTCGAGGGCTGGAGCGCCACCGCTACGTGGACCGGGGTACGGGTCCGCGACCTGCTCGCCGAGGCCGACGCCGACAGCGCCGACCGGACCGTCGACGTCGAATCGCTCCAACCCCAGGGTCGCTACCGGCGCAGCCAGCTCAACCCCAGCCACACGTCCGACGCCGACACCATCCTCGCCCTGCGGATCGACGGCGAGCCGCTCCACATCGACCACGGATTCCCGGTGCGGCTGCTCGGCCCCAACCGCCCCGGCGTCCTGCAGACCAAGTGGGTTTCGAGGCTGGTGCTGCACTGACGTGGCCAAGCCGGACCCGCGCGACCGGGGACCATCGGGACGAGCGTTCTGGCTTGCCGTGGCCGCAGGGTGGGCGCTGATCGGCTACGGGGTCGTCGGCCTGCTCCGCAACGCCGCGGACACCCATCCGCTCAACTTCCTCACCTTCTTCGTCGCGAGCGCCCTGGCGCACGACCTGGTGCTGGCGCCACTCGCCCTCGCCGTTGGCTGGCTCGGCCGGCGGCGGCTGCCGGCCGCCGCCCGCCCGGCAGTCGCCGCCGCCCTCATCGCGGCGGGCCCCGTTGCGCTGTACGCCTACCCGTTCATCCGCGGCTACGGCCACGACCCCCACAACCCGTCACTCCTTCCCAACCGATACGGCTGGGCCCTCGCCACCACACTCGCCATCGTGGCTGCGGTCGCCGCACTCTGGGGATGGTGGAACGCCCGGCACCGGCAACGCCAGCCCGATTGAAACACCGGGGACCGCCCGGTCGCCGGACCGCACTTGGCTAACGCCAGAGGCGAAGAAGCGCCTCGTTTGCGTTGACACGTACCCAGGCTTTCCGTCGGCTTCAGCATTCTCGATTTCCGCGGCCACGAGGTCACGGAGCCATGGGACGTCCGGAGCGGCAAGCGCCGTGCGAGAGGCGCCGTGGCCGACGTCGTGCTGACGCGACGATCAGAGCGCGTCGGCGAAGAGCTCGGCCACGCGGGCGTGGCCCTCGGGCGTGAGATGGACGCCGTCCGCCGCCGCGGTCGCGGTCACAGCGGCGTGGAGATCGACGAGCGTGGCGCCGTCCGAGGCCACGACCCGGGCGATGGCGTCGTTGTAGGCCGCCACGCGCCTGGCGACCTCGGCCTCGCTCAACTCCGGCGGGGATGGCGCCCCGTCGAGGGCGGCGCCTTCGTCAGCCCCCTGGACATCGGGTTCGATCGAGAGGGAGTCGGGCAGGGTGGTCGTCGGCGCAACGGGCGGGATGTTCGCCACCAGCACCTCCGTCTGGCCGCCGCGGCGCAGTGCCCGCACCAGTTCGGCGAGCTGGCGCTCGTAGGTCTCCGCCGGGACACCCGCCGCCAGGTCGTTCACGTTGAGCCAGACCGTCACCAATGTCGGCTCGAGCTCGAGTGCCAGCGGGAGTTGCTCCTCGAGTGCCTGGGCCACGGTGCTGCCCTCGGTGGCGGCGTTGACGAACACGGCGCTGCGATCGAGGGTGGCCCGGTACAACAGCCGCGGCCACGCCTCCACGAGCGGGCGAGAGAGGCCCGTGCCCACGGTTTGGTCCGAGCCGATCGCCACGTAGACCTCATGTGGCCCGGTGCCGACATCGGCGGGTGCCACGTGGTCGGAGTCGCCCGAGCATGCCGCCAACACGACGACCAGGCCTGCGGCGATGCTGACAAGCGGGTGGGAGCTGCTCACGCGTCGACCGCCTCGCGTGCCGGAAGCCGGGCCGCCCGCCGGGCCGGGATGCCGCCCGCCACCACGGCAAGCAGACCCGCCCCGATGACACCGGCGGCGGCGATCTCCAGGGGGATCTGCGGCTGGACGCCAGCGAGGCCCTCGCTGTGCAGGTAGCCGTTGACGACCATGCCGACGACGGCTGCCAGGCCGAGTCCGAGCAGGGTGCCGGCCAGCCCGCCGATCACGCCCAGCACGCCGGCCTCGACCAGGAAGAGCCGTAGGACGTCTCGGTCCCGGGCGCCGATCGCCTTGAGCACGCCGATCTCGCGCCGCCGCTCGCGCACGGCCGCCAGAAGCGCGTTGGCGATGCCCAGCGTGGCGATGGCGAGGGCGATCAAGCCGATGCCGGACAGCACGATCTCGACCACCCGCAGGTAGCGCTGCACGCTGGCGATGAGGTTCTCCGGCGCGCTGGTCGAGTACCCGATGTCGTGGATGTCGTTGCGCACCGAGGCCACCTGGTCCAGGCCCCGAGCAACCACGAAGGCGCCGCTGTACGGCGAGGACGGCAGGTCGAACCTGTCGTCGCCCGCCAGCGTCCAGCCGCGGGCCGTGGTCACCAACTCGATCGGGGCCAGCAGCACCCCCGACGCCGCCTCCTGCGCGACGACGCCCACGATCTCGGCCCGGGTCCAGCGACCCCGGATCGTGTCACCGAACGACCGGGGCGCCCCGATCTCGATCTCGACCGCGAGCATGCGCTCGGCGTCGGTCCGCTCGAGCCCGAAGCGGGCGAGCCACCCCGGTGTCACCGCCACCTCCTGCAGCGATCCAGGCTGCGGCAGTCGGCCGGCGAGGACCGAGATCGGCAGGTCGCCGGCCCGGGCCATGTCAGCGCCCACGACGGTTTCGAACAACATCCCGCGGCGGCCGCCTTCGTCACCGTCGGCGTCGGAGTCGCCGTCGCCCTGGAGGGTGACCTCGGTGCCGTCGGCCAGCGTCACGGGGTCGGGCGGCACCACCGCCACCCCGGTGGACACCAGGGGGACGACCGTCTCCACGTCCGGCAAGCCGGCGATCTCGGCCAGCGCGGCGTCGTCAAGATCGCGCGGCTCGCCGCCGTCGGCGTCGTCCTCGTCCACCTGCGTGGGATCGGGCTCTGCTGCGGCGACCTCGATGCCGGCCAGGGGGCCGCCGTCGGCCAACTCGTCCAGCACCCGCACCTCGGCGGTGCGCGACACGGTGAGCAGCGCCGAGAAGAGCGCGGAGGCCAGCGCCACCGCCAGCACCGTGAGCACGGCCCGGCCCGGTCGCCGGCGCACGCCCCGGCCGGCCAGCCCCACGACGTCGCGCCAGCTCACGAGACCCTCCGGCCTCGGTCGAGGGCGACGCACTGCGGGGCACGGGCTGCGAGGCCACGGTTGTGGGTCACGACCACCAGGGTGCAGCCATGCTCCTCCCGCGATCGCTCGAGCGCCTCGATGACGCTCAGCGCCGACCCCTCGTCCAGGTTGCCCGTGGGCTCGTCGGCCAGCAGCAGCCGGGGACGGTTGGCGAGTGCCCGGGCGATCGCCACGCGCTGCCGCTCACCGCCCGAGAGCTGGAGCGGTCGGTGATCTGCCCGGTCGGCGAGGCCCACACCCTCGAGCAACTCGGCCGCACGCCGCCGCCGTTCGCCCGGCCGCCGGCCGGCCAGAGCACCCGCGAGCTCGACATTCTCCGCCGCGGTCAGCGGCTCGAGCAGCCCGAAGTGCTGGAACACGAAGCCCACGGTCGCCCGCCGGAACGCGGCGAGGTCGTCACCATGCAGGCCGCACAGATCGGTGCCGCCAACGGTGGCGACGCCCTCCTGCAGCGGCTCCAGCCCGCCGAGCACCGACAACAGGGTGCTCTTGCCGGCGCCGGATGGACCGGTCACCGCCGCATAGCCGGTAGCCGGCACGTCGAGATCGACGTCATCGAGCACCACGAGCGGCCCGGTGGGCGTGCGGTAGCGGTGGGTGAGACCCCGAACCGAGATGGCCACCCCTCCGCGACGGCCGTTCACCCGCGATGCCGCCCACCCGGTCGTGCCGGTGGACCCGCCTCCGCCCGGGCCACGCCCCGCGGATCCCGGGACCGGCGGGTCAGCCCGGGTGCGCCACCTCATGGGTCCCGACGCTAGGGGGCCTCAACGCGGAGCGGGCCGCGGCGACCGCGAGGCGAGCCCCCGCGTCGCGTCTGACTGGTTCGGCGCGGAGTAGCGCAGATCTTGGCGCTCCGCGTCGACGACGTTCAGTGCAGGGCCACGTGTGGTCAGGAGCGATACGACAGAGGCCTAGATCACGACGGCCGACCGCCGAACTGCCAGGTGTCCACCTCGATGTCGGCGTACCGCTCCGGGTCAGGATGCTGCGGGCCGTTTCCGGGTCGGGCGCGCGGACCAGCGCCGCCGCACCCAACCAGGTAACCCCGTTGTCGCACAGCAACGGCCCGTACGCGATCAGTTCGTCTCGGTCGTGCGGCGCGGCGAGGTCGGCGGCGTGCCCGGTACCGAGACCCAGCACCAGGTACCGGTTGCCGTCGGTAGCGCCGCCAGGAAAGTCCCACCGGCAGGTCGACGATGTGCACGCGCCTGTCGGCGTGTCGCTATCGCCGACGAAGGTCGGACCGCGGGCGATCATCTCTGTCGCATGCCGGTCCAAATCGCCGGCCGTGTGCGGAGCTGGTCGTAGAGATCGTGGAGGCTGACGCCCGTCGCTCCATCAGCGGTTGTGGCTGGATCTGTGTGCCTGGGGAGACTTTGATGGGCTGAGCCATCGGTCGAGGTCGTCGAGCATCGCGGCGACGATGGGGCGCAGTGTGCGGGCGATCCGGTCGGGGGTCTGCCCGTCGTGTGTGCGGCGGCCGGTCTCGTCGGTGATGGTTTGGAACACCCAGGCCAAGGCGATCGCGTGGAGTTTCGCGACGCGTGCGTCGAGCCCGGACGTGGTCTCGGTGAGCGCTGCGGCGATGGCGGTGGCGTGGCGGTCGGTCATCTCCAAGGACAGCCGTCGGATGGTGGGGCTGACCGCCGCCAGGTAGCCCAGCCCGCCGCGCGCCTGGTCGGCTGGCACCCGCTGGATCTCGTCGACGAAGGCGAGGGCCTCCTGTCGGATGGCGGCGGCGGGGCTGACAGAAGTGGGTCGTTCCCGCACGAGCTGCACGAGGCGATCTCGTAACGCCTCGTCGCGGTCCAGGACGAGGTGTTCTTTGGAAGGGAAGTAGTTGTAGACGGTCTGCTCGGCGACGTCGGCGGCCCGGGCGACGTCGATGACCGTGACCTGCTCGTAAGCGCGCTCGGCGAAGAGTCGCGCCGCCGTGTCAGCGATCAGCTGACGGGTTCGCGCCTTCTTGCGCTGCCGTAGCCCGACGGTCTCCGCGGCCATCCCCAGGGATGTTAGTAGGGTTCACGACAAACCTAGGGTACGCTCTACGTACTTGGACGCTAGGAGGTTGTGTATGCGAGCCGTGCAAGCGGGTGCCTTCGGGCCTCCGGACGTGCTGGAGGTGTGCGAGTTGCCCGAGCCGGTCGCCGGGCCGCGCGAGGTAACGGTGGATGTCGTCATTGCTCCGGTTCTGTCCGTGGACACTCAGGTTCGGGCCGGCCAGGCGCAGGACTGGTTCCCAGCGAGGCCCCCGTATGTGCCCGGTGTCGGGGTCGCTGGGCACGTCGCCGCCGTGGGGGCGGGTGTGGACGTGGGCTGGGTTGGCAGGCGGGTGGTGGCCGACAGCTCCGAGCATGGCGGCTACCTGGAACGGGCCGTGGTCCCCGCTGACGCGTTGGTCGCTGTTCCCGAGGCCGTGGGCCTGGCCGAGGCCGCGGCGCTGCTCCACGATGGGCGGACGGCCCTCGGGCTCGTCGAGGTGACCGAACCCCAGCCGGGCGAGTGGGTGCTAGTGGTGGGCGCGGCCGGAGGCCTCGGGATCCTGCTGGTGCAGCTCGTCCACGAGATGGGCGCTCACGTCGTGGGCGCCGCCCTCGGCGAACAGAAGCTGGCGCTGGCCCGCAAGTACGGCGCGGACGCCGTGGTCGACTACGCGAAGCCGCAGTGGATCAAGGAGGTCGCCGCGATGACCGGTGGCGCCGGACCGGACCTGACCCTCGACGGGGTCGGCGGCCCGCTCGGACGCGCCGCGTTCGAGGCAACCGCGGCGGGCGGGCGGTTCTCCGCTCATGGAGCCGCCGCGGGCCCCTTCGCTCCCATCGATCTCCGAGACGCCGAGCGGCGGGGAGTCACCGTCTTCGGGATCGACCGGGTGCAGTTCACGCCCGAAGACGCCCGACGCCTGACCGTCCGAGCCCTCGAGCTGTGCGCAGTCGGGCGCGTCAGCCCGGTGATCGGCCAGACCTTTCCGCTCGAACACGCGGCCGGCGCCCACCGAGCCATCGAGAGCCGCGCCGTCATCGGCAAGACGCTGCTGGAGGTCTGATGCACCTCGATGATGCCCACGCCCGCTACCTCGCCAGCCACCACCAAGGACGGCTGGCCACCGTGGCGCCCGACGGCACACCGCACAACAAGCCGGTCGGCTACCGCTACAACACCGAGCTCGGCACGATCGACATCGCCGGGTTCAACATGGAGGCCTCCGCCAAATATCGCAACATCGCTACGAACCCGGACGTCGCGTTCGTCGTCGACGACGCCATCGGGCAAGGTGCGGCCGGCATGCGGTTCGTCGAGATCCGCGGGTTTGCCGAGCAGTCGCAGGCGTCTCCGCCGTGCGCCGATGACGGCCTCAGCTCGCACATCATCCGCATCCATCCGCGGCGGGTCGTGAGCTGGAACGTCGACGCCGACCACCCGGGCCTCCAGACCCACAGCCTCGCCCCCACCGCCTCGGCCGAGGACGCGCGGGTACGCCGCCCGCGGCTCGGAGCCGACACGGCCGCCGCGAAGGAGGCAACCGCTGCGGTCACTCGATTCGTCGGCGAGCTCCAAGCGGGCATCGACACCCACAACGCCGGGACCTACAACCAACACTTCGCCGACGATGTCGCTTGGGGCAGCCCGTTCGGTGAGGTGGTGCTAGAGGGTTACGACGGGCTACACGCGATCCACACACGCCTGCACGAACAACGAGTCGGCGGCCCGTCCTCGCGCTACGAGATCGTCGACGTCCGTGCCCCGATGCCTGGCATCGCGCTAGCGCACGTACGCCGCGTCGCCCTCGACCGAGACGGCCAACCCGTGCCACCCACCACGGGTCTCGAAGGACCATTCTCCGAAATCGCCCTCTACGTGCTGGTCCGTCGCGGACGGGACTGGTGGCTGGCTGCCGGACAGAACACACCCATCCGCCTCAAGCCCCGCCGCCGAGCACGCGTCGCCGACCCGAGCGGTCGCAGCACAACCGACGACCCATAACGCGCGGCACTGAGGTCCCGAGGGCATGGCAGTGCCGGTGGATGGCACTTTGCCGGGTGCCGTCACGGCGCCAAGACGAGGCCCCAGCGTGAGGACGTGGCCGTCAGCGGGCAGTCCGCGATGACCGCCACCGGGCAGGTCCCAATGTCCGCCCACAGCCAATGTCAGCGAGGGCGCTGGCCCCGAGGGGGGATCCTGTAAAGCTGACCTATCGCCTGCCTTATGGCGGCACAACATCTGACGCTGAGACAGGTATAGCCTCTGACCTGGTCGGGTGGGCCGGATTTGAACCGGCGACCTCTGCGTCCCGAACGGGTCTGCAACCCTGCTACCAGGTACTTTCCGCTCTAAAGCGCACCAGGTGGCGTGTCCTAGAACCCATATCGCGCCTCGTATGCCGGAAAGTTGGCGGCAGCTGGTCGGGATGGCTGATGTGTTCTGCTGAGCGGCACGAGGTTACAGATCGCCGTTCTGGGCGCCTCCATGAGCCCCGGCGGTCGGAAGTATCGTTCGATTCTCGACGCTACGGGGGCCGGGTGGGCACATGCTGGCGCTGGCGGTCCTGGCCTGCTTGGGGCGTTAGTCGGTGTCGCCCGTTGGGCCCCGGAGGCGGCGGCGCAGACGGAGGGTGTCCTCAGATGGCTCGACCCCGAGATCGGTCAGCGCCGCCAGCCCGCGGTTGAGGGTGCGGCGGGCGGTGGAGCGGTCGCGGCGGGCCAGCGCCACCGAGACCAGCACGGCATAGGCGCCCTCGGCCCAGGGGTCGACCTCGATGGCACGTCGGGCCAGGCGTTCTGCTTTGTCCAGGTCGCCGCGTGCGACCAGGAGTTCGCTGGCCCGGGTGGCCGCGGCCACGAAGCGGACGCGGAAGTGTTCGCGCTCGAGCGCGATCCAGTCGGCGTCGGCGACACCCTGGTGGGCCTCGCCCCGGTAGAGGGCGACGGCGGCCAGGTTGTGTTCGAGGGCCAGCGACGGTGTGCCGTCGGCCTCGGCCCGGGCAGCTCGGGTCACGTGCTCGTTGAAGCGGTCGGCGTCGATCCGGAGCCAGTCGTTGGTGACGAGCGTGACGGCCTGGCCGTCGAGTCGGATGTGGTAGGCGGGCTCGCGCGCCGAGCGAGCGGGCTCGAGCACCCGGAGCAGGTAGGTCATGGTGACCCGCAGGTTGTTGGCGGCGGCTCGCTCGTCTAGATCGGGCCAGAGGGTGGCCGTGATGGCCGCCCGTCTGGTCTTGCGGTGGCCCACGAGGAAGGCGAGCAATGCCCGCACCCGTTCGCGTTTCAAGTCGCGGTCGGCGATGGGCTCGCCGTTGCGGGCCAGTGCGAGGGGACCGAGCACGGCGATCTCGGTGTGGTGTGTCGGCGGTGCCGGCACGGCGGCGAGCAGCGACTTGGCCAGCTTGGCTTGTGGCGTTCGCGTCGCGGCCTCGGCGCGCAGGACTTCACGGCCCCGGGGTCCGAGAGCCTCGAGCAGCGTCGCACCCTCCGGCCGGCCGGCCGCCTGGAGGCCGAGCGCCAACTCGACGGCGAACCGGTGGTGCAGCCCGCTGCGCACGCGAGACATGTTGCTCAGATCGAGCTGGCGGAGGCTCCGGCGTACCTCGTTGGCGCCGCCGGTGCCGAAGTCTGGGCCACCGGCGCGGTCCCGGAGGGCGACCACGGCCCGGGCGAGCGTGCGTGCCTCAGCAACGTGACCTCGGAGTTCGGCCGCATCCCAGCGACGGCGAGCCGAGGGGACCAGCACATAGGTCAGTGCCAGGCCGCGGCGCCACGCCCGCCGGTCGACCCCGCTGTCGAGGCCATAGCTGGCGATGGCCCGCTCGAGCAGGTCGGCGGCGGCCGGTTCGTCACCGGCGGCCACGAACATCGCTGCCTCCGCTAGCGCGAGACGAGCGTTCTGGCCGACATCAGCGTCCACCTCGGCGCGGCGCACCCGCGCTATGAGGCGTTGCGCCTCCGCGACGTTGCCGACCCAGGCGAGCACGAAAGCCGCCTCTGCCAGGCTCACCAGGACGAACTGAAGCACGCCGGCGGCCTCGAGCCCATCGGTGATCGACGGCACGGCGGCGACCACCTCGTCGACCTGGCCCAGCGCCCAGCGCGCCTCGAGGCGGGCGCCCTCAAAATTGAGCTGGAACGCAGGGTCGGAGATCGGGGGAACGGCATCGAAGACAGCGATCGCTTCCTCGGCTCGGCCGCTTCCGGCCAGTGTGGTGCCGCGCAGCCAGCCGGCCATCGCCTCCCAGGCGTCGTCGAGTACCCCCGGCTCGATGGCGTCGAGATGGGCGAGCACATCGTCGTCGTCGCCGACAATGTCGGCGGCGACTGCCTGGCCGAGCGCGGACAGGGCACGGGCAAGGCGATGACCCTCGGCCTCGAGCTCGACCACCCGGGACAACAGCCCGGCGAGCAGCCCGATGTCGGCCCGCCACCAGGCCACCTGGCCGAGCAACGCGATGGCCCCCAGCTCACCGGAGGGGTCGCCCGCCTCGCGGCAACGCCTGATAGCCATCTGCAGCGGCTCGGTCGCCTCGGCCGGCGCCAGCACGGCAGCCTGGACGCCGGCGGCGAGCGCCGCCCCAGCTGTGTCCCGCACGGCCTCGGGTAGGTCGGCCAGCCAGCGCTCGAGCTGGCGGCCCGGGGGCCGGTCGGGACCGATGCAGGCGGCCCGCAGGATCCCGGGCATGACCTCGACCAGGCCGGCCGCGCGGGCCAGGGTGACGGCCTCGTCGTAGTGGTGCTCGGCAACCAGGTAGTCGACCGCGCGACGGCGGGTGGACAGCCGTTCGTCGTTGGCCAGGGTCAACGCCGGTACCCCGTGCCACAGCGGGTGTGGCACACGCCAGCCACCGGCGCCGTGGGCAACGAGCGGCACGCCGTCGAGCGTGCACGCCAGATCGACGGGCGCCCCCAGCGCGGCGCCGGCCAGGCCATCGTCGGCACCACCCAGGTCGGACAGCACCGCCAGCACCCGGCGCCGCTCGCGTCCCAGCGGCTCCAGCACCTCTTCCCACAGGTAGTCACCGACCATCTCGTGCGCGACGCTGGCCGCCAGCTCGGCCATTGCTGGCCACCCGCCCGTATCGTCGAACCGCTCGACGGCGACGCCCCGACGGGCGGCGAACTCGGCCAGCTCGCCATCCGAGAAACGCAGCTCAGCCTCGTCGAGGTGCAGCAGGTCACTCTGCGTGGCCAGGCGGGCGAGGGGTACAGCCGGGGACCAGCGGCTGGCCAGCAGCACGTGACCGTTGGCGGGCAGAGCGTCGACCAGGGCACTCAGCCATATGGCGCCGGACGAACCGGTCGCCAGCCAGTGCCCGTCATCGACCACCAAGCACACCGCCGTCGGCGCCCGCCGCCACACGGCGTCGGCCACCGTGGCAGCATCGGGTGCCTCCTCTGCAGTGCCGGGAACCATGCCAGCGGCTCGGTCACGTCCTGCTGCACCGACCGCGGCCATCACGTCGCGGGCCAGGACGACGCCGGTGGCGTCACCCTCCTCCAGGCCGATCCAGACGTCCTCGCCCCGGGGCACGAGCCGGTTCTCGGCCACGGCCTGGGCCAGCAGCGTCGTCTTGCCCATGCCGGGGCCACCCACCACCGACGTCACCCGGTGCTCCCAGCGGCCGAGCAGGGCCCGCAGCAGCCGAGGACGCATGAGCGCGCCCGGCGGCGGCTCAGGTGGCTCGAACCGAAACGAGCGAGGCATGTGGCCCGACACCCTAAATCGCCCGCGTCCACCGGGCTCGCGAATGCAGCCTCGCTGCACGCCCGCTAATCCGCTGCGGTCACCCTCTGCCTCCCCAGCGGAAGCACCGGCGGCTGCGCTGCGGGCGGCGGCCGCCCCCGAGCTCTCC
>Ga0081538_10005265_pt1 | contig 11681 bp, 10 predicted proteins | sample TabmetS5T2R1_FD_71022 | JGI IMG/M metagenome (GOLD analysis project Ga0081538, IMG submission 71022) | Tabebuia heterophylla rhizosphere microbial communities from the University of Puerto Rico - S5T2R1 | ecosystem: Host-associated > Plants > Roots > Rhizosphere ... | reverse complement strand
CGCTGAAGACGGTCCTGGTCGCACCCGGGCTCGGGAGGGTCTATGGTGGGGGGAGAAGCCTCTCAGCGTTCGAGTTCTCTACGGGCAAGAGGCTCTGGACCAAAGCGAAGACCGAGGTTAACGTCAAGCGCGCCCACGACAGCAAGCCGGCCTACCGCGACCTCAAGCGTGACGGCCGGACGATCTGGGCGGCGTGCATCTGCGACGCGGTGAACGGCAACCCCGCCAAGGCACTGGTCAAGCTCGGCATCAAGGGCAACCACGACGCCTCCTGGCGGACCCAGGCCGGGGTTGGCGCGTTCGGCGAATCGGTGGTTAAGTACAATGGGAAGCTCTACCTCGGGGCCGGGGGCAGCGACTTTGTGGGCCAGTACGACAAGGGAGGACGCGGCTCCCGCGACTGGGTGCGCGACACCTCAGGCTCGGTGCAGGAGGTGGGGCTCATGGACGGTAAGCTGGTGATCGGCGGGCACTTCTACGCGGTCGGAGATCAGGGCGGCGACAATTGCGGGGCAGGGCGGCCCGGGGATGTCGACAAGAATGGCATTCCTACCCTCGACCCAAACAACGAGTGCGCAACCAGGCAGGGCATAGCCGCCTACTCCTTCCAGGGTTCGCTCGACCCGGACTGGCACCCGGTTTACTCGGGAAGCTACAGTTTGGTGTGGGCGCTGCACGTGGAAGGAGACAGGCTGCACACCGGCGGAGAGTTCAAGAAGGTCAGCGGGGTCACCCAGAACTCCTACGCGCGCCTCTCGCCGGCGGCTTCGCCGTAGGAGGAGGGCATGGTGCGCCCCCACCACACATAAGACTTCGATACGCTGCGCACCCTGATAAAGCGCTCGCCTGGGGTACGAGGTTAGGCGTGTAGCGTCTCCGGGCGGAGGTCGTTACACTCTTCTTGGTGCCACTTCGCGCATCGGATTCGTCAAACGCTCGTAGACAGCCTCGGCCCTGGCGATCAGTTTCTTGCGCTTCGGGTTCTCCAGGTCGTACTCTATCTCGTCCTTGATCCTCTCCCTAACGGTGGCCGGGCGTTGAACCTTGCGCTCCCACAGCGTCTCGCCATACTTTTTTCTGGCTTGCGCCTCCATACCGGCAAACAGCTCGCTGACGTTCTCTTCGTCGTGGCGAAACAGAGAGAACGTGGTCCCGAATCTGTCGTTTAGGCGTTTGATGACCTGTCCGAAGTCCTCGGTCACCTCCTCGAAGAGTCCGAGGACGTACGCATCGCGGTATTTCTCGGAGATCTCGTAGAAAGAAATGTAGTACCTGAGGGCCTGGTCTACAGAGATCGGGTCCCTTATCACCAGGGAGAGCACGGCGTCTTTGGGCTTGCGTATGAGCACCAGGGTTGGTATCCGCAACCTAGCTGCCCGTACCACCTGCGCAGGAACGTGAAGGTGGTGGGCGATGCTCGTTACGTCGAACTCCTCGCCTTGCGCCATAATGAAGGCCCTCCTGGCAAACGAATTGCCAGACCTCGGGAATCCTTCTATTACCACCTGCTTGTCCGGGGTTACAGCGCGCGCGAGATCCTTACGCGTGCGCAACAACCGATACAATCCAAAGAAGATGGTGGGGTTGCCGCCCGCGTGAATCTGGAGCCACTTTTCGAGCCACAGAGAGGCGACGTTTTCGTCCAGATGTGGTCTCAACCGCTCCTCGATAGCCTTCAATACGCTTCCCCTTCCGATTTGACGCGTCCCATTCTACACACTCTGCCGGCTTCTACCATTCTCAGGTTCGACTCGAAAATCTCGTGCAAGGGTGACCAAGTTGGCCACCGAGGACACTGCTATCCCGGTCATACTTCAAGCAGACTTGTCGATGCGAACTCGTACGCTTATATCTTCCACGTAGGAGCTTATGTATGCCAACAGCGCGTATACGAACGCTGTGAGGCCCAACATTTCGAACATCTCTTCGACGGAGGTCTGCAGACCCTTGAGGATCGTCGGAATGGCGCTCGCAGTCCCCCGACCAATCATGCCGCCCGAGGCGGACTCTATCCAACCAGATATGGCTTCGGAAGACGACACTACTTGTGCAGTGAGCATCTCTATACCGAGGGCGCCCAACACGAACAAGGCTCCGGCAAAGAGAAAGGAGCGGCGGGTTGTCCGGGGGAGATGAGCGAGAAACCTAAGATATGCCAGCAGGACAATCAATACGAAGATGGCACCCGGTACCACCCAGAAGAATTGAATAGCGCCGCCGGGGGTTATGCCCGTGGTGTAATTCAACAAGCGTTCGGATTGTTGCCCTATTGCCTCGTGTATCGAAGCTGCTTCATCCAGAGACAAGAGCAAAAGGATGATGGAGAGAACACCCCAGTGCAAGCTATAGCGTTCGTTGCGTTGTTTTTTGGCGACCGTGACTACGGCGAGGAGAATCGAACAGAGCAAGAACAGGATCGACTCAAACCACGTAGGGATGTTCCTTTCGTCGCCGACATTGAAGAGCCTCAGTGGCTCCAGGAACCTTACATCACCCCACATGTACAGGGCGAATCTAGCGGCAAGGCCTGCTAGGGTGATCAACAGCACCGCTATGATTAAGATCCGAACGATCGTCTTGGCATAGATGGCAAGTACCATGAGGCCCTCTTCGCTTCGATCTCTCCTACTACCTCGTTCTATGGTAGTACATTGGGCGGACGAACACTTGCCTCTTCCAGCACAGCACCTTCGCTCTCCACAGGAACGCAGGATGTAGACGGCCTGATTTTACAGAGAAGCTTCACACCGAGTGGCCAAGAGTCGAACTCTTGAGACCGGGCTATCTCGGCTTTGTGTCCGTTGCTCTTTCATCGGCCAGTGGTGTTATGGCGGTGATTCCGCCGAGGTCGCCGGGTCCGGCGCCGGTCCGCTCGCCAGCAACCCGAGGGCGATCAAGATTATCACGAACGGGGGCTGGAAATACTCCTGCGTGAGGGCGTTGGTCAGATTGAGCAGCAGGTAGAACACCATGAACAGAAAGACCAGCCATCCTAGAGGATCACCCCTCCGGGCCCGACTCAGCGCCAGCGTCAGGGTGCCCAGACAGAACGCCAGGAGGATGGCGAGCCCCACCAATCCCGTGTTGACCAGCTCTTCCAGGTATCCGTTGTGGGCTGAGGCCCGCCCCGAGACGGCGGTCGATGCCAGCTCAGCGAGGTGCACGGGACTCCAGAAGGCCGCGAAACCCGCACCCAACCATGGATGTTGCCAGACCTGCTCGATCAGAGCCTGCCAGAGCGGGACCCGCCCCGTCAGGTTCGCGGTGGCCTCGGCGTTTCCCCTGGTCAGGTACGGAACGAACGGGCCCAGGATCATCTCCAATACGTTCTCGGTGTAGTAGATGTAGGTGCCGACGCCGACCATGAACAGTATCCCGGCTTGCAGCACCCTGTCCTTGATGCTGGTCTTGTAGAAGAGGTAGAAGATGGCGAACGCTACCATCCCCCACACGATAGGGCCCCGCGATTTCAGCGCCAGCAGCGGGAGGACGAGGACCGCAACCCAGAACCAGTCGCGTTTCAGCCACTGGCGAACCCCCAGAACGTGGGTCGCGGCGAGGACGAGCAGGGCGACCATTATGGGGCGCGTCACGTATGCGGAGAAGTTGCCGCCGATATCCAGTCGCTGCGACGGATCGAGGAGATCGTACTGTTGAAAGCGGAAAGGCAGGGGCAACAGGATCACCATGGCCGAAAGGACGCTGGCCCAGAAGACGTGGCGCAGAAAGAGGTCCCTGCCGTTCGGGAGGCCACCGTAGAATCCGACGCCGAGGCCGAAGCAGCCGACCGACACCAGGATGAAAGCGATGACGTTGCGGATGGTGAGCGGAGGGTAGATGCTCCAGATCAAGCTGGCCGCCGCCCAACCCAGATACAGAACCCACAGGGCTGCGAGCCACTGGAACGCCCCATCGAAGCGCCTGATCGCAGCGGGCAAGAACAGTGCCCCGACGAGCCCGAAGGTGCAGATCAACACCTGGTTGCTCAGTGATCCCTGGGAGACGCCGAGACTCGATGGCCCCCGCGGGGTGTAAGCGAGGAGCGGGGCGATAAGCGCGATCCAGAAGACGAGCAAGTACCACGACACCAGCCTGGTGGTCAGGGTACTGCGCGGCTTGATCTTCTCCCCCCCCGAAACCTTGGGACCCGCGGAAACGAGTTGGCGGCCACCGGCGAAAGCCCACAAACCCAGCGCGAAGAGAACCGCAATGGCGGTGAAGGTGGGCACCGGAGCGTAGACCGTGCCCACGCCACCCACAAGCGCCAGTACCGCCAACGCCGAGGCCCTCGCCGCTACAGACACCGCCCACCCATAAGGTTTGGATCCTTCATCACCGGCATATAATCGCCTACGAGGTGGTGGTGTGCAAGGGTCCCAGCACCATCACACACCACGGCGAACGTATTGCCCGAGCGCGGAAACCCCTCTATGAAGATCTGGGTCCTCCGATCCACTAACGGGTCCCGGTAGCCCGGCCTCAGCCTTTGCGTCGCCCTCCGTCACCTCAGGACCTCCAAGCGGCTACTTGTGTACGTGGATGCGGTTCCACGCCGGGAGCTTTTGTAGCTTCTGCCTGAGGATCTTGGGCTCCGAGAGATCGCGGACAATTCCCCAACAACCACGCCCCACGTCCGAACCGACCCGCCTGTATGACGTTGGCAGTGAGTCGAGGTCGGCTACGAGATCGTCCAGATCGTAGCCCATGATAGCCAGCCGGTCCCGGCCGATCCAGTGCAGGTAGCGGCGGCACCAGCTCTTGCGTACGGGGTTGGCGAGGGTTCGCTTCCACCCTTCCAGGGGCTCGCTGCTCACCCTGCCGTATCTCTTTACACCGGAGGGATCGCCCTTCCTGCCGCCGAGCCTGACGGCGCCGAACATCTCCAGGGCCGAACGATCGAAGGGCATCTCCAGGTAACGGAACACCTCGCCCCAAGCCTCCTCGGGTTTCGTGACGATCTCCTCGTAGCGCATCGCGTGGATCCTGTCCCGGTGGCGTTCGTAGGTGCTGAGCAGGTTCTCTATCCCGTCGAAAAGGTCTACCTTGAAACGGTAGAGGTTCCACTTGGCGTCTCCCCAAGTCTCCATGACGGAGGCCACCACGGCGAGCGGGTTCCGCCAGAGAAAGAGGTATTTCCCCTCGGGGAACGTGGCCACGATCTCATCCGAGACCAGGTGGTAGCGCGGGGTCTTGTCCAGGAAGTAGCGGGTGCCCTCGGGGGATGCTTTGTCATAGAGGCGGAGGGCGAACTCGCGGATCTCCGCGATGTAATCCTCCCGTCCGCCAGGCAGCCTCTGGTAGAAGTCCTCGATCGCCGAGATCATGGACAGGTGGTTGTATTCGGCGTAGATTCCATTCTCCCGGAGGGTGTACAGATAAGGCAGCAAGAGCCAGGGTTCTGAGGTCGTCGCGATCCCTGTGTGGGCGGCCAGGATCCGCTGCGCCAGGGTGGAGCCGGAGCGGGGCAGCGAGAGAAGAAAGATGGGTGTCGGTCTGGCGCTCACGCTCGTCGTTCCATAGCAGCGGGGACGTAGACTACCACCCGGGGCCCGCCTCGTAGCCGAGCTCCACCAGCAGGGGGCCTGCGATCTCCCTGGCCGCCCGCGTGTGCTCCTCGGAGAACTCCTCCCGCCAGCCCCCGATCTGACCCTTCCTGAAGGTCTTGCTCTCCCCGAAGATGTTCTCCTCCACCGTGCGCATCAGCCGCTCGTCGGGCTCGAGGCCGATGTGTCGTGCGACCTGCTCGACGGTGCGCCTCTGGGCCTCGACGCTCCCCCCGCCCCTCGGGCCGACCAGGTCCTCGAACTTGACCATCATGGCGTTGTCAGCATCCTGCCACCCCAGAAACTGCCTGTAGCGCTCATCGAGGGACTGGAGCCTGCGTCCACCGAGTTCTCCGCCCCTGATCGAGTGCAGCAGCCGCTCGTGGTCCGAGGGCAGCTTCAGGAACGCCTCGTGGGCAAAGTGTTCGTTTCTCTGCTTGATGTGGTGCATCTGGGAGACGGCCACATCGCGCGGGTCACGCAAGATGCACACGACGCGCATACGTTCCTCGGCGATGAGGGAAGCGAGTTCGGGGCTGTAGACGCAGTGGGCCGTTACGAAGTAGCCGTCGTCCACCCGCGAGAGACGCCTCTCGAGCCATCGGCGATCTATCCGTTGGGGGGATGTCACCCCGATGGTCACCTTCTCCTTGCTCCTGGCCCTCAGGAGCTTCCGGGCAGGGGCGAATGGGCCCGCTACGAGGCGCGATCTTATGCCCATCTCGGAGGTCTGCTCGAACCCGAGCAGGGTTAGCAGGCGCGCCAGAAGATTCGTACCGCTCTTGGGGATGGAGTTGGCCACGATCCTCATCCGATAATCCTCCGATCTTTCCGAGGTGATGGCTGTGTTCCGGATCCTTCTCTCCTGCAGGGGAGCATAAGCCATCCAGCGCTGCTAGAAAGGCCAGACCTCGAGGCCGTGTATGGTGTTGCGCACATCCATCGTCAGGTTGATGGACTTGAGGGTCTTGGAGTTGTTGAGATCGTAGACCGAGACGGTCGCGGGGGAGGAGCCTCCGGCGATCAAACCCTCGCCCAGTACGCACAAACCCCGTCCGAACGCCTGGCGGGCGTGATCCTCGGGAAGATGCGAGTTGAGGAGTTGCCCCTCATCATAGTGCTTGATGGGGAAAGAGACGGACTCTCCGTCGCGCCCGAGGTAGCTGACGCGGTTGCTGCTCGTGTCGTTGAGCAGCACGCCTTCGCCGAAAGGTCGGGCGTTGTGCGTCCCGTAGGGGATGCGAGCGTGGCTGGCCAGTTTCGATCCGTTTATGGTTAGAAGGTGGGCGCAGCGCGTCCCAGCGACGGTCAGAAGCCCACCTTCGTAAGAGACGCTATTGAGGTGGCAGGTGTTGCTGCTGACGGGAGGACCTTCGTCGGAGTTCGGGTCGAAAGCCTGTAGCCTGGGCATGGGCTCCAAGACTCCTACCGCCTCGCGCAGTCCTCCCAGGTTGAACTTTTTCTCGGGTCCCCTAAGGCGAAATCCCATCGCTTTGAGCTGTCGCTTGGGACCCTGATACCAGACGTGGTAACCCTTTACGAACGAGCGCGTACGCAGATCGTACTCGAGCACCGAATCACGCCCGGTGGACGTTACGTAGAGCGTGGCGTCGGTCAGGTACGTCTCATGACAATGACTTAGGTATTCGTTGCGAATGGACCTCACGAAGCGGAAGTCCTTGGAATACACGAAGATCTCGTCGCTGGCCGCGAGGTAGATCTCGTCTTCGTAGAAGGCTATGCCGCGCAGTCCCCTGGGACCGCCTCGTCCTTCCCAGCTTATCGATGGTTCGTCGTAGCGTACGACCTGCTCGACCGCTTCGGTATGCAGGTCTATCAAGTAGACGCCTCCGTGGTTCTCACCTTGATGGGCGGAGCGCACTACGGTACTGGCGATTATATTTGGGAGCCGTTCCATGCCATCCTTTGCAGCGTGTTTGTACGGCAGCGCATTATACACACCCGGCCCGAGGGGCGTGCGAGGCCCGCTTCCACCTCTCCAGGGACTAGCCGCTCACCTCTGCCGGGTACTACCAGTTGGGACCAGCCTCATAGCCCAACTCCACCAACAGCGGGCCCAAGACCTCCTCGACCGCCCGCGCGTGCTCGGCCGAAAACTCCTCGCGCCAACCCCCGATCTGCCCCTTCCGGAACGTCCGTCCCGCCCCGAAGAGTCCCTCTTCGACCGCTCCCATCGTTGCTTCGTCCACCCCCACCCCGAGGTGTTCGGCCACCCGCTCCACCGCCAGCCGCTGGGCCTCGGCGCTCCCCCCTCCCTTGGTCCCCACCAGATCCTCGAACTTCGCCACCGCAGCCCCTCCGTCTCGCTCCCACCTCAAGAACTGCCTGTAGCGCTCATCGAGGGACTGGAGCCTGCGTCCCCCCAGCTCTCCGCCGCGGATGGCGAGCAGCAGCCGCTCTTTGTCAGAGGGTAAGGCCAAGTATCCCTCGTGGGCGAAATGGTTCTCCAACTGCTTGATGTAGTGCATCTGGGAGACGGCCACGTCTCGTGGGTCGCGCAGGATGCACACGGTCTTCATGCCTTGCTGGCGGAAGAGGTCCGCCAGTTGGGGGGTGTAGATGCAGTGGGCGCTGACGAAGCCGCCGTCGGGGACCTTGGAGAGGCGGCGGGTGAGCCAGCGGCGGCCTATGGGCTGTGGGGAGACCACCCCGACGGTTACCTTCTCCCCCCTACCCCGCAACAACCGCCTGGCGGGCCGGAACCGACCGCCTTCTACGAGGTGCGGTCCTATCCCCATAACGTCCTCTGGTCCCCGGAGTCCGAGGACGCTCTTGAGGCGCTTGTTGACCAAGGGAAACCGGTAGTTGCTCTTCGCGAGGTGTGGTCTCACCCCTCCCAGGTCTACCATCTCGAACCCGAGCAGCACGAGCAGGCGGTCGAGGAGGTGGGTGCCGCTCTTGGGGATGGAGTTGGCCACGATCCTCATAGCATCACTCCCTTGATCTCACAGCTTCCCCCGTCACATGCCAAGCGATTCATCTTCGAGCTGTCCGAGTGGCTGTCGAGGTTAGAGTATTCTTGCGCCTCTATTGGAGAGTGCCATACGGTGAGTTTACGCCTCTGGAAACTTCGAAATTGTTCATGACCGTTCCCAGCACGTTCGCCCCGACGCCTTGCAGGCTGCGCAATGCTTGTCGCAGAGGTCCCTTGCGCGTACGCTGAGAATCCAGAACCAGCAAAACCCCGTCCCCGGTGGCCGCCAGCACTACGGAGTCGGATACCCCTACTGGGGGTGCATCTACCAGGACATAGTCGAACCTCGGTCGCATTTCGGCAAGAAAGTCCGCCAGACGCCTCGAGCTCAGAAGCTCGGCCGGGTTGGGCAGCGAGGGACCAGCGCATATCAACTTCAACCCTGGTATCGGCTCCCGCCAGACCTCTTCCATCCTGCTGCCGCCGGCCAGGATGTCCACCAAACCGTTCGTATTGCTTACGTCGAACATGCTGTGCAGGCGAGGTCTACGAAGGTCGCAGTCCAGGAGCAGAACGTTCTTGTCCGTCTGCGCGAGCGTCACCGCCAAGTTGGCGGCGGTCGTGCTCTTTCCCTCACCGAAGCTCACGCTCGTCAGCACTATTATCTTGGGCGGGGAATCGATCAAAGCGTAGAAGAGGTTGGTGCGTAGCATCCGGTAAGCGTCGGAAGCGGCGCCGGTGGGATCGTAGACGGTCACCAGATCCAGGGTAGCATCCTCGCGCCTTCTGTGCTTCTGCGAAGAAACAGCGATGGTCTTGCTTTGTGGATCGGTCATGCTAGCGTCCTTTTGTTCCTCTTGGTCTTCGTAAGACTAAACTCCGGTATGGTAGCAAAAGTGGGTACGCCCGAGACCTGTTCCACTTCTTCTGGCGAGCGCCAACTGCGGTCCAGGTATTCCATCAACAGAGCCAGGCCTATGCCCAGCATGATGCCAAACATGGCCGCAAGGAGCCCGTTCCTCAAGGGGTCGGGGCTCACCGGGCTCTCCGGTACCATCGCCTCCTCGTAGACGTTGGCCGTCAACTGGCTGCCGGCCGCGCTCCTCTCGGAGATCAGCTCCGAGGAGACCTCCCCGACCGTGTTGACGATCTGTGCGGCTTGCACGGGGTCGGAGCTTTGGTAGGTCAGGACTATGAAGCTAGTGCTCTCGACCTGCTCGATGGCCAGGTTATCCAACAGCTCGGCCGGGGTCATATCCAACCCCAGGCGTTGGATGGCCTCATCGGCCACGGGACGGCTATCTATGGCGTGGATCATCGTCAGGATGATCGTTTGAAGCCCCTCGACGGTCCCGGCCAGGTTCGTCTGCTGGTCGCCCTGCTTCTGATCCACCCACACCTGGGCGGACGCCTCGTAGGTCGGCGTTTGCCACAGACTCGCCCCTACAGCAGCCCCGACTACGACGCAGACGACCAAGAGGATTACCCAAAGTCGCTTGAAGATGACTTGCGTGAGGTCGCTCAGGGAGAAGGATCCCTCGTCTTCGGAGACCCTGGTGAAGGCGGCCGATGGTTGTTGGGTGCCATTCGTTGGTGTTACAGACTTATACACGGTCTAACCCCTCTGGCGCTCGTACGATCTCGTGTGCTGGCAATCTTCCGCCGGTTCATGAGTTTATCTGCTGCCCAAGCATTTTGCGACAACGGGAGCGGCGACTACGCTAAAATGTGCCGGATGGCCCACGTACGGGACCGCGATAGTCCCTATTATTCGTTCCTGTAATCTCTCAGCGAGTGTTTGTGGAGGGTGCGATACAGATGAGCAGACGATTGATACTTCTCCCTGAGACGTCGAACGGGCGACTCTTCTTGTTGGCCCTTTCGGTCTTGGCCACGGTGATGATACAGGCCATCCTCGGCGCCTCCCCCGCCCTGGCCCTGTCCGAGACCCCCGATGACACATACATGACGAACGGGAAAGTCTACGCCACAGCGCTCTCGGGGGACGGCAAGGTTCTCTACATAGGGGGCGAGTTCACCGAGGTGAGCCAGAAGTCGGGCGCGAGCCACAAGGTAAGCAACCTGGCGGCCATCAACGTCAAGACCGGCAACGCCATCGGCACGTGGCGTCCGAAGGTGAGCGGGAAAGACGCCGTTGTTCGCTCGCTCGCCGTCCAGAACGGCAAGGTGTTCATCGGCGGTAACTTCACGGCCGTAGAGGGTGAGCCGAGGAAGAACCTGGCCGCGGTCGGCGCGTACACCAAAGCTGTCGTGTTGTCGCCTTTCAAGCCGCAGGTGGGGAGCGACGCCTCCTACGTATACGCGCTCGAAGCGGGCGAGCGCAAACTCTACGCCGGTGGAGGATTCTCCAAGGTCAACGGAGCGCCGCGCAAGAATCTGGCGGCGTTCAGCCTGAAGACCGGGGCGCTCGATCGCCATTGGAAGCCGAAGGCTACCAGGGCCCCAACGTGTAAGGACCCCAAGTGCTCCCACAAGGTGCGAACCCTGGAACTCGCCCCAGGGGGGAGCTCGATCTTCGTGGGGGGTTCGTTCAGCCACTTGACTGGCACCAACAGCAGAGGCGCCCCGCGACAGAGCGTGGGGCGCCTCTATACGGCTACCGGTAACCTGCACCCGTGGAAGATCCCAAGCTGGACGATCCAGGCTCCTCAGACGGCGTGGGACCTCACCGTAACGCGCACCAGGCTCTACGGCGGCTTCGGAGCCGGGCGAAACTTCCTCGCCGCGTTCCGCCTCGACAATGAAAACATGGGTACGCGTATCTGGCGGCGTGCCACGGTCGGGAACGTGCAGAGCGTGGCGCTGACGCGGGACCACTCTCGGCTGTTCTTCGGCGGGCACTTCGGCATCAACGAGTTCGGCCAGAGCGTCTGTGATGGCAAGCCCCTACGCGGCCTCGCCTCCGTAAACCCGGAGACCGGGAAGATCCGCTGTGGCTGGATCCCCTCCCTGGACCAAACGAGGCGCCCGAGCTACGAGGGGACGTGGACTCTGATCACGACCCCCTCCTACCTGTGGGTCGGCGGCGGGTTCATCGGCGTCTCCGATTCCATCAGACCGCGGCCCGCCGGCGATGGAGCCACCGAGGTACCGCAGACGAACCTGGCCCGCTTCAGGCTCTAGAGCCGAGGCCTTCATTGTGGGTCTTGTCGTTATCTGCCCCAATGCGCGATGGATGGGAC
>Ga0081538_10005264_pt1 | contig 11684 bp, 11 predicted proteins | sample TabmetS5T2R1_FD_71022 | JGI IMG/M metagenome (GOLD analysis project Ga0081538, IMG submission 71022) | Tabebuia heterophylla rhizosphere microbial communities from the University of Puerto Rico - S5T2R1 | ecosystem: Host-associated > Plants > Roots > Rhizosphere ... | reverse complement strand
TCGGCGCGCATCTTCACCCACTCCTGCGCGTGCTTGTCGTCGTCCCGCGGCTGCCTGCGCGCGTGGCTCATGCTGGCCGCCGCCCGCCGGCGCATCTCGCGCTCGGCCGCGTCGAGCCGCTCGCGCCGCGCGACCGCCTGGTCGTACTCCGCGCGCTCGCGCCGCCGCGCGGCCGCGCGCTCGCGCTCGAACGCGTCCCAGCCGCCGGCGTGCCGGGTCGCCTTGCCTGTGCGGGCGTCGAGCTCGACGACGACGTCCGCGACCTCGGACAGCAGCGCCCGATCGTGGGAGACGAGCACGACCGCGCCCGGCGCCTGCTCGATCAGGGCGCGCAGCCGCTCGAGCCCGTCGGCGTCGAGGTGGTTGGTCGGCTCGTCCAGCAGGACGACGTCGAAGCGCGCGACCCGCAGCGCGGCGAGCCCGGCCCGCGCCGCCTGGCCGCCGGACAGCGTCGCGAGCGGCCGGTCGAACAGCCCGGCGTCGAGCCCGAGCTCCTTGGCGGCGGCGCCGAGCCGCGCCTCGGCGTCGGCGCCGCCGAGCGCGAGCCAGCGCTCGAGCGCGGCCGCGTGCGGATCGATCGCGTCGAGCGCTCCCGCCTGCAGCGCGGCCGCGAGCCGCTCGACTTCGCGCGCGGCCGCGCTCACGCCGATCTGCTCGAGGATCGTCTCGCGCACTGTCGGCGACGCGTCGCCGCGGTCGGCGAGCTGCGGCAGGTAACCGACGCTGCCGTGGCGGGCGACGCTGCCGCCGTCGGGCGCCTCGAGCCCGGCGAGCACGCGCAGCAGCGTCGACTTGCCGGAGCCGTTGGCCCCGATCAGCGCTATCCGGTCGCCGCCGCCGACGCGCAGGTCGACGGCGTCGAGGACGGTGCGTTCGGCGTGGCGGCGGGTTATCTGGCGGGCGTCGAGCAGCGTCGACGGCATGCGGGCTCCTTCGCGAAGGGACGGACGTCAAGGACGGCCGCGACGCGCCCGGAAGGGGCGGTCACTCTCGGCGGCTGTCAGCGAAGGGCGCGCATACGAAGGCCCCGATGGGCCGTCCGCGACGGTATCAGCGGCGGCGCGGACGCCACAGTGCGGCCAGCACGACTACGCGGTGAGCGGCGGATTCACGGCTAAGCGGCCTCGCGGTCGAGCTCGAACCAAACGCGCGTCTCCTCGGTGCGCTCGACGCCCCAGCGGTCCGACAGCTCGCGCACGAGGTAGAGGCCCCAGCCGGACGGACGCGCGGGATCCGGCACCGGGTCGGACAGCTCGAAGCCCTGGCCGGGGTCGCAGACCTCGATCCGCAGCGCGCGGTCGCCGGTCACGACGACGAGCCGGATCATGTCGTCGTCGTCGAGCCCGGCGTGGCGGATCGCGTTCGTGACGAGCTCGGACACCAGCAGCCGCGCGTCCTCGAGCCGCCGCGGCGAGAGATGGTCGGACACCTCGCCGAGCGCCCGGCGCGCCTCGGCGGCGGAGTCCGGATCGCGCGCCAGGTCGACCTCGTACCTCATGCCGCTCGCGTCACCTCCTCCGGCCGCTCGACGAAGTCCAGCCGCTCGCGCATGCGCGTGATGTCGAACACCCGCATCACCTGCTCGCTGCCCGGCACGAGCGCGAGCCGCCGCCCGCGCTCCTCCGCCCGCTGGCTCGCGACCGCGATCAGGCGCAGCCCGCTCGAGTCCATGAACTCGACGTCGCGCAGGTCGAGCACGACGGCGCGCGGCGACTCCGTCTCGAGCCGGCCCAGCTCTTGCTCCAGGGCCGCTGCGCCGGCGAGGTCGAGGTCACCGGACAACGCGATCACGACTGCCTGGCCCGTCCGCGATGTCGCCAGGGAGAGGTGTGCCACCGCCCGTGAAGCCTAAAGCGCGCGTCGATGGGAAGAACGCATCCATGCCCGTGCGCCTGCGCCGCAGCGACTGCTCCACACCCGGCATCCGCCGCCGGCGGCAAGGCCGCGGCTTCACGTACGTCGACGAGGACGGCCGCCGCGTCGACGAGCCCGAGGTGCTGGAGCGGATCCGGGAGCTCGCGATCCCGCCCGCATGGGAGGACGTCTGGATCTGCCCGTACCCCACCGGGCACCTCCAGGCGACCGGAACGGATGCCGCGGGGCGCAAGCAGTACCGCTACCACGACGCCTGGCGTACGCGCCGCGACGCGGAGAAGTTCGACGACATGGTCGAGTTCGCCACGGCGCTGCCGCGGCTGCGCGAGCGCCTCGACCGCGACCTCGGCGCCTGCGCCGCGCTCGACCGCGCCTGTGTGCTGGCGTGCGCCGTGCGGCTGCTCGAGCGCGGCTTCTTCCGGATCGGCTCCGAGGAGTACGCCGAGGACAACCGCTCCTATGGCCTCGCGACGATGCGCAAGCACCACGTCACGATCGAGGACGGCGGGCTGATGGTCTTCGACTACCCGGCCAAGAGCGGCCAGCGCCGCCTCCAGGGCATCGTCGACGAGCGCGCCTGCTCAATCGTCGCCGCGCTCAAGCGGCGGCGCAGCGGCGGGCCGGAGCTGCTCGCCTACAAGAACGGCCGGCGCTGGCGCGACGTGCGCTCCGAGGACATCAACGAGTACGTCAAGGACGCGACCGGCGGCGACCACTCCGCCAAGGACTTCCGCACCTGGAACGCGACCGCGCTCGCGGCGATCGCGCTGGCGGTCTCGGGCGAGTCGGCGCACAGCAAGACCGCGCGCAAGCGGGCGATCAAGCGCGCGGTCGAGGAGGTCGCGATCTACCTCGGCAACACGCCCGCCGTCTGCCGCGCCTCCTACATCGACCCGCGCGTGTTCGACGCGTTCGACGCGCGCCTCACGATCCGCCCGGCGCTCGAGCGGGTGGCCGCGAAGGTGCGCCCGGGCGAGCTCCCGATCCATCAGCCGGAGCTGGAACGGGCGGTGCTGGACCTGATCGACGAGCGCGCCGAGTCGCCTGCGATCGAGAAGGTCGCGGCCTGAACAGCCGCCGCATCGACGGACCCGCGGTGATGCCGTGGACCACGATCGAGAGCAGCACGCAGGCGATCACGGTCCAGATCAGCAGGTCCTGCTCGTCCGCCGCGAGCACGCCCGCTTCGATCGCGACCGCCGCATAGAACAGCGAGCCGACGCCGCGCACGCCGAACCATGCGACGAACGTCTTCTCGCTCGGGTCGTCGAGCCGCGAGCCGGCGAGCGCGGCGAGGCAGGCGAGCGGGCGCACGGCGACGATCACGAGCGCGGCCAGCAGCCAGCCCTCCCAGCCGGGCGCCTGCAGTCCGTTGAGCGTGAGCATCGAGCCGAGCAGCAGGATCACCGCCAGCTCGAGCAGCTTCTCGGTCAGCTCGGAGCCCTCGTGGACCCGCGCGTTGGCCTCGTGGTCGACCTCGTAGCGGCGGAACGCGAGGCCGCCCGCGAACGCGGCGAGGAAGCCGTAGGTGCCCGCGATCTCAGCGAGCCCATAGATCGCGAGCACGGCGGCGAGCGCGTGGTAGCCGTCGAGCACCGGCGCCAGCAGCTCGCGGTCGCGCAGCCGCTTGACGCTCCAGGCCGCGGCGAGCCCGACGGCCGCGCCGATCGCCGTGCCGCCGGCGATGCCGTAGACCACGTCGGCGGCGACCCACTCCCAGATCCAGTCCGACCCGCTCTCGCCCGCGACGAAGATCGCCAGCAGCACGAACGGGAACGCCAGCCCGTCGTTGAGGCCCGCCTCCGACGTCAGCGCGAAGTTCGGCTCGTGCTCGTCCTCGTCGCCGGGCGGGCCGACGCCGATGTCGCCCGCCAGCACCGGGTCGGTCGGCGCGAGGCAGGCGCCGAGCAGCAGCGCGGCGGCGGCGGACATGCCGAGCAGCAGCGAGCCGAGCAGCGCGACGAGCCCGATCGTCAGCGGCATCGCGAGCAGCAGCAGCCGCGCGGTCGAGCCCCAGGCGCGCCGGGTGAGCGGCCGGTCCAGCTTCAACCCGGCGGAGAAGAGCGCGATGATCACCGCGATCTCCGTCAGGTGCTCGATCAGCGCCGCGTCCGCCACCGGCCTGAACCAGCCGAGATCGAAGACGTGGATCGCGACTGCGGCGGAGCAGCCGAGGGCGAGGTAGATCAGGCTCGCCGAGAACGCGCGCTCGTGCTGGTGCGAGAGCGCGCCGACCGCGGCGAAGATCGCGACGCCGATGAACAGCAGGCCGGCCGCGAACGGGTCGGCGAACGTGAAGCCGGTGTCGGCGGCTACGAGCGCGCTCGGCAACTACTCGGTCTCGGGTGCGCCCGGGTCCGGCTCGGGCACGTCCGGGCCCTCAGGGCCGGGCGGCAGCGGATCGTCCGGCTCGGGCGCGTCCGGCCCCTCCGGCGTGTCGGGCGCGACCGGCCCGGGCACGGGGTCGGCGGGCACGGTCGGGGTCTCGGGCACGACCGGGCCGACCGGGTCGGACGGGGTCGGGATCTCGAGCGTTGGAAACATGCGCGCGGCCTACCCGCGGGCACGGCTCGCAGAACACGGCGCGCGGGTACGGTCTTGGGCGTGCCGGCGGCGAGGCGAATGGAGGTCGAGGTCGACGGGAGGCGGATCTCGCTCTCGAACCTCGACAAGGTCTTCTATCCCGCGACCGGGTTCACCAAGGGCCAGGTGATCGAGTACTACACGCGCATCGCTCCGGCGCTGCTGCCGCACCTGCGCGGCCGCCACCTGACGCTCAAGCGCTATCCGGACGGGGTCGACGGGCAGTTCTTCTACGAGAAGCAGTGCCCGTCGCACCGGCCCGACTGGGTCAGGACCGCGGGCGTGTGGTCGCGCCACAACGGGCGCGAGATCGAGTACTGCCTCGCCGACGACCTGGCGACGGTGGTGTGGCTCGCGAATCTCGCCGACCTCGAGATGCACACGCCGCTCGCGCACGCCGCGACGCCGAAGGAGCCGACCGTGCTCGCGTTCGACCTCGACCCCGGCCCGCCGGCGGGCATCGTGGAGTGCGCGGAGGTCGCGTGCCGGCTGCGCGACGCGTTCGACCACTTCGGGCTCGTCGCGTTCCCCAAGACGTCGGGCTCGAAGGGGATGCAGATCTACGTGCCGCTCAACACTCCCACGACGTACCGGCAGACCAAGCCGTTCGCGCAGGGCGTCGCGCAGGTGCTCGAGCGGCGCCATCCCGAGTTGATCGTGTCCGAGATGCGCAAGGACCGGCGGCCAGGCAAGGTCTTCATCGACTGGAGCCAGAACGACGAGCACAAGACGACCGTCTGCGTGTACTCGCTGCGCGCACGCGAGCGCCCGACGGTCTCGACCCCGCTGGAGTGGGACGAGGTCGAGGGCGTGCTGCGCTCGCGCGATCCCGACGAGCTGGCGTTCACCAGCGACGAGGTGCTCGCGCGCGTGGCCGAGCACGGCGACTGCTTCGTGCCCGTGCTCGAGCTCGAGCAGGAGCTGCCCGCGTGAGGCGGCTGCTGTTGACGGGCGCGGCAGGCGGGATCGCCGCCGCCGTGCGGCCGGTGCTGCGCGAGCGGCCGGCGAAGTTGTCCTGACCGACCGCGAGGAGCCGGCGGGGCTGATGGCCGGCGAGCGGTTTGTCGCCGCCGACCTCGCGCGGCGCGGCGGGCGGGCGTGCGCCGCGAGCTCGGGGCGCGCGACCGGCTTCTACCGCACCGGCGAGCGCCTGAACGGCGACGCGACGCCGCGGCCCGACGGCCTCTACGGCGCGACGAAGGCGTTCGCGGAGGCGCTCGGGCGGATGTACGCCGACCGGTTCGGGCTCGAGGTCGTCGCGACCGGGCAGGCCACTCAGCCGACGCGCTCGCGGGCGAGTGCGCGTGCCGCGTCGGCGATCGCGTCGGCGTCGATCCCGGCCTCGTGCAGCAGCTCGTCCGGCGTGCCCGAGCCGGGCATCTCGCGCACGGCCAGCTTGTGCACCGGCGGGCGGTCGTCGGCCTCCGCGAGCGCCTCGAGCACCGCGTCGCCCAGGCCGCCCTCGGGCCAGTGGTCCTCGACCGTGACGATCGCGCCGCACTCGCGCGCGGCCGCCCGCAGCGTCTCGGCGTCGATCGGCTTGATCGAGTACGCGTCGATGACACGGGCCTCGATGCCGTCGCCGGCCAGCGACTCGGCCGCCGCGGCCGCCTGGTCGACGCAGACGCCGCACGCGACGATCGCGACGTCGTCGCCGTCGCGCACGATCCGCGAGCCGCCGACCGCGACGTCCTCGTCGGCCGGGGTGCGCACCTCGGTCTTGCCGCGCAGCGTGCGGATGAACGAGATCCCGTCGCGGTCGGCCATCGCGGCCACGAGCTTCGCGGTCTGGTTCGCGTCGGACGGATGCAGCACCGTCGAGCCGTGGACCGCACGCAACGCCGCGAGGTCCTCGAGCGCCATCTGCGACGGCCCGTCCTCGCCGATCGACACGCCCGCGTGCGAGCCGGACAGGCGGATGTTCGCGCGCGAGATCGCGGCCATGCGGATGAAGTCGTACGCGCGCGTGAGGAACGCCGCGAACGTCGAAGCGAACGGCACCCAACCGCGCACCTGCATCCCGACCGCCGCCGCGATCATCTGCTGCTCGGCGATGAACATCTCGAAGTAGCGCTCCTCGTGCGCCTCGCGGAAAAGCTCGGAGTGCGTCGAGTTCGACACCTCGCCGTCGAGCGCGACGACGTCGCCGCGCATCGCGCCGAGCGCCGTCAGCGCCTCGCCGTAGGCCTTGCGCGTCGCCTCCTGGTCGCCGACCTCCCAGCTCGGGAGCTCGCCACCGGACGCGCTGAACGAGTGCGGGCTGCCGCCCTCGGGCGCACTCAGCGAGACGCTCAGATCGCGCTCGCCGCCCAGCTCCTCGAGCGCCGCCTCGGGCTCGTCGAGCGGCTTGCCGTGCTTGCCGGGCTGGTCCTCGACCGCCTTGACGCCCTTGCCCTTCTTCGTGCGAGCGAAGATCGCGGTCGGCCTGTCGGTCGTCTGGACCGCCTCGTCGTACGCCCGCGCGATCGCGTCGACGTCGTGGCCGTCGATCGCGATCGCGTGCCACCCGAACGCCTCGGCGCGGCGCACGTGGCGGTCGAGGTCCCAGCCGACCATCGTCTCGCGCGTCTGGCCCAGCCGGTTGACGTCGACGATCGCGCAGAGGTTGTCGAGCTCGTTGAACGACGCGTGCTCGAACGCCTCCCACATCGAGCCCTCGGCCATCTCCGAGTCGCCGCACAGGCACCAGACGCGGTACGGCAGGCGGTCGAGCCGCTTTCCGGCGAGCGCGACCCCGACCGCGATCGGCAGGCCCTGGCCGAGCGAGCCGGTCGCCACGTCGGTCGGCGGGATGCGCGGCGTCGGATGGCCCTCGAGCCGCGACCCGAAGTCGCGGAACGTGAGCAGCTCGGCGTCGTCGATGATGCCGGCCGCCTTGAGCACCGAGTAGTAGAGCGGCGAGGCGTGGCCCTTGGAGAAGATCAGGTGATCGTTGGCCGGGTTCCGCAGATCGCGCGTGTCCATCCGCAGATAGCCGCCGTCGAGCAGCACCGCCATCAGGTCGGCCGCCGACATCGACGACGTCGGATGCCCGGAGCCGGCCGCCGCGCTGCTGCGGACGGAGTCGACCCGCAGCTGCTGGCCCAGCTCGGCGAAGCGCTCCGCGGACGTCATGCCGCCACCATCTGGTCGCGCTTGGACTCGACGTCCGCGAACAGCTGCTGGAACGACTTGGCGAACTTCTCCACGCCCTCGCGCTCGAGCGTCGCGACGACGTCGTCGTAGTCGATCCCGGCCTGCTCGAACGCCCCGAACGTGCGCCGCGCGCCGTCGACGTCCTCGGTGAGCGACTCGCGCACCCGACCGTGGTCCTGGAACGCCTCGACGGTCTCCCGCGGCATCGTGTTGACGGTGTCGGGGCCGATCAGCTCCTCGACGTAGAGCACGTCGCGGTACTCGGGGTTCTTGGTTGACGTCGAGGCCCACAGGCAGCGCTGCGCCGTCGCGCCCTTGGCGCGCAGCGCCTGCCACTGCTCGCCGGCGAACACGTCCTTGTAGGTCTCGTAGGCGAGCTTCGCGTTCGCGATCGCGAGCGTGCCCTTGAGCTCGTCGTGGCCGCCGACCTCGTCGAGCCGCTTGTCGGCCTCGGTGTCGACGCGCGAGACGAAGAACGACGCCACCGACGCGAGCCGGGTCAGGTCGCCGCCGGAGTCGGCGTGGCGCTGGACGCCGCGGACGTACGCCTCGGCGACCTCGCGATGGCGCTCGAGCGAGAAGATCAGCGTGACGTTGATCGGGATGCCGGCCGCGATCGACTCCTCGATCGCCGGCAGGCCCTCCTTCGTCGCCGGGATCTTCACGAACAGGTTCGGCCGGTCGACGAGCTCGCTCAGCCGGCGCGCCTCGTCGATCGTGGCCTGCGTGTCGTGCGCGAGGTTCGGGTCCACCTCGAGCGAGACCCAGCCGTCGCGGGCGTTCTCGCCGGCGCGGTCCCACGCCGGGCGGAGGATGTCGCAGGCGGCCTGGATGTCCTGGGCGGCGAGCGCGAGGAAGACCTCCTTCGGCTCGGTCTCGGCCTTGAGCACCTCGCGCAGCTGCTCGTCGTAGGCGTCGCCCTCGGCGATCGCGCCCTGGAAGATCGTCGGGTTCGACGTGACGCCGACGATGCCGTCGCGGACCAGCCCTTCGAGGTCGCCGTCCTGGATGAGCGGCCGCGACAGGTAGTCGATCCAGACGCTTTGGCCGTGTGCGGCGAGTTGCTTGAGCGGCGTGTCGGGCATGGAGCCTCCTACGAGGGGAGCCGGGGGTTCAGGATCTGACAGAGCAGCATGCCAAGCACGCCCTCTCGGAAGCGGCTACCCGTGCGTGCGAGCGGAAAACGAGGCGTGTCAGCGAGCGCGCCCGGCGAGCTCGCGCAGCCAGGCGGCGACGGCCTGCTCGTCCCGTCGGGCGGCGCGCCGGCGCGCCGCCCGCGCCTGGCTCGCCGAGATCGTGTTGGTCTGCGGAGCCGCGGTGCGAGGAGGGATCTGCTGCACGGCCGGGCGCGCGCTGAAGCCGCCGGGCCGCGATGCGTCGTAGACGGAGGCCATCGGGCGCGACACTATCGTGGCCTGCCGGATGGGACAAGGACAAATTGGTTCGTTGTGCGCGCTGTCTAAATCGGCGGCGGCGAACTGTCGATCCGGCGGAACGGGACCGTATCAGCGGCCGATGACGGCGTGCGTGACGGGGATTCCGAAGCGGTCCTCGGCGTCGGCGAGGCCCTCGTCCTCGCGGTAGTCGCGCTCGCCCTCGGGGTGCGAGAAGACGACGATGCGGTCGGCCGGGAAGGTGGCGAGCGCGTCCTGCAGCGCGACGGCGGGCTCGGACTCGCCGGTGTCCCCGGCGGCGTCGATGCCCTTCTCCTCGAGCCGCTCGACGGTCTCCTCCTCGGCCTTCTCGGCCTCGGCGATCGCCTGGTCGGGATCGGAGATCCAGAACGCGAGCTTGGACTGGTTCGTCGCCGGCGACACGACCAGCACCTCGGCGCCTTCGACCTCGTCGCCGAGCGTGTTGCGCAGGATGTCGGCGTCGACGGGCTCGGGCGTCAGCACGAGCAGCTTCATGGGACCGGCGCTACCCCTGGCGCCAGGCGGACAAACGGGTCAGGCTCAGCAGAGGTCGTCGTAGGTGACCGGCGTGCGGTGGCCGGCGGCGGCGAGCACGGACTCCAGCGCGAGCACGTGCCGCGGGCGCTCGAAGTCGGCGGGATGGAGGTCCAGCCGCAGCAGCCGGCCGGCGGCTAGCGCGCCGGCGCGCACGCCGAGCGCGGAGCGCCTGAGCGACAGCGCGGGGGCGAGCGACGCTCGCTCGCGGCCGACGAGCCGCAGCAGCGTCGCCCACCAGTCGAATACGGCGGGGAGCTCGCGCCGCAGCGCCGGCGTGTACGCGTAGGCGGGCGCGACGAAGCCGCGCGGCTCGACGCCGGCGTACGCCAGCATCCGGCGGCCGGCCCCGATGCTCGCGTTGGCGGCGGCCGCGTCCATGCGCGCGAACTCCTTCGCGGGGCGGTGCTGGAGGCCGTGCTGGGCGATCGCGTCGCCGCGGTCGCGGCAGTCGAGCAGCCAGGCGGCGAGGTCCGGGCGGCGCTGGAAGAACGGGTGCAGGTCGGGAGCCGGGATCACGAGCAGCGTCGCGCGGTCGATCCCGTGGTCCGACAGCCAGTCGCGGATCAGCGCGCAGCGCTCGAACGTCGCGGGCTCGACGTCGTGGATCGCGACGGCGATCTGCCGCTCGCGGCCGCAGCGCGCGGCGCCGTACGGGGCGGACGTCACGAGTCGCTCCCGATCCGCGTGCGGTCGCTCGCGCCGCCGGCGGCCGGAGTCATCACGCGGCCTCCCGCGCGGCCGCTTCGCCGGCACCCAGCGCGCGCCGCCAGCCGTCGGCGAGCCGCGCAAGCGAGGCCTCCCAGGTGCGGTCGCGCACCGCCGCGAGGCCGCCGCGCGCGAGCCGCTCGCGCATCGCGCGCGAACCCGCCAGCCCGGCGACCGCGCCGCCCAGCGCCTCGGCGCGCGGCGGGCAGAGCAGGCCGCTGCGCCCGTCCTCGATCAGCTCGGCCGGTCCGCCCGCGGCGGCGGCCACGACCGGCAACCCGGACGCCTGCGCCTCGAGCACCACCTGGCCGAACGTGTCCGTCGTGGAGGAGAACAGGAACACGTCCGCCGTCGCGTACGTGGCCGCGAGCTCGTCGCCGTCGAGCCACCCCAGGAGCGTCGCGGCGCCGCCGAGCCGCGCGCGCATCTGCTCCTCCTCCGGCCCGCCGCCGGCAAGCACGAGGTGCAGCCGGCGGTCGCGGGCACGCGCGGCAAGGAACGCGTCCGCGAGCAGGTCGGCGCCCTTCTCGCGCGTCAGCCGGCCCGCATAGAGGACGTTGATCCGGTCGCCCGGCAGCCGCCCCGGCTCGCGCCGCGCGGGTGAGAAGCGGTCGCAGTCGACGCCGCGATCCCAGCGCCGGATCCGCTCGTCGGGGATGCCGAGCGCGCGCAGGCTGGCATCGGCGGCGCCCGACGGCGACAGGACGACGCCGCAATGGCCGTAGAACGCGCCGAGCGCCAGCTGCATGCCGAACGCGATCCGTTGGTCGCCCGAGCGCAGCTGCGCGTACGCGGCCAGCTCGGTGTGGTACGAGCCGGCCAGCGGCAGCCCGAGCATCCGGCCGCCGATGCCCGCGGCGACACCCGCCGGGCCGGGCGCGCAGACGTGCAGCAGCTCGTAGGCGCCGTCGCTGAGCGCGTCGAACACGGCCGGCACGCCCGGCACGCCGACGCGCAGGCCGGGGTAGAACGGGATCTCGACCTCGGCAACGGCGGGCAGCCGGCGATCGACCTGCGGATCGGTGCCGATCACCTCGACCTCGAAACCGGGGACGCCGCGCTCGCGGATCTCGTCGAGCGTGCGGGTGACCCCGTGCATGCTGCCGAGGCCGTCGGCGATCACGCCGACCCGCACCGGCCCGGTGCCGCGCGCGGCCAGCCGCCGCCGCTCGCGGCCGAGGAACGCCGCGGCCGGCGCGTACGGGATGGCTGGAACGCAGGCCTCGAACAGCTCGAGCGCCGCGTCGCGCAGCCCGGTCGGGGCGGCCGCGTGCGGCGCCGTCAGCGCGGCCGCCGCGGCCATCAGCTTCGCTACCGCGAGCGCGAGCTTCCGCTCGTGGCAGCGGCGCGCGCGCCGCTGCAAATCCGCGTGCCCGAAGCCGTCCGCCTTCAGATGTGCGAGCAGTTCGCCGTCTGGCAGGTCGAGCTCGACCG
>Ga0081538_10005263_pt1 | contig 11684 bp, 9 predicted proteins | sample TabmetS5T2R1_FD_71022 | JGI IMG/M metagenome (GOLD analysis project Ga0081538, IMG submission 71022) | Tabebuia heterophylla rhizosphere microbial communities from the University of Puerto Rico - S5T2R1 | ecosystem: Host-associated > Plants > Roots > Rhizosphere ... | reverse complement strand
GCGGCCCGGATCTGGGCGGCGATGCGCGCCGGGGCCGTCTCCCCCTCTAGCGGGCCGGGAAGTGCGTGGTGGCGACCTGGAACCCGCTTTGGCGGAGCACGGCGACGGCGTCGGCGTAGCCGACCGTGCCGGCGCCACCGGCCACGATGCCGACCCGGCGGGGGGCCAGCGGCAGCCGAAGGGTGGCGCGCTGGCGGTCCAGCAGGCCGCTTGCGGCGAGGTCCTGCTGCAGGGCCTGGCGTTGCTGGGTGACTTCGCCCGGTCCGGCCGGTGTCGGTACGACCCGGTCGACCTTGAGCTCCAGGCTGCTGAACGGCCCCCCGTACTGCAGCCAGCCGCCGACCACCACCAGGTTGCCGACCGTCAGCAGTTCGGTGATGGCCGCGTCGCCGAGCTGCTGGCGAAGCTGCTGGTAGTAGGGTCGGCCAAGCCACGCCCGCAGGGTGAGGACCGTGCTGCCGCGCGACTCGGCCAGGGTGAAGGCGATCCCGGCGCCGCCGCCGCGGACCGCCGGGGTGCCGACGACCTCGCCGCACAGCCACAGGCGGTCAGGGAAGGCGGCCGAGACCGCTTCCCCGACGCGACGCTGAAGGTCGGCGACGCCGAGGGTCGGCTGGTCGGGGCCGTCGGCGGCGACCGGCCAGGATGCTTCGAGGGCGCGCCGGGCGGCCTGGTCGGTCACCGCACTCGCCGCCGCTGCCCACCAAGCGGAGCGCCCTTGACGCAGCCTGGCGGCGCGGGATCGGGCCGGGTGGCCGCGGGAACGGCCCGTCCGCGTCCACGTGGAGGGACCCAGGCCTTGGACCGGCGAGGCCGTTTGATCCCGGTGGCTTGGAAGCCGAGGTACGAGGGGCTGAGCTGGCTCCGCATGGACAGACGGTAGCCGAGCAGGCGGACATTGGCGCCATTTGCAGGGTCGCGCATCCATTCAGGGTCGTCCCGGCAGCCAGATCGTCGGGGCGTCCTCGTCCTGGCCCGGATCATCGTCGCGGAACAGACTGCGGGGCGTAGGAGCCGGCCGGCCCATCCCAACCCCAGATGCCGCACTCTTCCCAGCCTTTCAGCTCAAGCGGTGCTCGACTCATTGGCCACCTCCACACCACTCCGATGGACTCAGCCCCGGATGTGAGGCGTCCAGCTCGCCGGAGCGTCCAGGAGACGCGACACACACCAGCGCACGCCATGGCGCCAGGGCTCGCGGGCCAGACCATCGAACAGGCCGGACACCTCGACGGCAGCATGCACCCCACGGCAACCGAGCGGTGCATCGCCGATCAGCTTGTGGATAACTGGGGTGGATGGATCTTCCGGTGATGCCGCCGGTGGCGCCGATGCTGGCCAAGCCGGTCGCCGAGCTGCCAGAGGGGGCGTTCAGCTTCGAGCCCAAGTGGGACGGGTTCCGCACGATCGTGTTCCGCGACGGGCCGGAGGTGGAGCTCGGCAGCCGCAACGAGCGGCCGCTGACCCGCTACTTCCCCGAGCTGGTCGCCGCGGTCAAGCAGCATCTGCCCGCCCGGTGCGTGATCGACTGGGAGATCGTGGTCCCCGACGCCGCCGGCCGGCGGCTGGACTGGGACGCGCTGCTGCTGCGCATCCACCCCGCCGCCAGCCGGGTCGCGCTGCTGGCCGAACAGACCCCGGCCCGCCTGGTCGTCTTCGACCTGCTTGCCCTCGGGGACGTCGACTGGACCGGCCAGCCGTTCCACCGGCGGCGGGCGGAGCTGGAGCGCGCGCTCGCCCGGGTGCGACCGCCGGTGCACCTGACCCGCGCCACCACCGACCGCGAGCTGGCCGGCCAGTGGCTGGACCGGTTCGAGGGCGCCGGGCTGGACGGGGTGGTCGCCAAGCGGCTGGATGGGGTCTACGAGCCGGACCGGCGGGTGTGGTTGAAGGTCAAGCATGCCCGCACCGCCGACTGTGTGGTGGGCGGCTACCGGCTGCACAAGCGCGGCCCGGAGCTGATCGGCTCGCTGCTGCTGGGGCTGTACACCCAGGACGGGGAGCTGGCCAGCGTCGGCGTCATCGGCGCCTTCCCGATGGAGCGGCGCAGGGAGCTGTTCGCCGAGCTGCAGCCGCTGGTGACCGGCTTCCAGGGCCACCCGTGGGACTGGGGCGCCTGGCAAGAGGCCGAGGGGCGCAGCTGGCGGGGGTCGGTCAGCAGCCGCTGGAACCCCGGGAAGGAGCTGTCGGTCATCCCGCTGCGGCCGGAGCGGGTGGTGGAGGTCCGCTACGACCACCTGGACGGGCGCCGGTTCCGCCACACCGCCCAGTTCGTGCGCTGGCGCCCCGACCGCGACCCCGCTCGTGCACCTACGACCAGCTGGAGGAGGTCGTCAACTACGACCTGGCCGATATCCTGCGTGCACGGCCGTCGGCCGGGGCGGGCTGAGCTGTCGGGGCAAGGAGGGCGGGTGCGCTACGAGATCGTCGCCGAGACATACCGGGACCTGGAGGGCTCCAGCGCCCGGCTGGAGCTGATCGAGCGGCTGGCCGGGCTGGTGCGGCAGACCCCCGTCGAGCTGCTGCCCACGGTGGCGCTGCTGTGCCAGGGCCAGATCGCGCCCGACTTCGCCGGGGTGGAGCTCGGCCTGGCCGAGCGGCTGGCCGCCAGGGCGGTCGCCACCGCCGCCGAGGTGCCGCCCGAGCAGGTCCTGGCCCTCGCGCGGGAGGTCGGCGACCTTGGCCTGGCCGCCGAGCAGCTGCTGGAGGCCGCGCCCGGGCCGCGGCCGGCGACCCTCGATGTCCGGGTGGTGTTCGACACCCTGCACGAGGTCGCCGCGGCCCAGGGGGAGGGCTCGCAGGGCCGCAAGCTGGCCGGGCTGGGGCGCCTGCTGCAGCAGGCCACCCCGCTGGAGGCCCGCTACCTGGTGCGCACCTGCACCGGCAGCCTGCGGCTGGGGATCGGCACCGCCACCATCCTGGACGCGCTCGCCGAGGTGCATGCCGGCGGCCGCAAGGCGCGGCCGGTGCTGGAGCGCGCCTACAACATCTGCTCGGACCTCGGCCTGGTGGCCGCCACGCTGGCCGAAGGAGGCCTGGCCGAGGTGGAGCAGATGCAGGTCCGCGCCGGCAACCCGGTGCGGCCGATGCTCGCCCAGCGGCTGTCCAGCACCGCCGAGATCCTCGCCAAGCTCGGCGGGTCCTGCGCCGCCGAGTACAAGTACGACGGCATTCGGGTGCAGGCCCACCGCACCGCCGACGGAGCCCTGGAGCTGTACACCCGCCGGCTGGACCGGGTCTCGACGCAGTTTCCCGAGGTGGTGAAGCTGCTGCGGCAGCACATGGGGCCGCGCGAGGCGATCCTGGAGGGCGAGGTGGTCGCCTTCGACCCCGCCTCCGGCGAGCTGCGCCCCTTCTAGGACGTGATGTTCCGCCGCCGCAAGTACGGCATCACCGAGGCGGTCAGCGACTACCCCGTCAGCATGTTCTGCTTCGAGCTGCTGTACGCCGACGGGCAGGACCTGACCCGCCTGCCCTACCTGGAACGCCGCGCGGCGCTGGCCGAGGCGCTCACCATCTCGCCGCGGCTGCGGCTGGCCACCGCCGAGCAGGTCGACGACGAGGCCGAGCTGGAACGCGTCTTCGAGCAGGCGGTGGCCGAGGGCTGCGAGGGGGTGATCTGCAAGTCGGTGGCCGGCACCGCCCACTACCAGGCGGGCGCCCGCGGCTGGCAGTGGATCAAGCTCAAGCGCGACTACCGCACCGAGCTGTCGGACACCCTGGACCTGGTGGTGGTGGGCGGGCTGGCCGGCCGGGGCCGCCGGGCGGGGATGTACGGGGCGCTGCTGCTGGGCGTCTACGACGCCGCCAACGACCGGTTCCAGACGATCTGCAAGTGCGGCACCGGCTTCTCCGACGCCGAGCTGGCCGCGCTGCCCGCCCGCCTGGCGCCGCTCGTGCTGGCCGAGCGGCCGGCCAGGGTGGACTCCCGCTGGGCCGCCGACGTCTGGTTCGAGCCCACCCTGGTGGTGGAGGTGCTGGCCGCCGAGCTGACCCTCTCCCCCCACCACACCGCCGGCTGGGGGCTGCTGAAGGAGGACGCCGGCCTGGCGATGCGGTTCCCGCGCTTCACCGGCCGCTGGCGCGACGACAAGGCGCCCGAGGACGCCACCACCGTCGAGGAGGCGGTGAGCATGTACCGCACCGCGCGCCGCGCCCCCGCCGACGCCTGACCGTGAGACCACCCAGCCTCCTCGGCGGCGGCTGCGAGCGCCTGCCGGCGGACTCCGAAGCCTGGCCTGCTAGCGGCGTTCCCCGTTGTCTCGCCGGATCCCGAGATGCAGATACACCCGGCCGCCCTGCACTTCCACCTCATCGACCTCTCGCTCGCAGAACTCCTCGCAGCCCGCCTCGAACGCGAGCACCTCTGCGTCTCGAGGTAGATGCTGAAGCTCGGCCAGGACCTCTCTTACCGTCATGCCCCAACGGTAGCGACCCAAGCCCGGTCAGTGCTGCGCCCAACGGCGCTGAGCCTGGCATCTGTGCGGAAACTCACCCTCGTGCTCAACTCGCGCGCTTCGAGCGAATAGGAGGCCAAGAGCCCGTCGCCCATGCTCTGCGCGGTCGCCTCTAGACCCGACCGACCTCGGCCACCCGATGGGTTGCTGCCTTGTCGGATCGAGGGTCCCCTGATTCCTGCGGAATCGGGGATACCAGCAGTAAACGCGTCACTAGAGGCGCTATCATATAGGGCTTGAGTGACCCTACAGCGGCACGTCATAGGCAACTGTGGAATCACCGGCCGTAGTTGGGTCCTTGAGATACAACAATATCCTGCCCAGAAGACGCGATAACTCTCCATGAGATCCGATCCAGCAGTCCTGGACGAGCCGAACGAAGGTTTGGGAGTCGATGTAGCGCAGCTCAGGTACGCGGAGCATCTGGCCGCCACGGGGGCCTCGAGCCATACCGTGATCGAGATAGAGCCGCACTAACTCGCTCGGCAGGTAGTAGCCGGGAAGAAGCTCGTCGACGCTTGGGCGGTAGGGCCTGGGGATGACGAACTTGACGAACAATGGCGATGGAGTGAGCCGATACTCTCGGTGGTCTGAGATCAAGCGTTGCTCCGGTCGAGCAGCGTTCTCAAGGTCGCGCATGCGTTGAAGCTGGCGCGCGATGCGACTATCAGGGCGGTAGACCCAGGCCCCATCGCTGATTTGTTCCAGACATTTATACTGCACCACGGTGAAGGCGTCAGGATCACAGCGCAGATACACCAGATCGCCGCCCGTCTGGGCCTCCCAACGTTCCTTGTCGATATTCTTCACATAGAGTCGACGCCCCTTGCGCTCGAATGCCCACCAGCCCAGATTGGAGCGTGCTCCTGCCCTCACCCACCCCGGAAAGACCGAGGCGTCATCGGTGATCAGGTCAGATTCCATGACTCGAAGTCGTCGAGCGAAGCCGCGGATTGGAGTTGGAAGCGCTGACGCTGAAAGATCAACAGGCGTAGCGTCCTGCCACTGAGCGCCGAACATGCGAAGCGCTGTTGCGAGCCGGTCTCGCTGCTGCTGTAGTCGTTCACCCTCCGCGCCCGCAATCTCGTGGATATACCTCGACGCCGAGAGCTCCTCTATGAGGTCATCATAGCCAGCGATGCGTCCCAGCAGTGCATGGCGAAGCGCAGTGGCAGCGCCCGGTGGCAGTGATCGGACGAAACCGAGAGCGATTTCCCAGACCTTGCCGGCGTGAATGGGTGGCATGGTGGCGGTGACCTGCCACAACGGAATCGGCGTCGGCAGTATTCGCCAGTCAGAGATTATCGCCTGGCGCATGCCGGGGACGGTCCTTCGGCCGGTTTCGATACGGGCCAACGCGACAATCCCGTGATCACGCTCGTGATCCGTGGGACGTCTGGCCCGCGGTCTGCGAAACTCTGCCGCACGAAGCAGAAGCATGACCGCATCGAATGCGTGGCGTCCCCACGTGTCTCTGAAGACCTGGGTCTCGAACCTGGGCGGAGCTGGTGGGCGGTCAGACGAGATTGCGTCGTCCCAGGAGGACCGTCGCGAACCGATGTCTTCATCCAGCATGAGTTCATGCTCTTCGGCGCGGAGGGTCAACATCGCGACCATCACGGCCTCCCTCGTTAGCCCGCTCACGGCTGGGTGACAGGAATGTTCAAAGCGCTCAACAGAGAGTCACCACGTACTGCCTCGAACACCTCATAGCCGTCAAGTGTAAAAGACGCTCGCGTTCTCGGCCGACAGTGCCGAGGCCGTGCAGCCTAGTGAGCTGCTAGGCGGCGGACGTATCTGTCACCGGAACGGGCGAGCCTCTTTATCGGTAGTTTGTTGAGGTTGGGGTAGGCTCCGGCGGTCCTGTTCATGGTCTGTCCGCTGTCCGCTGCCAGGAGCCCACTGCCACCGATGAGTGCCCGCCGTCCTTGCCCACCCGCGCCCGGCCCGCTGGAGGCCTACGCGCAACGGTTCGACGTCCTGTTCTCGAGCCTGGCCCAGCGCCGCGGCTTGCGCGACTACCTGCACGGCCTGCTGCTGCCTCGCGATCGCAACAAGACCCTGACCGGGCTGGCCGGCGCCGAGCCGATCAGCGGCGCCCAGCACCGCGAGGTCCAGCGGCTGCAATGGTTCCTCTCGGAGTCGGCCTGGGACCACGAGCAGGTCAACGATCGGCGGGTGCGGTTGTTGTGCGAGGACGCGGCCACCGCCCCGCATGCTGCGGGCGTGTTGGTGGTCGATGACACCGGCGACCGCAAGGACGGCACGGCGACCGCGCATGTGGCCCGCCAGTATCTCGGCTCGGTCGGCAAGGTCGACAACGGCATCGTCGCCGTCACCAGCCTGTGGGCGGATGAGCGCTGCTATTGGCCAGTCCACGCCGTCCCCTACACCCCGGCCTCGCGGCTGCCCGCAGGTGAGCGGGACCCCGGGTTCCGGACCAAGCCGCAGCTGGCCATCGAGCTCGTTCAGGCCGCCCATAAGGCCGGCATCCGGTTCCGGGCGGTGGTGGCCGACTGCTTCTACGGCGACAACCCTGGCTTCACCGACGCCCTGCTGGCCGCCAAGGTCCCGTTCGTGCTGGCGCTGAAGCCCCGCCGGGGCACCTGGGCGCCGGCGAAGGCAGCCCACACTCCGGTCGAGGCGGCCGGGGGGCTTGGCTGGCGCGGCCCCCAAAAGCCCGGCCGGTGGCGGCGGGTGATCCGCCGCTTCCGTGACGGCCACGCCGAAACCTGGTGGGCGGCCGATGCCCAGCTTGGCGGCTGGGGACCGGATCGGCCATTGCGGCTGGTGGTGGCGACCACCGACCCCGCCGGCCTGCCCGGGCACAGCACCTGGTATCTGTTGACGAACCTGCCCAGGCCCGCCAGCAGCCGCGCCCAGCAGGCCGACCTCACCGACATCGTGCGGTTGTACGGGCTGCGCAACTGGGTCGAGCAGGGCTACAAGCAGGTCAAAGGCGAGCTCGGCTGGGCCGACTTCCAGGTCCGCAGCGACCGGGCGATCCGTCGGCACTGGACGCTGGTGTGCTGTGCGTTCTCGTTCTGTTGGCAGGCCTTCCTCGCCGAGCAACCTGCAGCGCCCGAGTCCCAGGTCGCCGCTCCGGCGGCCGCGCGGGGGGCCAAGGCGGCCGGGCATCCGCGCCGAACCAGCCGTCAGCAGCTCGTGGCCGGCGGCGTTGCGGGCGGTGCGGGCCTGGCTGGCCCCCTGGAGCGTGCTGCAGCGCTGTTGGCAGTCGTGGTCGCCAGCACCGCCGCCCCGGCAGCTGCAAGAGCTGCTTGACGGGCTCGCCGCAGGTCGGCCACTCCACCTCTACCTACCGCCATAGTGGCTCTTCCCAGTTGAGGGTGTAGCTCGAGGGTCCGGTCGTGGTTGGAGGGGTCGGCGCGTCGGTGCCTGTGGAGGGGTCGAGGTCTTCCGAGGATGGGAGTTCCGACACTGCCCACCTAGCTAGGCCGGCTTGCGGACTAGGGCCTCAAGTACGCTCAAACGGCCCTCGTCCGCACTCCGGGCCGCGTTGATCTGAAATTCCCCAATCCGCTCGCCCATGAGCGTCTGCAGCCCCAGCGGCGGCAGCCCGTGTTCCTCCAACCGCCGGCGGTTCTCCCGCAAGTCCGGCAGGACCTCCTCCGTCTTGTCCCGGAAGATCACGATCTCGAACCCCGCGGTGAGAACTTGCTCCCGTGTCTCCTCGGGCGAACACAAAAAGCTCGTGCCCGGCCCTGCCGCCCAGGGCAGCGGGTAGTCGGGCTCGCCTTTCGGCCCGGCTCCGTAGTGGGAGAATGCGAACACCGCGCCGGGGCGAAGCACACGAAGCGCCTCGGCATAGAAGCGCCGCTTGTCGTCGATGTTCATCGCCACGTTCTCGGAATAGGCTCGGTCGAACCCATCGTCCTCGAAGGGCAGATCGGTCGCGCTGCCCTCCACCACGCGCACGCGATCCGAGAGGCCGGTCGCGGCATTCAGCTCCTCCGCCGCGCGGCAGAACTCCGGCGTCAGGTCGAGCGAGGTCACGTGGCAACCGAAGTGCGTCGCGGTCCACCGCGCCGGTCCGCCGATCCCGCCGCCGATGTCGAGGATGCGCTCGCCGGAGAGGGGTTCGAGGAGCGCTACCATCTCCTTTGTCGCCTTCAGCCCCCGGCCGTGGAAGTGGTCGAGTGGGGCGAGCGCGTCGGGCGTAATCGGGCCCGCCTCGCTGCCTCCTGCCGCCCTAAGCGCAGCGAGGATGCGGGCTGCGATGCCCTCGCTGGCGTAGTGGTCTTGGACCTTGTTACCGGCTGCGGTCATGTTTTCGTTCTCCTCCCGAGCCGCCCGCGGTCCATGGCTTGAGGGGGTTCGTATGATAAATCCCTGAGAGGCTCAAGGTTAGCTAGGAAGACCTCGACGTGCCTGACGCTACCTTCGCGACCCCTGATGTGACGACGTTCTGCCGCCTCGACGAGCTGGGTCTGGTGGTGGTCGGCCAGCACCTGCAACCGGATCGGGCGGTGCTGGCCTGCCGGGTCGCCGACGACGCGGTCGAGGAGGCGGACCGCTGGTGCCGGCGCTGCGGCTGCGAGGGCAGACCCCGCGACACCGTCACGAGGAGACTGGCGCACGAGCCGCTCGGGTGGCGGCCGACCACGCTGCTGCTCACGATCCGCCGGTACCGCTGCACCGGCTGCGGGCATGTGTGGCGGCAGGACACCAGCCGCGCCGCGGGGCCGCGGGCGAAGCTGACCCGCACCGCGCTGCGGTGGGCGCTGGTCGGGCTGGTTCGTCAGCATCTCAGCGTCGCTCGTCTCGCCGAGGCCCTCGCGGTGTCGTGGACCACCGCCAACAGCGCTGTCCTGGCTGAGGGTCGGCGGGTGCTGCTCGACGACCCGGCCCGCTTCGACAACGTGCAGGTGATCGGCGTCGACGAGCACGTGTGGCGGCACACCCGTCGGGGTGACAGGTTCGTCACCGTCGTCATCGACTTGACCCCGGTCCGGGACCGGACCGGCCCGTCGCGGCTGCTGGCGATGGTCGAGGGCCGCTCCCAGCAGGCGTTCCAAGCCTGGCTCGCCGGGCGCCCCCGGGCCTGGCGGGACGGCCTGGAGGTGGTCGCGATGGACGGGTTCACCGGCTTCAAGACCGCCACCAGCCACGAGCTGCCCGAGGCGACGGCGGTGCTGGACCCCTTCCACGTCGTCCGGCTCGCCGGCGACGCTCTGGACCGCTGCCGGCGTCGGGTCCAGCAGGACCTGCACGGCCACCGCGGCCGCAGCACCGACCCGCTCTACCGCGCCCGCCGCACCCTGCACACCGGCGCCGACCTGCTCACCGACCGCCAACAGCAACGGCTGACCGCCCTGTTCGGCGATGAGGACCACATTCAGGTCCAGGCGACCTGGGGCATCTACCAACGCATGATCGCCGCCTACCGCCACCCCGACCGGGCGGCCGGCCGACACGCCATGACCCGCCTGATCATCGCGCTCAGTGCCGGCGTCCCGGCCGCCCTCACCGAACTCCGCACCCTCGGCCGGACCCTGAAGAGGCGAGCCACCGACATCCTGGCCTACTTCGACCGCCCCGGCACCAGCAACGGCCCAACCGAGGCCATGAACGGCCGCCTGGAACACCTCCGCGGCTCAGCCCTCGGCTTCCGCAACCTCACCCACTACATCGCCAGAAGCCTGCTCGAGGCCGGCGGCTTCCGGCCACAACTACACCCTCATTCGTGAAGAGCCGCCATAGTCAACAAACTACCGTTATTTGAGTTTTGCCTGTTGAGGTGACGGGTTGGCGGATGGTGTGTGAGGATCCGCGGATGCCGACCATCCGCCGCTCCAGTCCTGCCGAGGAGCGTGCCGCTCTTGAGGCCCGGCGCCTGCGCGCCGCCGAGCTGTTCGCCCAGGGCCGCTCCCAGGCCGAGGTCGCCCACGAGTTGGGCGTCTCCCGTCAGGCCGTCAGCCGCTGGCATGCACGCTGGCTGGCCGGCGGCATCGAGGCGTTGCGCAGCCGAGGCCCAACCGGCCCGGATCCCAAGCTGTCGGCTGCCGATCTGGGCCGGGTCGAGGAGGCGCTGCTAAAGGGCGCGATGGCCAACGGGTTCGACACCGACCTGTGGACACTGGAGCGCGTTGCGGTCGTGATCACCCAGCTGACCGGGGTGCGCCACCACCCGGCGCACGTCTGGTCGATCCTGCGCAAGCGGCTGGGCTGGACCGTGCAACGCCCCGAGCGGCGCGCCGCAGAGCGCGACGAGCAGGCGATCGCCCGCTGGGTTGCCCACGAGTGGCCCAGGATCAAAAAGGGGCCGCCGCAGAATCGGCCTGGCTTGTCTTCTTCGACGAATCGGCCGTCTCGCTGATCCCGCCGGTGCGGCGCACCTGGTCGCCCCGCGGCCAGACGCCGGTGCTGCGCCACCGGTTCGGGTGGAAGAAGGCCTCGATGGCCGCGGCGCTTGGCTACCACGCCGACGGCAGCGCGGCCCGGCTGTGCTTCCACCTGCAGCAGCCCAGCTACGACACCGAGCGCCTGATCGGCGTGCTGGAGCAGCTGGCTGGCTTCTATGCCGGCCAGCGGGTCGTCCTGCTGTGGGACGGCCTGGCGGCGCACTGGAGCGTCCGCATGCGGGCCTGGGTGGACAGCCAGCGCGACTGGCTGACCGCCGAGCGGCTGCCCGCCTACGCCCCTGAGCTCAACCCCGTCGAATACCTGTGGGCCAACCTCAAAGATGTCGAGCTGGCCAACCTCCCGACCACCACCCTTGGCGAGGTCGCCGACGCCGCCGAACAGGGCATCCAACGCGTCTGCAAGCACCAGGACCTGGTGGTCGGGTTTCTTGCCCACACCGGCCTCACCCTCGACCACGAGCCGTCAACCTAACCCACAAAACTCAAATAGGACTGTGGAGGAAGCCCTGTCAGCCGATGGCGATCAGCAAAGCGGCGTCTGTGGATGCATCCCGACCTGCTGTCGGGGTCGAGGGCTACCGTGATCGGCTGGCAGCGCTGACCAAGCCAACCCGTGGCGATCCGTCCTGGAGTTCTGATGCTGGTCCAACTCGACCACGCCGCCGTGGCTGCACAGGTCCCGGCGCTGCTGCGCACGCTCGCCGGCCCGGCCGCGGTCCCCCACCCCGAGCAGCTGGCCGCCATCCAGGCGGTCGTGGCCGACCGCCGCCGGGTGCTGGTGGTGCAGCGCACCGGGTGGGGCAAGAGCGCGGTCTATTTCCTGGCCACCCGGCTGCTGCGCGAC
>Ga0081538_10005262_pt1 | contig 11685 bp, 9 predicted proteins | sample TabmetS5T2R1_FD_71022 | JGI IMG/M metagenome (GOLD analysis project Ga0081538, IMG submission 71022) | Tabebuia heterophylla rhizosphere microbial communities from the University of Puerto Rico - S5T2R1 | ecosystem: Host-associated > Plants > Roots > Rhizosphere ... | reverse complement strand
CACTGGTCGGCGGCCGGGGACTACGACGCCGCGCTGGGCGCCGCGGTCAGGGCGGGCTTCGCCGCCGAGCGGGCGGTCGCCGTGCCCGAAGCGCATCGCTACCTGGAGTGGAGCGTGCGCCTCTGGGATCGCGCCGTCGACCCGATCGCCGCCACCGGGTGCGATCGGGGGGAGCTGCTGGCGCGGGCCGCCGACGCCGCCAGCCGAGCCGGCGCCATCACCAGGGCGCTCACCCTGGTCGGGGAGGCCCTGGCCACGGGATCGGTGCGCGCCGATCCGACCCGCGCCGGCGTGCTGCAGGAGCGCCGGGGCTGGTACCTCATGCGGGCGGGCCGGGACCCCGAGGCGCTGGACGCCTACGAACGGGCGGTCGCGCTCGTCCCCGAGCAGCCCCCCGGGCCGGAGCGCGTGGGAGTGGTCCAGGCCCAGGGCCACGCGCTGGAACGCGCCGGGCGCCACGCCGAGGCCCGTGCCCGGGCGGAGGAGGCCATCGCCCTGGCCCTGGCCATCGACGACGCGAGGGGGGAGGGCCAGGCCCGACACGTGCTCGGCCTCGTGCTCGCCGCAGAGGCGCGGACCGACGAGGCCATCGGCCAGCTCCACAAGGCCGGGCAGATCGCGGTCGACCTCGGTGACCTGCCCGAGGTGGCCGGTGCCTACGTCCACCTGTGGCGCACGCTGGTCGAAGCGGGACGTGGGGGCGACCTCGTCGACCTGGTCGGGTTCCTGTCCCCTGGCTCTGGTGAGCCGTCGCCCTCGCTGATGGGCAGCATCGCCGCCGCCGCCCTCCATCAGCTGGGGCGCTGGGACGAGGCCGACCGCCTGCTGGGGGCAGGCCGAGCCGTCGCGGCCACGCCCTACCGGGGCCGCGAATCGGCGGTGACCGCGGTGACCCGGACACTGGTCTCCGGGGCCCTGGCCGTCGACCGTGGTGACCACGACCTGGCCCGCGAGCGTCTCGAGACGGCGCGGGCCTGGTGCCACCAGGTGGGCGACGGCCGGCTCAACGGGCTGTTGCATCGCGCCCTCGCCGAGCTGGCTACCTGGCAGGAGCGCTTCGACGATGCCCGCCGCGAGGCGGCCACCGGGTTGGAGTTGCTGGCACACACCGGAGATCCGGAGCTCGAGGCCCGCCTCGCGGCCGTGGGGCTCCGGGCGGAGGCCGACCGGCCTGTCGCCGCCGGCCGGGCGGCCACCGGGCCGTTGCGTCGGAGGGACGATTCCGGTGGCGTCGCCACCGGCCTGATGGCGCGGCTGGACGAGCTGGCGGCCCAGGCCAGGGCCCGCCATGCGCCAGCGACCTCCGAGACGTTTGCTGCCCACCTCACGGGGCGGGCCGAGCTGGGCCGGCTCGAGGGCCGTCCCGACCCGGACCTCTGGCAACTGGCGGTCGCGACCTGGGACGCCATCGGGTTCCTCTACGCCGGCGCGTACGCCCGCTTCCGGGGCGCCGAGGCCGCACTCGCCGCCGGCGGCGACCGCGGCCAGGTGGCGGCCGAGCTCCGCCGGTCCCACGAGGCCGCCACGACACTGCGGGCCCGCCCGCTCGCGGCCGCGATCGAGCGCCTCGCCCGCCGGGCGCGACTCGACCTGGGTGCCCGCCCCGCCTCCGACCGCGGCTCGGCCCCCGGCGACAGCGCCGGTCCCGTCCTCACGCCCCGGGAGACCGAGGTGCTGGCGCTGGTTGCCGAGGGGCTGACCAACCGGCAGATCGGCGAGCGGCTGTTCATCAGCGAGAAGACGGCCAGCGTGCACGTGTCGCGCCTCCTGGCCAAGCTGGGTGCCGGGACCCGGGGCGAGGCGGCCGCCATCGGCCGCCGCCGGGGCCTGCTCGGCGACTGATCGCACGGCACGAATCAGGCACGAATAAGGGGTGGGTAAGGCATCCGCCGGATGCTCGGGTGGGCGGGCGGCCGGAGACTGCTGGTCAGGTCCACGACCAGGAGCAGTCCCATGTCGAGCACCCCCACCCGCAACCGCCCCTTCCACGCCGTCGTCATCGGCGGCGGCATGGGCGGCCTCGCCACCGCCCAGGCGTTGAGCCGGCACTTCGAGCGGGTGACGCTCGTCGAGCGCGACGACCTACCCAGCCGGCCCACCCACCGCTCGGGGACCCCTCAGGGTCGCCACCTCCACGTGCTCCAACCCGGCGGACTGGCGGCGCTGGAGCGGCTGCTCCCGGGCTTCGGCGTCGAGCTGGTGGCCAGTGGCGCAGTCGAGATCACGGCACCCCGTGACGTCTGCTGGCTGTCGGCCGCGGGCTGGATGCGCCCCTTCGACGACGAGCCTCGTACGATGTTGTCCGCCAGCCGTGACCTGATCGAGTGGGTCACGCGGCGCCTGGTGACGGACACACCGCAGGTGATCGTGCGGTCCGGGCTGGAGGCGACCGGCCTGATCGTGGCCGAGCCGTCCGGCGGTGGTGCCGGCGTCGGGCGGGTGCGGGGCATCGAGGTCCGGCCGCGGGCCGCGACGAGCCCCGAGCCGACCGAGAGCATCGTGGCCGACCTGGTGGTCGATGCCAGTGGGCGCCGCTCCCATGCGCCCGACTGGCTGGCGGCGGCCGGCTACGGGCGGCCGGAGGAGACGACCGTCGACGCCGCGCTCGCCTACGCGACCCGCCTCTACCGGCGGTCCGGCGATGACGACGCCGGGGGCTGGAAGGCGGTGTTCCTCCAGGCGCGCCCGCCGCACACGCGGCGGATGGCCGTGCTCTTCCCCATCGAGGGCGACCGGTGGATGTTGACCGTGGCCGGGACGAACGGTGATGTGCCCCCGACCGACGAGCGAGGGTTCCTGGAGTTCACCCAGGGCATGCGGTCACCGGTGATAGCCGACGTCGTCGACCGGCTGGAGCCGGTGTCACCCATCGTCGGCTACCGGCGCACAGAGAACCGGCGGCGGCACTACGAATCGCTGCGCATGCCCGACGGGTTCATCGTCGTGGGGGATGCCGCCTGTGCGTTCAACCCGGTCTACGGCCAGGGCATGAGCGCGGCGGCGCTCACCGCCGAGGCGCTCGACCGCTGCCTGGGCCAGCACCTGGCCCGCCACCACAGCGTCGAGGGTGTGTCGTTCCGGGCCCAGAGGGCGGTCGCCAAGGCCAACGCGGGCGCCTGGATGGTCGCCACCGGCGAGGACCTCCGGTACCCCGAGACCCGGGGCGGGAAGGTCGGCGTCGCCGACCGATTGGTCAGGCGCTACCTCGACCTCGTGGTGGCGGCGGCCGCCGTCGATCCGGTCGCCAACGCCGCGTTCTTCGACGTGGTGGCGCTGCTGGCGGCGCCGACGTCCCTGATGCGCCCGGCGCTGGTCGCACGGGTGCTGGGCCGGCGGCACGAGACGCCGGACAGCGAACTGTGCCCGGCACCCCGCCCTCTCGTCCCGGCACGGGAGCCGGCATGAGGGCGGGGTGCCCCTCCCCGGACCCCGGTAGCCGCGCTAGATACCGAGGCGCTGGGCAAGGAGCTCGCGGTGATAGGTGGGGTCGCCGAACAGCAGTTCGGAAGACTTGGCCCGCTTGAAGTAGAGGTGCGCGGGGTGCTCCCACGTGAAGCCGATGCCGCCGTGGATCTGGATGTTCTCGGCCGCCGAGTGGAAGTACGCCTCTGAGCAGTAGGCCTTGGCCAGGCAGGCGACCTCGGGCAGCTCGTCGTTGAGCTCGGCGGCGCACCAGGCGCCGTAGTAGGCGGCCGACTTGGCCGACTCGACCTCGAGCAACATGTCGGCACACTTGTGCTTGATGGCCTGGAAGGAGCCGATGGGGCGGCCGAACTGCACGCGGTTCTTGGCGTACTCGACCGACATCTCCAGGACCTTCTGGGCGCCACCCACCTGCTCGGCGGCCAGCGCGACGGCCGCCAGGTCCAGCACCCGGTCGAGCACCTGCCAGCCCTGTCCCTCCTCGCCGAGGAGCGTCGCCGGCACTCCGGCGAGCTCGAGCTTGGCCTGCTTGCGGGTCTGGTCCATCGTGGACAGGGCCGTGCGCGTGAGGCCATCGGCGTCGCCGTCGACCGTGAACAGCGAGACGTGGGGCGCCCCAGTCCGGGCGGCGACGATCAGCAGGTTGGCGACGTGGCCGTCGAGAACGAACATCTTCGTGCCGTCGATCCGCCACTGGTCGCCATCCTGTGAGGCGGTGGCCTCGATGCCCGATTCGTCCCAGCGGCCGTTGGGCTCGGTGAACGCCAGCGTGGCGATGGTCTCGCCCGAGGCGATCCCGGGCAGGTGGGCCTTGCGGGCCGCCTCGTCGCCCGAGTGCAACAGCGTGTTGGCCGCGAGCGCCACCGTCGCGTAGTAGGGCGCGCACAGCAGGGCCCGGCCCATCTCCTCGAGGACAACGGTCAGCTCGACGTACGTGAAGCCCTGGCCGCCGTACTCCTCGGGGATGGTGAGCGACTGGAGCCCGAGCTCGTTGGCCATCTGCGACCAGACCGCGGGGTCGTAGCCGTCCTCGGTGTCCATCAGCCGCCGGACCTCGGTCTCCGGCGACTTCGACTCGAGGAACTGCCGCGTGATGCGGCGGAGCTCTTCCTGCTCTTCGGAGAAGGCGAAGTTCATGGCGGACACCGTAGGGGCGGGCTATCGGTCGTTCCAGGCCGCAGGTGTACACACGTGCTACGGGCGCGCTAGCGTCGAGGGATCGAACGTGTCGGCATCAGGCAGCTGCGCAACAACGTCGCCGCGGTCGTCCGCCGGGCCGCGCGGGGCGAGCGGGTGGTCGTGACCGTCGACGGGGTGCCGGCCGCGCAGCTCGGGCCGTTGGAGGCGACGGCCGGGGTGACGCTGGACGACCTCGTGGCGGCCGGGCTGCTGGACCCGCCCGGCCGGCGTGACCGTCCGCCCGCGCCCGAGGTCGAGGACGCGCCGGTGGACGTGCGGCCGGACGCCGTGCTCGACGAGCTCCGCGGCCGGTAGCGGCGGGGCTGGGGCTGCGGGCTGCTCGCGTGGCGTTGTTCCTCGACACCTCGGCGCTCGTCCGGCGCTACGTGCAGGCGCCGGGCCAGCAGCTCGTGGCCGAGGCGATGGCGGCCGACCAGGCGTGGTGCGCGTCGGCGCTGTGCCGTTCCGAGACGCTGCTGGCGCTGCACCGCCTGGCGGTCACGCCGAGCCAGCACGGGCGCATGTGGGGCCGGCTGCGCGACGACTGGGACGCGTTCTTCGTCGTCCCGGTCGACGAGCGCTGCCTCGCGCACGCCGCCGAACTGGGCGCGACGTACGGGCTGCGAACGGTCGATGCCGTGCACCTGGCGGCCGCCGATCGCCTGCCCCGCCCGGCGCGCTACGTGACGTTCGAGCGGCGCCAGATCCCGGCCGCGGCCGCCCTCGGCTTCGAGGTCCTATCCCCCGAGATCGCGTGAGGGGGCGAGCGCGGATGCTGAACCCCGGGGCGGCCGGTCCCGGGCTTCTCCCCAAGACCGAGACCGGCTCGCCGCTAGCGGACGACGGCAGCCGTGGCGGTCGGCCTGTCGTCCTCCGGGGTGCTCTGCGGTGGGCATGAGCGCCAGCAGTTTCGCCACGCGAACCCTCACCCCACAAGACCCAAGAATGCGTGAAATATGTCACATCGCTCTACGCGTCAAGAACAACACTATAGGTGGTCGAAGCCTTGGCTTCGTGCCGCGAAAAGTCGGGTTCGAGGGCAATCGCCCTACCACGTTGTGGCCGTCGACGGCCGGGCACCGGGCAAACTGGCGACCATGAGCACGCTGCACTACGCCGACGAACGCTGCGAGATCCACAAGGTCGTGGTGGGTCCCATGGACAACAACGTCTTCGTGCTGCGCTGCACGGAGACCGGCGACGCCGTCCTGCTCGACGCGGCCAACGAGCACGAGCGGCTGCTGGACCTGGCCCGGAGTCTCGGCGTGCGCAGCGTCCTGGAGACGCATGGCCACTGGGACCACATCCAGGCGATTCCCGAGATGCGCGACGCCGGCTACCAGGTGCACGTGACCGCCGAGGACGCAGACATGCTGCCGTCGTACGACCAGATCCTCGACGACGACGCCGTCGTGCCGGTCGGCCGACTACGGCTGCACACCATCCACACGCCGGGGCACACGCCGGGCTCGATGAGCTTCCTGATCGAGGGGTCGCCGGTGTTGTTCTCCGGAGACACGCTGTTCCCGGGCGGCCCGGGCGCCACGTCGTTCCCCGGTGGCGACTTCCCGACGATCATCCAGTCCATCGACCGCAAGCTCCTCACCCTGCCGGCCGACACGCTCGTCCTGCCCGGCCACGGCGACGACACCACCATCGGGACCGAGCGACCACACCTCCAAGAGTGGATCGACCGGGGCTGGTGAGCCGTGGGCGACGCGCTCCGCTACGACGAGCGGCCCTACGACGAGACGCCGGTCCGCACCGAGGACCTGCCAGCGACGCCGGTACGCGATCGGAACATCCCGGCCACGGCGTGGGTCGAGGCGCCCGACGATCTCCGGCGGCTGGGCGACGACCTGCCCGGGCGGCCGATCGCCGACTACAAGCGGCGCATCGGTCCCTGGCTGCTGTGGCGCGCCGGCCCGGCGTCGGGGGCGGATGCGAGGTATTGGGTCGCCCGCGCCGACGACCTGAGCGTCAGCTTCACGTTCCGCCTGTTCGCCGACGGCACCGGCGACGGCGTGGGCCCGAGCGGCGAACGCCACACTCGCTTCCGCTCGTGGAAGGAAGACCTGCGGGACGCCGAGTGATGCTGCCGGTGGATGACGCCTGAGGCAACAGGTTCCGGCTCGGCGAGGCCGAGGCAATGGGTTCCGGGTGCGGAACCTATGACCTCGCGCTGCTGCCGACGGAACCGATGACCTCGGGTTCGACCGCCGGCGCCGCCTCGCCGTCGACCGCCAGCTCGGCCACGTCGGCCGCCTCGGCCTCCCGCTCGGCGCGGGACCGCCCGGCCGTGCACACGGCCAAGGTGGCGCCGGCGGCCGCCAGGGCGAGGATCACGGACAGGCGCACCGCTCCCGGTGCGCCGAGCTCGAGCATGACGAGGCGCGCGTTGGTGGCCAGCAGGAGGGTGCCGACCACAACCCCCAGCGCCGAGGCGTCGGTGTGGTGCACCAGCCACGCTGCCAGTGGGGCGGCGACCACGCCGCCCGCCAGGAGGGCCAGCACCAGCGAGGCCTGGATGCCCTCGCCGCCGATGCCGATCAGGAAGCCGGCGCTGGCGGCCAGGGTGACCAGCAGCTCCGACGCCGAGACCGAGCCGATCACCATCCGGGGCTCGAGGCGCCCGGCGGTGAGCAGCGTCGGGGTCGCCACCGGGCCCCAGCCGCCGCCCCCGACCGCGTCCAGGAAGCCGGCGCTCAGGCCCAGTGGGGCCAGGAACCGCTTGCGCAGGGAACTCGGGTGGCGAGTCCGACCCCGCAGGTCTCCTCGCAGGGACCGCACGATGACCAGCGCACCGAGGCTGAAGAGTACGACCGCCACGGCGGGCGTGAGCCAGTCGCCGGTGAACGAGCTCAGCACGGTGGCGCCGGCGAACGCGCCGGCGGCACCGGGCACCCCGATGCGGGCCACCAGCGGCCACGAGACGTTGCCGAAGCGCCAATGCGACAGGCCCGAGGTGAATGTGGTTCCGATCTCTGCGAGGTGCACGCTCGCTGACGACGCCGCCGGGTTGATCCCGCTGGAGAGCAGGACAGTGCTCGACGTGACCCCGAAGGCCATGCCGAGGGCACCGTCGACCAGTTGTCCGAAGAGTCCGGCCAGCGCGAACACCAGCAATCGCCGCATCGACGACCTCCGCTAAACCAAGCTTTCCTACAGACATAGTAGATATTGCCGACCAGGGCAAGCGCGCCGAGGCAGCTGCGGACGCCCAGGAAGGACGGGTCCGGGTCAGCTGCCACCCGTGAGGGGGCGGCGCGGAGCGGAGATCAGCTCGACCCCCGGCGGCAGGTCCTCGACCTCGACGCCGTCGCCCTCGACCGTGACGGTGATCCGGCCCCCCAGCAACGGGATCCGCTCGACCCGCAGGCGACGGATCGCCGCGGGCAGGACCGGATCCAGCCACAGCTTGCCCTGCGGGATCCACGGATCGAGGCGCAGCAGCGACCGCAGGAACGACAGGGGCGCCGCCGCCGACCAGGCGCGGGTGGCGCAGGGGTCCGGGTACCGCACGGGTGCCCGCAGGTCGTTGCGGTCGAAACCGCACAGGACACCCAGCCGCCCCCCGTCGACCTCGGCGGCCTCGAGCTGCGCCATCAGCAGCCGGTGGGCCTCGTCGACGAAGCCGTAGCGCACCAGGCCGGCCACGCAGGCGGCATTGTCGTGCGGCCACACCGCACCCGTGTGGGGGCCGACCGGGTCGTAGCCACCCATCGACGCCGCCAGGGTCCGCAGTCCCCACCCCGAGAACAGATCGTCGGACACCAGCTGCTTGGCCACGATGGCGGCCTTGTCCTCGTAGAGGATGCCGGTCCACAGGCAGTGGCCGATGTTCGAGGCCAGCGATCCGACCTGGCGCTTGTCGCCGTCCAGCGCCAGCGCGACCCACCCGGCGTCGTCGACCCAGAAGTCGCGGTTGAACCCGCCCTGAAGCTCGGCGGCCACCGCCCGCCAGCGGGCGGCTGCGGCGGCGTCGCCGGCCTCGGCGGCGAAGTGGGACCGCGCCCGGAACGCCGCGTACGTGTAGCCCTGGACCTCCGCGAGCGCCAAGGGCCCGCGTGCCGGCTGCCCGTCGGGGAAGCGGACGGGGTCCACCGAGTCCTTCCAGGTTTGATGGCGCTCACCCCGGTCGGTGCTGCGCTGGTACTCGACGTAGCCGTCGCCGTCCCGATCGCCGAACGACGTGATCCACTCGAGCGCCCGGTCGGCGTGCGGCAGGAGCCGATCGACGACCTCGGGCGCCAGACCCCAACGCCGTAGCTCGCCGAGCAGCATCACGAACAGCGGCGTCGTGTCGACCGCTCCGTACGAGACCGCATCGTGCCCCTGCCCGAAGCCCATCGATCCGAACCCCAGCCGATGGACGATGCGGCCGGGCTGCTCCTCGGTACGTTCGTCGACGTCGCTGCCCTGGAAGCGGGCCAGGGTCTCGACGGTGCCGAGCGCGAGCTCCGGGTCGAGGACCAGGCTCATGTAGGCGGCAAATATGGCGTCGCGCCCGCGCAGGGCCAGGAACCAGGGGGCACCGGCGGCGGCGACGGCCCGCTCCGGAAAGTCGGGATCGAGGACCCGCAGGCTGCCGAGGTCGTGGGCGCTGCGCCGCAGGGTGGCGAGCAACCCGTGGTGGTCGGAGGCGACCTCGGGCACGCCGCGCTGCCAGCGGTCCAGCCGCCAGGCTGACTCGCTGCGCTCCACCGGGGACCCGAGCGGATAGCGCGGGGCCAGCTCGGCGCCGGCGACGATGGGGGTGACGACGAGGCTGAAGGACCGGGACCCGCGGGCGGGGACGATCGCCTCCCAGACCAGGCGTCCCGGCGTCACCGTCACGCTGTCGCTGGCGCCGATCCGGCAGCCCATCCGAGCCGCGCCCTGGCCGCGGGCGAGGACCAGCTCGGTCCTCCTCGCGGTACCGCTGGCGTCGTCGGGGCGCTCGACCGTCGGGTCGACGGGTGCGGCATCGACGCTGCCATCGCGCAGCTCGCCGGCTCCCGCCAGGTCCGCGGCCACCTCGATGGCGACGTCGGCGTACGTCGCCTCGTCGCCCGGGTTGCGGACCTCGATGTCGTCGCGCATGCCCTCGCCGAGGAAGCGGCGACGGATGACGATGGGCCCCTCGCCCGTCGCGCCGGCGGCCGCGCGGGCGGCGCTCCTGCCGTCGGAGCCCGACGTGTGCGCCCGGCACACGAAGGTCCCGGCCGACGGGTCGTCGACGTGGTGGTCGATCGGCATCAGCCGCCTGCCGTTGACCGTGATGACGCAGCGTGACAGCAGCCGGTGGCCTGCCACCATCAGTCCATCGGCGAGGACCGCGATGTCGCCTGTGGCCCCCGAAATGCAGAAGGACGCCCCATCGACCAGGGCCACCGGAGCGGCCGCCACGAGGTGACCCAGGCCACCTACCACCGGGGAGCCCATCGCCGGTGACCTTAGTCCCGGCCCTGGATCCGACAAGGGGGGTATTTCTCCTATGCGCGTAGGGCTAATACACTGGCTTTCATGCCCGCACCCCTCTTCGAGATCGACGACCTGCATGTCCGCGTCGCGGGCAGCGGCGACGAGATCTTGCGGGGCGTCGACCTGACCCTCGGCGCTGGCGAGGTGCACGCCTTGATGGGGCCCAACGGCTCCGGCAAGTCGACGCTGGCCAACGCCCTACTCGGCAACCCCGAGTACGAGATCACGAAGGGTCGGATCCGGTTCCGGGGCGACGACATCACCGACTGGGACACCGACGTGCGGGGCAAGGCCGGCGTGTTCCTGGCGTTCCAGTACCCCCAGGCGATCCAGGGGGTGTCGGTCATCAACTTCCTGCGCCAGGCCCTCTCGGCCCGCAAGGGCATCGACCTGTCCGTGCTCGAGCTGCGGCTGGCGATCATGGAGTGGATGCAGCGCCTGGACATGGACCCGTCCTTCGCCGACCGCTACCTCAACGAGGGCTTCTCCGGCGGCGAGAAGAAGCGCAACGAGATCCTGCAGATGGCGATACTCGAGCCCGAGGTGGCGATACTCGACGAGACCGATTCCGGCCTCGACATCGACGCCCTCAAGGTCGTGGCCCGCGGCGTGGACGAGGTTCGCAAGGACCGACCCGAGCTGGGCATTCTCACGATCACTCACTACCAGCGCTTGCTCGAGTACCTGCGGCCGGATCGGGTACACATCCTGATCGACGGGCGTATCGTCGACAGCGGTGGCCCCGAGCTGGCGGCTCGCCTCGAACGAGAGGGCTACGACGCATGGCGCTGAACGAGACATCCGTGAGCCCGGCTGCGACGCCGTCGGGAGGCCTCGACGTGGCGCGCATCCGCAAGGACTTCCCCATCCTCGACCGGATCGTGCGGGGTCGGCGTCTCGTCTACCTCGACTCGGCCAACACGTCGCAGAAGCCCCGCGCGGTGCTCGACGCCATCGAGCGCTACTACGAGCAGTCCAACGCCAACGTCCACCGCGGCACCTATCTCATCGCCGAGGAGGCCACGGCCGCCCTCGAGGGTGCCCGGGCCAAGGTCGCCGAGTTCGTCGGCGCCGGCTCACCGCGCGAGATCGTGTTCGCCAAGAACGCCACCGAGGCGCTCAACCTGGTGGCCAAGGCGTGGGGGCGCGCCAACCTGCGGGCCGGCGACCCGGTGGTGATCACCGAGCTCGAGCACCACGCGAACATCGTCCCCTGGCATCAGCTGGTCTCGGAGCTCGGGATCGAGCTGCGGTGGATCCCGGTCGGGCCCGATGGACACCTCGACCTGACCGATCTCGACCGGCTGACGGACGGCGCTCGGGTGGTCTCGTTCGCCGCCATGTCCAACGTGCTCGGCACGCTCAACCCGGTCGACCGGCTGGTCGAGGTCGCCCACGCCGCCGGGGCGATCGCCGTGATCGACGCCAGCCAGCACGTGCCGCACCTGCCCACCGACGTGGCGGCCTGGGGGGCGGACTTCGTCGCCTTCACCGGCCACAAGATGTGCGGGCCCACCGGCATCGGCGTCCTCTGGGGGACCGAGGACATCCTCGACGCCACGCCCCCCTTCCTCACCGGTGGCGAGATGATCCTCAACGTCACCAAGGAGGGCTTCACCC
>Ga0081538_10005261_pt1 | contig 11685 bp, 12 predicted proteins | sample TabmetS5T2R1_FD_71022 | JGI IMG/M metagenome (GOLD analysis project Ga0081538, IMG submission 71022) | Tabebuia heterophylla rhizosphere microbial communities from the University of Puerto Rico - S5T2R1 | ecosystem: Host-associated > Plants > Roots > Rhizosphere ... | reverse complement strand
GCCGTACTCCCCGGTGACCCAGGCGCAGACCGGCATGACCTCGCCGGTGTCGCCGAGGACGGCGGCGACCATGGCCGCGGCCGCGCTCGAGGGGGCGTAGTAGGCCGAGCCCGACTTGAGCAGGGCGACCACCTCGGCGCCGCCGTCGCGGGTCCGCTGGACGAGGCGCTCGACGGTGGCGGCGTCGGCCACCTCGGTCAGGGGCCTGCCGTCGACCTTGACCAGGCTCGGCACCGGCACCATGGTGTCGCCGTGGGAGCCGAGGGTCATGGCCTCGACCCCGCTCGGGCTGGTGCCGAGCTCCTCGGCCAGGAAGTGCTTGAACCGGGCCGTGTCCAGCATGCCGGCCTGGCCCATGACCCGCTCGCGGGGGAACCCGGAGACCTCGGCGGCCAGGGCGGTCATCTCGTCCAGCGGGTTGGAGACCACGATCAGGACCGCGTCCGGGGAGCCCTCGGTGACCTTCTCGGTGACCTCACCGACGATCTTGGCGTTGGTCTCGAGCAGGTCCATGCGGCTCATGCCGGGCTTGCGGGGCACCCCGGCGGTGATCACGACCACGTCCGAGCCGGCCGTCTCCTCGTAGCCGTTGGTGCCGACCACCCGGGTCTCGAACCCCTCGATGGGCCGCGACTGGTTCATGTCGAGGGCCAGGCCCTGGGGCAGGCCCTCGACGATGTCGGTCATCACCACCTCGTCGCAGATGCCCTTCTCGGCCAGGCGCTGCACGGTCGTCGAGCCGTACTTGCCCGCCCCGACCACGGTCACCCTGGGCATCAGGCACCCTCCTCCAGCTTGGCGATGACGGCGTCGGCGACCTGGCTGGTGCCAACGGCGGTCGGGTCGTCGCGCGACGGCTTCATGTCGTAGGTGACGCTCTCGCCCTCGGCGATGACCGCGGCCAGGGCCCGCTCCAGCCGGTCGGCGGCGTCGCCCTCGTCGAGGTGGCGCAGCATGAGCATGCCCGAGAGCATCATCGCCATCGGGTTGACCTTGTTCTGGCCCTTGTACTTGGGGGCCGAGCCGTGGGTGGCCTCGAACACCGCCACCCGGTCGCCCAGGTTGGCCCCCGGGGCCACCCCGAGCCCCCCGACCAGGCCGGCGCCCAGGTCCGAGAGGATGTCGCCGTACAGGTTGGGCAGCAGCAGGACGTCGAAGTTCTCCGGCTTCTGGACCAGCTGCATGCACATGTTGTCGACCAGGAACTCGTCGTAGGTGATGTCGTCGTACTCCTTGGCCACCTCGCGGGCCACGGCGTAGAAGAGGCCGTCGGTGTGCTTCATGATGTTCGCCTTGGTGACGGCCGTGACCTTCTTGCGCCCGTAGGCGCGGGCGTAGTCGAAGGCGAACTTGGCGATCCGCCGGGTCCCGGTGATCGAGATGGGCTTGATGGAGACGCCCGAGTCCTCCCGTATCTTCTTCTCCTGGACGCCGTTGAGGAACTCGATGACCTTGGCCGCCTCGGAGGTGCCCTGCTCGAACTCGATGCCGGCGTACAGGTCCTCGTGGTTCTCGCGCACCACCACCAGGTCGATGTCCTCGTAGCGGGAGCGGACACCGGGGTACGACTTGCAGGGACGCAGGCAGGCGAACAGGTCCAGCTCCTTGCGCAGGGCCACGTTGACGCTGCGGAACCCGGTGCCGATCGGGGTGGTCAGCGGCCCCTTGATCGCCACCCCGTTGCCGCGGATGGAGTCAAGGACCACATCGGGCAGGGGCGTGCCGTACTTGTCGATGACCTCGGCCCCGGCCTCCTGGACGTCCCAGTCGAACTGCACGCCGGTGGCCTCGAGGACCCGGCGGGTCGCCTCCGACAGCTCGGGTCCGACCCCGTCCCCGGGGATGAACGTGACGCGGTGGGCCATGGTGGAAGCTCCTTTGCTCGCGATGCCGCCAAGGGTATCTCTGTGCGGCGGACCCGCGAGGAAAACCCCTACGATTGCGCCTGACCGTCCCTCGAGACGACGGAGGCACCCCGAGATGGCTGACGCAGCGGGCAAGGGACTCGAGGGCGTGGTCGCCGCCCAGACCAGGATCTCCGACGTCGACGGCCGCAAGGGCAGGCTGTTCTACGCCGGCTACGGCATCGCCGACCTGGCCGCCCATGCCACCTTCGAAGAGACCATCCACCTGCTGCACCACCTGGAGCTGCCCAACGCGGCCGAGCTGGAGGAGACGGTCGCCACCCTGCGGGCCGAGAGCGCCCTGGACCCGCTGCTGGTCGAGCTGATCGGCTCCCTGGCCCAGCGGACCGGCCCCATGACCACCCTGCGCACGGCCACCTCGGCCGCGGCCGCCCTTGACCCCGACGACGACGACTCGCCCGAGGCCAACCTCCGCAAGGCCTACCGGCTGATGGCCAAGACCCCCCAGGTGATCGCCACCTACCAGCGGCTGCGGACCGGCGCGGACGCCGTCGAGCCCCGCGACGACCTGGGCATGGCCGCCAACTTCCTCTACGCCCTCACCGGCAAGCAGCCCGACCCGCAGGTCGCCCGCGACTTCGACGTCGTCCTGGTGCTGTACGCCGACCACACCCTGAACGCCTCCACCTTCGCCGGCCGGGTCGCCGCGGCCACCCTGGCCGACATGTACGCCGCCGCCACCGCGGCCGTGGCCACCCTCCAGGGCCCGCTGCACGGCGGGGCCATCGAGGCGGTCCGCGAGATGCTGGAGGACATCGGCACCCCCGACCGGGCCCCCGAGTGGGTCCGGGCCCGCCTGGCCGCCCGGCAGAAGGTCATGGGCTTCGGGCACCGCGTCTACAAGACCTGGGACCCGCGGGCCACCGTGCTGCGCGAGATCGCCGAGCGCCTGGGCAGGCAGTTCGGCGAGACCCGCTGGTACGACATCTCGCTCCGGGTCCAGGAGACGGTCATGGAGGAGAAGACCCTCTACCCCAACGTCGACTTCTACACGGCCAGCGTGTACTCGGCGCTCCAGCTGCCCCCCGACCTCTACACCCCCCTGTTCGCCGCCGCCCGCATGGCCGGCTGGACGGCCCACATCCGCGAGCAGTACGCCGACAACCGCCTGATCCGCCCGGATTCGGAGTACATCGGCCCCGAGCCGCGGGAGTGGCGGCCGCTGGAGGCCAGGGGGTAGCGCCGGGTCAGGGGTGCACGGGGTCGGTGAGCCTGGCCGGGACGGCTTCCAGCCGGCGGTCTCCCAGCATCTCCTCGACCAGGGCCCGGGTGCCGCCGAGGTAGGTGGAGGCCAGGTCGATGTCGGAGGCGACGCACCAGGCACGGTCCGCGGGCCACCACAGGTTGGGGCTCTGGAAGGTGGGCGGCCGGCAGAAGGCGGCGGCCGCCTCGATCGGCCCCCGGTGCAGCGCCAGCGACCGGCCGGGCACCTGGACGCGCGGGCCCGGCGGGGCGACCGGCTCGACCGGACGCCGACGCCGGCGGCGGGACCACCAGTGGGCAGGGCGCGGCACCAGCTCGGCCACCGCACGGCCGCCCTGCATCCAGCCGTAGCCCTCCCAGATCCCGAACCAGCAGGACCGCGGAGTCCCGGTGTGCCGGGCCAGGATCTCGATCAGCGCGTCCAGTTCATCCCGTTCCAGGGTGCCCTCCAGCGGCGGCTCGATCTCGGGGCCCGGCCTGAGCTCCTCGAACTGGACCGCCGGGTGGATCGCGGTGGCGGCCTTCGGGGCCACGCCGGCCCAGCGAACCTTGATCCGCCGGCCCTGCTCGACGCGCCGGGCGGGATGGAGCACGCGGGCATAGGCCTCCAGGCCCTCGGGGACGAAGGAGCCGACATCGGAGGCGAAGGGATGCAGCCGCTCCACGATCCGGTCCGCCGCACCGACCTCGCTCGACCACTCGACCGCCGCCCCATCCTCCACAGCCACGGCCACCCCTTCCGGTCACGGCCAGCTGCGGCCAAGCCTATCCACGGCTGGCTGGAACCGCTCAGGCCGGGGTGGGGCGTGGGAGGAGGCCGGCGGCGTGGATCACCTCGGGGACGCCGGAGGTGGGGCCGAGGCCCATCAGGTGGACGCCGCGGATGCCGGGGAGGTCGCGCACCGCCTGGACCATCTCGGCGGCCAGGGCGATGCCCTCGGCACGCTGGTCGCGGGCGGCGCGCACGCGGTCAAGGACGGCGTCGGGCACCGACCAGCCGGGAAGGGTGGCGAAGCGTTCGAGCTGGGCGGCGGAGGTGGGCGGGAGGACCCCGGCGAGGACGGCCACCCGGTCGGGGAGGCCGCGGGCGGCCAGGCGGTCCAGCCAGCCGGTGAACTGGGCCACGTCGTAGACCGGCTGGGTCTGGACGAAGCTGGCGCCGGCGTCGGCCTTGGCGGCCAGGCGGGCTCCGCCGGAGGGGTCGGCGCCGGGGGCCTCGGCCACGCCGACCAGGAACCGGGCCGGCGGGTCGATCACCGCGCCGCCGGGGGCGCGGCCCTGGCCGAGCTCGGTGGCCAGCCGGGCCAGGCCGACCGCGTCCAGGTCGAAGACCGGCTTGGCCCCGGTGTGGCCGACCTCCATGGGGTCGCCGGACAGGCAGAGTATGGCCCGGATGCCGAGGGCGTGGGCGCCGAGCAGGTCGGCCGTCAGGGCCAGCCGGTTGCGGTCCCGGCAGGTCAGCTGGAGCACCGGGTCGAGGCCCTCGCCGGCGGCCAGCATGGCCGCGGCCAGCGGGGTCATGCCGACCCGGGCGGTGGCGTTGTCGGTCACGTTGACCGCGTCGACCAGCCCCCGCAGGCGCCGGGCGGCCCGGCGGACGACCTCGGGGTCGACCGACCGGGGCGGGACCAGCTCACCGGTGACGACGAAGCGGCCCTCCCCGAGCAGGCGGGCGAGGTTCACCTCCCGCCGGCCTGGTCGCGGGCGGCGGCCACGGTGTTGGCCAGCAGCATGGCCACCGTCATGGGGCCGACCCCGCCGGGGACAGGGGTGAGGGCGCCGGCGACCTCGGCGACCTCGGGGGCCACGTCGCCGACGATCCGGCCCTCGACGCGGTGGTTGCCGACGTCGACCACGGCCGCGCCCGGCTTGACCATGTCCGGGGTGATCATGGCCGGCCGGCCGGCCGCCGCCACCAGCACGTCGGCCTGCCTGGTGAACCCGGACAGGGCCCTGGTGCCGGTGTGGCAGAGGGTCACGGTGGCGTTGGCGCCCGGGGCCTTGGCCGACAGCAGCACGGCCAGGGGCCGGCCGACCAGCAGGCCCCGGCCGACGATGACGACGTGGCTGCCCTCGACCGGGACCCGCTCGCGGCGCAGCAGCTCGACGATGCCGATGGCGGTGCAGGGGGCGAACCGGGGGTCGCCGCGCAGCAGCCGCCCCTCGTTCTCCGGGTGCAGCCCGTCGACGTCCTTGGCCGGGTCGATGGCGTCCTGGACCTCGACCGGGTCCAGGCCGGCCGGCAGGGGCAGCTGGACCAGGATGCCGTGGACGCCGTCGTCGGCGTTGAGGTCGGCCACCGCGGCCAGCACGTCCTTCTGGGCGGCATCGGTGGGGAGTTCCACCCGGCGCGACCCGATGCCCGAGCGCTCGGCCGCCCGCTGCTTGGAGCCGACGTAGATGTGGGAGGCCTCGTCGTCGCCGACCAGCACCGCGGCCAGGGTGGGGCGCCGGCCGGCCGCGGCCAGCCGCTCGACCTCGTCCGCCAGCTCGGCCCGGATGGCCGCCGCCACCGCCCTGCCGTCCAGCACCCTCGCCGCCATCGGCATCCTCCCGAGAACCCATCCGTGCCCGCCGGGGCCAGGCTATCCTCCTCGGGCCATGGCAGCCCGATTTCCCCCCGGACCCCCCCGGCCCACCCCCGCCGACCTGCGGCGCGCCGAGGGCCGGTTCGTGCCCGACGTGCTCGGCCCGGGGCTGCGGGTGCTGTTCTGCGGCATCAACCCGGGGCTGTGGTCGGCCGCGGTCGGCCACCACTTCGCCCGGCCCGGCAACCGGTTCTGGAGGGCGCTGCACCTGAGCGGGCTGACCCCGCGGCTGCTCGCCCCGGACGAGGAGGACGAGCTGCTCGCCCTCGGGCTCGGGATCACCAACCTGGTCGAGCGGGCCACCGCGGGCGCGGCCGACCTGGGCGCCGCCGAGCTCCGCGAGGGCGGGGCACGCCTGGCCGCCAAGGCGGCCGCGGCCCGCCCCCGGATGGTGGCCGTGCTCGGGGTCGGCGCCTACCGGGCCGCCTTCGCCCGGCCGAAGGCGGCCGTCGGCCCGCAGCCCGATCCGATCGGCGGGTCGCCGGCCTGGCTGCTGCCCAACCCGAGCGGCCTCAACGCCCACTACCAGCTCGCGGACCTGGCCGAGGCATTCGCCGACCTGCGCCGGGCGCTCGACTGAGCGGTCTCCGGTGAAGGACACCGGGGCGTCGGGGCGTCCCCGGGGCGGCGGCAGCTCACACGTGCCCGAGCAGCCGGTCCAGCGGCTCGGGCACGTTCTCGAGGTCCAGCGCGTCCACGAGCAACCGCGCGTACCGGATCTTGCGGCCGCTACCGGTGCCCATGAAGCGGTGGAGCTGCTGGTGGAGGCCGCGTTCCCGCTGGGCCGGCTGCCGCTGGAAGGTGCGGAACGGCCCGAGCTCCCCCTGGCCCTCGACCACCTGTTCCACCGCGGCGGCACCCAGGCGGCGGAGCAGCTCGTCCTCCAGGTCGACGACGCACACGAAGAACCCGAGCGACGCCATCTCGGCCCGACCGAGGTCGGAGCCGAGGCCGGCCCGCTCCAGGCCGCGCCGGACGTCGCCCTCCTCCCCGGCGTCACACAGGCCCGCCAGGGCGAGGTCCAGCCCGCTGGGGCCGAACAGCTCCAGGTAGCGCCCGATGCTCCGGGCACCGCCCATGGGCACGATGCCGACGCCCTCGGCGGCGAGGTCCCGGCCGCGGCGGGCGGCCATCGCCTGGAGCGCGACCCGGTCGCTGATCCCTTCGACGAGCACGACGGTTCGGGCATCGACCCCGGCCAGCGCGCCGGCGGCCGCGGCGGCCAGCCGTTGGTCCCGGCCGCCGGGCGACGACTGGGGCGCCGCGGGCCGGCGCCGCCGCTGCTCGCTCACCCGGCAAGGCTAGCGCGTCGCCGCCGGCCCGCCGGGCCCGGCGCTAGAACATGACCGCTGTTCTAGTGGCGGAAGTGGCGTCGGCCGGTGTGGAGCATGGTCAGGCCGGCCGCGGCGGCGGCCGCGGTGACCTCGGGGTCGCGGACGCTGCCGCCGGGCTGGGCCACCGCCTGGACCCCGGCGGCGGCCAGGGCCTCGACGCCGTCGGGGAAGGGGAAGTAGGCGTCGCTGCCCGCGGCCGCCCCCCGGGCCCGCTCCCCCGCCTTGGCCACGGCGATCCTGACCGAATCGACCCGGCTCTGCTGGCCGGCCCCGACCCCGACGACCCGGCCGTCCCTGGCCAGCACGATCGCGTTGGACTTCACGTGCCCGGCCACCGACCAGGCGAGGGCCAGGTCGGCCAGCAGCTCCGGGCCGGGCGGGTCGCCGGTCTGGAGGGCCCAGCCGGCGGGGTCGTCGCCGCCGGGGTCTGGCTCCTGGGCGAGCAGGCCCCCGGCGACCGAGCGGACGGCCAGCCACCCGGCCGGGCGGGCCGGGTCGACCCGGACCAGCCGCAGCGACGGCTTGCCGGCCAGCACCCCGAGGGCCTGCTCGTCGAACCCGGGGGCGACCACGACCTCGGTGAAGATGCCGGCGATCCGCTTGGCGGTGGCCGCGTCCAGCGGGCGCGAGAGCCCGACCACGCCACCGAAGGCGCTGACCGGGTCGCCGTCCAGGGCGCCCGCGTAGGCCTCCTCCAGGGTCGCCCCGAACGCCGCCCCGCAGGGGTTGGTGTGCTTGACGATGGCCGCGAACGGCCGCCCGGCGTGCTCGGCGACCAGGGCGAGGGCGGCGTCGGCGTCGAGCAGGTTGTTGTAGGACAGCTCCTTGCCCGCGACCTGGGTCGCCGCCCCCAGCCCCCACGGCCCACCCGGCCCCTCGACGACGTAGAAGGCCGCCCCCTGGTGCGGGTTCTCGCCATAGCGCAGGGGCTGCCGGAGGCGGCCGGCGACCGTCAGCCGCGGCGGGAAGGGACCGGGGGCTCCCATCGGGGCTCCCATCCAGGTGGCGACGGCGGTGTCGTAGGCGGCGGTTCGGGCGAAGACCTTGGCGGCCAGGGTGCGGCGTTCCGGCAGCGTGGTGCCGCCGGTGGCGAGGGCGGATTCGACCAGGGGGTAGTCGGCGGGGTCGCAGACGACGGCGACCCAGGCGTGGTTCTTGGCGGCGGCTCTGACCATGGCCGGGCCGCCGATGTCGATGCGTTCGACGGCCAGGGAGGGGTCGACGTCCGGGGTGGCGACGGTCTCCTCGAACGGGTAGAGGTTGACCACGACCAGGTCGAAGGCGGCGATGCCGGCGGCATCGAGCTCGGCCTGGTGGCCGGGTCGGGCCCGGTCGGCGAGGAGGCCGGCGTGGACCTTGGGGTGCAGGGTCTTGACCCGGCCGTCGAGCAGCTCCGGGAAGCCGGTCAGCTCCTCGACCCGGGTGACGTCGAGGCCGTGGCCCTCGAGCGCGGCCGCGGTCGAGCCGGTCGAGACGACCTCGACCCCGGCGGCGGCCAGCGCCCGGGCCAGCCGGTCCAGGCCCTGCTTGTCGAACACGCTGACCAGGGCCCGGCGGATGGGCAGGCGCCCCTCCTCCTGACCCATCGGGGCACCCCCCTGGAGATCTTCCTTGTCTGACCGGGGCACCCCTTCGGGGTTCCCCGGACCCCTCCGGCCGGACCCCTCCGGGCTCACCTGGGGACCTCCTCGGGCTCGAGGATGCGGGCGCGGCGGCCCTCGACCCGGACCCGGCCCTCGGCGAGCAGCCGGACCGCCGCCGGGAGCAGCCGGTGCTCCTCGGCCTTGATGCGCTCGTGCAGGCGGTCCTCGTCGTCGCCGGCCTCGACCGGCACCGCCGACTGGAACAGCACCGGGCCGTGGTCGACCTCCTCGTCGACCAGGTGGACGGTGCAGCCGGTGACCCTGACCCCGTAGGCGAGCGCGTCACGGACGGCGTGGGCGCCCCGGAAGGCCGGCAGCAGGCTGGGATGGGTGTTGACGATGCGGTCGGGGAAGGCCCGGACGAACCCGGGGCCGAGGATGCGCATGAACCCGGCCAGGCAGACCACGTCCGGCCGGGCGGCGGCGACCAGGTCGCGCAGGGCCAGGTCGAAGGCCGGGCGGTCGGGGTGGTCGGCCGGCCGCACGACGGCGGTGTCGACGCCGGCCCGGCGGGCCCGCTCCAGCCCGTAGGCGTCGGGACGGTCGGCCGCGACCAGGACGACGGCCAGCCCGGAGCCCGGCTCGGCGGCCGCGTCCAGCAGCGCCTGGAGGTTGGAGCCGTGGCCGGACACCAGCACGACCACCCGCTTTGCGTCCGCCACGGCCTCCTCGGTTCTCGGCACTCGGGCGGATGCTGCCATCGGGGGCCGGCGCGGGCAACCGCCGACGCGCGCCGGCTGGGAGGATTGAACCACTCCTGCGCATGTGGTTCACTGCGCCAGCCTGCAAGAATGGACGCAGCAGCATGCCCAGGCGGAGGGAGCTGGACCGCGGAATGAGCACCGGAGGTTCCCGTGCCCGCCTGCCGGGGACGGGCCAGCCGGCGGGGGCGTGGCGGCCGGGGTCGGTGCCCGAGCGGCTCGGTCTGGCGGGGCTGGGCGCCGCCGGGGCCGCGGTCGCCTACCAGGCGGCGCTGGGCGGGACCGGGCTGTGGCTCCCCTGCCCGTTGCGGCTGCTCACCGGCGTCCCCTGCCCGCTGTGCGGGATGACCACCGCGGCCACCGGCCTGGCCTCCGGCGACCTCGCGACGGCCCTGGCGGCCAACCCGTTCGTGCTCCTGCTGGCCGGGTTCACCCTGGTCATGGCCGTGCTGATGGGCGCCCGGGCCCTCGGGCGGGTCCCCCCGCCAGCTCAATGGCCGGACTCCCGCCGCCGACAAGGCTACTGGGTGACCGCGGGGCTGGCCGCCGCGAGCTGGGCGTTCCAGCTCCACCGGTTCGGGTGGGTGTAGACCGGCTCGCCCGGGCCGGGTGAGCGGAGCGAGACGACAGGAGGACGACCATGAGCGAGGGGCCCACCCCGCGCGAACCGCGGGACGAGCCGCCGCGTGAGCCCCTTGGCGGGCCGGACACGCCGGCCGACCGACCGCCCTCGGACGACCGCCCGGCCGACACCCCAGGCTGGGAGTCGCCCGGCACCCCTCCCCCGCCGCCTCCCCAGGGCGCGCCGCCCCCGCCGCCTCCCCAGGGCACCCCTCCCCCGCCGCCCCCGCCACCGCCCGGCGGCCAGGGCTGGGGCCAGCCGCCGCCCGGCGGCTACCAGCAGCCGGGGGGCTACCAGCAGCCAGGGGGCTACCAGCAGCCCGGCGGCTACCAGCAACCCGGCGGCTACCAGCAACCCGGCTACCAGCAACCCGGCGGCTGGGGCCAGCCCCCGGGCGGGTACCCCCGTCAGCCCGGGGGCAGCGGCATGTCCGAGAACGTCGCCTCCGGCCTCTCCTACGGGCTGCCCGGGATCACCTGGCTCACGGGTCTGATCTTCTACCTGGTCGACAAGCGGCCCGAGGTCCGCTTCCACGCCATGCAGGCGATCGCCTACGGCCTGCTCTGGACCCTGGTCTGGGTGGTCCGGCCCTACATGCCGGGGCCCATCGCCGCCCTGTTCGGCCTGGTGCTGTTCGCGTTCTTCATCGGCTGGATCGTCCTGATCATCCAGGGCTTCCAGGGCAGGCACTTCAAGCTGCCGGTGCTCGGCGACTTCGCCGAGCAGCAGGCCGCCCGGCCCGGGCTGTGACCGCCGGGCCGGGCGGCGACGTCCACGACCACGACAAGGAGCAGCGCACATGACCCAGGGGTACGGGCCCCAGGACCCCAACCAGCCCGGCTACGGCCAGCAGCCGCCCCAGCCTCCCTACGGCGACCAGCCGCCGCCGTACGGGACCCCGGCCCAGCCGGGCTACGGCCCGCCGCCGCCGGCCGCGGGCGGCTACGTGGCCGACCCGCCCGGCTACTACATGGGCCGCACGCTGGCCAACTGGCCCCAGCGGGTCGGCGCCTACCTGATCGACAACCTGATCGCCTCCATCCCGGCGTTCCTGGCCATCCTGCTGTTCAGCGGGACCGACCCGGGCGAGACCCCGAGCGCCGGGGCCGGCCTGGTGGCGTTCCTGCTGTACCTGGTCTCGCTCGGCGTCTGGATCTACAACCGCGCCATCCAGCAGGGCCGCACCGGCCAGAGCTGGGGCAAGCAGGTGCTGAATCTCAGATTGGTGCGGATGGCCGACGGCCAGCCCATGGGCGGGGGCATGGCCTTCGTCCGCGACCTGCTGCACGTCCTGGACGGCCTGTTCTGCTACATCGGCTTCCTGTTCCCGCTGTGGGACGCCAGGCGCCAGACCCTGTTCGGCGACAAGATCATGAACACGGTGGTGCTGTCCGAGGGCTGACGACAACGGCTCGGAGTCGGCCTTCGGCCGACGATCAGGAGACCCCGACCGGCCCGACCGGGCCGGTCGGGCTACCCCTCCTTGACGGCGGCGACGGCCAGCTCGGCCGCCTCGGTGGGGTTGCGGCCGACCCGCACCCCGGCCGCCTCAAGGGCCTCGGCCTTGGCCTGGGCGGTGCCGCTGGACCCGGAGATGATCGCCCCGGCGTGGCCCATGCGCTTGCCCGGCGGGGCCTCGAACCCGGCGATGTAGGCGACCACCGGCTTG
>Ga0081538_10005260_pt1 | contig 11686 bp, 12 predicted proteins | sample TabmetS5T2R1_FD_71022 | JGI IMG/M metagenome (GOLD analysis project Ga0081538, IMG submission 71022) | Tabebuia heterophylla rhizosphere microbial communities from the University of Puerto Rico - S5T2R1 | ecosystem: Host-associated > Plants > Roots > Rhizosphere ... | reverse complement strand
CCGCGCGGCGACATCTGTAGCCGGAAAGCGACTCGGCATGGCGCCGCTCGGCACGCTCGTCCCGGGCGCACCGGCCGACCTCTGGGCGGTTCGCGGCGATCCTACGCGGTCGCTCGGAGTGCTGAGACGGCCGGTTTTCGTAATGGCGCGGGGACAGCGCGTGCGCTAGAGCGGGATGTTCCCGTGCTTTCGCCGCGGTCGCGGCTCGCGCTTCGTCTTCGCTGTCTCGAGCGCGTCGATGAGTACCGGCCGCGTCCGCCGTGGCTCGATGACGTCGTCGACGTAGCCGCGCTCGGCCGCGACATACGGGTTGGCGAACTGCTCGCGGTAGTCGGCGATCAACTCCTCTCGCCTCGCCTCGGGGTCGCTCGACTCCTCGAGCTCCTTGCGGAAGACGATGTTGACGGCGCCTTCGGGGCCCATGACCGCGACCTCCGCAGTCGGCCACGCGAAGTTGTAGTCGGCGCGAATGTGCTTCGAGCTCATGACGTCGTACGCCCCGCCGTAGGCCTTGCGCGTGATCACGGCCAGCTTCGGCACCGTCGCCTCCGAGTAGGCATAAAGCAGCTTGGCACCGTGGCGGATGATCCCGCCCCACTCCTGCGCAGTGCCGGGCAGGAAGCCCGGGACGTCGACGAAGGTGACGAGCGGGATGTTGAACGCGTCGCAGGTGCGGACGAACCGGGCGGCTTTCACCGACGAGTCGATGTCCAACACGCCGGCCAGCGTGTGCGGTTGGTTTCCGACGACCCCGACCGAGTAGCCGCCGAGGCGCGCAAAACCGCACACGATGTTCTGGGCATAGCGCTCGTGCACCTCGAGGAAGTCGCCGTCGTCCACGACGCGGCGAACGACGTCCTTCATGTCGTACGGCTTCGTCGGCTCGTCTGGAATCAGCGCGTCGAGCTCGGCGTCCTCGCGGTCAACCGGGTCGCTCGGTGGAAAGTACGGCACCGGATCGAGGTTGTTCTGCGGCAGGAAAGACAGGAGGTACCGCGCGTCCTCGAGACACGTCTCCTCATCCGGGGCGATGAAGTGCGCGACGCCCGACTTCGACGCGTGCGTCACCGCGCCGCCCAGCTCCTCAAACGTCACCTCCTCCCCGGTCACCGTCTTCACCACATCGGGGCCGGTGATGAACATGTACGAGGTGTCCTCGACCATCAGGACGAAGTCAGTCATGACCGGCGAGTAGACGGCGCCGCCCGCGGTGGGCCCCATGACAAGGCTGATCTGCGGGATGACGCCGGACGACTGGACGTTGCGCCAGAAGATCTCCGCGTAGCCGGCGAGCGAGACAACGCCCTCCTGGATCCGCGCGCCGCCCGAGTCGTTGATCCCGATCACCGGGCAGCCGAACTTCGCTGCGAGATCCATGACCTTGCAGATCTTCTCCGCGAACGCCTCCGAGAGGCTGCCGCCGAAGATCGTGAAGTCCTGCGAGAAGACGAAGACCTTGCGGCCGAAGATCGTCCCGTACCCGGTGACGACCGCGTCGCCGTACGGCCTCCGCTCCATCATCCCGAAGTACGGATTCCGGTGGCGGACGAAACGGTCGAGCTCGACGAATGAGCCGGGATCGAGCAGCTTCTCGAGCCGCTCGTGGGCGAGCAGCTTCCCCTGCGAGCGCTGCCGCTCGACGGCCTGCTCGCTCGCGGGATGCAGGGCCTCCTCGCGGAGCCGGTTTAGCTCGTCGAGCTTGTCCTGAGTCGAGTCGGCGCGGTCGTCGGTCGTCGCCACGCGCCGGAGCCTAACTAGAGTCGCGCTTGATGCTCGACCGCTCGACGATCTGGCCCTACGAAGACGGCGAGCCGGGCGAGTTCTATTACCAGCGCGACGGCCACCCGGCCGGCGCTGCGGCCGAACGCGCGCTTAGCGAGCTCGAGGGAGGCCACGCGCTGCTCTTCCCCTCGGGCGCCGGCGCGACGACCGTGCTTCTGCTGACCCTGCTCGAGTCGGGAAAGACCGTTGCGGTCACGCAGGACGCGTACTACGGAACGACCGTGCTGATGCGAGCGCTAGAGCGGTGGGGGCTCAACGTCGTCGAATACGACCAGACCGGCCCGCCGCCAGAGGGCGCCGATCTCGTCTGGATCGAGGCGCCGTCCAACCCGCTGCTCACCATGCCGGATTTCGAGGCGGCGGCCGCTCACCCGGCGACAGTTGTATGCGACTCGACCGCCGCCACGCCCGTCTACCTCCGTCCGCTCGAGCGCGGCGCCGACTTCGTCCTCCATAGCGCGACCAAGTTCCTCGGCGGCCATGACGACGTGCTGCTCGGAGCAGTCGTCGCCAAGGAGCGTGACAGCTACGACCGGCTGCGTACGTTCCGCACGCGGAGTGGCATCGTCGCGGCGCCGGACCCAGCGTGGCTACTTCTCCGCAGCTTGAAGACGCTGCCCGTACGGATGGAGCGCATCACGACCACGGCGAAGGAGCTCGCGCGCCGGCTCGAAGCGCATCCGGCGGTCGAACGTGTCCGCTACCCAGGCTTCGGCGGGCTGATGTCGTTCGACGTCGCCGGAAGCGCGGACGGGGCGCGGCGCGTCGAGACCTCAACGAAGCTGATCAAGAACGCGACGAGCCTCGGCGGCGTCGACTCGGTGCTGGAGACGCGGACACGCTGGGAGGGCGATCGAGTGCCGGCGAACCTCGTCCGCTTCAGCGTCGGGCTCGAGGACGTCGACGAGCTCTGGGCCGACCTCGACCAGGCCCTCAACGCATAGAGCCGGAGGTCGGACTCGAACCGACGACCACCGCTTTACAAGAGCGGCGCTCTACCAACTGAGCTACTCCGGCGCTCCGCACATGGTAGGCGGAGAACGCGAAAGCGCCCCGGCTCGCTACGAACCGGGGCGCTTCGGTTGACCCCCGACTAGTTCGCCGGCGGGATGAGGACGCTGTCGATGACGTGAATCGTGCCGTTCGAGGCTCCGATGTCCGTCTTCACGACGCGCGTCGACCGGTTCAGGTAGACGCGGCTGCCCTTGACGCCGATTCGCACTGACTCGCCGTTGAGGGTCTTTGCCCGGCGGAGCTTGACGACCTGCGCCGCCTTCACGTTGCCCTTGACGACGTGGTACAGAAGCACGGCGCGGAGCTGGGCCCGGTTGCGCTGAAGCTTCTGCAGCGTCGCCTTCGGAACCTTCGCGAAGGCCTTGTCGGTCGGGGCGAAGACCGTCTTCGCACCCGGCGCCGAGAGCGCGCCGGCGAGGCCGGCCCGCTGGGCGAGGCTGATCAGCGTGTTGAACTGACCGGCCGCTGCCGCGGTCTGAACGATGTTCTTGTCTGCCGCGGCCCGTTCTGCCGTGGCAGTTGCGCCGCCGACGGCGACCGCTCCCACGAGGACGGCGCCGATTGCAGCTGCGTAACGGTGCATCTTCATCTTGCGTCTCCTTGATCTCTCGAGATTGGCTAGGCGGCGGCCGCCCGCGGATCGCGCCGCTCACGCGAAGCGAGCGACGGCAGTCGGGTGGCCTGGTAGACGGCTGAGAGTCCGACGAGCCCGTAGACGATGCGGCTCACGGCGTTCGTCGTGCCGAACTCCTCACCAACCATCGCCGCGACGAGGTCGAACTCGGCGATCGCGACGAGGCCCCAGTTGAGGCCGCCGACGATGACGAGTGCGGCGGTGGTGATGTCGAGTGCCTTCATGCGGTGTTCCTCCTTCCCTGTACGACTTCTGTCCAGGGAATGTACAAGGTTAGATCCTCTCTGTCAAGAGTCTGTACAATTTTCGTACAATGAGCGACGTGGAGGCCTCCGGATACCTCAGGATCGGCGAGCTGAGCCGGCGAACGGGTGTGGCGCCAGAGCTCCTGCGTGCCTGGGAACGCCGCTACGGGCTCCTGCGTCCCGCCCGCTCCTCAGGCGGCTTTCGGCTCTACTCGGACGCTGATGAGCGGCGCATCCAGCTGATGCGAGCACATCTCCGGAGCGGTCTCGCGGCCGCAGAGGCTGCCCGCCGGGCGGTCGACGAAGCCGTCACCGCGGTCGACGGAGAGGTCGAAGCGGGCTCGGCGGAGCTCGAGGATGCCGCCCGCCAGCTTCGAGGCGCCCTGGACGCTTTCGACGAGACCGATTCGCAGGCGGCGCTCGACCGGCTGTTCGCCGCGTTCACCGTCGAGACGGCCCTCAAGGAGGTCGTCGTGCCCTACCTCGCCGATCTGGGCGAACGGTGGGCATCAGGCGACGCGAGCGTCGCTCAGGAGCACTTCGCGTCCAACGTCCTTCGCGGTCGGTTGCTCGGGCTTGCACGCGGCTGGGACAGCGGCGAAGGGCCGCGCGCCCTGCTCGCGTGCGCGCCGGGCGAGCTGCATGACCTCGGACTCATCGCGTTCGGCCTCGCCCTCCGGCGGCGCGGCTGGCGGATCACGTTCCTCGGGCCGGACACGCCGATCGACACGCTTGCTGATGCGGCGAAGCGGCTCGACCCCGCACTCATCGTCGTCTCGGCGACAGCGCGCAGACGCTTCACGCCGCTGATCGAAACGTTGCGAAGGATCGACGGCACAGCTCGTGTCGCGATCGCGGGCGCCGGCGCCACTGCGTCACTCGCGAGAGAGGCTCAGGTGGAGCTGCTGGACGCCGATCCGGTCACGGCGGCGGCGTCAGTGGCGTAGCGCCTCCTACTGCAAGACCTGGCGCGACGCCTGGTGCTGGAGGATCTTGCGCTTGACCCGCTGGAGCGCGTTGTCGATCGTCTTCGTGTCGACCTCCAGCCGCTCGGCCATCTCCTCGTAGGACGAGCCCTCGAGATAAAGCCGTAGCGCGTCGGACTCGAGCTTCGACAGCCCCGTCCCCAGACAGAACACGAGGCTCTGCAGCTCCTCGGTCGAGATCACGCAGATCGACGGCTCGTCGACCGACGGCCCCGGCAAAGCGTCGCCGAGCGTGCAGTCGCCCTCCGACTCCTGCCCGGCGGGCGTCTGGCTGAACGAGACATACGTGTTCAGCGGCGCGTGCTTGAAACGCGTCGCCGTCTTGATCGCCGTGATGATCTGCCGCGTGATGCAGAGCTCAGCAAAGCTCCGGAACGACGTCTCCTTGTCGGAGCGGAAGTCCCGAACGGCCTTGTAGAGCCCGATCAGGCCCTCCTGGATGAGATCTTCCGAATCGCCGCCGGCCAGGAAGTACGAGCTCGCCTTCAAGCGCACGAAACCCGTGTACCGGCGGATCAGCACGTCCATCGAACGGTTGTCGCCGTTTCGGGCCCGGATGACGAGCTGGAGGTCTTCGAGCTCCCGCTCTGCCCGCTGGGCCGGGGTCAAACGCGTGGCTGGTCTGGCGGCCATTTGTGTGTTTGGAGTGATGGCCCGATGCTCTACCGGACCAGCTCACCTTCAACCTGATCAGGAAGGTAGCAGGGTTCGGTAGATATTACAAGGGTTTTGTGTTGGACCCTTGCGGGCGATGTACTTTGCGTCGGTCCCTATTCGATCGGACCGCGTCGCATTTCTTCCAATCGCGCTCTTGTCTCTTCGTCGACGCGGTCGCCAACCCTGCTCGGCGACTCTTCCCGGTGCTCGACGGAAGCAAGCGTCGACGCGAACTCCCTCGAACTGATCTTCGCGACCTGCTGGCCTGAGGTCCCGCGCACCGCCGCATCCGACGAGACGAGGCAGACGCGCTCCGTCTCGCGGTGCTCCGCCGCCAGTCGCTCGAGCAGGGCGTCGGCATGAGTCGCGAAGCGCACCTCGAGTGGCCCGAAGCTCGCGTCGGCTCCGGTCCCATCGAAGACGACCACGCCTCTCGCTCCCCGCATCGCGACGAAGCTGGCGAGGTCGTCGATCAGCTGCTGCCGGTCGGTGAGCCCCGCGGAGTGGAGAACGTTGTAGCCGTCGAAGAGGTACAGGGTCGGATCAGGCACGCCTTCGCCTCCGCGCCTCATAGAGCAGGACGGCGGCCGCAACACTCACGTTCAGCGAGTCGACCCGGCCGGCGAGCGGGATCGAGACGATCCCGTCGCATGCCCGCCGCACGAGCGGGCGCAGGCCGCGGCCCTCCGCGCCGAGCACGAACGCGGCTCCGCCGTTGAGATCTGCGTCCCAGAGCGCCGTGCCGCCGTCGGCTGCTGCTCCCCAGACCCACAGGTCGGGCCCCTTCACCTCGTTCAGGTAGCGAGCGAGGTTCTGGACGACCGCGACCGGCAGGTGCTCCACGGCACCAGCGGACGCCCGCGATACCGCCGGCGTCACACGCGCAGCCCCATGTGAAGGAACGACGACGCCCGTCGCGCCCGCACCCTCGGCGCTACGGATCACTGCGCCGAGGTTGTGCGGATCTGTCACCTGATCGAGGCAGACGAGCAGTGGGCGCTCCACGGCTGCGAGCTCGTGGGCATCCGCGTAGCGGTACGGAGCGACCCGTGCGACGAGGCCCTGGTGATCGCGCGTCCCGGCCTCGTCGTTGAGCGCCCGCTCCGGCTTCACGTGGACGCGCAAACCGGGCTCGTCCCGAAGCCACTGCTCAGACGAGAGCGCACGCTCCGTCGCCCAGATCTCCTGGACCTCGCGCGGGCCACGGACGGCCTCCCGGACTGCGTTGCGGCCGTAGACGTGCTCGCTCATCTCGGCACGAGCTGAAAGCCGTCGTCCACGTCGCGGACCTCCCAGCCGGCGTCGGCAATGTCGCGGCGCAACCGGTCGGCCTCGTCGAAGTCGCGCTCGGACCGCGCCTGCTGCCGACGCTCGGCGAGCTGGACTACCTCGGCCGGTGCGGCTTCGCTCTCGGCGAGCGAGCCGAGCCCGAAGATGTCCAGCGCCCGGCGCAGAAGATCGTGGTCGCGCCAGCCGTGCATGATCGCGAGTGCCTCCGGAGTGTTGAAGTCGTCGTCGAGCGCCGCCCCGAAGCGCTCCCACTCCCCTTCCGGCGCCGGAGCCGACCGGTTCCGGAAAACCTCGCGAAATCCGTCGCCCCTCGACTGTGCCTGCCGGCGCGTTTCCTCGGAGAAGTCCATCGGCTTACGCCAGTGCGCGCCGAGGAAGGCCAGCAGGATCGTCTCCCGGCCGTACTCGTCGATCGCTGCACGAAGGGTGACGATGTTGCCCACCGACTTCGCCATCTTCTCGCCCGTCGCCTCGAGCATTCCGTTGTGCGCCCAGATGTGTGCGAAGCCGTGTCCGAGCGCCTTCGACTGGGCGAGCTCGTTCTCGTGGTGCGGAAAGACGAGGTCGAGCCCGCCGCCGTGGATCTCGAATACTGGGCTGAGCAGCTCCTCCGCCATCACTGAGCACTCGATGTGCCAGCCGGGCCTTCCTCGACCCCATGGCGAGTCCCACGAGGTGTCCTCCTCTGGTTTGTTCGCCTTCCAGAGCGCGAAGTCGCGCGGGTCCTCCTTCAGCGGGTTCGGCTCCTGCTCTTCGACTTGATCGGGGCGTTGACCGGAAAGACGGCCGTAGTCCGGATCCCGCGCGACGCGGAAGTAGACGTCGCCCTCGACCGCATACGCGTAGTCCCGCTCGATCAGCTTCTCGATGAACTCGATGATCTGCGGGATGTAGTCCGACGCCTTCGGCAGATGGTCCGGCGCCTCGAGACCGAGGTCGCCGGTGTCCTGTAGGTACCACTCCGTCGCCTCCACCGCCCTCTCCGCGCTCCTGCCGGGCGCTGCCTCGTAGATCTTGTCGTTGATGTCCGTGATGTTGTGGACGAGCGTCGCGTCGTAGCCGCGCAGGCGCAACCAGTCGCGCAGCCAAATGCCGACGACGAACGGACGGGCGTTGCCCACGTGCGCTCGGTCGTAGACCGTCGGGCCGCAGAAGTACATACGTACCGGTCCGGGCGGATCGGGCAGCTCGTCGAGCTTACGACTGAGTGTGTTGTAGAGCCTGGTCGACACGGCGCAGCGCTTCCTCCTTGGGCAGCGCGGCCAGTATCGCCGCTAGCTCCGGCCCGCGGTCGCGGCCGGTCAATGCGAGGCGGAGAGCGCGTAGATCGCCGCCGACCGCCTTGAGCTCGCGCACGACCGCCCGAGGATCCCCGGCGACGAGCTCCTTGAACCGCTCCAGCGTCTCGGGCGACTCCGTGGCGCGCGGAGCCGGCGTCTCGAGGACGTCCAGGGCGTAGCGGCGAGCCTCGTCGAGGTCCCGGGCGCCGCGCGCGACGGGTACGGCGGCAGAAGGGATTCCGGCGCGATCGGCGAGCTCCTCGTCCGTCATCGCTTCGATCGCCTCCACCGCCAGGCGGCGGATGCGCGAGAGGTCGTAGTGGACGTCGTGCCGTGGGATCCCGAGCTCCTCGAGATAGCGACGAACCGCCTCGGCCGGGATTCCGAGCTCCCGCAACGACCCGACGGTCGATCCCTCGGCCCGCTTCGACAGCTTCTTGCCGTCCTCGCCGAGGATCAGGCCGTGGTGGATGTACTCGGGCGCCTGGGTCGCGAGTGCCTCGTGAAGCTGCCGGTGCAGGTGCTCGTTCGGCCTGTGGTCGTTCCCACGGTAGACGTGGGTGATCCCAAAGTCCGCGTCGTCGACGACGCTCGCCAAGTGGTACGTGGCCGTTCCATCCTCGCGGAGCAGCGTCGTCCGGCCGAAGCGGTCGCCGCCCAGTTCGGCCGCCGCTTCTCGGTATCGGCCCTGCCGCTCGCTCTGTCGCACCGGGCCCTCGTTCCACCCCACGGCGAGCCACTCGAGGTCGTGAAGGATCGCCTCCTCGCCGCCCTCGACGTTTCGAGCCGCGTCCGTGTCGTCGATCCGCAGCAGGAAGTGATCGCCCTCGCGTCGGTTGATCACCGCGCTGAGCGCGTTCCCGACGTGGAGCGACCCCGTCGGGCTTGGGGCGAAGCGGACGCGCTTCATCGCCCGAATGTAACGGCCGCCCGGCCCGAGAGCCGGGCGGGCCGTTAAGACCTACGAGGGGTCAGTCGTCGTCGTCGTCGTGCTCGTCGTTGTCGACCTTGTTGAAGTAGTGCCGGTCGCGGTACTTCGCGATCTTCCGCGAGATCCGCACGCTCGCCTCGTCTGCGTTCCGGAAGTGGATCCCCGACCAGACGCGGGCATCGACGATCTCCTCGACCGCATCCGAGACCCGCGTGAAGCTACGCGTCCGCCCAGCGATGTTCGTGTCCGTCCACGCGAGCTTGTCCGTGTGGAAGAACTGCTGCAGCGTCTTGCCGATCGCGCCACTGAGGCCGAGGTGCCCCGATGGGTGCTCCGGGTACGGCGGATTGGGCACGAGCGGGAGCCAGTTTTCGTCCCTCTCGGTCCGCGGATTGCCGTCGGTATGTGCCTCGCGGATCGCCGTGAGCGGACGCCAGAAGTTGTAGTGCGCCTTCTCGTCCCACACGGCGATGAACGTGTCTGCCACCGTCAAGTAGAGCTCGGCGAAGAGGCGCGCGTTGTCGACGAGCGACACGCCGTACGTGGTCGAGAGCGTGTTGAAGATCCGGTTCCACGTCCGCGGTGGGTTCTCGGCCCAATAGAGCGCGGCGTGGGTTTGGTCGGCCGTCCGGGCGTTCGGGACGGCGGCCGTGCCGAGCGTCTTGACCTCGTCGAACTCGCGGGCGTACTTGCGGCTCGTGAGCTCATAGGGGCCGGACGAGCGGAACTGGGAAGGCTCCTCGATCAGGAACGGCTTCACGTCCTTGACCCACGCGTTTGGGTCGTTGGCGCCGCCCGGCAGCGGCACCCTCCACTTCCCCGGGAGAAAGACCTCGGGGAAACGGAACAGCCCGAAGCGGCCGTCGGCCGTTCGGGCGGCGATCATCGCCGCGGCTGCAGCCTCGCCGACGGCGATGCCGCGAGTCTTCGCGGTCCCGTCCGGAATCCCGGCGAGCGTCCCCTCGTAGAGCGGCTGCAGCCCCGGCTGCTGGCCCGGGACGATGTTGAGCAGCGTCTTGTATGCGGCAGTCGCAGCCGCCGCGTCCTTCGAGTCCGTCGGCGTTCCGACCCGGGACGTGAGCAGGTAGCCCTCGCGGGTCCCCTCGATCGCGTTGACAGCGTCATAGACGGCGCCCTGCACCATCGCCATGTGCAGGACGGAGACGTTCGGCGGCTGCGCGGCAGTGACGTAAAGCGCGTTCGCCGCGTTCTGGTTCCACTGTGTGACTGTGTCCGCCGAGCCGACCGCCGGCGCGACGAGCGCGGCCAGGGCGGTCAGTCCAGCGGCCAGTGCGTGCTTGAGCATGTCGATTGAACCTCCTCGTGGGTTACGACAAGTCTCAACCTACGAGAGTTGGAGTCCATTCGACATTCGTCGTATCTTTGTGAGGCGTGCCTCGGCTCTCGGCAAACGATGCGGAGCGGCTGCTTCGCTTCGTGAGCGAAGCTGAATCTGTCGGCGGCGACCAGCCCTTCACCGAGGACCTGCTCGTCGAGCTCGGCGGTCTGATTGAGGCGGACTGGGTTACCTACACCGAGGTCGACCACGTCCACAGACGCTCGCTGGTGTACCTGCCTCGGCCGGGCGACGAGGATGAAGACGGCGACGACCTGACTGAGCGCGACTGGGAGCTCATGCACGAGCACCCAATTTGTGAACGATGGCGAAAGGACGGCCGTTTCCGCGCATTGCGGCTTTCTGACGTGATCACCAGCCGTGAGTTGCGCAGCAAGCGCTTCTACGCCGAGCACATGCTGCCCTGGGGCGTCGCCCATGAGCTCAAGGTGCGCTTCGACTCGCCGCCGTGGCACGCGAAGACGTTCATGTTCAACCGGAAGCCCGAACGCGACTTCACGAAGCGCGACCGGCTCGTCCTGGAGCTCTTGACGCCCCACCTCACCCGGCTCTGGCAAGCGGCGAGAACCCGCCGCTTGCTCGCCTCGGCCTTGGATACCCTCGAGTCGGCGCCGGAGAGCAACGCTCGCGGCATCGTCCTCCTCGGCGCCGGTGGTGAGGTCGAGTTCGCATCGGCGGCGGCCCGCCGTCTCCTCGGTGAGGCCTTTCCACCTCCGACCGCGGGACGGCTTCCCGCCCTGCTCGTCGAATGGGTCGCATCCAAGTCGACCAAGCCGTTCGTCTGCCCGACCGCAACCGGACGGATCGTCGTCCGCCAAGCCGGCACGACGCTCGTTGTCGAGGAAGAACGGAACGGCATAGACCTCACGAAGCGCGAGCAGGAGGTGCTTTCCTGGGTGGCTCGAGGAAAGACGAACGCAGAGATAGCCGAGCTGCTCTGGCTCGCGCCCAGCACGGTACGCAAGCACCTGGAGAACGTCTACGCGAAGCTCGGCGTGAGCACGCGGACGGCGGCGGTCGCGAGATTCCTCGGCTTGATCGACGCCGCGGCTTCCTGACCTATCGCTCGGCGAGGAGCTCGCGCAGCTTCAGCGTCGTATTCAGATTCCGGAGCGTCATGTCCTTGTAGGCGGCGGCGGTGGTGATCTTCTGCATCCCGCTGCGGGTGAGCGCATCACGGCGCGTGGCCCAGATGAGTGCCGACTTGGTCGCAACGAGCTCATCGATGCCCTCCCTCGGCTGGAGCTCGCGGGCGAGCTTGCGGCCGTCGAGTGCTCGCCTGAGGAAGGCGACATACACGCGGAGTCGCTCGTTGCCGATCCAGCTCGACGGAATCGCATCGACGATGCGCCCGAGCTCGCCACGGGAGCGAACGACCACTGCAATCGGCAGGTTGAAGCGTTGCTCGATCGCCCGCTCGAGCGTCGACTCGAGCTTGGCAGCATCGCGCTCCTTGGTGTCGAACAGCACGTTGCCGCTCGCGATGAACGTCGAGACGTCTTCGTAGCCC
>Ga0081538_10005259_pt1 | contig 11686 bp, 12 predicted proteins | sample TabmetS5T2R1_FD_71022 | JGI IMG/M metagenome (GOLD analysis project Ga0081538, IMG submission 71022) | Tabebuia heterophylla rhizosphere microbial communities from the University of Puerto Rico - S5T2R1 | ecosystem: Host-associated > Plants > Roots > Rhizosphere ... | reverse complement strand
AGCTTGTCGAGGAGCGCACCGCCAGTCTGCAGACGGCCAACGTCCAGCTGCAGCAAGAAATCGCCGAGCGCCAGCAGACCGAGATCGCCCTGCAACAGGCCAAAGACGCGGCGGAGGCGGCGACGCGCGCCAAGGCCGACTTCCTGGCCACCATGAGCCATGAGATCCGCACGCCCATGAACGGCGTCATCGGCATGACAGGCCTGCTATTAGACACGCCCCTCACGGCCACCCAGCACGAGTATACCGAGGCCATCCGCAAGTCCGGGGAGGCGCTCCTTACCATCATTAACGACATCCTGGATTTCTCCAAAATCGAAGCGGGTAAAATGGACCTGGAGATCCTTGACTTCGACCTGCGGGCGACCGTAGAGGACGTTCTCGAACTGCTGGCCGAGCGCGCCGCCACCAAGGAGCTGGAACTGGCGTACTGGCTTCAGCCTGAAGTCCCTCCCTGGGTGGCAGGTGACCCGGGACGGCTGCGCCAGATCCTCACCAACCTGGTCGGCAATGCCCTGAAGTTCACCGAGCGGGGCGAGGTCGTGGTGCGCGCCGGGCTGGTCGAAGCGTACGATGACACCGTTCTGCTCCGGTTTGCGGTGACGGACACCGGCATTGGCATCGCCCCAGAGGTCCAGTCCCGCCTGTTCCAGGCGTTCTCCCAGGCGGACGGCTCGACCACACGGAAGTATGGTGGCACCGGCTTGGGCCTGACCATCTCGCAACGACTCGTCGCCATGATGGGCGGTACGATCGGCGTCGAGAGCACTCCCGGCCAGGGGAGTACCTTCTGGTTCACGGTGCAACTGGCTAGGCGGTCACCACCCGCTACGGCGACACGCGCTACACTACCCGAGTTGCGGGGTGTGCGCGTCTTATGCGTCGACGACCATGCGACCAACCGGACGATCTTAGAGGCGCAGCTCACCGCCTGGGGCATGCAAGCGTCCTGCGTCGTCGATGGTGCAACCGCGCTGGCACGCTTACGGGCTGCACATGCCGAGGGCCAGCCATACGACCTGGCGATTCTGGACTATCAGATGCCCGAGATGGACGGCCTGGAATTGGCCCACACCATCAAGGCCGATCCAGCCCTGGCGCCGATCCGGATGGTCCTGCTGAGCTCGGTGAGCCAACGCGGACAGAGGGTCGCCGCACAGCAGGCCGGCATTGCGGCGGCCCTGACCAAACCGGTCCGCCAATCCCACCTGTACAACTGTCTGATGACCGTGATGGGCGCAGCGGCCGAGCCGACGGTCGTCTCGCCTGCCCCTCCTCGTCAGGAAGAAGCACCGATCCAGATGCACGCGCGCGTCTTGGTGGCCGAAGACAATGTGATCAATCAAAAAGTGGCGGTGCGCCTGCTCGAGAAGTTGGGCTGCCGGATCGACGTGGCGGCCAACGGCCAAGAAGCGGTGACCATGCTGGCCCAGTTCGCCTACGATGTCGTCTTTATGGACTGCCAGATGCCGGAGATGGATGGCTTTGCTGCGACGGCGGCGATCCGCCAACGCGAGGCGTCCACGGGCCGGCATGTGCCGATTATCGCCATGACCGCCAACGCGATGCAGGGCGACCGTGAGGACTGCCTGGCCGCTGGCATGGACGATTACGTCAGCAAGCCCGTGTCGTTCGACTCGCTGGTCGCCATGCTGCGGAAGTGGGCGCCGCCCCAGAGCGATCGCCCTGCCGGTGGCTCCGGCGATGACCGTCAGCCGGGATCCGCGACGATAACAGCGCGATCATCCTGAATGAGGGTGACGGTTCCGGCGACGTGTCGTGCGCCATCTGCCGCAAGGCCCGGAATGAGTTGCCGCCCTTCGATGGCTTTGACATACCTTCGACGAGCACGGTGACGGTTCGCATGGTCCTCTCCTCTGTTGTCGCTGCATCGTCCACGGTTGATGCGCCTCTGAAACCTGGCAACTGCGTCCTCGCGGCTCATCCCTACTTCGAGAACAGAACAGCAGGCTTGCTCAGCCGTGGGGGAACCGGCACGTTTGGCTACAGCGTCACCAGCACGTCGGCCCGCTCCCGCACGGCCGCGAGGGCGGGCTACTGGTCGGGCGTGTCGGCCAAGCGCCAAATGTTGCAGATGCAAGCGGTCAAATCCGTTGGAGGATTGGCCCTCAGACCCGATCAATACGGCAATATCCGCTCCAAACCACGTGACCGCTCCGGATCGAGCACCGGGTCCAGCGTCGGATATGCCGGTGCCCGGCGCCGCGCCTCAAAGTCGAATTGGAACAAGAGGACGACGCTCTGTCCGCCCTTGCCATCGCTGCGTAGCGCATTGAACCCATAGGCGTAGGCCAGGATCACCTGCCAGACATCCTTCGCCGCTTTGTACCCAGCTCCCACGCCGACCCCCGAGAGCCAACGGTCGGCTTGTTCGAACCCGGCCAGATAATTGACCCCTGCCACGCCCCCGAACGCCGTGAGGCTCCACCGCTTGGCGGCATCGATGGGCAGCCAGTACACCCCGTTGAACAACACGAATTCGCGTGCAGTGATTTCCTGGGCCTCATAGCCCGGCAGGTCGAGCCGGAACTCGGACAGCAGCGGCAACGTGCCCCCCAGCCTGTAGGCACTGAAGCGATCGGCCCGCCGGGTAGTACCCGCCGTAATGCTGAGGTTAAAATTATGCTCCAACCAGGGCACGGTGTAGGCGAACAGGGCGCGCCCCCAGAAGCGGTGTGAGTTGGCTTCCACGGAGCGGTCGCCGTCAAACCCATACGGGCCATGTTGGCTACGGATGAAGCCTTCATACCAGGCGGAAAGCTCCACCCCGAGAGCCGGTAAAAGCACGGGCTCACGGCCGCCCAGGCGGAGTCCGGCCCGTCCGATGTAGGTAAAGCGATCATCCGGCAGGACGAATGTATCCGCCGTCTCGTCATCCCGTTCGTAACTGGCATAATCGACGATCCCTCGTACGACGGCGGTTAGGGGGAGACGTTGGTTGGGGTTAAAGCGGTGGTACAGGCTGACCGAGGCGCCGCCGCCGTGCCCTAGGAACGATTCATCGATCAAGTATTTCCCGCGCCGGATTTCATTGTAATTATCGGCGAACCCCCCACCCATAAGGCCGAAGGCGAGATCGGTATGCGGCCCCAAGGCATGATTGAAGCCGAATTCGCTGTCGAGGTACGTGGGGGCAACCGCCAACCGTAACGTCAAATCGGGACGGAGGAAGTCGGGCTGGTTGAGCAGATAGAAAAGGTACCCGGCCATCGGCCAGTGCCCTTTGACGGGTTGATTGTAGCCAAATTGCAGCAATTGCCGCCGGTAGGGATCGATTTGTGCCTGACAAGGGAGGTGGACGAGGATGCTAACCAGCACAAAACTCACGATGCTGAAGGCTTGACGCGGCGTTCGACGCGGAGCCAACGCCTGGGTCCTGTTCCGCCAAGCGTGGGTCACATGGTGTGCCATCACTCTCTCCGTTTGTCGCCCGGGAGGAGGGCAATGTTAACAGCGGGGGATCGACGTGGTATGAACAGCTGCACAAGGCCTGTATGGGCTCTGACGCAGAATCGTGCGCGGCGTGGATGGGTCCCTGTGCGGGACGTTTGTGTCCTGGTCCCGATGGGAATCCCCACAGCCTTCGCGAAGATTCAAGCGTCCGTGGTGGCGTCATCACGGGCGATGCTGAAGTCGAGATTCGTCTCCGAGTCAGCTTGGAACCGTCCCTGCTGGCTGCCAACGGTTGCAGTGGGGAGGGTGGGATGCGCAGCGGTCGAGCGATCAGGACGACACGATAGCTCCCGACAGCGCTCACGAGGATGACCTGAAACGCCGAGAACAACTGTTGACCAGGCCGCCTGAAGGCGTTCACTCCGACCCCTATGACGAGGAAGTCTTTGCCCTGCCGTACGGCCAGCATCATCACTTGCGTGCCGGCTTCATCTGCGGCAAGATGGATGACCGTCACGGCTCGACAAAGCTGACGCCTCTACACACGTCATGTTGCCATGAGGGTGAAGCCCCCAGCGCCCACTTGCGGCGCTGCCAACAGGCATCGAGCCTCGACAGACACCGGTCGTTGACCATGCCTGAGGCATGGTCAATATGTATCACAAAGCATAGGCCCATAGCAAAGTTCGCTACGACAGACTCTGTGGGTAATACACGACAGCCAATGTCCACCGCCATGGGAATACGCTTCACCAGAGGCATAGCAGATGTGTTGCTCCCACGGCTGCTGTTTCTGGTCTCCCCGACCTGTAAGGTCTGCGTGACTGGGGCCGTGTCCGCCCCGCAGACCGTGCTGGCGCTGACGCGCGCCGACGATTTTCGGCTATACATCCTGTGGCCACCTGGAATCACGACCTGAGGCTGTCGCGCGCGTTTCATCAGATGTCGCAGTCGGGACAACGCCCCCGGTCGCATCGCATCGCGTGGAACATCTTTCTCCTCTATGGAGCAGGAGTCGTGTGGAATGCGGCTCCGCCGGCGCTGGAATGTTGGACGCACCAGCTCTTTCTGGAGGATGTGCCAGAGCTTGATGTGACCGTCCTGAGACACCAGCTAGAGCAGAGAATTCATGCCGACACGGACCGGATGGACCTGCCTGCATAACATAGATGCTCTCACAGGTGGCGCCGGAGGGGACGCCACCCCTCACCATACGCCCGATGTCCCCCTACGGCGCAATGCGCAGCAACTTGCAGGCGGTGTCGCCGAGGATCGCGGCCCGCTCGGCGTCGCTCAAGCTCGGCGTGCCGAGAATGTGCTCGACGGCCGTACTCGTCCACGGATAGGGATAATCGGTCCCCATCACGATCTGACCGGCGCCGCATTCCACCACCAGATGCCGCAGCGCCTCCGAGGTGAAGACGATCGAGTCGAAGTAGAGATCCCGCAGATACTCGCTGGGCCGTTTCTTCAACGGCATCCCACTGCAGCGGTCGGGAAAGGTTAAGCAGCCGTGATCCGACCGGGCGCTGTAGGACGGCAAGTAGCGCCCACCATGGGCCGCGCACAGCTTCAGGCCGGGAAATCGATCCAGTGTGCCCTCGAAGATCAAATGGGAGAGGGCAATGGTGGTTTCGAGCGGATTGCCGATGACGTTGGTCAGCAGGCCGTTGCCCTTGAGCCGTTTCGCGAGATCCGGAACGCCCTGGGGATGGAGGAAGACCAAGACGCCAAGGTCCTCGGCCTCGGCCCAGAAGGAGTGAACCAGATGTTGGGAGCGCGGGTCTCTGGCTCGTCGATGGAGCACGAGGGACGCCGGCGCTCCCAGGAGACGGGCCGAACGACGCGCCTGGAGAGCCGCGAGCATGCCTGTGGGAAAATCGGGGAGAGCCATAACGTCCACTCTCCCACGCTGGCTGGCAGGACTCCACTAACCGGCCAATTGCACCGTGGCCGTGACGCACGGCTCAGCGCCATGCACCGCAGTGGTATGGCCCTTTCCCGTGGTGTCTTCGACTAAGCGCGCATCGCCAGGGCCGAAGATGTGCTTTGAGCCGTCGCCCAGGCCGATTTCGAGGTGGCCAGAGAGGATGATGACGAACTGACGGCGCGGTGCCGGATGCCAGTCCTGGAATCTTCCCACGGGTGCGCTGCGGAATGTGATGTTCGTCGTCTGCAGACCATCCTTCCAAGACGTCGTTTTGTCTAGGTCAATGGTCTCGATGTGGGTTTGACCATCCGTGCCAGTGTACATGCGAAACGTGCCCATACTATCCCTCCCCGTGTGTGTTCATGTGAACCGCTCGGCGTACGACAAGGCGTGTACTCGGGAACGTACCCCCCAGAGCTTCCCAGCGCTGCCTGCCGGCGGGGCAGGCGGCACGATCCCAAGGTACCAGGGCAAAAAAGGGCTTTTGTTTAGCCTGGTGAATATCCTATACTCCGAGGGCGGATTTTCGCGGATTTTGCGTGCCCTTGTCAATCATGGGCGCTTCCCGGTGCTCTAGGCCTACGTACTGGCTCACGATCCTGCGCCCAGCACCCATCGCCGTGACGAAAGGAGACCACATGCCCAGTTTTACACACCACAACGCGACCATTTATTACGAGGAGTTCGGCCAGGGGTTCCCCATCCTCACGTTCGCCCCTGCCGGCTTGCAGTCGGTCATTGACGTCTGGAACCGTCCCTCCGCTCCCGTGAACCCCACCAAGGAGTTCGCCGCGGACTTCCGGGTGATCGCCATGGATCAGCGCAACGCCGGCGGCCAGTCCCGCGCGCCCATCACCGCCCAGGACGGCTGGCACAGCTACCTTGCCGACCACATCGCCGTGCTCGACCACCTGGGGATCGACCAGTGCCACCTGTACGGCCAGTGCATCGGCGGGCCCTTCATCTTCAGCATGTTGAAAGCCCAGCCGCAGCGCATCGCCTGTGCCGTGATTGCGCAGTCCATCGGGCGGGTAGGACCCATGCCGTCTACCCGCTCCGCCAATTTCGACGCCTGGGCCAAGACTCTGAAGGACCACCCGGAGGCCACCGATGAGGTGCTGGAGGCGTTCTACCAGAACCTCTACGGCCCTGGCTTCGTCTACAGCGTGGACCGTGCCTTCGTGGCGAGCTGCCAGACGCCCTGCTTGGTGCTGGCGGGCAACGATGCGGCGCATCCGTTCCCGATCTCCGAGGAAGTGGCGAAGCTGCTGCCCCACGCCGAGTTCATCCCGGAGTGGAAGGAAGGCGCGCCGTTGGCTGCGGCGAAAGCCCGAATGAAGCAGTTCCTGTTGGAGCACACGCCGGTGCGGGCTTAGCTCCAGCGTGACACCCCGGGGCAGGGAGCGTGCCAGTGAAGAGCTTCGGCCGCGCTCCCTGCTCCATCTTCACACGCCGGCTGGCGTTCTATCTGGCAAGAGAGCCATCAGCGTGTGAGCCGAAAATTCCCCTTCTCAGACGGAGTCGTTCCACGGCCACACACTCGCATCACCCGAGCGAATCCGGTATACTGCGGCGCACACTTGGATGGTGCTTTCGAGGTCTCTTTCTGCCGGCCGGTGTTTCCGCTGGGCAACGCCACCTGGGATGCCCGCCGCCCGGCTGCCGTGGAAGACCCCGCGTTCGGCGGCGGCTTGCACGTCATCCACGCCCCCCTGCCCATCCAACCGGACAAGGTGGACGCCTTCATCGCGGCGGTCAAGCTTGATGGGCTGGGCTCGACCCATGAGGAGCCTGGCTGCCTGCGCTTCGATGTGTACCAGAATATCCATAAGCCCAATGAGTTGTACCTGTACGAGGTCTACGTGAACAAGGCGGCGTTCGAGTATCACACCAGGACACCGCACATCGCCAAGTGGCGGGAGACCGTGAAGGACTGGTACGCGGGTGAGCGCACCGGTGGCAGGCGTGGCCGCAACGTCTGGCCGCCCGACAATTGGGGCTGGAGCTCGGGCAAGCCGGAGCGGTAGGCTGGGCAGGCGTATGCCCCGTTTGTAGGGGGCTTTTATCCCGGCCAAGGGATCGAAAGCTCGCCACGACATCCTGGCTCATCGGCATTTTGGGTGAGTCGGGGCCACGTCGGGAGAGCTCGCGGTAGCATCAGCGCGTCGGTTGTGAGGGGATGCGATCAACGTGAGGCACCACCGGCCGGGGGATCGAGGGATGGGGCCGGTCGCGCCGAACGCACGAGGGAGGAAAGACCATGCCGGCGAAGCGTCCCGAAGAGATCTGCCACCTCTTCCAGCACGCCATGGCCGAAGGCGATCTCGACGCGGTGCTGAGCGTCTATGACCCGGAGGCGGTCTTCGTGAACCAGTCCCGCGACGTCGCGAAGGGCCGGGAAGGCTTACGACAGGCGTTGGCCCCGCTCGCGGCGCGGAGGGCTCGCTTCGACTTCACGATCAAACAGGTCATCGAGGCCGGTGACATCGCCCTGATGCACACGGAGTGGACGGTGTCCGGGCCGCAGCCGATGCAGGTGTATGCGATCGAGGTCGCCCGTCGCCAGCCGGACGGGACGTGGTGTTGGCTCATCGGTGACCCCTATACGGTCGGCAGGGAGGTGGGCTCCTGACACCAGGGGGGGACGGCCAAGACGTGCGGGGGGCAGGTGAGCAGTCCTGCGCTGCAGCCGAACGCGCGGTGGCACCGGCCTCGTCCGAAATTCCTGGCTCTCACCAAAAAAGCCGCGGTCATCCGCCAGCTCATCGCCCAGGCGACACCGGAGGATTTTCCCCACAGCTGGCGGCTCGCAGCTCCTGCGCGATGCCGCCCTGGCGGCGCAGTATGCGAAGAATTGGGACACCCATCGATCGCACAGCCAGCCGTACGTCGGGCGCGGGGTGCGACCGTAGGAGATCGAAGGGAAGAAGAGCTGATGCGACGATATCCTGGAGGGTGGGAGTGGCTCGTGGCTGTGTGGCTGATGGGGTGTGCGGTCTCGCCGCCCGGGGGGCCCACGGGACTGCAGCCGGCGACGGACGCCATCTTGACGAAAGGCGACATCCAGGTCGCCCAAGAGCATTTGCGTGCGTTCGGGTTCGACCCTGGGCCGGTCGCGGGGGTGTATACGGCCGAGACCCAGGCAGCGGTGAAGGCATACCAGGCCCGCTACGGCTTCCCGGTCACCGGACTGTTGGATGAAAGGACTCGTCAGGAGTTGCTCCCGGGATTCGACCGCATACTTCGGTAGCCCTCGACCGTTGCCAACCTGGCCACAACCTCCATGACACCCGTGGGGCATGCCGCCGACTCGCGAAGGCTCGCCACGTGCTGTGACTCCGTGTATGGCAACGCAATGATCGCCCGCACCCAGACCCCTTTCGGCCGATCAACGCCCTCCCTCGCCGAAGACGGCTCGCCGCCTGCTGTGAGCAGGTCTTTTGGGTTTTGGGCCTATCCGTGCACTGCGCCATTACACCTACTCCATCACCGGCACGAGCAGTCGCACGAGTTCATCGAGCTGCCGTAGATCGCTTGGCTGGAGCCGCAAAGGCCGGTGGTGATGCGTCGAGAGTACGCCCAGCAGACGGCCTGAGTCACCGATCAACGGCGTGGACTGCACGCCGCGCACTCCGGCGTCGAGCAGCACTTCCAGCGTCGGGGTATGGCGGAATACATGACTGTCAGCGACGTCTGGGATCACAACGCGCTCGGCCCGCTGCCATGCCATGCCGCACGCCGCCTCTCCGTCGTACACCCGTGCAAAATAGGCCAGGAAGGGGGGCTGAAAGCCGCGTTGCGCCGCAATCTGCAAGGCCCTCCTCGTGGGATCAACGAGTTGGATGTTCCCCATGTCCGCACCCATAATGATCATGGCCTTGTCTAAGAGGGTCATGAGCAGGGCGCTTCCCTCACGCGTGAACCCGTGCCGTGGCGCGATACCCCGCTTATCCAGGAGATTAGCCTCCTGGAGCGCTTGTCGAGCGGCGGCCCGCATCCGTATGGCATCCTGGATCGCGTGTTGAGCGTCCTTCTGCATCCGTACGGCATCCTGGATCGTTCGGTCGGCCACTTCCCACAGCAGCCGCGCTTCATTGGTTGGCTCGTTTGGCATAGTTCAGGCCTTCATGGGGGTCACGTCATGGACAGAAAGATATTGTGCTGGAAGTCCTCCGCGTAGCAACGGAATAATTTCCAACGCTCAGGAGCCGCTCATAGATGTAGGCGCGCGAGAACATCCGGCGCCCTACGTGCTCGACCGCCTGCGAGCGGGAGATGACCCACGCAGCCCACTGTCGTGTGCTGTCAGGTCAAAGGGATACCATGCCCACAAGTTCGCAGAAGGCCCGTACCCCGTGGGAGCTGTGCCACGCTGCCCCAGTCGTTGATCCGGTACGCCCCAGAGCGTGTCGCTGTTCGATGGGAGGCGTACGTGAACACCCAGGGCTCGGCGTGCGTCAGCGCCGTCTTTGACCGTTGGGATCATGGCGGTGTATAGTAGGGCATGCCCCGTGCTCATATGACTGGACTGCATTCGATGACGGTATCCAAGGGCTTCCATGGCGTCGGAAACGCCGACCGTATCAGCCATGGGGTGAGCGATGTCTATGACAGATGACAGGACCAGGCAAACAGCTCTGAAGGAGAGTGCATGGCAGAAGCACGATCGACGATATACGACCATTTCCCGCAGCTTGGGCGACTGCGCGATGAAGTGTTGTTCGGTGATGTGTGGGAACAACCGGAGTTATCCAAGCGGGATCGCAGTCTGATCACCGTCGCTACCTTGACAGCACTCTACCGGACGGATGAGTTGCGAGGGCATATCCGGCGGGCGTTGCAGAATGGGGTGACCAAAGACGAAATTCGCGGGCTCATTACCCATCTGGCGTTCTATGCAGGATGGCCGACAGCCGTGAATGCGGCACGGGTCGCACTGGAGGTGTTTGAGGAGCGCTGACCAGGATCAGGAGTAGAACGCAGCGAAGCAATGCCGCACGATCTGCATAGGCCATCCGGCAGGCATTATCCATCCCGCAACAACACGGGAGAAGACGAGTTTCGTCCACTCCCGCAGTCCTCGCGAGGTCAGATCTCGCCGAGATCCAGGAGAGCTCGGCGAGATGCGCCCTATACAGGTCCTTGTAGGTGCGGCTTCCTAGGACACCCCGGACCCCGCGGGAGTGCCGGACTCCCGACGGGCGTAGCTGACGGTCAGGACTTCCCAGTTGTGGCCATCGCCGTCGGTCCAGTAGAAATTGCGTCCGCCCATGCGCGTATTGAGGGTCATGTCGTCAGGGCCTCGCGGCGAGCTGCGGTACTTGATGCCGGCTGCCTGCACGCGTGCGAGGATCTGGTCGAACTCCGCATCGCTGACGTGGAAGCAGTAGTGATGGCTGGCGAACTGCTCCCGCTCGGCGAAGTCCAAGGTGAGGGTGTCGTTCACATACACCGGCGTAAAACGTCCCCGCGCCTCCTCCCACGGGGTGCCTAACAGGGTTGCCAGGGACCGCGCCGAGGCGACAGGATCCCGAGAGGGAACGATGAGATGGTCCAGTAGGATAGCCATTGGACGCCTCCTGTGGCAGCTGCCGACGAACATACTCCAGAAGCTTCTCCACGTATTCGGTCTCACGCCATTATAGCGAGGTCCCCTAGGGAGATACACGCACTTTTTGCCGTCGCACCAAGGGCTCACTCACCAGCTGTGAGCACCCGCCCGAGGCCTGCTGGTTTTGGTGCTCTGCTCCGCAGGGTGAAACGGATGACCACATGGCACTGGGCTGAAATATACCCTGTCAGATCATTGACACCTCTCACCGCCCCCGGTACACTCGTCGCCACCGACGGTTCAGCATGGCCCATGGCCCGCGTGGCTCACACGGATACCCCAGGCGGAACGAGCGGAGAAGAGGCACGATGAAAGTCGAGGTCTCAGCCGCTGGCGATGATCCTTACCTCAAGTACGGAGGTTCCTATGGGTGACGCGACCGATGTCCAGGCGATCAATGACTACTGGGGCCGAAACGGCCTGGGGCAGGCCATCCTCAATGTCCTTACCGCAGCGGGCAAGAGCCTCGAGACGTTGACGATCGACGATCTCGCGCCAATGGATCAGTTTCACGGCGGCGGTATGGCGGCGACCGTGCGACTCGCTCGCCTCGCCGGCTTGCAGCCAGGGATGCGGGTGCTAGACGTCGGCGGCGGCCTGGGCGGGCCGGCGCGTACGCTGGCGGTCGAGTTCGGCTGTCACGTCACCGTCGTCGATGTGACGGCGTCCTACGTGCGGGCGGCGCAGGTTCTCACCGCGCAGCTGGGGCTCGGCGGCCGCGGGGGGCACCA
>Ga0081538_10005258_pt1 | contig 11688 bp, 9 predicted proteins | sample TabmetS5T2R1_FD_71022 | JGI IMG/M metagenome (GOLD analysis project Ga0081538, IMG submission 71022) | Tabebuia heterophylla rhizosphere microbial communities from the University of Puerto Rico - S5T2R1 | ecosystem: Host-associated > Plants > Roots > Rhizosphere ... | reverse complement strand
TCGCGGCCTTGCCGGCCGCGGGTGCGGCGTCGGGCGACACGGTCGTCCCGCTGCTCGTCAATGACCTCGCCGCGGTCGACGAGCCGCTCGTGCTCGCTCTTGACGACTACCACCTGGTTCGCGGCGCCGCGGTCCACGACTCGGTCGCGTTCCTGCTGCGCCGCCTGCCGGCTGGGGTGCAGCTCGCCGTGGCCAGCCGCGCCGATCCGCCGCTGCCGCTTGGCGCGCTTCGGGCGGCGCGCGACATGGTCGAGATCCGTGCGGCGGAGCTCCGCTTCAGCGAGGACGAGGCGGCCGAGTTCCTGAACGACTCGCTCGGCCTGGGCCTCGACGCGAGCGGCGTCCGATCGCTCCACGCACGCACCGAGGGGTGGCCCGCCGGCCTCGCGCTCGGGGCGCTGTCGGTCGAGCCGCACGCGGACCGGCGCGCCGGCGTGGAGGCGCTGACGGCGGACGACCGACATATCAGCGACTACCTGCAGGAGGTCCTGGCGGAGCAGCCGGAGGGGCTTCGCGAGTTCCTGCTGCGCACCTCGATCCTGGAGCGGTTCTGCGCGTCGCTGTGCGACGCCGTGACGGGCGATCGGAACGCCACGGAGCAGCTCGAGCGTGTCGAGCGCTCCAACCTGTTCCTCGTGCCGCTCGACTCGCGACGCGACTGGTACCGGTACCACCATCTCTTCGGCGAGCTGCTGCGGCACGAGCTCGTGCGTGCGTCCGCGGAACTGGTGCCCGAGCTGCACCGCCGCGCCTCGGCCTGGCACCGCGAGCACGGCACTGCGGAGGAGGCGATCGCGCACGCGACGGCCGGCGGTGACCACACGGAGGCCGCTGACCTGATCGCGCGGCACTGGTGGGCGATCGCGGTGCGCGGCCAGCGCGAGACGGTGGCCGGCTGGATCGATCGTCTGCCTCAAGAGGTGGTTCTAGGCGATGCTCGCTTGTGCCTTGCCCGCGCTTGGATTTCGCTGACCCTCGGAGCGTTCGACGAGGTCGAGCCTTGGGTGCTCGCCGCCGAGGACGGCTCGCTTCCCGGTCCGCTCTACTACCCAAGGGCCTCCATCGAGGCCAGCGCGGCGCAGCTTCGCAGCCTGGGCGCCTCGTTCGCAGGCGATGTCGGCCGCGCGATCGAGTATTCGCGAACCGCCCTCGCACTCGACGAGGACGAGGCGTCGCCGACGCGCATCCTTCCACGTTCGGCGCTCGCCTACGCCCTCTATTTCGCGGGTGAGCTCGCGGCCAGCGGGGAGCTGCTCGTCGAGGCGCTGCGCGCGCGACCGCAGCCGGAATTTGCGCAAACACACGTCTACATCCTCGCCCTGCTCGCGTCGACGAGCGTGGACCGGGACGATCTCGCCGGAGCCGAGCGCTATACAGCCGAGGCCGAAGGGCTCGTCTCCGAGCTTCGCCTGGACGAGCAGCCGTCCGTGGCGCTCGTGCATGTCGCTCGCGGAAGGCTCCTCGAGCAGCGTGCAGAGCCCGACGGCGCCGCGGCATCGTTTGATCGCGCGGTCGAGCTAGCCCGGCGCGGCGGCCGCAGGCTCGAGCTCGCCCACGCGCTGCTCCTCCTCGCACGGCTGAAGCGCCGGCAGCGCGACTACCTCGCCGCCCGCTCGCTCGTCCGCGAGGCCAGCAACGTGCTCGCCGCGTGCCCCGACCCGGGTTGGCTGCGCGAGCTGCTCGCCACGACCGAGCGCAGCGTCCAGCTGGCCACTCCACGAGGTAGCGCGTCGGGCCGGCCGAGCGACCCCGACCTGAGCGAGCGCGAGCTCGCGGTCCTGCGTCTGCTCGCCAGCGACCTGTCGCAGCGCGAGATCGGCGCGGAGCTGTACATCTCGCTCAACACCGTCAAGTTCCACATCCGCAACATCTTCCGCAAGCTCGGCGTCTCCAGCCGCGCCGAGGCCGTCGCCCGCGGGCGCGAGCTCGCCCTGCTCTGATCTGAGGGAGGTCGGGCAAACCACCCGGGGTGGTTAGCGCTGCCGGGTGGTGACAACCCACCCCATCCGCGGCGAGGCTGCCGTCGATGCACCAGAGAGCAACCCAGCCGATCCGCTACCGGGTCGTTGTCCGCGGACGCCTAGGTCGAACCCTCGCCGACGCGTTCGAGCACCTCGAGCTCGAATCGAGCGGCGGCGAGAGCTCGCTCACCGGCACCTTCGCCGACCAGGCCCAGCTGCAGGGGCTCCTCGACCGGCTGCGTGACCTCGGCATCGACCTCGTCAGCGTCAACCCAGTGACTGACGACCAGGTGACCGAGAGAGGGAAAACCAGATGACCGTGTCCACGCCCACCACTGGGTCCTCGCCGACAAGCGCACCGTCCGCACTTCCCCGATGAGCATGAACCGGAGGCCCTCGATGAGTACCACCCCGGAGTCCCCCGCAACCCGTGGCGGGACGCTCGCCCGCCTCGGCGATCTCGCCTACCGTCGGCGCGGCCGGATGATCCTCGGCTGGATCGCTCTCCTCGCTGCAGTCCTCGCCCTGACGCCCGCGATCGCCGGTGAGTTCGATGCCGACTTCGAGACCGCGGGCTCCGAGTCGGCGGCCGCGGCCGGCCTGCTCGAGGATCGCTTCCCCGAAAGCTCGAGCGAGACGATCGACGTCGTCTGGGAGGCGCAGGCCGGCGCCGGAAATGGAGAGGCGCGCTCTGTGGTCGATCGCTTCCTGACCGACGCCTCCGAGCTCGAGGGGATCGGCGAGGCCGAGCCGGCGCGAATCTCCCAGGACGGAACCGTCGGGCTGACTCGCCTTCAACTCATCGAGCGGGCGTGGGATGTCCCGACTTCCACCGGGGAGGAGCTGATCGACCGCGCCGAGGAGGCGAGCGGCGACGGCTTGCGGATCGAGCTCGGCGGAAACCCGATCCAGGAGGCTCAGGAGGGCGGGAGCCCGGAGGGCGCCGGATTCCTGGCCGCGGCGGTGATCCTGCTGGTCGCCTTCGGCTCGATCGTCGCGGCGGGGCTGCCGCTCGCGATCGCGCTCGTCGGCCTCGGAATCTCCTCCGCGCTGATCGGCGTCGTGGCGGCGCTGATCGACACGCCCGAGTTCGCGCCCGCGGTCGCGGGGCTGATCGGGATCGGCGTCGGCATCGACTACGCCTTGCTCGTCCTGAGCCGGTTCCGCACCGCTCTTGACAGCGGCGCCGACACCCACGCGTCGATCGTCGAGGCGGTGAGCACCGCGGGGCGGAGCGTGCTGATCGCCGGAAGCACGGTCGTGATCTCGGTCCTCGGCCTGTTCCTGATGGGGACGTCGTTCCTGGGCGGCGTAGCGGTGTCGGCCAGCGTCGCCGTCCTCGTGGTGATGGCGGCGGCCGTCACCCTGCTGCCGGCGCTGCTCGGATTCCTGGGCCCGCGGGTGAATCGCCTGCGCCTGCCGGGCCTTGGCCGAGCGCTGCATCCCGGTCGCCAGACGACCGCGGCGCGCTGGAGCGCGATGATCCAGCGCCGGCCGTGGACGGCCGCGATCGCCGGCATCGCGATCCTGCTCGCGCTCACCGCCCCGATCCTCGGCCTGCGGCTGGGGTTCCCCGACGCCGGAAACGACCGCCAGGGAACCACCACTCGCGCCGCCTACGAGCTCGTCAGCGACGCGTTCGGTCCCGGCGCCAACGGCCCGGTGCTGGTCGCGGCGGAGCTACCGAGCCGGGGCCCAGCCGCGGAGCTCACCCGCCTCTCCGCTCGGCTGGGCGATGACCCGAACGTCGCCTTCGCCGCCGAGCCGCGGCTGAACCGGGCCGGCGACGCCGCCGTCATCAGTGTGATCCCGCGGACCTCGCCACAGGACCCGGCGACCCAGGACCTCGTCGAGCGGATGCGCGACAGGGTGGTGCCGTCGGCTCTCGCCGGAACCGCCATCGAGGCCAACGTCGGCGGCAGACGGCGGCTTTCATCGACCAGAGCGACGCGACGGCGCCACGGCTGCCGCTGTTCATCGCCGGGGTGGTCGGGCTCTCGTTCCTGCTCCTGCTCGCCGCCTTCCGCGCGCCGTTGATCGCGCTCAAGGCCGGAGTGATGAACCTGCTCTCCGTCGGCGCCGCTTACGGAGTGGTGGCGGCCGTCGCCGAGGGCGGCTTCGTCGGCGAGCTGATCGGGATCAGCGCCAACACACCGGTGCCGGTCTTCATCCCGGTGATGATGTTCGCGGTCCTGTTCGGCCTCTCGATGGACTACGAGGTGTTCCTGCTCTCGCGGATCCGCGAGGAGTACCTCGCCCGCGGCGAGACGAGCGGCGCCGTCGCCGATGGGCTGGCGAAGACCGCCCGGGTGATCACCGCTGCGGCGGCGATCATGGTCGTGGTCTTCACCGCCTTCGTCCTCAGCCCGGAGTCGTTCCTGAAGCTGATGGGGATCGGCATGGCCTCGGCGATCCTGGTCGACGCGACCGTCGTCCGGATGGTCCTGGTGCCCGCCGTCATGCAGCTCATGGGGCGGGCCAACTGGTGGCTCCCGCGGTGGCTCGACCGGATCCTGCCCCCCTTCGACGTCGAAACCCAGCGCGCGGCCCCGGCTAAGGCGCGCGCATAGACGAGAACACGAATCGCTAACAAAGGAGACCCGGATGAGAACCCTCGCTGTCTACACGACCATGTCGCTCGACGGAGTCGTCCAGTCGCCCGGCGGCCCGGACGAAGACCCGACGGGTGGGTTTACGCTCGGCGGCTGGGGCGTCAACTACGTCGACGACGAGATGATGCGCCTGGTGGCCGAGGCCGACCCCCTACGAGCTGCTGCTCGGCCGCGGGACCAGGAGGTGCGACATGACCGGCCAGGTGCTCGCTGATCCGCTCTTCCACCAGCGTTACGGCTTCTCCCGCGACGGCGACGTGCTGCGGGTCGAGATCTGGACCGAGCCGGGCGGCGGCGTGCTCGCCGAACACGTCCACCCGAAGCTCGAGGAGCGCTACGCGGTCCTCGAGGGCGACGTGACCTTCCGCGTCGATCGCAAGCCACGCCGGGCCGGTCCCGGCGAGCGGCTGGTCGTTCCGGCCGGCGTGCGCCACTCGTTCGAGAACACCGGGGAGGAAATCGCCCACCTGGTTGTCGAAGCCGACCCGGCGCTGGAGTTGCGCGAGTCGATCGAGGCCGGCGTCAAGCTGGCCGAGACCGTGAAGCTCACCGCCAGCGGCAAGCCGCGCGGCCCGCGCGCCCTGATCGAGGCGGCCGCACTGGCTAACCGCTACCGCGAGACCGTTGTCCTCAGCTCGCCGCCGCCTGCCATGCAGCGGCTGCTCTTCCCGCTGTTCGCCCGCTTCGCCGCAAGCAACCGCGAACCCGCGCCGGTGGGGGGGAGATAGCCCAATACACCCGCCTGGCAAATAGAGAGAGACAGAAAGCGATGATCCGCAACGACACAGACTCGAGAACCCGGTCACGGGCAGACGCTCGCCTACCGGGGTCCCGATCGGCGAACTCGATCGCGCAGGCGGGCCGCACGAACGCCCGACCACCCTGCACGGCCATGTGGGTGCCGCTAGCTGAGCAGACGACGATGGGAGCGACCCGGTCATTTCGGGGTTACGCGCCGAACGGCGCCGCTCGAGGAGGAACCGCATGAGAGGCGAACGGACATGACCACCACCAGCACCCTCAGCCAAATCGGCATCCCTACGGGCACCTGGAAGGTCGACAAGGCCCACACCAGCGTCGGGTTCGCAGTGAAGTCTTTGGGCCTCTCCACCGTGCGCGGCGAGTTCCGCGAGTTCGACGGCGTCCTCGAGATCGGCGACGACATCGCCGAAATCCGTTCCGACGGCCCGGTCGACGCCGCCTCGGTCGACACCAACCTGGCCCGGCGCGACGCGCACCTGCGCTCGACGCACTTCCTCTCCGCCGAGCGCCATCCCGAGCACGCGGGGTCGACGCGTGAGCCGCCGCGAGTGCGCGCGACGGAGGTGACGTCGGCGTGAGGTGGTTCATGGACCTGTCGTATCCGCTGATGAAGGCAATGCGCAGCCGACAGACCGTCGAGGCCGCCCACCGGCCGGCGACCGGCATGGACTTCGAGGAACTGCGCAACTTCCGCCAGGCAATCGTCGTCACCTACCGGCGTTCCGGCGAACCGATGCCGACCCCGATCAACCACGCCATCTCCGCCGACGGCAAGCTCTACTTCCGCAGCGAGCGGCACGTAGGCAAGATGAAGCGGATCCGCAACAACCCGCGCGTGCTGGTCGTGCCCTGTACCTTCCGCGGCAAGCCGCGGGGCGCGGCCGCCGAAGGGATCGCCCGCGAGCTCTCGGGCGCCGAAGCAGAGCGCGCCTTCCAGCTGATCAAATCGAACTGGGGCGCCGTGATGCGTCCCTACGAGCGTGGCCTCGACCTGCTCGGCGTGCCCGAGGTGTACGTCGAGGTGGTCCCGGTCGCGCACATCGCGGACGGCAGGCAGATCTCCGGCAGTTCGGCGATGGCCGCGGCGCAGCAGCGCGCATGAACGACTAGCCGACGGCGTTCCGAGCGGCGGCGGCCCGCGGCATTGAGCAACGGCGACGTGGTCATGAGCCCTCCCTCGGTTGGACGAGCGCGTTCGTCGGCGAACCTCAGCGCACACCGCCGCGAGCAGCTCCGCGCGAGACCGGATCGCGGACCCACGACACGCCCGCAGTTCGTCCGTCGCGCTAGCGGCCTCGCGGCCGGCGCGTGCGGCTCCTTGGATCGAGCACCAGCAGTCTCGGCACTCGTTCCTGGTCCCGTATGGAGCGGCGATCAGGCGGGTCGGAGCGGCGGTGTCTCTTGCGGGCTGCGGCATTCTGAGGCCGGTCAGAGTCGTCGCGTTGGCTAGGCGAGTCCCGCGCGCCGGGATTGGTCAGCCCGGTGTCGATGCTGCTCGTCGACCCGAAGGCGCCACGTGGCCCCCTGCGGGGTGGCGAGTTAGTCTGGGTGGTGGCCGAGGTGGCGTCCCTCCTGGTTGGGCGCCGGGCGGAGCTGGCGGCGCTCGAGCGTGCGCTCGACGAGCTGTCGCCGGGTGCTGCGCGGGTGGTGGGGCTGTGGGGCGAGCCGGGGATCGGCAAGTCGCGGCTGCTTTCCGAGTTGGCGGTGCGGGCGCGTGAGCGTGGAATGGGGGTGTTGGCCGGGCGGGCGGCGGAGCTGGAGCGCGACCTTCCGTTTGCGTTGCTGACGGGGGCGCTCGAACCGCTTGTCCGCGGGGAGATGTCGCGGTCGGTGCGGGGTCTCGAGCGGGGGCAGCTGCGCGAGCTGGCGGGTGTGCTGCCGGCGGCCGAGTGGCTGGCGGACGTTGAGGCGGCGCCGGCGTCGGGCGAGCGCCACCGGACGGCGCGGGCGGTGCGGGGTTTGCTCGAGCGCCTGGCCAGCGACCGGCCGCTGGCGCTGTTGTTCGACGATGTGCAGTGGGCCGATCCCGCTTCGAGGGATGTGCTGGCGTTGCTATTGCATCGGCCGCCGCGCGGTGAGGTGTTGCTGGGGCTCGCCGCCCGGTCTCGACGCGCCCCCGAGCTTGGGGCCGCGCTGGCGGCGGCGGAGCGGGACGGCACGGCAATTGTGCTCGAGCTCGGGCCGTTGGCGTTGGAGGCGGTCGAGGAGCTGCTGCCGGAGGTCGGGAGCGCGGCGCGCGAGCGCCTATACCGCGAGAGCGGCGGCAACCCCTTCTACCTAGAAGAGCTTGCGCGCGCCGGCGGGCGCGGCGGGGACGGTGCTGGCCGGACGCTGCCGGGCGTGCCCCGATTGGTGCGGGCGGCGCTAGCGCGAGAGCTGGGCGCGCTGGCGAGCGGCCCCCGGCGCGTGCTCGAGGGCGCGGCGGTCGCCGGCGACCCGTTCGAGCTCGAGCTGGCCGCTGTCGCGTCGGACGTCGAGGAGGGCGTCGCGCTCACCGCGCTGGACGAGCTGCTGTCGGCGGACCTCGTGCGTCCCACGGACCAGCCGCGGCGGTTTCGCTTTCGCCATCCGCTGGTGCGCCGCGCCGTGTATGAGACTTCGGGCGGTGGCTGGAGGCTGGCCGCCCACGCCCGCGCCGCCGCCGAGTTGGCGACCCGCGGCGCCACGCCGGCACAACGCGCCCACCATGTGGAGCGGGCCGCCCGCCTAGGCGATCTGGCCGCCGTCGAGCTGTTGGTCGCGGCGGCGGAGGAGGCCGCGCCGGTTGCCCCGGCGACGGCGGCCGGCTGGTACGAGGCCGCGCTGCGACTCCTGCCCGACGGCCCCGAACACGGGCCACGGCGCTTCCGACTGCTGGGCGCCCAGGGGTGGACCCTGGTGTGGGCCGGGCGGCCGGTCGAGGCCCGCGACCTGTTTCGTCGGGTGCTCACGCTGCTCCCCCCCGAAACGGGCGGGGAGCGGGTCGCGACAGTCGAGGTGCTCGCGGACCTCGAGGCCCTGTGGTTGGACAACCCCGAGGAGGCGCGCCTGCTGCTGCAGCGAGAGCGGACGAGGCTCGGCGACGCCGCCCCACATCCATCCGCGACGCTCACCTTCGCGATGGCGCGGGAGCGGGCGGTCTGCGGCGACCACGATGCCGCCGAGGCCCTGGGCGAGCAGGCCCGTCTCGGCGCGCGGGCGGCCGGGGACCGGGCGCTGGAGGCGGCGGCCGCCGCGACCGTCGCGGACGCCGCGCATTGTCGCCTCCGACGCCAGGACTCCTACGCCCTGGATGCCGTGGACGCCAAGATCGCCGAGGCCGGAGCGCTGGTGGATGCCCTTCCGGACGAGCAGCTTGCGGGGCGGCTGCAGCTGCTCGTGTGGCTCTACACGTCCCGCTATTTCACCGGCGGCTTCCCGGCCGCGCGCGAGACCGCCGAGCGCGGGCTCCTGGTCGCGCGGGCCACGGGGCAGGGGCTTCTCGCTCCGGTGTTCGTTGGCTGTCGTGGGATGGTCGACTGGGAGATGGGTCGGCCCGGTACCGCGGAGGAGGACAGCGAGGAGGCGCTCGAGAGCGCACTCGTCTCCGGGAACACCCACCTGGCGTTCTGGGCGGCGGTGATTCTGGGCCGTATCGCGCTTGGACGCGGGCGGATCGAGGCGGCGCTCGCCCACGGGCAGGCGGCCTGGGACTACGTGGGCGTCGTCCCGTACTCGCAGGCCGGCTTCATTCTGGCCGATGCGCGGCTGGCGGCCGGCGATCCCCACGGAGCGGCGGCGGCGCTCGAGGCCTTCGGCTGGGTCAACCCCGGCCTCTGGACGCTCGACCGGCTTCGGGCAGCCGAGGTGGCCGTGCGCGTGCTGCTCGGTCTGGGCCGGGTGCAGGAGGCAGCCGAGGTGGCTCGGCGGGCTCCGGCCGAGGGCGGCGGTCGCCGGAGGGGCGTCTTCGGGGCCATCCTCGCCTGGATCGACGCGAGCGTCCTGCTCGCCAGGGGCGCCGCCGCGGAGGCCGCCCGCACAGCGCTGGACGGGGCGGCGGCGGGCGAAAGCGGCTTTGCGCCGCTGTGGGCGGCGCGTTGCCGCACGCTGGCGGGGGAGGCGCTGGTCGCCGCCGACCGCGTGGACGAGGCGCGCGCTGAGCTGCGTCGGTCGGCGGCCCAGCTCGAAGCCTGCGAGGCCTGGGGGTACCGCGACGCCGCCCTGCGGGTGCTGCGCCGTCTCGGCGAGCGCCCCCGTGCGGCCGCTCGACGGACCGCGGAGGGGACCGGCGATGACCGCCTCGCCGGGCTGACTCCGCGCGAGCGAGAGGTGGCCGCGCTCGTCGGCGACGGGCACACCAACGCCCAGATCGCCGCCCAACTCCACCTGTCCGAGCGCACGGTGGAGAAGCACGTGTCGAGCGTGTTGGGAAAGCTGGGACTCCCATCGCGCACCGGCGTGGTGCGGCTGCTGCGAGACGAGACGCCTCGGTCGCTGGCTCGCTGAGACGGCCACGCCCCAGAAATATGGGTGGCGCGGTACGCGGTATCCCGCATACCGCTTGGGGAGCGGCTGGGCGAGTCTCTCGGCATGCACTCGTTCCCCGCTCACAAGCGCGTATCCGCCCTTGATGGTCCCCGCTCGATCGCGGGGGTGGCCCGATGAGCGCCGCGGTGCCCGATCGCGTGGAGGCGCTCGTTGAGCGCCTGTTCGGCGCGACGGTCGGCGCGCTCGAGCTGTTCTCGGTCTACCTCGGGACCGAGCTGGGCCTTTACCGAGCCCTGGCCGAGTACGGGCGGCTCACGCCGGCCGGGCTGAGCGAGCGGGGCGGCATAGCCGAGCGCTACGCGCGAGAGTGGCTCGAGCAGCAGGCCGTCGCCGGCCTTGTCGAGGTCGAGGACGCCGACGCGCCCGCCGAGCATCGCGGCTACACGCTGCCCGCGGAGCACGCACGTGTGCTGGCGCAGCCGGACGACCCCGCGCACGTGGCGCCGTTCGCGCACCTCCTGGCGGGGATCGGCGGCGTGCTGCCGCAGGTCGCCGAGGCCTACCGCACGGGCGGCGGCGTGCCCTACAGCGCCTATGGCGAGGCGTTCCGCTACGGCCAGGGCCACATCAACCGGCCCGCGTTCAACAACGAGCTGGTGGCCGACTGGCTCGCTGCGATGCCCGATGTGGTGGCGCGGCTGGAGTGCGCCCGGCACGCCCACGTGGCCGACCTCGGCTGCGGCCAGGGCTTCTCCAGCATCGCGATCGCAATGGCTTTCCTTGGTGCTCACGTCGACGGCCTCGACTCGGACCAGGCCTCGATCGAAGACGCCCGCACGGGCGCCCGCCAGGCCGGGCTCGACGGCCGCGTGCGCTTCATCCAGGCCGACGCCACCGAGCTCGCCACCTACGGCCCGTACGACCTGATCCTGATCCTCGAGGCGCTCCACGACATGGCGCAGCCCGTCGACGCCCTGCGCGCCGCCCGCGCTGCGCTCGCGCCCGGCGGCGCCGTCCTCGTCGGCGACGAGCGCGTGGCCGACGACTTCACGGCACCCGGGGACGAGGTCGAGCGCATGATGTTCGGCTGGTCAGTCACGCACTGCCTGCCCAGCCAGCTGGCAGAGCAGCCCTCCGCCGCGCTCGGCACCGCGATGCGCGCCGACACCATCCGTGCACTCGCCAGCAAGGCCGGCTACGCGCGCGTCGACGTCCTACCCGTCGAAAACGACTTCTTCCGCCTCTACCGACTCTGGCCCTGACCCCCAGCCGAGAGATGGCAGTGCAACCAGTCAACCCGGACGCCGCGCTTGCCGCGGGTCCCTGGACAGATAAGGAGCAATCCCCATGAGCACCACCACGAGCCGAGGCGCGCTGCGCGTCTCGACGCTCTTCTTCACGATCGCGGCCGCGATCGCACTCCTCGTCCTCTCCGTCGATACCGCCGAAGCCGCGCGCCCCGCGACCGGCGAGCTGACGAACAAGAAGGCGGTGTTCTGGAACGGCGCGGTCGCGCGCGCGAATGTGCCACCCGGCGAGATTCCCGAATGCGCTGCGACGACGTGCGATCGATTCGATCTCGCCGTCGATCTGCCCAGCGGCACATGGGCAGGGAAGACCGGGGGAGTCGAAGTCTCGATCCGCTGGAGCGGCGTCGGGAACAACCTCGGACTCTACGTGTACCGTGGCGGCACGCGCGTCGCCGCGTCCGAGCAAGGCCTCGCGGTGGCGACGGCGGCGTCGGTGGTGATCCCGGAGGCGCAGAACGGGAAGTACTCCGTCTACGCCGCCTTCGACCGCGCCTCGGCGAGCGACCGCATCTTCTACCAAGGCGTCGCCGAGGTCGAACGGCCGCCGAAGGCGAACCCACCTCGGCCGCTGCTTCCGGACCTCGTCACGCGCACGCA
>Ga0081538_10005257_pt1 | contig 11689 bp, 16 predicted proteins | sample TabmetS5T2R1_FD_71022 | JGI IMG/M metagenome (GOLD analysis project Ga0081538, IMG submission 71022) | Tabebuia heterophylla rhizosphere microbial communities from the University of Puerto Rico - S5T2R1 | ecosystem: Host-associated > Plants > Roots > Rhizosphere ... | reverse complement strand
TGGCCGGGCGACCGCAAGGCAGGCGGCCACGAGCCAGAAGGCCACCAGCCAAGCGGGGGCGAGCCAGAAGGCCACGAGCCAGGTGGGGACGAGCCGAGAGGAGGGATGACCTTGAGGGGGCTGCCGCCGCGGCTCCGGTGGTTCATCGTGCTGGTGGCGACCGCCGGCCTTGCCGCCAGCGTCGCCGTCGTCCTGCTGGACCCGGGCGGCTGGGACCGCTCGGTGTGGCCCACGCTGGCCGCCCTGCTGGTGCTCACGGCCGCCTCCGAGATCGCCGGGCTGCGCCTCCCCCACCGCGGCGCCCTCGAGATGCTGAACCTGTACGAGGGCATGGTGGTGGCCAACATCGCCCTGCTCCCGGCCGGCCAGGCCCTGGCCGTCTCCCTGGCCGGGCTGCTGACCGCTCAGGTGGTGCAGCGGCGGGCGCCCGTCAAGGCGGTCTTCAACCTCGGCATGTACGCCACCGCCCTGGCCCCGGCGATCGGCCTCTACCACCTGGTCGCCGGCGGGGCCGGGCTGCTGAGCGCCCGCGGGATGACCGCCATGGCCATCGGCGTGGCCGTCTTCGCCCTGGTGAACCTGCTGCTCATCAGCCAGCTATTGGCCATGCTGGAGGACCGGCCGGTCTGGGACGTGGTCCAGGAGTCGTCCAAGCTGTCCACTCTCATCTTCCTTGGCAACTCGGCCGTCGGGCTGATCGGGGTTGTGCTGTGGCTGCGGGAGCCGGTGGCCCTGCCGGCGGTGCTGCTGCCGGCGGCCACCCTGTGGCTCGCCTACCGCTCAGCCGAGCGGCAGATGCAGGAGCGAGACCGGTTCCAGCACCTCTACGAGGTCGGCCAGGCCTTCGCCTCCTCGCTGGTGCTGGAGGAGGTGCTGCCCAACGTCCTGCCCAGGGTGGCCCGGCTGTTCGGGGCCGAGGAGGCCCACCTGCTGTTCGCCCAGGGGGCCGGGCGCCCTTTCGGGGCCATCCACGGCCCGGACGGCTTCCGCTTCGGCCCGGCCGACCCGGCCGACCTGGCCGCCCTGGCCCTGCTCGGCGAGGGGACCGGCCCGGTCGTGGGCCGGCCCGGCCAGGCCCCCGAGGGCTGGCGCGAGCTGCTGGTCGCGCCCCTGGTCGCCCAGGGCCGGCACCTCGGCGTGATCGTGCTCGGCAACCTGCGCCGCGACCGCCATGCCGGCGCCGGCGCGGGCATGCGGCTCGGCCGCCAGGACCTCCAGCTGCTCTCTCCGCTGGCCTCGGGCCTGGCCGTCACCCTCGGCAACGCCACACAGGTCGCCCAGATCAAGGAGGAGAAGTCGACCCTCGAGCAGATCCTCGGGCTGTCCTCGGACGGCATCCTGCTCCTGGACGGCAAGCGCCGGGTCCGGGTCTGGAACCAGGCCATGGAGCGGATCTGTGGAGTGGCGGCCGACGACGCGGTTGGCCTGCCCTACAACGAGCTGCTGGCCGGCCGCGACCACGACGGCAAGCTGGTCCGGCTGGAGGACCTGCTGGCCGCGGCGACCCCCGAGCGCCCGCGGGCCTCGGCCGAGGTTCAGATCCGCACCTCCGAGGGCCTGGAGCGGTGGCTGCGCTGCAACCACTCGCTGCTGTACGAGGGCGGGGAGTGGACCACCGACGTGGTGATCGTCCACGACGTCACCCGAATCCGCCAGGCCGAGCGGGCCAAGACCGACTTCGTGGCCACCGTCTCCCACGAGCTGCGGACCCCGATCACCCCGATCAAGGGGTACGTGGAGATCCTCCAGGCCCGCGGGCCCAACCTGTCCGAGGACAAGCGTCAGGACATGCTGCGGATCGTGGCCGAGCGGGCCGACCACCTGGCCCGGCTGGTCGAGGACCTCCTGCTGGCGTCGCGGATCTCCTCGGACCCGGGGGGCACGGCGGTGGTCGGCATGCAGCGCGAGTGCACCGACCTGGCCGAGGCGGCCCGCCGGGCGGCCGCCGACTGGCTGCGCGGCCCCGACAGCCGCCTCGAGCTGGAGCTGCCGCCCGGGCCGCTCGAGGTCGACGCCGACCCCCTGCGCCTGGTCCAGGTGCTGGCCAACCTGCTCTCCAACGCCCACAAGTACTCCCCGCCCGACCAGGAGGTGCGGCTGCGGGTGTGGCGCGACGACGGCTGGGCGATGGCGGCCGTCGCCGACCGGGGCCGGGGCATCCCCCGCGAGGAGCTCGACCGAGTGTTCGAGAAGTTCCACCGGGTCGAGGACCCCATGACCATGACCACCGGCGGGACTGGCCTCGGCCTCTACATCGCCCGCGAGCTGACCAGGGCCATGAGTGGCGAGATCGAGGCGGCCAGCGCCCCCTGGCGGGGCTCGACCTTCACCGTCCGGCTGCCGCTGGCCCGCGGCCGCGACGCCGGCGAGGACAGCGGCACCGAAGGGCGCGACCGCGGCGACGACACCCAGCCAAGGACCAGGGCCCGCCGCCTCCACGACCCCCTCTGCCGCTGCTCGTAGCGCTGTCGCTGCACAGTGGGGTGGTGCACAATCCTCGGGTGGACAGAGCCGGAGAGGAGCGGGGGGCCACCGCGGTCACCTACGCGGTGATGGTCGCGATCCTGGCGTTGCTGCTGGTCGGCGGGGTCATGGTCCTCTCCGGGAGTATTGAGATGGCCCTCAACGACGGGGCCAACTGCGTGGCCAACATCGGCGACTGCGGCGACAGCGGGTCCTCCGGCGGCGGGAACGGCGGCGGCGGCACGACCTCGACCACGAACGGGTCGTCGACGACAACCTCGACGACCAGCGCCGGAGGACCCTGACCGGCGGCCGCCTACTCCCCGGACAGGCGGCGCAGGCCGGTCGTGGCCACCTGCTGGAGGGTCTCGAGCTGGACGGCCAGCAGCTTGGCGCCACGGTCGGACAGCCGGTAGGGGCGGCGGCGGTCGTCGGCCGGCAGGGCCTCGATCAGCCCCTGGTGCTGGAGCCGGGCCAGCGCGCCGTAGAGCGTGCCCGGGCCGAGGAGGACCCCGGCGAACCGCTGGATGTCCTTGGTCATGGCGTAGCCGTGCTTGGGGCCGTCGGCCAGGCTCGACATGACCAGCAAGGACGGGTCGTTGAACCGCCAGTGGTCGCCCACATCACCAGCCGCCATGCACCCCTCCCCCATGGGGACGCTTGCCCCAGTGTCGGGTCCCCACCCTGCCCGGTCAAGCGCGCGGGCCGCGCCCGTCCAAGGGCCGGAAATCCTGCTACCGTCCTCCCAAGGGCCGGGTTTGGGCCCGGACCTGGGCGGTCAATCAGACGGAGGAACCGCCGTCGACGTCTCCAGGCGAGGTAGACGATGCGTATCAGAAAACGGCTTGCCCAGCTGGGGCTCATCATGGTGGCGCTGCCCGTGGTCGGCTGGGGCCTCGACCAGCTCGCCCGGCGGGCCGAGGAGCGTCGCCCCGGGTCGGGCAAGTGGCTCCGCACGGGCTCGGACTTCGCCCACGGCTTCGGCCGGGGCCCGCTCTCCTCGCGCCTGCGCACCCCGCAACGCTAGCCTTACCTCCCTGTCGCCAGAGGGAGGCGCATGAGGACGGCACCGCGCATCGGCTCGGGGTTGCTGGGGTGGCGCCGGCTGACCGTTGTGGCGGCACTGGCCAACGCGGTGGTGCTGTTCGGCTACGGCCTGACCAGAGGTGACCGGGAGGCGCTGGTCTACGCCCTGATCATGCTGGTCGGCATCGGCCTGCTGCGGGTCGGCAGCGGCGTGCTGGGGCTGCTGGTCCTGGCGGCGCTGTTCGTGAACATCGAGCTCTGGATGTTCCCGGCGGCCAACGGCAACGCCACCTACCGGGTCGAGCTGGCCGAGCTGGTGGTCCCGGCATCGCTGGTCGCCTTCTCCCTGGCCGGCTTCATCAGCGCGGTGGCCGGGCTGGTCCACCTCCGCGACCCCGCGGCCGGGCGGGGCGCGGCCGCGCCCACCGGGATCATCGCGGTGGTGTTCGTCTTCGCCAGCCTAGGGCTGGTGTGGGCCATGACCGACGCCGAGCCCCAGGTGGTCCCCGAGGGGGCGCTCGAGGTCCAGACGACCAACGTGGCCTACGTGCCCGACACGCTGCGGGCGGCCGGCGGCGAGGTCACGGTGGCGGTCCGCAATCGCGACCTGTTCTGGCACACCTTCACCGTCGACGCCCTCGGGGTGGACGTGACCGCGCCGGTGGGCCGCCTGCGCGCGGTGACCTTCGAGGCCAGGCCCGGCACCTACTCCTATTACTGCCGCATCCCCGGGCATGCCACCCTGGGGATGCGGGGCCGGCTCACCGTCCGCTGACGGGTGTCCATCGACCGGGGGTATCGACCCGGCCCCGACGGGGTATCTCTCTGGCGGCGCCTCGGCTCTGAACGCTCCCCCGGGCAGGGCCGGGGCGTCACCCAATCTCGGACCGGGATACGGCGGATGGGGGGTGGTAGACGGCCGCCGGTCGTCGTGCAATGACGAGAATGAGTGATCACCCCATCCCGCATCCGCGCCCGGTGACCCCGCGCCTACGCGGCCGGCTCCACCAGCTCGCGTTCCTGGCCTCGATCCCGGCCGGGGTGGCGCTGCTGCTGGCCGCCGGCTCGGGACGGGCCCGGCTGGCCGCGCTCATCTACGTGGCCAGCCTGGTCGGCATGTTCGGGTCCAGCACCGCCCTGCACCGGGGCCGTTGGTCGGCCAGGGCCTGGCTGCGGATGGACCGGCTGGACCGGGCGATGATCTACGTGCTGATCGCGGGCAGCTACACCCCGGTGATCCTGCTCGTCCTGCGGCCCGGCTGGCGGGAGGTCTTCCTGGCCCTGGTCTGGACCGCGGCCGCGGCCGGGATCGTGCTGGTGCTGCTGCGGACGGCCCACCCGGTGGTCGGCCTGACCCGGATGTTCCTGTACCTGGGCCTCGGCTGGGCCTCGGTCCTGCTCCTGCCCCAGCTGGTCGGCACCCTCGGGCTCGGCAGGGTCGCCCTGGCCATGGTCGGCGGGCTCTTCTACACCGCCGGGGTCGTCGTGCTCATCCGCCAGCGGCCCGACCCCAGGCCGCAGGTGTTCGGCTACCACGAGGTGTGGCACGCCTTCACGGTGGCCGCCGGGGCCTGCCACTTCGCCTTCATCTGGCTGCTGGCCACCGCCGGCTGAGCCCTCCGCCCGGGATGTCCCTGAGGGGCCCGGCCCGATCCCAGGGACAGATCCAGGGACGATCCCGATGTCACCGGCCGCCGTGTCGGCGACCCTGCCGGAGGACACCACCGACGGCGGGAGGGGACCCCATGGGCGAGCTCGTGGAGGGCCTCCTGTCGCTGTCCGGCTGGGCCGCCCTGGCCGTCCTGTTCATCCTTCCGGCCCTGGAGGCGCCCGCGTTCCTGGGGCTGGTCCTGCCCGGGGAGCTGGCCCTGCTGCTCGGGGGCGTGCTCGCCTCCCAGGGCCGCGTCCCGCTGGCCGCCGCCCTGGCCGTGGGCACCGCCGGAGCCCTGGCCGGCGACTCGGCCGGCTACTGGATCGGCCGCCGGTGGGGGCCCCGGCTGCTCGCCTCCCGGCTCGGCCGCCGGGTCGGGCCGACCCGCCTGCACCGGGTCGAGTCGCTGCTGCTGCGGGGCGGCGGCCGGGCCCTGGTGGTCGGCCGCTGTACCGCCGGGGCCCGGGTCGTGCTCCCGGGCCTAGCCGGCATGCTCGGCCTGCGCTACCGGACCTTCGCCGTCTGGACCGGGGTCGCGGCCATCCTCTGGGCGGTGGCTCATGTCGTGGTCGGCTACGCCGCCGGGGCCGGCTGGCGCCACGTCCACCTGCTCACCGGCCGGGTCGGCATCGCCCTGGCGGTGGCGGTGGCCGTCGCCCTGGCGGTGGCCTGGCTGCTGGACCGCCGCCCTGCCCAGGCCCGGCGGGAGCCCGCCGACTGCCTCGACCGCGGCTAGACCGGCAGGGGCGGCAGGGAGAAGTCGCGCAGCCGCTCCAGCTCGGGCGGCAGCCAGCTCGGCCCGCCGCCGCCGGTTCCGGCGCCGGCCGCGGCGACGGCGGCCGGCCCGGCGGTCAGCAGTTCCCGCGCCGCCTCCAGGTAGCCGGCCAGGGCGTCCTCGGAGGCGGCCCGCGGCGGATCCGCTCGACCAGCGCCTCGGAGGTCAGCCCCCGGCGCTCAGGGGGCGCTTCGCCCGCACCATCGGCCGGCCGGTGACCGCGTCCACCCGCTGGGTGTACCCGTGCCCGTTCAGGCACCAGGTCCTGACGTGGTCGGCCGGCCCGCTGGTCGAGGCCAGCACGAACCGGTCCACCACCCCGGCCGGCACCCCGCAGCCCGGCTCGGGACAGGCGACCAACTCCGGCAGGGGGGTCTGTGTGGCTTGCCATTCCATCTTCCTCACCGTCCACTCGGTGTGTCCGCCGCCAGTCTGGGGCGGCGGTCGCGACCCGGCTGTGCCGCGCGGCACAGGGCGGGGGTGCCGCCGGTCACGACGCAGTCAGGCCGGCCAGCCGGTAGGCGCGGTCCAGCCGCTCGGGCGGCTCGAAGGCGGCCCACGCCGGCAGGTCGCTGGTGGCCTCGACCTGCATCCGGGCGTAGCTCCGGGCCACCTCCTCGACCACCTCCAGGGACGCCGACCAGGGTCGCCCGGTGGACCCGGGCCGCCGAGTCCTCATCCTCCTGCAGGCAGCGCAGCAGGACCGCGTCGGCGCCGAGCAGGTCGCGCAGGCCGGGCAGGACCTCGGCGGGGTCGGCCGTCCAGACCTGCCCCGGCTGCTCGGCCTCGGGCAGGCGGATGGCCCCGTCCCGGCGGGCCACCAGCGCCGCCTCCCGGTCGGGATGGACCACCACCCAGCGGATACGGGCCCGCCGGCCGTCGTCGCTCACGAGAGCACGCGACGGCCGGCCAGACGGCGCCGCACCCCATTTCCCGTCCAGCGGGGACCAGCCGCGGGTGGGTCGAGGACTCGGCCCAGTTCCTGACCCTGCGCGCCGCATGGGCTGCGACGTCGGCCAGGGCTACTACTTCGGCCGGCCGGTCGCTCCCAGCCCGGGCGTCGCGTAGGGTCCGGCGGTGACCCAGCGGACCGGTGGCCCAGGCCGCGGCCCGGGGTCGACCTGGAACGGCCCGGCGAGCTGGTCGACCGCGGGCCCTACGCCCACGGCCGGAACCCGATGTACCTGGCCTGGACCGCCGGCTACGTGGGGGTGGCGCTGGTGGCCGGGACGGCCTGGCCGCTGCTGCTCCTGCCGTTCGTGCTGGTGGCCACCCACCTGGCGGTGCTGGCGGAGGAGCGTTCCCTGGACCACCGCTTCGGGGCCGCCTACCGGCGCTACCGGGCCTCGGTCCGCCGGTACCTCTGAGCTCAGGACGGCGGGCCGGGGATCACCGCGAACAGCCGCCCCGGATGCGCTGCCGCCAGCAGCGTGGCCACGATGGTGCCGTCGTTCAGGCCGACCACCGCCGGCCCCCTGGACTCCGCCGCCTCCAGCACGGCCACGGCGTCGCTCACCTGGGCGGAATCGAAGAGCAGTCGCGGCGCCGCTTGGGTTGTCAGGAGGCGTGGCCTTGGCCACCATACCGGGGCATCCACGTCGAAACCGGACCCAGGGAACGGAGCGCCATGGCGAGCCCGCAGCTCACCGGTCCCCCGGCGAGCGACCTCGCCGACGCGCCCAGGGAGGGCGCCGTCTCGGCGTTCGTCCTGGGCTGGCACGTGGCCCAGCTGTTCCACAGCCGTGTCCCCGGCGCGGTCCGGAGCCGCCGGGCGAGCCTGGACAAGCTCGCCGGGATCGGGGAGCTCCACCCGCTGGCCCGGGCGAGGCTGCTGGTGTCGCAGGTCGAGGTGGACCTGCAGCGCACCTGGCGGCTGGCCCACTGGGACCAGCCGCCTCCCGATCCGGGGCCTGTCCGGTCGCTGCTCGAGGCCGAGTCCAGGGAGCCCGGACAGGTCCGGGCGGCCGTCGCCGCGTTCCACGCCGGGCTGCTCGAGGCGCTGACCGCCGCGGACTTCCGCCTCGGCAAGGCCTACGGGCTCGGCCGGGCCCTGGCCGAGACGGCGCTGCTGCCCGACGCCAGGGACCCCGAGACCTTCCAGCGGCTGTTCGCCCGCCACCGGCTGGGCAACCTGCTGGAGTGGCTGGCCGACCTGAAGTCGGTCCTCCCGCCGCACGCCGCCGAGGCCGTCCGTGGGTCATTGCGGGCGTGGGCGGCCTGGGCCCAGGACCCGGTCCTCGGCCCGGCCCTCGACGAGGACCAGGACGTCGTCACGCGCTCCGCTCCGCCGGAGGGCCGCCCGGTCGACTGGGCCTCGCCGGTGGACCGCGAGAGCCTGACCCGGGCCCTGCACCGCCAGGGCGAGCTGTGGCGGGCCATCCTCTCCGGCGAGAAGCATGGTGTCGACACGCTGTCTGGCGACGACTACCTCCGGGCCGCCGACCGGTTGCTGGGGCAGCTGCGGCGGCTGACGCTCGGGTTCCTCCGCCACTTCTGGATCACCACCACGGCGCTGGTGCTGCTCGCCGTCGCGATCGTGGCCACGCTGCTCTTCGTCCACACGGCGTCCCGGGCGGCGGCCGTCCTCCTCGCCGCCGCCGGCGCGATCGGCCTCACCTGGAGGAGCGCGGCCGCCGGCCTCGGCAGGGTGCTCGGGCATGCCCAGCGGCCCCTCTGGGAGAGCTCACTGGACACCGCGGTGGCGGACGCCATCACCTGGCTGCCGCGGGAGCGGCGGGCCGGCAGCCGTTTCGGCCCGCCGCGGCCGCCTAGCGGAGCTCCACCACCAGCACCTGACTGAACGTGACCCCGTCAATCTGGAGTCCGTAGCAGCCGGCGCCGGCGCGCAGCCGGGTCGGGCGCCACCAGCGGCCCTGGCCGGCGGCCGGATGGGCGGCCGCCGGGTCGAGCACGTGAACCGGGCTCGGCTCCTGCCGGTCGTTCAGGAAGCGGATCTGGTCCCGTGGCGCCCCCAGCCGGTGGCCGCGGACGATCACCACCCCGCCCACCGGCTCGGGGGCGTCCCAGTAGGCCACCGCCGACTGGTCGAGCCGGCCGTCCCGGCCGGCCCGGAACAGCACCGGGACCACCGGCCCGCGGCCCACGGCGACCGCCGCCACCGGGTGGGCCCGGGTGGATTGCGGCCCGGTCGCGGGCGTGGTCGGGCAGGACCCGTCACGGCGGAGGCTGGGTAGCCGCAGCGGCCGCCACACCTGTCTCGGGATCGCCGTCGGCCCGGTCGTGACGGTGACCACCCGGCTGGGCGTGGCCGTCGGCGGGGGCCGGGTCGCGGCCGGGCGATCCTGGGGCAGGTCCAGCAGGCGACCGGCGACCGCGAGCCCGCCGAGGGCGGCCAGGACCGCCAGGACCAGCCCCCATCCGCGCCAACGCACCAGTCCCCATCCTCCACCGAAGAGGATACGGCGACCGGCTCAGTCCAGCCTCCTGAAATACCGCACGGCGCGGGGCATGGCCTGGACCCAGCTGTTGACGTGGTCGAGGCCAGGCAGCCGCCTGACGGTGACGTCGCCGCCGAGCAGGCGGCCACGGTCGCCGTGCCGGCACGACCGGTCGGCCAGATTGGTGCAGATCGTCACTGGAAGGCCGACCAGGCAAGCAAGGCGAGCATTCCGGGTGCCGGGGGGTTCAAGTCCGAGGGCTTCAGGTAAGGTGCGGGCGTGATCGGTGACTTCGACGGGCTGGTCGCCGCTGTCACCGGCGGCGGCTCCGGCATCGGGCTGGCCACGGCGCGGCTCCTGGCGGCCCGCGGGGCCAGCGTCGCTTCCCTCGACCTGGATCCGGCCCCCGCGGCCGAGTCGGCGCTGCCGGTCGCCGCCGACGTCGCCGACGACGACTCGGTCCGGGCCGCCGTGGCCACGGTCGTCGAGCGCCTCGGCGCCCTCGACGTGCTGGTCAACAACGCCGGCATCGGCGCCACGGGCACGGTCGAGGACAACTCCGAGGAGGAGTGGCGCCGCGTGCTGGACGTAAACCTGCTCGGGATCGTCCGGGCCAGCCGGGCCGCCCTCCCCCACCTGCGGCGCTCCTCGGCGCCGGCGATCGTCAACACCTGCTCGATCGCGGCCGTGGCCGGCCTGCCCAGGCGCGCCCTCTACAGCGCCACCAAGGGCGCGGTGCTGGCCCTGACCCTGGCTATGGCCGCCGACCACGTCGGCGAGGGGATCCGGGTCAACTGCGTGGTCCCCGGCACCGCCGACACACCCTGGGTCCGGCGGCTGCTCGACGCCACCCCGGACCCGGAGCGGGAGCTGGCCGCTCTGCGGGCCCGCCAGCCGACCGGACGCCTGGTCTCCGCCGAGGAGGTCGCCCACGCCATCGCCTACCTGGCCAGCCCGCTGGCCCCCTCAACGGTTGGCACCGCCCTGGCCGTCGACGGCGGCATGCAGGGGCTGCGCCTACCGGCGAAGCGGCGGTGAGGGAGGGCTACTTGTGGCCGAGCGCGCGGGCCAGCTCGGCCCGGCCCATCTTGGAACGGCCGGGCAGGTTGCGGCGCTTGGCCTCTTCGTAAAGCTCCCGGCGGGTCTTGGGCGACGAGCCGCCGGTGCGCTTGCGCTGGGCGACCGCCGCTCCCTGCTTGCCCAGGGCCGTACGTGTCTTGGCCGGCATGTTGGCGATCGAGCGCTTCTTCCTGGCCCCGGCCTGGGCCTTCTGGACGTTGCGCTTGGCGGCCTTGACCTGCTTGCTCGTGGCCATCATCGGCCTCCTCGTCCGGTCAGGAGATGGTCACCAGGCCGGCGGCGCCACGGCGTCCGGGTCCCACCAGTCCGGCTCCGGCTCGACCTCTGGATGGAGGTGGACCAGGTGCTGACGCAGCTCGTCAGGGTTGGGCGCGAGATGCGCGCAATACGGACAAGGCTCACCTTCGGGCACCAAATCCTCCTCTCGCGACGGCTCCTCGACGGAGCCCGGCTGGTTATTACCCCGCAAGGGCTGGTCTCTACCCCGCCTGCGGATCGCGGCGCCGACGCTGGCGACCCTGTGGCTGCGACCACAGGGATCACCCTCTGGCGTCACCCGCGGGCCGTGACCGGGCCATGTCGTTGTTCAGGGTGTCGCCGACGTAGAGCATCGCCTTGACAGCGGCCTCCTGCTGGAACCGTTGACCGAGCTCCGCCGGGTCAACGTCCTCGACATGCTGGTGGATCCACCACAGGTGTCCCTGAGGGTCCCGGAAGCGGGCGACAACGTCGCCGAACGCGAGCTCGGTCGGTTCGGTGACCACCCTGGCACCGCGCTCGGTGGCCGCGCGCAGGGTCCGCTGGACGTCCTCGACGTAGAGGCGCATGTGGGCCGGCGTCGGCGGCCACGCAGGATCGGCGTCGAACATCAGCACCGTCATGCCGGCCAGGTCGATCTCCGCGTGCCCCACCCGGTCACCGTTCATGATCCGCGCGCCGGCCGCCTCGACAGCGTCGAAGACCGCACCGAGAAACTCGATCTCGGCGACGGTGTCACGGGAGATGATCCACGGAGCGACCCGCGAGGCCCCAGCAGGCGTGACACTGACCGGCTCGTCTCGCGCATCCGACATGCACGCCTCCGTCACCGTGACCCCGATTCCAGGCGAGGCTAACCCACCCCGCCGACAGCGACGAGGGTGGCCTGGGCTCCAGGATGAGGCGTTCATCTAATTACTTGGCCCTGAAGAAGTCGCCGTAATGTAGGGGTCTGACCAGTAGATTCGGATGCTCGCTTGGGTTGCTTGGGTGTCCGAATGACGAAAGAATCGCCTCAATCGGTTGTGGCGCAACGGA
>Ga0081538_10005256_pt1 | contig 11693 bp, 12 predicted proteins | sample TabmetS5T2R1_FD_71022 | JGI IMG/M metagenome (GOLD analysis project Ga0081538, IMG submission 71022) | Tabebuia heterophylla rhizosphere microbial communities from the University of Puerto Rico - S5T2R1 | ecosystem: Host-associated > Plants > Roots > Rhizosphere ... | reverse complement strand
GGCGGCAGGCCGTTCCCCGGACCGCGGGGGTCCTCGAAGGGCGCGCCGGAGCCCCACCCTCCACTGTCGGCCCCCCCGGAGGGGGAGCCGGGCGGCTCGGCGGGTAGGGCGCTCGCGGCTGTCCACAGCCCCTCGCCCGACCCGGGGTCGCCTGTGCCGGGATCGGGGGAGCTGAACCGCCGGTCGGGCGGCTCGTAGTCGGAGGGGACGGGGGGTGGCTCGTCCAGCCACGAGGAGGCGGGGGAGGGCTCCCATCCGGCCTGGGTCGAGGGCGGCTCGTCGGCCGACCAGTCGAAGGAGCGGTCGCTCGGCTCCCAGCTCTGGGTGGTCTCCTCGGACGGCCACCCGCCCGACGGCGGGTCGGGTTGGCCCTGGTCGGGCGCCGGCTCGGGCGGCGGCTCCCAGATCGGGTCCTGCTGGGAGCTGCTGCGCCGGTACAGCTCGCCGAACAACGCCGGGTAGTCGGGCTCCCGGCCGACCGGCTCCCGGCCGACAGGGTCCTCCGGCGACCACACGCCGGTCGGCGTGTCCAGCGGCGCCCGCCGCCACTCCTCGTCGCCGGCGCTCTCCCTCGAACCACCCCAGTCGGCGTCCGGGCCGACGCCCTGGACCGGCTCCCCCGGCGGCTCGAACAGGTCGGAGGCGGGTGGCCGCCAGGCCCAGTCGGGGTCGGGGGGCGGTGGTGGCTCCTGGTAGCCGGGGTCGGCGGCCCAGGGCCTCGACCCGGCGCCGCCCGGCTCGGGGTCGGGGAACCGGTCGTCGAGGGGCGGCGGGAGGCCCGGGTCGGGGAGCGGGGCCCAGCTGGGATCGGACGGGGGCGCCGGCGGCGGAGCCGGTGAGGGAGGGGTCGGTCCGCGGCGGCCGCGGAGGGTGCTCGCCCAGTCGTCCTCGTCGTCGTCGCCGGCCTGGGCGGCCTCGCGCTCCAGCTCGGCCAGCCAGGCGCTGTTGTCGACCTCGGGGTCCTGGTCGCCGCGGCGCCCCTTGGCCCGCCTGCCCTGTCCCCGCCAGCTCATCGCTACGCCGCCACCTTGCCGGTGTTGACCGAGGTGAAGCTGAGGTCGCCGAACACGATCAGGCGCTGGCGCGCCGAATAGCGGGGGTGGCAGGTGGTCAAGGTGATCGTCGCCTTCGGCTTGCCGTCCGGTCCTGGGACGTTGTCGAGCACCTGGGTTTCGGTCGGTCGGACGATGGCGGTTCGTGTAACGGTGTAGGTGTAGATGGCTTCGCGGGTCACGACGGTGATGGTATCGCCTTTGAGCAGCTCGTCGAGCCGGTAGAAGGGCGCGCCGTAGGTGGTGCGGTGCCCGGAGACCCCGAAGGTGCCGTCCTGGCCGGGCAGGACCGTGCTCGGGACGTGGCCCGGGCCCTTGCGCAGGTCGTCGCGGCTGACGCCCTCCACCACGACCTTGTTGTCGAGCTGGATCTTGGGAATGTCGAGCACCGCCAGGGCCTTGCCGGGCGCCACCCGCCGCGGCACCGCCTTCTCGGGGTCGCGGGTCCGGTTCGCAGGGGCGGCGGCCCACTCACGCTGCAGCTCGTTGCGCAGCTCGTTCTGGCCGCGACTGGTCACGGCGTTGGTTCCGATGAGCTGGTAGACGAGGAAGTAGAGGACGAAGCTTCCCATCCCGATGAAGGTCCAGCCCGTTCCGCGCAGCAGCCTCCGCACCATCACCTCCGAACAGCCGGCGGCCAGGTCGAGGTCGTCAGCCATCCTACGCGGTTCGCGGCGGCAACCTCTCGTTCGAGGAGTTCCGCCCGGGTCCGCGCGAACTGCAGGTCATCCTGCCCGGGACAGCCGGATGCAATCGTTCAGGGGCCGGCGAGCAGCTCGTCGACCCTGGAGCGCAGGTCGTCGACGGTGAGCCGCCCGCCGATGCGGCCGGCGCGGCTGCCGTCCCTGGCCACGAACCAGGTCTGCGGCAGGCCGGTCACCGACCAGCTCGCCGCCACCCCGCCGCGCAGGCCCTGCTGGTCGTAGACGGTCGGGTAGGTCACCCCGACCTCGGCGAGGAACCTGGCCGCCGCCGAGCGGACGTCGGAGGCGTCGACCCCGATGACGGTCACCGGCTTGCCCGCCTCGGCGTAGCCCCGGCTGACCTCCTCGAGGGCCGGCATCTCCTCGCGGCAGGGCGCGCACCAGCTCGCCCAGAAGTTGACCACCACCACCCGGCCGCGCAGCCCGTCCAGGTCGCGCTGGAACTGGGACTGGGTGCGCGGGACCAGGGGTCGTGACCCGAGCGCCTCGGCCGCGGTGGTGGCCGTCGGGCCCTCCGACCCGCCGGCGTCGCACCCGGCAACGGCGAGGCAGGCCGCCAGCGCGACCGTCGCCGCGAGGCGGCCGGCCAAGGTACGATCATTGGTCGTCGCCGCCCTTCCCCGCCGGGCCGGGCGGCGCCCTCGGAAAGGACCGCTCCGCATGCCAAAGTCCCGTTCCAAGCGGCGCCGGTACCAGCCGCCGCCCCGACCCAGGCCGAAGCCGTCGCCGCCCTGGGTCGGTCCCACCATCGTCGTCTGCCTGCTCGTTGGTCTCATCTACATCCTGCTGTTCTACATGCAGATCCTGCCGTCGTTCCTCGACGACCTCGGCAACATCAACCTGGCCATCGGGTTCGTGCCCCTCATTGTCGGGCTGCTGCTGGCGACCCGCTGGACCTGAGCACGACGGCCCGCTGACCTGCCGAACTACACCTCTGTCATTTCCTCCCCAGCTGGGGATAAGGCTGGGGACAACTGGACCGGAGACGACCGCGTGCCCGTCTACGAGTATGCCTGCCGAGCCTGCGGCGAGGTCACCGAGCACCTGCAGCCGCTCGGCAGCGACGCCCCCGGGCCGTGCCAGGCGTGCGGCGGCGAGCTGCGCCGGCGCTGGTCGCGGATGGCGGTCAGGTACCAGGGCTGGGGGTTCACCAGCACCGACAAGCTGGTCCCCGAGGACCGCCGCGACCAGGACTTCCGCGCCCTCCGGGAACGGGCCGAACGGATCGCCGACGGCGACTGAGCTCAGTTGAACCGCGGGTCGGAGCCGCCGGAGGGGGCCGGGATCCGGCGCAGCACCATCTGCTCGGCGCAGTGGCGGGGCGGGACGTCGGTGCCCTTGCGCAGCAGGACCAGCTGCTCGCCGCAGGTCTCGCAGGCGAACACGAGCAGGGTCCCCTCCTCCTCGACGTCCACCGGCGGGCCGGTCGGCCCCCTGGTGGTCGAGTAGCCCCGGAACACCGCCCGCCCGGTCGCGAGGATCAGCCCCCCGAGCAGCAGGGCCACCACCACGTCACCCCGGCCGAGGGCGAACAGCGCCACGGCCACGACCACCGCCGCCGCCAGCCCCAGGCGTCCCCAGCTCCGCCGCATCTCCCCTACCCGTCCCGCGCGCCGTGACCGCCGGCTCATCTGGCTCGTCCGGCTCGTCGGCTCGCGCCCGCTCCTACCCGTCCAGCCGCTCCAGCACGGTCGCGTTGGCCATGCCGCCGCCCTCGCACATCACCTGGAGCCCGTAGCGGCCACCGCCGCGCTCCAGCTCGGTGACCAGGTCCGTCATGATACGGGCGCCGGAGGCCCCGAGGGGGTGGCCGAGGGCGATCGCCCCGCCGTTCGGGTTGACCCGCCGCCAGTTGGGCTCGACCTCGCGGCCCCAGGCCAGCACGACGCTCGCGAACGCCTCGTTGATCTCGATCACGTCGAGATCGTCCATGCCGAGGCCGGTCTGCCGCAGGACCCTCTCGGTGGCCGGGATCACCCCGGTCAGCATCAGCACCGGGTCGACCCCGGCGAGGGCGAACCCGGCGAACCGGGCCTGCGGCCGCAGGCCCAGCCGTTCGGCGGCGGTCCGGCTGGCCAGCAGCAGGGCCGCCGCCCCGTCCGAGATCTGGCTGGCGTTGCCGGCCGTCACCTGCCCGTCCGGCCGGAACGCGGGCTGCAGCCCGGCCAGCTTCTCGATCGAGGTGTCCCGCCGCACCCCCTCGTCGGCCCGCACCCAGCTCGAGGGGCCGCCGGCGGTCGCGCCGTCAGCCGCTGGGCCCGGCACCTCGACCGGGACGAGCTGGCGGTCGAAGCGGCCGGCGTCCTGGGCGGCGGCTGCCCGCCGGTGGGAGCGGAGGGCGAACTCGTCCTGCTCCTGGCGGGTCAGGCCCCACTTCTCGGTGATCAGCTCGGCCGAGATGCCCTGCGGGACCAGGCGTCCCTGGTAGCGGTCGTGCATGGTCGGGCCGAAGGGCACCCCGGGCCCGGCCATGGTCGAGCCCATCGGCACCCGGGTCATGTGCTCGACCCCGCCGGCGACCACCAGCTGGTAGCCGCCGGCCATGATCCCCTGGGCGGCGAACTGCACCGCCTGCTGGGAGGATCCGCACTGCCGGTCGATGGTGGTCGCCGGCACCTCCTCGGGCAGCCCGGCGGCCAGCCAGGCGTTGCGGGCCACGTTCACCGACTGCTCGCCGACCTGGGACACGCAGCCCATGATCACGTCGTCGACCAGTACCGGGTCGATCCCGCTGCGCTCGACCAGCGCCGCCAGCACCGCCGCCCCCAGGTCGACGGCGTGCACCCCGGCCAGCCCGCCGTTGCGCCGGCCCACCGGCGTCCGCACCGCCCCGACGACCACTGGCTCCGGTCCCGGTCCCGCCCCTGGCGGCGTCCCCGGCTGCTGTTCGCGCGCCCGCATGTCCTGCCCCTTCCCGCGGTCCCTGGAGCGAAGGTGGCACCGGCCGCCGTCCCCGTCAACCGGCGGGCGGCGCGACCCCCGGGCGCGCTACCCGGCCTGCTCGATGGTCACCCGCTCGAGACGGAGCTCCTCGACCGGGCGGTCGGTCGGGTCGCGGTCGACGGCGGCGATGGCGTCGACGACCTCCATGCCCCCGACCACCTCGCCGAAGATGGTGTGCTTGCCGTCGAGCCAGGGCGTCGGCGCCTGGGTGATGAAGAACTGGGAGCCGTTGGTGTTGGGACCGGCGTTGGCCATGGCCAGGTACCCCGGCCGGTCGAAGCGGTGCGGCCCGTCGACCTCGTCCTCGAACTGGTAGCCGGGCCCGCCCCGCCCGTTCCCGAGCGGGTCGCCGCCCTGGATCATGAAGTCGGGGATGACCCGGTGGAAGACCGTGCCCTCGTAGAGCGGGCCCTGCTCCTCGGCGCCGGTGGCCGGGTTGCGCCACGGCTTGGCGCCGGTGGCCAGGCCGATGAAGTTCTCGACCGTCTTGGGAGCGGTGTCGGGGAACAGGCGGACCCGGATGGGGCCCTTGGAGGTCTCCAGGGTCGCGTAGGTGTCGGCCACGCAGGTCTCCTCACCATCGGGCGCTGACGCTCGGCACGCGGCCAGCGCTGGTCGGTCGCCACCCTACCGAACCCGACCGCACCGGTTCCCGCCCAGGGCCGCGCCAGGTCCCGCCGCGGGCGCGCCTCACCCCCATGACCCGGATCGTGGGGCCCCTACCGGGAGGGTAGCCGGAGGGCGGGAACGGTGCTCGGGGCTGTCCACAGCCCCCGCCGTGACCAATTCGAGTCGGGAGCGCCGCCGCAGGGTTGCACGCTCGCGCCCGCGCCGTGACCGCGGCGGTGGATGCTCTGGCCAGGAGCTTTCCAGAGAAGGTGGTCGCCATGCGGCTCGTCCGGACCCTCACCGTCACCAGCCTCGCCGCCGTCGTGCTGGCCCTGGGGGCCGCGCCCGCCGGCGCCCAGTCCACCCCGGTCCTCGTCGACGTGCGGGCCGGGAGCCACCAGGGCTTCGACCGGGTGGTGTTCGAGTTCGACGGGGCCGTGCCCGAGCACACCGTCAGCTATGTCGACCAGCTGGTCGAGGACGGCACCGGCGACCCGGTGTCCCTGTCGGGCTCGGCCGACCTCGAGGTCGTGTTCCAGGGGGCCAACGCCCACGAGGAGGACGGCTCACCCACCATCAGCCCACGGCGCTTCTCGCCCAACCTGACCGCCGTCAAGGAGATCGCCCAGACCGGCGACTTCGAGGCCGTGGTCAGCTACGGCATCGGCGTCGACCAGCGGCGCCCGATCAAGGTGTTCACCCTCTCGGAGCCGTCGCGCCTGGTCGTGGACGTGTCCACCACCGGGGCGGCCGGGCCCAGCGACGACTCCGACACCCTCCCCTTCACCGGCTCGCGCAGCCCGGAGCTGCTCGTCACCGCGCTGGCCCTGCTGGCCACCGGGGCCACCGTGCTGGCCCTGGCCCGCCGCACCCGAGCCGCATAGGTCGTCGCCGGGGGACCGGGGGCCTCCGGCGACCACCCGAGGCAGCCGCTCTGACCCAGGGCGGCTGCCTCGCTTTGCGCCCGGCGAAAGCGTCGAAACCTGTTCAATCCTCCCGAAAGTGGGATAGCGTCACCGGCCGATGACGCCGCGTCCACAACCCGCCCGCCCGTCCTCGCCGGTCTCCCTCGGCCGGCCGCGGGACGGCGGTAAGGGTGGTGTCCTGATCCTCAACTGGCGCGACACCACCCATCCCGAGGGCGGCGGCTCCGAGGTCTTCGTGGAGCGGATCGCCGCCGGCCTGGCCGCCCAGGGCCGCCCCGTGACCCTGTTCTGCGCCGCCCATCCGGGCGCTCCGGCGGACGAGCGGGTCGGCGGCATCCGGGTCGTCCGCCGGGGCGGACGGCTCGGCGTCTACCTGCACGCCTGGTGGGCCCACCTCGGCGGCCGGCTGGGCGGGCACGAGGTGGTGGTGGACGTCCAGAACGGCCTGCCGTTCTTCTCCAGCCTGTGGTGCCGCCGGCCCGTGGTGGTGCTCGTCCACCACGTCCACCGCGAGCAGTGGCGGGTGGTCCTGCCGCCGCCACAGGCGCGGATCGGCTGGTGGGTCGAGTCCAAGCTCGCCCCGCGCCTGTACCGGCGGGCCCGCTACGTCGCCGTGTCCGAGGCGACCCGGGCGGAGCTGGTCGGCCTCGGCGTCCGGCCCGCCGCCGTCACCGTCGTCCACAACGGGACGGCGCCGCCGAGCCCGGGCCCGGCCGTCCCCCGCACCCCCTACCCCTCGGTCTGCGTGCTCGGCCGCCTGGTGCCCCACAAGCGGGTCGAGCTGGCCCTGGAGGCGGCCGCCCGCATCCGGCCCCACCTGCCCGGGCTGCGGGTGCTGGTGGTCGGGCAGGGCTGGTGGGAGCCGCGGCTGCGCGAGACGGTGCGGCGGCTCGGCCTCGGCGACGCCGTCGAGCTGCTCGGCTGGGTGGACGAGGAGACCAAGCAGCGGGTGCTGGCCAGCTCGTGGGCCCTGGCCATGCCGTCGCTGAAGGAGGGCTGGGGGCTGGCCGTGCTCGAGGCGGCGGCCAACGGGACGCCGACGGTGGCCTTCCGGGCCGCCGGCGGGCTGCGCGAGTCGGTCCTGCACGGCACCACCGGCCTGCTCGCCGACGACCTGGACGAGTTCACCCGCCACCTGGCCTGGGTGCTGCTCAACCGGCACCTGCGCGAGCGGCTCGGGGCGGCGGCGCGGGCCCACGCCGCCCGCTTCGCCTGGCCCCAGTCGGTGGCCGCCTTCGCGGCCGTGCTGGAGGAGGCCGCCGCCGCCGGTGACCGGCTCCCCGCCGGCGAGCAGCCGGCACCGGGCCGGGCGACCGCCTAGCCAGGCCGGGCGGCGGCTAGCGCGACCCGTAGACGACCAGGGGCTTGGTCGAGACCGACGAGGCGTTCTGGCTGGACACGAGGACCAGCGAGGCGATGAAGGCCAGGACCAGCGCGCCGGCGGCCAGGGCGGCCAGGGCCCGTAGGGTCAAACCGCTCATTCGGGATCTCCTTGGCGATCTCGGGCGGAGGATACCAACCGGCGCGGGCGGAACGGAAGAGACCGGCCGGCGCCGGCCCAGGCGACCACGGCCAGGGCGAGCAGGTCGGCCGCGACCACGGGGGCGGCCGGCGGGGTCGGGAAGCGCACCTCGGCTGGGCGGGCCGGCACCCGGTAGAGGGCCAGCTCGGGGCGGTCGAGGACCGGGACCAGCCCGTCCAGGCGACCCGACCAGGCCGGCCAGCCCTCCTCCCGGTGCAGCAGCACGTAGCGGACCCCGGCGCCGGGCAGGGCCGGGGCCAGCGGCGCCGAGCCGCGGACCAGCGGGCCGAGCCGGCCGCCGTAGGGGTCCTCGCCGGGGACGGTCAGCCCGACCAGCTCCAGGTCGTCGTTGCCGACGGCCCGGCGGGTGAACCAGCGCCGGGCCGGGTCGAGCGCCACCCGGTCGTCGTTCCAGGCCAGCGGCCGGTACAGGTGCCAGGGCAGGACCAGCACCGCCCCCGGGACCGGGTCGGCGGCCATGATCGCCCTGGCCTCGGCGAAGGCGGGCGGGTAGTCGACCGCGGCCAGCCGGCCGCCCCCGCCCCAGGCCAGGGCGGGCAGCAGCAGCACCGGCGCCGCCACCAGCCCGGCGGCGGCCGGCCGGGCCCAGCGCGGCGGCAGGGCGGGCAGCACCCGCTCGACCCCGAGGCCGAAGCAGACGGCCTCGACCAGGGCCAGGGGAGCGACGAACTTCTGGCTGTCCCGGACCAGCCCACCCCCGGGAAGCTGCGTGACGACCAGCTCGACCAGCGACCGCAGCCCCGGCAGGGCGGGAGCGGCGGCCACCACCAGCCCGACCCCGGCGGCGACCAGCAACCCCACCGCCGCGCCCGACGGCCGCGTTGCGCCAGCCGGTGGCGCCGGAGCCGTGCCCGGCGGCCAGCGCCGCCAGAGCAGGGGGAGGCCGGCGACGGCGACGGCCAGCACCACCGCGAAGCCGGCCAGCCACGGCCAGGACCCGAGCCCGGGCGGCACGGCCAGGGCGTTCCAGATCCCGCCGAGGCCGACCAGGCTGCCCACCGTGCCCAGCGGCCCGTCCGGCCGGGCCGCGAACGCCGCCACCCCCTCGGCCCGCACCGGCACCCCACCAGGCCGCAGCAGGCTCGGCACCAGCCAGGGCGCATTCACCACCAGGGCCGCCCCGACCACCAGCAGGGCCGGCCGCACCCAAGCCGCTCGCGGAGTCGATCCCCATCCAGACTTCGACGCCGGGGTTGAGGACCCGGGCGCCGTGGTCGAGGTCGAGGGCCCGGGCGCCGCCCGGGCAGCCGCGTATCCGCCCAACCCGCGCTCCGTGGGCCCCCGAACCGGGAGGGTAGCCGGCGGCGACGCAGAGGGCGCGCGGTTGTCCACAACCCCCGCTCCCGGCCAGGGTGGGGCGGCGGCGACGCAGAGGGCGACCAGGGCGGCGATCAGGCCGCCGGGGGGGCTGCCGGCGGCGGCGACGGCCAGGGTGAGGACCAGGCGGCGGGTCGCGCCTGGGGAGCCGACGCGGAGGTCGGCGGCCGCGCGGGCCACCCAGGGGAGGGCGGCGTAGGAGACGAGCAGGCCCCAGTGGCCCATGACCAGGCGCTCGTACAGGAACGGGTTCCAGGCGTACAGGGTGGCCGCGGCCGCCCGGGCCGCCGGACGTGGCGAGGGGACGAGGCGGGCGGCGCCGGCGGCGGCGGCGACGAAGACGCCGGCCAGCACGAGCTTCTGGACCAGGTCGGCCGGGACCAGCCGGCTGGCCAGGGCGACCAGCAGGTCGGCCGGGACCGCCCTGGCCACCGCCGTGTCGAGCCCGAGCAGGCCCCGGGTGAGCTCCAGGCGGGGCACGAACACCATGTCGTAGGTGAGCACGTACCCCCGGACCAGCAGGGGCCCGAGGGCGAGGAGGGCGAGGGCCCCGCCCACCAGCGGCCCCACCCGGCGGTCGAGCCGGCCCACCGCCCGCGCCGGCTGGGCCGGGTCCGAGCCTCCGGTCCTGGTGGCGATCAGACCGCGCCGGCCGGGCGGCGCTCGCCCTTGGCCACCCGGCGGCCCTCCGGGGGTCGCAGCAGCACCAGCCCGGTGGCCAGCGCGACCAGGCCGAGGAACAGGGCCAGGGCCGGGACGATGGTGCCGAGCAGGCGGAGGCGGTTGGCCCCGCCGGCGGCGTCGTCGGCGTTGCCGTCGACGGTGGCCTCGTCGTAGGTGAGGGTGGCGTCGAGCAGGGTCAGGACCTGCTCGCCGCCCTGGGTCTCCAGCACCTGGGTGGCGTCCTGCTGGGCCTTGACGATGATGCCGGTGGCCGGCTCCACCCACAGGGTCTTGAGGTTGGAGTAGACGACGTTGGTCTGGACGCTCGGGGTCGACGGGTCGCCGGCCAGCGTCCCCGGGATCTCCTGGTCGCCGACGTCGAGCCGGTCGATGCGCTGCTCGAACCGGTAGACGGTGACGCCGTTGATCCGCTCCTCGCGGGTGAAGGTGGCCGGCAGGGCCCGCAGGGCCGGGCCGTCCCAGAACTGGTAGGTGGTCTTCTGGGTGTCGAAGGGGAACTTGAGGGTGAGGCCCTGGTGGCGCGGGTTCTCGCCGCAGCACTGGACCGACTGGGCGGTGACCCGGTCCAGGGCGATCCGCTCCTGGGTGGCGGTGATCACGCCCTGGTCGGCGGTGTCGACCGTGCTGTTGAAGGAGTCCCAGACGGCGACCTCGTCGCTGCCGGCGCCGACGTCGCCCCTGACGGTGCGGACGTTCTTCAGCTGGGCGCCGGTGATCTCCCTGAGCTTGTCCGGGCTGCGGTTGAAGTAGGTGCCGGTCCCGGTGGCCACCGGCTGCGAGTACTGGTCCAGCGGCGCCTTCTTCAGCCGGGGATAGGCGTAGACGCGCGCGAACAGCCCGAAGAAGAGCAGGAACAGCCCGACGAAGACGAGGATGAAGCCGAGCCGGCGCGTCATCGCAGCCTCCCTACCAGCCGGTAACAACCGGCCCGAACACTACACAAACTTTGCCCGGAACGACATAGACTGCGTGGTTGTGACCCAGTTCGAGTCGGCCGTCGCGACCAGCCGGTCCCTCTCCCGGGATGCGCTCGTGCTGGCCGCCGGCATGGGCGTGGCCAACGCCGGCAACTACGCCTTCAACCTGGTCATGGCGTTCCTGCTCGGCCCGGAGAGCTACGGCGCCCTGGCCGCCCTGCTCGCCCTCGTGCTGGTGGGCAGCGTGCCCGGCCTGGCCCTCCAGGCGGTCGTGGCCAGGCGCACGGCCCTGGCCGGGGGCGCCGCCTGGCCGGGGGCGAGGTGGCTGGTCGGCCGGGCCGGGCTCGGGCTGCTCCTGCTCACCCTCCTGGCCGGGCCCGGGCTGGTGCTGTTCCTGCACCTGGACTCGGCCGTGCCCGTGCTCTGGCTGGCCGTCGCCCTGGCCCCGACCCCGCTGCTGTTCGCCGTCCAGGGGCTGCTGCAGGGCCGGGAGCGGTTCGGGGCCCTGGCCGCGGTCATGGTCGCCGGCGCCGGGGTCAAGCTGGCCGCCGGCCTGGCCCTGGTCGCCCTCGGCCTCGGCGTCAGCGGCGCCATGGCCGGGGTCGCCGCCGGCTCCCTCCTCGCCTCCCTCGCCGGCCTCCGCCTCGCCGCCCCGGCAACCCCGGGGGCTGTGGACAACACGACGCCCCCCTTCCGCCGGTGGGCTACCCTCCCGTTCGGGGGCCCCAACCACCGGAGGGTGGGGGTTCGGCGTGTCCTGGACCCCGGGGGTGGGTGGTTGCGGGAGGTGGGGGTCGCCACCGGCGGGTTGCTGGGGTTGTTCCTGCTGGCCAACGTGGATGTGCTGCTGGCCAGGCACTACCTGGACCGGGCGGCCGCCGGGCGGTATGCGCTGGGGGCGGTGGTGGCCAAGATCGCCTTCTGGGCGCCCCAGTTCGTGGTCACGGTGATCTTCCCGAGGCTGGTGGGGGCGGCCGACCCGCGGCGGCTGCTGGCCG
>Ga0081538_10005255_pt1 | contig 11694 bp, 7 predicted proteins | sample TabmetS5T2R1_FD_71022 | JGI IMG/M metagenome (GOLD analysis project Ga0081538, IMG submission 71022) | Tabebuia heterophylla rhizosphere microbial communities from the University of Puerto Rico - S5T2R1 | ecosystem: Host-associated > Plants > Roots > Rhizosphere ... | reverse complement strand
GCGCTCTCCGGGTATAGATGGATCGGCTGGCGCAGCCCCTGCCGGTACCACGCTAAGAGGGGTTGCAGGTAGGTCTGGGCATCACCAAGCGGTGGTAAGGTGAAGGCGGTATCCTCAGCCAGCCAGCGACTCGTGCACGGGACCCCCTCTGGCGCAAGGCAGTTCAGCACCAAATGGCGAATCCACACCTCGAGGAAATGCCGACCCCGAGTCTTCCCCAGACGATACCCGAGGAGCCCCTGCGGCGTGATGTTGTCCAGGTGACCGATGAGATGGCGATCGCCTACGTGCAGGTCGACTTCGACTGTGACGGGAGGGTGCGCAGCAAGGAACGGCGCCAAGCGGGCGGCGAAGGCCTCAACGCCGGGCCGTTCGCGCTCAAAGAGCGCCACGCCCACTTGCCCATGGGGAAGGAGCCCGGCCGCCCGCACCAGCGACAAGATCCTCTCGGGCGGCTCACCCGCCAAATGGCGCTGCAAGATCTCCTGAAGCAGCTGATATCTGGGCAACGGCTCCAGCGTAAAGGGCTCGCGCGTCGCCAACAATCCCTCGGCTTCGTCCAGATAGATCCCCAGACGCCGCTGCAGGAAGTAGCGGACGGGATGCCGGAAGAAGGCGAGCAGTTCCCGCACCTCAACGCTCTGCCATCCTTCTCCAGGCTCTGGCAAGCTGTTTGTCACGAGTGGAGCGGCGCGTGCCTGTCCACGACCGACCATCCGACCGGCCTCGCAGAGGTCAGCGGCGTAGCTGAAGAGCTTCGGGCTCCCGGTGAAATAGCGGCGGCTAAAGGGCTGCAGGGGATGATCGATGACCACATGCCTCCGCACATCCCCGGTCGGTTGATCGGCGGGATAAAAGCCACGGGCAATGGTTTCCAGAAGCTCGCTCACCAGGACGGATGGGGGGATGACGCTATTCTCGCGGACATGCCGTCCCACATAGCTGATATAGAGACAGCGGCGGGCTGAGAGCAGCGCTTCGAGAAAGAGGTAGCGGTCGTCATCGCGACGCGAGCGGTCGCCACGCCGGAAAGCTTGTGCCATGAGGTCAAAGCTGAGCGCACGCGGAGCCCGGGGGAAGGCATCGTCGTTCATGCCGATGAGGCAGACCACCTCGAAGGGGACACTGCGCATCGGTACCAGGGCGCAGCAAGTGATGCCGCCGGTGAGAAATCGTCCCGGCCACCCCGGCGTGTGGAGAGAGCGCCGTAGATCAGATTTGAGCACTTCCAGCGACACGGGTTCAGCAAAGCTGGCCTGGGCAGCAGCTTGGACGATCTGGGATAGGGCCTGTCGTATGGCCTGGACATCTAGCTCCTCTCCTTCGTCAGGGGCGAAGAATCTCTCGATCAGGGCGGTTAGCGTGTGGCCCCATTCGCTCACCGGCCGTTGGTCACGAAGCTGGGCTGCCAGGCTGAACGTCGCCTCGGCGAACGTGTGAAACCGCCCCAACACCTGCGCCTCCGGGCCCTCCACTGCATCGTAGGGGAGAATCTCGGCGAACAGGTGTGAGTTACCCCCTGGCAGTGCGTAGCCCGCCAACAATCGGTCCAGTCCGGCGCGCCAGGTGTGTTCCCGCATCGCCGGAAGCCCCAGGGCCGCCCGGCTCGCGTCATCGATGCCCCAGCGCACGCCCGTTGCCCGTACCCACCGACGTACCACCGCCAGATCCCCCTCGTGCAGCGCAAACCGACGCTGGATAGCCGCCACCTCGAGAAGCGCCAACACGCGGTTGGCATCGTAACGACTCCCATGCAGATCGAGGAGGGTCAAGAAGGCATTGACCACCGGGCTCTCGGCGCTCAGGGGACGGTCGGCAGTGCTGAAGGGAAGGGTGCGCTCCTCCTCACCGCCGCCAAAGACCGCCTCGATAAGCGGGGCATAGGCGTCGATGTCCGGCGTCATGACCAGCACGTCGCTGGGTTGTAGCGCTGGGTCCGCTTCGAACAATCCCAGGAGCTGGTCGTAGAGCACTTCGACTTCTCGCATGCGACTGTGGCAGACATGCACCTGGACCGAACGGTCATCCGGGTGCAGGGGGATGGTTGGGCAGGCGGCGGTTCCTCGGTTGCACAGGTTCAGAATGTCCGACTGGAGGCAATGCAGGAGGCTGTCCTGGCCAGGATCCTCGAAGTGGTCGATACTCTGGGCCTGGTATTCCTGGACGAGGTCGATGAAGTCACGGCCGAGCTTGCCCATGGAGGCCAGGAGGCGATTACCCGTCTCGAAGTAGAGGGCTTCGGTATCGCTCTCAGGGGCATGACGGGCGAGATCCCGATCGGCGACGATATCCCCCCAATATTCCTGACAGGGGTTCGGCAGGAAGAGGTGCAGATCGATGCGCTCCGCCAGGCGCACGAAGAGGTCGAAGTAGATGGGCGGCAGCGCCGGGATGCCGATGAGAGAGACCCGTCTCGGCAGATTGGCCTGCCCCAGCGTCTCCGTATTTAAAGCACTGAGGAATTGCGCGTGCACGTGGAGGCGATGAGTGCCGTTTCCGGCGATGACCCGGCGCCACAGCTCTGCCTGCCAGTGATCCTCCGTCCCAGTCTCCCAGGCCCTGATCCAGTCCGGACGATAGACCAGGTACTGATCATAGACGGTGGCGATTCGAGAGGCCAGCTCATAGCGCTTTACGTCACCACCGCCCTCACAGTACGCACAGAGGGGAGCAAATTGGGGGGCCTCCAAGTCGCCCAACAGGGCCATAAGGCGCCAGGTGAGGACTTCTGGGGCAAAGGGCGAGGTCTCGGGCACGTTGGTGAGCACGCGATGGAAAATGTCCCAGATGAAGGCGGCCGGGAACAGGAACCGTACATGCGCACAGACGCCCAGATGGTCGGCCAGGCGGAATGAGAGCCAGCGGGCCATGCCGAGGCTCTGGACGATGATGGTTTCCGGGATAAAGGGCGAGTCCGTCGGTTGGCGCACGAGGGCGGCGAGCTGATCGGCGAGGACTTCGAGCCGGTTACTGTGATAAACGGTGAACATGAATGACCCACCTGGTTGGGGGGTCTCGGCCATCCGGAGGGAGAGCGCCCGGCGTATGACGCAACGCTACCGGCGTCGCATCATGGGTCACACGAAGCACTGCCACCCCGGCCGTGACGAGCCGTTCGAGCTCAACACAGCAAATGATGAGATCTTGTCCGGTGAGCGAGGCCCATGACACAGGCGAGTGAGAGGCGAAGCGGCTCGATTCTAAAATCGGTCTGAAATGAGTGTCAAGAATAAATTTATAAATTATAGATTAGAAAAGATAATTATTGTCCGATCAGGCAGCCCGAGCATCCCTTACGGGGGCAGGGTCATGTTGGCGGGGGCTGAGAGGTCACACATGGTGGGGAACGCCCGCGGTGCTGACACACCGGGGGCGTTCGGTTTGTTGGCCTAGGATGCCACGGTTGTCACCAGCTTCGACTCATAGACCTGGCGCTGGTTCCTGCACTGGCACGCCTCGACGAAGGCGTCGACGTCAGACTGAAGCACGTAGCCGGTTCCCTCGAATTCGAACTGCGGCATCGTGCCGACCGCCAACCATCGGCGGAACGTGATCGGCGTCACCTTGATCTGCCTGGCCGCGTCCTCGTCTGTGACGTATTGTCCGTCTGGAAGCATTGCCCTTCCTCCTTTCCCCTGACATGTGATGAGCCATACCACCGCGCGCCAGTGTGCCTCACGTGGCTCGCATGTGCAAGAAAATTCTGATGTCTACAGGGCCATGATCGTGCTAGTCATCACAATCATCGCTGCCCTCGCGGCATGGCTGTATGGCACACTGCGACCGACAGACCTGCCGCGTTTGGAGGTTCTTGATGGAGACACGAAACGTGACGTCTTCGTCATGGCATTTTCAATGCCACGCTACAGGCGGTGGGCCTGATCCACGAGCCGCTTGAGTTTCTGTTGTTTGCGGACTTCGCCGTGGTGCTGGCGTTTGTGCATCTGTACACCTTGTTCATGGTGGTCCCGATCTTCAACCCCATGATGCGCATCGATCGTGCGCTACTCGCTGCGGCTGCCGACTGCGGGGCCAGCGACTGGCAGGTGGTGAAGGAGGTGATCATCCCCCTCTCCAAACCGGGGATGGCTATCGGCTCGATTTTCGTGGTGACCCTGGTGATGGGAGACTTCGTGACTGTCCGCTTGATGAGCGGCGGGCAGAGTGCCTCGGTGGGCCTGATGATGATGAATCAGATTTCGCTTTTGCAGTATCCTGCCGCGGCCGCCAACGCCGTCATGCTCCTCATCGTCACGCTGCTGATCGCCATCGCCATCTTCCTGGCGGCCTCTCTGTGTCTCCGAAAACGGACGAGTGGGGCGAGATGACCTCCTTTTACCGGCGCTCCTAAAGCGCTGGGACGGGGTGGGTGGTTTGTAGCTTCCGCCGATCCTCACCTTACGGCCCTCGGAAGGGGGTCGAGGGGAGAAGTCATGTCCCCAGGAGGGCCACAGGATCACGCCCGAAGACACCGGTCACCGCGCGCCAGGTGAGACCGGCCGGTCTGCGGCCATGATCAGAAATGGCGGGCGACGCCGATGGATCGCCAGCTCCGGCCGTACGAGCACGTGCTCTGCTACGGCTTCCGGCTCCTCGAGGCGCACGAGCTGGAGGCCGGCTAGGAGCACCCCGTTGACGTAGGTCTCGAGCGTCCGATGGTACTTGATCACCCCCTCGACGAACCACGTCGTTCGACGTTCCCCCTCGTCGCGATACCGATCGACGGGCCAGTGCAAGGCTGCACCGTCAGACCCCCGGAGCCATTCACCGGTCGCAAGCGCCGTGCACATGGGGTGCTCGACCGAAAACGCGAACCGACCGCCACCCCTCAGGGCAGCCGCTACCCGCCGCACGACGGCGGTATAATCCGCGATATAATGGAGGGCGAGCGACGACACGACGAGATCGAACGCGTCCTCTCCAGCATCGAAATCTTCGCTAGCGGCCTGGATATAGATGATCGCTGGATCACTGGTCCGGCGGCGTGCTTCGTCCAGCATCCGCACCGAGATGTCGATCCCGATGACTTCTCGGGCGCCGTGCGATCGCGCCGCACGCGCAAAATCACCAAAGCCGCATCCGAGATCGAGCACGCGTCGTCCTTCCAGGGAAGGCGGCAGTAACCGCAACAACGCGGGCCACTCGAGAGCCGCATTCAGGCCACTCTCGGATCGACGCAAGGCCCTATACTGCGCGAAGAACTCCGGGTTGTCGTAGATATTCTGCGGGTTCAAACGAGAGGCACCCGAAGACACCATGCAACGCACAGGAACACGATGAATCTCCTGAACTATCGTGCTTGGTGGCTATAGACAATACGTCACAAGCTGCGGAAACATCAGTTCCACGGAGCTGCCAAAGGGGATGTCCTTGGGCAGAACAGCACCCTCGACCGGATGTTCGGACCGGCAGTGTGAGCGCTTCCTGAAGGGCCCGTTTCAGGTTCCGAGTCCTGTTTGCAACATATCTCGAAGGATTTGCAGACCGACGATTCAGTGACGGGGGCATTAATGCGCAAGATGGGGCTGCCGGACGTCGCAGCGGCTAAGGTGGATGTCAGCAACATGCTGACTCATGAACTCGGGCCGGTATTCCGCCGGTAGTACCCGGATCTGCAGCCGGAAGAAGCACCCCTCGCATCCTACCCCACAACCTTTTTGGTGCGCTCCGAACGGCGGGCTGGTGCGTGGGATTTTCCCACGCCTTCAGCCCCCTTAGAACTCCTGGAAGAGTTGAAGGTTCGCGTCCGGAGGTGATCTGGTCAGCGACTAGTCAGCGGCGACCAGCGAGTCCAACTTGGCCTTGATCACCTGCTTCAGTTGTCGGACTCTGGCCAGGTCGGGGTACTTACCTTCCTCCTCCTTCCGGTCAAAGATCTTCTCGCCATCCAGGTAAATTTCGAGTCGGCCATTCGCCCCGGGGGTGAGAGAGATCCCCACGTCTGGTCCGAAGGTTCGAAAGAATTCGTTCGCCAACCACGTGGCGGTCGCGTGGAACTGTCACGCCACGCAGTACAGGATATCCACAAGCACTTTCCACTCGCCATTGGTTGCCATGGCCACCCTCCTGACGTCCAAGTTTCAACCTGACAGAGATACGAAGCAGCGATGTCCCACACCACCATTATCCATGCATGTCGCCGATGATGTCAAGCGAGCATCGTCTCCTGCCCGCCGTTGGAAACGATTCGATGGTGCGGCGTGCTCTAACAGAGCTTCCGGCTCGCCATCGGGTCGTGGGTTCTGTCGCAAATTTCGATTTTGAGCGTAAAATCCGGAAATTGCGCATCAGTAATTCAATGCCTTACAGACTCCCAAACTCTCGAAAAAGGCAACTTTGCGACAGCGCCCGAGACCGCCGAGCGGGGCAGCGCTCTCGGATAGCGCCGCCCGTTGAGGAGCGCGCCGACGGGGGTCGAACGGACAAAGGAGTCATACGTCCATACCGTCAGGCAGACCGTCACACTCAGCACGATGGAGAACTTCACCACCCCGGGAAGCGCCGCGTGGGCGAGCAGTCCCGGTATCCAGATCGTCAGCGGCAGATGGACGAGGTACATCCAGTAGGAGGCATCTGCCAAGTAGCGTACGACTGGACTCGGCCTGTCCACGTAGCGCACGAAGAGCCCGGTGATGCCGAAGATCAGCAGCCAGATGGCGACGGAGGCGGTCCCGATCCCTACGAGGTGGTTCGATACGGCGTCTTCGAACGGCGGGCGAAGGACTACGCACAGGTATACGCCGCCGAAGACGGCGCCCGCCAGCAGGTGCCATCGGCACCGACGCCCAAACGCCTTGAGGAGGTCTCGGCGCGTGTAGAGCAGCCAGCCGAAGGCGAAGAAGACGCCGTAGGCGATTAAGATCCGCAGTGGCGGGATGAAAGAGATGGAGGTATCAAGGCCGGCAATCGACATCGGCACGAGCGTGAACGCCGTCGCGGCGGAGCATGCGAATGGCCCCCATGCGCTTGTCACCAGCCTGCTGAAGGTCGCTTCGACACGTTGGCGCAGGCCATTCGGCGACCGTCGGAGCAGCGGCAAGGCGACCAACGCGGCGCCGTAGAGGAGCAGCAAGTCATACAGGAACCAGAGGTGGATGAGGTTCGCCTGCATGAGGAATGCCCCGGTGGTCAGGTAGCCCCATCCCGGGGCGCCAGCCGTCGGCCCCCGGCCCAGCGCGAACACGAACCCCGCCACCGTAAGCGGGTACAGCACGACCCACCCCAGGGCCAAGGGGGTCAGCACGCGCGTCAGCCGATTCCTGGCCATGCCGCCCGCGCCATCGCGCTCATACAAGAGCGCTGCGAAGAAGCCGGCGACGACGAAGAACACGGGCATGCGGAAGAGGTGGATGAAGAAGACCACCAAGTCGAACCACAGACTGGTCTGCTGGTCGTGATACGGCCAAGCGGCGCCGAGCGGGCGGGCGGTGTAGCTGGCCGCCGAGTGCAGGATGAGGCCCAAGAGCATCATGGTCGCCCTCAGCGCGTCAAGCGCATGATAGCGCTGAAACTGCAGCGAGGCTGACATGGGGGCTCCTTCCGTTGATCGGACTGAGAGGCCGCGAACCGGGCAGGGCATCCTGGCCCGTGACGAGGCGCGGCCGGAGCCTGGCGGCACCAGGTACGTCGCCTCGATCTCCACGTCGGCCGCGGTGCAATCGATCGCGTCAACGCGCTAGGGTAAGGACCGCTACCGTTTCCCCATGGCCTCCGGATTCACCACGTTGATGGGTTTCCCGTCGGCAAAGGCGAGCAGCTGGTCGACGGCCAGGGCATAGAGGGCTTCGTAGCTGTCCCGCTCGGCGTACCCCAGGTGCGGGGTGCACAGGGCATTCGGCATCTTCAGTAACGGGTGCTTTGCCCCGACGACCGGCTCTTCTTCGAACACGTCGACGGCCGCGAAGCCGGGCCGACCCTTCTGCAGCGCTGCGACCAAGGCCCCCTCCGCGATAATCGGGGCGCGACTCGTATTGACCAGGAGCGCGGTCGGCTTCATGCGGGCTAGGTCATCCGCCGTAATGAGGCCACGGGTCTCGCGATTGCCAGGCAGGTGCAGGCTGAGCACGTCAGCGCCCTCGAAAAATGCTTCGCGGCTTGCGGCGATCTCGAAGCCCTCGGCCCTGGCGCGTGCCGTCGAACCCTCGCGGCCCCAGCACACGACGTGCATGCCAAAGGCTTTCCCCACGCGCGCCACGGCGGCGCCGATATGGCCGAAGGCGTACACGCCGAGTGTGCGCCCGAACAGGCGTTCGCCGACCGTTGAATGCCAATGGCCCTGTTTCAAGCGCTCCACTTCATAGGGAAGGTGGCGCAACGACGCGAGGATCAGGCCCCACGTCAGCTCGGCGGTGGTGGAATAGGGCGTCCTACCGCCGCCGCTGGAGCCACCTGCGGAGACGACGATGCCGTGCTGGGTGCAGGCGGGGATGTCGAGGTGGTTCGTGTTGCGGCCCGTCTGGCTGATGAATTTGAGGCCGGGCAGGCGCTCGATCGTCTGACGGGTCAGGGGCACACGCTGCTGCGTGAGCAACAACGCGTCGCAACCCGCGACTTGTTCGATCACTCGTGCCGGGTCGGTGTAAGCATCGGTGTGGATGAGGACCTCGTGATCTTTGAGTCTGGGGTAAGCACGGGTCCCGCGCAAGACATCGGCGTAGTCGTGAATCACAGCGATCTTCATGATGATGTCCCCTCTCACGCCTCGTGGGGTGGCCGGATCCATGCGGGGATAACCCCTGAGGCCCGCGCTGGGCAACCGCATGGCACCCGCGTCACCGAGAAGGAGAGCGCCTCTCGGTGCCTGTTCGCATGCCCAGGTCGCACCAGCGCCTGCCGATCAGTCACACCGGACGGGGATTCCGGCACACAGCCGGCCGTGTAAATTGGATTCGTCGCATGATAGCATACAACAATCATTAGAGCGCGAAAACATTGGCACCTGTAGGTGTCCGGGCTCGACAGGTGCCGTATTCCGGACGAAGCCGTCGTAACTCATGGCATGTTTGGGAGCCCATGCCCTCTGAAGTGATTGGTGACAGGGCGACATTCCGGGCGCGCGCCGCGGCCCGCCTGACTCCCTACGCCCGCATCCGCTGGTGCGGCACCAGCTCGACGGTGGATTCCGGCAGCTCCGGGCTGCCGCCGCAGGCGCGGCGCAACTCGGGCATCACCTGCTCGGCGAAGAGGGACATCTGCTCCTCGACCTCCTCACCGCGCAGGCCCGGCATCTCGAAGTGGCACAGCAGCAGGAAGTCCTCGGCACCGACCAGCGCCTTCATCCGCAGCAGAGCGGCCGTCACCTCGTCGGCGCGGCCGACGAGCGCGGTTTCCTTCTGACGGAGCAGCTCGCCGGTGACGCGCATGTCCAGCGGGTAGGGCGCTTCGTCGGCGTCGGCCAAGCCGGCGGTGAAGCCGAACGGGCCGTAGTAGTTCCACTCCATCTCGAGCGCGCGGTCGATCCGCTCAAGCTGGGCCTTCCCGTCGCCCGGCTTAAGGATGTGCACCCAGGGGCCGACGCTCAGGCCGCGCCGCTTCTCGGCGTCCCAGCCGAACTTGAACGCGCCGCGGTTCAGGCGGTCCGGCCAACCCGCCCGCTCGGACGCCTGATGATAAGCCTCGAACACCCGGCGCAAACGGGTGCGCGGGATGGCGTTGATGTTGCAGTTGACGCCATGCGCCGCGGCCCACTCGACCGAGCGCGCGCTGGCGACCGGCTCCCAGCACTGGGGATGAGGCTTCTGGATCGGCTGCGGGAAGAGGCTGATCTCCTTCAGCACCGTGGTGGTATGGGTGACCGGGTTGCCACCGCCGTACTGGTCCGGCGGGCCGACCCGCAACACGTCCGCCAACGTGCGGCCGACGTGCGGCTGGCTGAAGTAGGCGATCGTCTGGGCATGGTTCCAGCGGGTGTAGGTCGGCGGGACGGTGAAGAACTGGCCATGGTGTGAAAAGGACGGCTGGGTCCAGGCCTTGATGATGAGGTCGTAGGCCTCCTGGAAGTAGGCCCGGTTGCGCTCCTGATCCTGGATGCTCGAGCCATAGGGGAAGCCCAAGACCTCTACCTCGCGCGGCTGGTAGCCGCGGCCGACCCCGAACTCGACCCGCCCGCCGCTGATCACGTCGAGCATCGCGCCCAGCTCGGCCACCCGCAACGGATGCCACTGGGTCAGGATGTTGGTGGCCTGGCCGAGCCGGATGCGGCGGGTCCGGGCCGCGATCGCCATCTCGGCCATCAGCGGGTTGGGGCTGAACTCCGGCCCCTCGGGCTGAAAGTGGTGCTCGGTCATGAAATAGAAGTCGTAGCCGAGCTGCTCGGCCAGCACCCCCTGGCGGACCTGGTCGACCATGACGCGCTGAAAGCTGGCGTGCACGTCCTCGAGGCTGCCTCCCGCGACCAAGACGCCCGAGGGCGTGTCGGCGACCGGCAGGTCCGAGGCGCCGTTCTGAAAGATGCCAAACTGGATCATGATAGCTTCCCTCTCTATGCTCAGCGATTGAGCGCAGTTTTGATGGAGCCGCCCTGGTCGCCGCCGAATGAGATGTCCACCTCGCCGACGACCACGGCCGCGGCGGAGCCCGAGGACGAGCCGCCGGTCACGTGATCGTGGTCGTGAGGGTTGAGGGGCCGGCCGTGCCAGGGGACTCGAATCCCCCATACGCTGCTCTCGCTGGAGGGATCTCGATCACGTCGTGACGGCACCGGGGTACCCTTCCCGACCCATTGTGCAGTGCTGATGTCGCACCGCAAACCGTTGCCCGTCGCTCCGAGCGAACATGATCTGCCGTGTGGCATGGAGCGTGGGAAGGCACATGTCGCTCCTGATGAGGAGGCGACGCTAGATCGGGGGGCGCATACCTGCCCAACCTCACACCCGAAACGCCCGACCTCAGGCCGCGCGCCAGGGCTCTACCCGCCTGCCCGTTCGGCTCGCGGGATCCGGGTGCCGGGCGTCTTCATGCGCAAGCTATAGATCGAGGTGTTGGCGGTGAAGAACATGGTCTGATGATCGGGGCCACCCCACGCACAGTTGGCCGGATATTCCGGCAGGCGGATGACGCCAATCAACGCGCCCGAGGGCTCGAAGACCCAGCATCCGCCGGGGCCGGTGCAGTAGACGCGGCCCTCCCGGTCCACTTTCATGCCGTCGGGGACGCCGTTCGCGGCATCTGCGGAGGACATATCCGCGAAGTGCCTGCCGTGCGAGACGGTGCCGTTGGGGTGCACGTCGTAGGCCAGAATATACTGCCCGGGCCGCGTGTTAGCGACATACAGGACGCCCTCGTCGGGGGAGAATGCCAATCCGTTGGGGTAGTCGACGTTCGGAATCACGAGATCCACCGTGCCATCGGGTGTGATGCGGTGCACGCTGTTGAACGCCATGTCCACCTCCGAAGGGCTGAGGCGCTCTCGCCCCGGATTGGTAAAGTAGAGGCTCCCGTCGGACTTGCCCACCACGTCATTGGGACGGTTTAACCGCTTGTGGTCCCATCGGTCGGCCAGCACGCTGAACGAGCCGTCGGCTTCCATGCGTGCCACCCGTCGGTTGGCCATCTCACAGATGACGACCCGCCCCTGGGCGTCGAAGGTCATGCCGTTGGATTCGCCACTGTGCTCGCGGATGAGTTCCGGCTCCCCCCCCCCCCCCCCCCTTAAAAATTCGGTTGGGGGGGGGGGGCCCCAACCAAACACACCCG
>Ga0081538_10005254_pt1 | contig 11695 bp, 12 predicted proteins | sample TabmetS5T2R1_FD_71022 | JGI IMG/M metagenome (GOLD analysis project Ga0081538, IMG submission 71022) | Tabebuia heterophylla rhizosphere microbial communities from the University of Puerto Rico - S5T2R1 | ecosystem: Host-associated > Plants > Roots > Rhizosphere ... | reverse complement strand
AGCCGTCGGGCACGGGGTCCTCGCGCTCCGTGTGGACCGCCTCCGCGCTGTTGCCGTCCGGGTCGAACAAGAAGCCGCCGTAATAGTCCGGACCGTAGACCGGGCGCGGGCCCGGCGCGCCGTCGTCGCGGTAGCCCGCGTCGATCCCCGCCTGCCAGAAGGCGTCCACCGCCTCGCGGGACGGCGCGCGGAAGCCGACGTGCAGGCCGCGGGTCACGGGGTGCTCGCTGTCCGTCGCCGCGATGTCCCAGTCCTCCCACTCGACGAGTTCAGCGTCCGCGTGACTCGGCTCGGCGCCCAGCACGGAGAGGACGGTGCGGTAGAAGCGCTCGGACGCGGCGAGGTCCGCGACGGCGATTCCGACGTGATCGAACACCCGCCGAGGCTACCGTTGCGGGCATCCTCGATCGAGCAGCCGCAGGCACGCGTCCGGCCCTAGGTCGAGGCTGATCGAGTCGACATCAGGTGGCTGGGATCGGTTGGCAGAGGTCTGGCCGCTCGGCACGGTCGAGGGCCCGGCGCAGGAACATGAAGGCAATTGCGCCCCCGATCAGAGGCAGCCAGAACAGGATCACGCGGTAGGCAAGTACGGCCGCCGCGGTCGGTGCGGCTGGGGCGCCGTAGACGATCAGCGTGCCGATCAGTCCGCCGTCGATGCCCCCCACGCCGCCGGGGAGCGGGAGCAGGCCGCCGAGTTGGCCGATCAGATAACCCATCATGATGATCGAGATCGGAACGTCCGCCCCGAAGGCGTGAAAGGTGGCCCACAGGACGGCGTTGTCGAAGGCCCAGTAGCCGATCGCCCCCGCGACCACCGGCAAGTCGCGCGAGCGCAGGATCTCTACCGCCTCGGCGGTGCCGTCGACCAGGGCGCGGCGGGCGGCAACGGCCGCACGGCGCAGTTTCGAGGCGTCGGGGCGAGGGTCGCTCCCGGGGCCAAGCCGCGGGATCGCCAGCACGAGGGCGATCAACACGACGGACACAGCCGCGGGCAGCGCGGTCAAGAGCAGCGAGCGCTCAGGCCCGACGAGCCCCACCGCCATCAGCGTGCCGAGTGCGGCGACGGCCCCGAAGTTGACCGAGCTCTTGATGAGAAAAAACGCCACCGAGCGCCGCGCGATGCGCTCCGCGGGCATTCCGCCGCGGTGCAAGATCCACGCGCCGAGCGCGAGGCCTCCGGCGCCGCTGGCGGGCACGAGCGAGCCGACGGCGAGCTCCGACCACGCGATCTGCGCACTCGTCCGCCACGACATTCGCCGGCAGAAAACCGGCCGGAACATAAGCACGTACGAGCCGCACGACAACGCCTCGAGCACCACCGCCAGGGCCAGCCAGCCAGGCGCCGCGTCCTCGAGCCGCTGCCTGACCTCACCGAGACCGGGCGCCAACAGCACGACAAGCACGAGAACCCCCACCAGTGCAGTCACCTGGAGCAGCCGGCGTAGCAGGCGGCGTGGCGCGAGCTCCTCCGGCAGCCCCGCTGCACCCCCGCTCGCCAGCGCCTTGGCGCGCTTGATCCGTGGGGTCCGGGCGGAGGCGCTCAAGGCAATCGAGTCTCGCAGGGGCCGGCCCGATCGCTCCCATGAAGCCATTCTCGGCGGTGGGATGCCCGAGATCGGGCGGCCGCGCAGCACAGGTGGCGGCCCGCGCGCGCAGCAACTAGCCGTTTCCCGGGGCGACGGTGTACGGCATGCTGGAGCGGATGACCGGAAATCCGATGATCCCCCTGGACTGGGCTATCACGGTTCGCGATGGTCGACGGCCGATTGGCCGGGCTCCCACTTCTGGCGCGAGCTGCTTGCCGGCGGGCTGGAGGCGAGGCTAGGTGAGCGTGGCGGTGAACAGGGCATCTGAGGTCGGCGCCGTCGGGCCGGGGGGCGCCTCGGTGTTGACAGCGGGTCCGCCGAGGTGACCCAGGCGACCGCGCCGAACGAATAACAGGGCCGTAGTCTCGCCGGCCCGCGAGACGATCGCTTAGTGGGATGATCGCGTGGGCGCCTTCGCGAGAGCGCGTTGCTAGCCGGCGGCGCGGGCGTGGAGTCCGATGGCCAGCGTGGTGAGGTAGTCCTCCAGCGTGACCGGGAAATCGAGATGCGTCCTCTCGAGGCGCTTGTCGGCGGCGCAGGCCTGGAGGACGGCCTCGGGCGGGCGGGCATGCGCCCATAGCGCCGAGGTCATCAGCCAGGCGCCGACCGTGTAGCGCCAGGCGTCGTCCTCGCTGAGTTCGGGCAACGCGTCGCGCACGAGTCCGGTGAGGGCGTCGGCGTCTGCCAGGGTCGCGAGCTTGTACCTGGTGACCGCCTCGACGGACACGTTGTGCTCGAGCACGGCGGCCTGCGTGCTCATGAGGTCGCACAGGACCGGGCGCTCTGCCAGCGACCCGCTGATCGCGGTCGCCAGCTGTTCGGCGCGGCGCTTGAATCCGGCCCTGGGCCGGACGGCTGACGGTAGTTCGGCTGCAAGATGCGCGAGCCATTCGCGGAAGGAGCTGGCCAGCAGCTCGAGAAGCACGGCCTCGCGCGAGTCGAAGTAGCGCAGGACGTTCGATTTGGCCAGCCCGACCCGTCGGCTGAGCTCATTGAGCGAGATGTCGGCGACGGGCATCTCGTGGAGCATCGCGGCCGCGGTGTCGAGGATCGCCTGGCTGCGAAGCGCGCGTTGCTCGTCGCTTCGGGCGCGTTGGAACGTTGTGGTCGCCATGTCTAGATCTTACAGACCGGTGGTCTCTTCATCTGAGAGTCGTTGCGATGGAGCGGGCGGGCGGTGGCCCGCCCGCTCCAGCTCAGCGGTCAGTGTGCGAACACCGGCTCTGCGGTGGCGGCGTCGGGCGCGACATCGGGCGCGCCGGATGGAAGCAGCAGCCACGCCGCCACGGCGCCGACCGCGAACACCCCGGCAGCCCATGCGAAGGCTGTGGTGTAGCCCTGAACGGCGGCCTGCGCGGCAACGTCCGCGGCGGCTTGGTGGGTCGACGCGTACGCGCCCGCGGCGCTGCCCGCCAGCGTGCTCAGCAGGGCAGTGCCCACCGAACCGCCGACCTGCTGTCCGGTGTTGACCAGCGCCGAGGCCACGCCCGCGTCGGGCCCGTCGACGCCACGCGTCGCCGTGTCCATCGCCGGGGCGAAGATCAGGCCCAGGCCAAGGCCGACCACGAGGAGGCCCGGCAGCACATCGGCTCCGTAGCTCGAGCCCACCGTCACACCGCTGAACATGACCAGCGCGACGGCGCTGAGCAGCATGCCTACAGCCACCAGCGGCCGGGGGCCGAAGCGCGGGAGTAGGCGGGTCTGACCAATTGCTCCGGCCGGCAGGATCATCGCCATCATCGGCAGGAACGCCAGGCCGGAGACCAGCGGCGAGAAGCCCAGCGTCTGCTGCATGTAGTAGGTGAGGAACAGGAAGACGCCGAACATCCCAGCGCCGACCACTGCGAGGGCCAGGAAGCCACCGCCGCGGGCGCGATCGGCGACCACGCGCAGCGGGAGCAGCGGGTGTTCGACGCGACGCTCGACGGCAATGAACGTCGCAAGTAGGGCGGCCGCCGCGCCGAGGCCGGCGATCGTCAGAGGCGAACCCCAGCCGTGCGACTCGGCGTTGGAGAAGCCGTAGACGAGCGCGAACAGGCCCGCCGAGGCCGTCAGGGTCCCGGGCAGGTCGATCCGCGACCGGCTGGCCTGCGCGGCGTCGTCGGGGAGGACGCGCACTGCGGCCATAGCGACAGGGACTGCCAGCATGAGGTTGACGAACATCGTCCAGCGCCAGTCCAGGTACTCGGTCAGGGCACCGCCGAGGATCAGGCCGACGGCGGCGCCCGAGGCGCCGATCACACCGAACACCGAGAACGCCCGGTTGCGCTCCTCCGGGATCGTGAACGTCGTGGTCAGCAGGCTGAGTGTCGCCGGCGCGAGCAGCGCAGCGAACGCGCCCTGTAGCGCGCGTGCGCCAACGAGAACGCCGAAACTCGAGGCGAGGCCGCCCAGCGCGGACGCCGCCGCGAAACCAACCAGGCCAGCGACGAAGACGCGCTTACGGCCGAAGAGGTCGCCGACGCGCCCGCCGACCAGCAGCAGGCTCCCGAACGAGAGCGCGTACGCGGTGACGACCCACTGGCGCGACTCATCGGAGAAGCCGAGCGCCTCCTGGGCGGAGGGCAGCGCGATGTTCACGATGGTTACGTCCAGTACGACGATCAGCTGCGCAACGCCGATGAGCGCGAGGATCAGCCAGCGGAGCCGACTGCTGGCTTCTGTGGAGGGGCGCATGTTCCTTAACTCCCTAGCTCGATAATAGACCGGAGGTCTCTTGTACACTAGGGATTGAAACAGACCATCGGTCTCTTGTCAAGAGACCGATGGTCTCTACAACTCGCTCGCCAGCCATTACGTGTCCGGCCCCTGCTGTCCATGCGACCCGACACTCGGGGTGCCCGTGGCGCGCCCACCCCTTCGCGCTGCCGCTAGCGCCTGCTTGCGAGCGTCTCGCCATTCGTGCATCAGGCGCTCGCAACGGACGAGCTGGAGCGGTCGGCGGTCACGCGCGATGCCGCATTGCAATGGAAGAGCAGCAGCCGAGTGACGCTCGGAAAGGGCGCCTCCTCGTCGTCCATTCCGGTCGTCCGGCGCTGTACTGGCCGAGACGCCCGCAACCAGGCCGATGGTGAGGAAGTGCCGCGTCGGGTTCGAGTCACCACCCGCCAGCGGCGTTTATCGTCAGGACGCGAGCGGTTCAGCGAGCCGGGGGCTCGTCGCGATTGCTTGCCGGTTGCGCGTCGGCTGCAAACAGGCGCGTCTCGTGGGCGAGCACGACTGCTTGGACGCGGTCTCGCAGGTTGAGTTTCTGGAGGATGTGCGTGATGTGCGTCTTGACCGTCGCGTCGCTGATGTAGAGCTCCTCGCCGATCTCCGCGTTGGAGAGGCCGCGCGCGATCAATCGCAACACGTCCAGTTCACGATCAGTCAGCTCAGCGAGCTCTTTGGGAGGCTCGGGGTGCGAGACACGCGCGAAGTTCTCGATCACGCGCTTTGTGATCGCCGGCGAGAGCAGCGCCTCGCCGCCGGCGACGATCCGGATCGCGGCGAGCAATTCTTCGGGCGGGTCGTCCTTGAGTACGAACCCGCTTGCGCCGGCCCGAAGCGCCTCGTACACGTACTCATCGAGGTCGAACGTAGTCAGGATCAGGATCCGGGCCGTCTCGTCGGCGGCGAGGATCCGCCGGGTCGCCTGGAGCCCGTCGAGCTCGGGCATGCGGATGTCCATCAGCACGACAGTGGGGCTGAAGCGTGTCGCCTTGGCGACCGCCTCGAGCCCGTTGCTCGCTTCGGCGACGACTTCGATGTCGGGTTCGCCCGAGAGCAGCATCCGGAAGCCGGCCCGGACCATCGACTGATCGTCGGCGACGAGGACGCGGATGCTCATCGCTGGTAGCGGTCGACAGGTAGGCGCGCGCTAAGGATGAAGCCCCCCGCCGGTGTGGCTCCTGCGCTCATCTGGCCGCCGTAGATCTTCACGCGCTCGCGGATGCCGACGAGGCCGTGGCCGAGTCCGTCGGTAGTCGCGGAGCCCTTGCCGTCGTCGGCGACTTCGAGCTCGAGCTCGTCTGGCCGGTAGCGGACCGTCACGACGGCGTGACTGGCGTGGGCGTGCTTGAGCGCGTTCGTCAGGCCTTCTTGGACGATTCGGTAGGCGGAGAGGTCGATGGCGCGCGGGAGGGCGTAGGGCTCGCCGTCCACGTGCACTTGCACTGGAAGCCCGGCGTGGATGATGTCGTCGACGAGCGAGTCGAGGGCATCGAGGCCCGGCTGAGGGCCGAGCTCGACACGGTCTCCGTCGCTGCGCATCGCTCCGAGCAGGCGGCGCATCTCGGCGAGTGCCGTGCGCCCGGCTCGCTCAACGCGCCCGAGCGCGTCCCTGTCCTCCTCGAGGCTAGGCGGAAGCTTGTGCCGTACGGCGCCGACCTGGAGCACCATCACGCTCATGGCGTGGGCGACGATGTCGTGCAGCTCGCGCGCGATCCGCGCGCGCTCCTCGGCCACCGCGATCCGGGCGGCGGCCTCTCGCTCGCGCTCGGCGAGTGTGGCGCGCATCTCCGCCGCCTCTCGCTCGCGCTCGGCGAGTGTGGCGCGCATCTCCGCCGCCTCGGCCTGCTCGGCACGAGCACGCAGGGCATAGCCCGCGACCCAGGCGACCACGAACCGGAGCGGAATGAAGACGAGGTCGCTGGCCGACTGCGCGCCAGGGATATTGGAGACCACGACCACGATGCACCCGAGCACGATGGCGAGCCCGATGCCCGCCTGCCTGTCGTCGCGCAGATTTCCGAGCAGGAACGCAGCCGCCAACCCAACCACGCCGAGGCTGCCGATGAACGGGATCAGCAGCCCGTCGACGAACGTCAGCGCGGCGGCCAGAAGCCAATAGGCCGCGGGGCCGGCGAACGGGAAGCGGCGATGCACCAAGAGGGGCAGTGCGAGGACCGCCACCGCAGGCAACGAGAACCAGAGGCTCGTCCCCGGCGCGCCAGGCAAGTCGCGCCCGACCACCAGCTCGAGCATGCCGGCGATCGCCAAAAACCCGATCAGCAGCTCGAACCAATACTCACGCGTGACACGCCCGATCCGGCTCACGCGATGAACGTACTGCAGGCCCTCGCGTGCCGCCTCCGACCAAGGTATGAGTCGAGATCAGAGGCTGGTAGGAGCCCGATTCCGACCTCACGCCGACGCGCCGGCGGCGCCGCGCTCATAGCTTCGCGGCCATGGACTCCACCACCTCCAAAGGAGACGTCATGGAAGCCGCAACCCACAGAATCGCCACCCCCGCCCCTGCGACCACAACCAGTGCGGACCGGCATGCGCAACCGGCCGACGAGCGCGCCCTGCCCCAGCTGGGGCTCCGCGGCATCATCGCCGTCTGGGCCGCGGCCGCCCTGCCGATGGGACTGCTCGCCTGGGTGGCCGCACCGCTGCTCGCCGATCAACTGAGCGGCCCGGGCGCCCTGATCCGCGCCCTGATCATCACGCTGACCGCCGGGCTCGTCTGGCAGTTCGTGCTCGTGATGACGCTCGTCCGGCGTGAACAGGGAACGCTGCGGTGGCCGGTAGTGCGAGACGCGCTCTGGCTCCGCGCCCCGCGTGCTCCACGCACGGGACGGCGCGGAGGCAAGCTATGGCTCGTCGTTCTGCCCCTCATCGTCGCTTCCGCCATCGAGGGGCTCCTCGTCATCCCGGGGCCCGCGGCCCGTGACTTCGCCGAGTTCCTCGGATCCAACGCGGGCGAGGGCCTGCTGGCAGGAGCTTGGGGCTGGTTCGCCCTCATCGCGGCGCTGAGCCTCTTCAACACGGTGCTGGGCGAGGAGCTCCTCTTCCGGGGGTACCTGCTCCCGCGAATGAACGGCCGGTTCGGCCGGCGGGACTGGCTCGCGAACGGGGTGATCTTCGCGGCGTATCACCTGCACACGCCGTGGGTCATCCCAACCACGCTGCTGGACACGTTCATCCTGTCCTATCCCTCAAAGCGCTACCGCAGCGCACTCATCGGCATCGCCGTACACAGCGCGCAGAGCATCCTCGTGCTCGGGCTCGTGCTCGCGCTGGTGCTCAAGGGCTGAGCACCCGCGCCCCCGGCCCCGCTCCGGGCGCGATCGCTGTCGAGCAACGCTCAGAACGGGCCGCCGAACTGGCGGCCCGTTCTCTGCCTTGCACGCGTCTGACGAGCTAACCCGCTCCGGGAGAGCCCTCCACCGGATGCCTCGCGCGGGAGAGGAGCACCGCCGAGGGCGACCCTCTGTGCTGCCTCGCTGAACACGCGGCCGTCTCGGTCCCCGCCGACCGAGACGGTCGCGACGGACGAGGGGCGGAGCTGCTCCATGTCTCGACGAGCCTAGACCGGACCCATCGCGCCGCCGCCGCGACCGACGCTCCGCGGTCAGAATCGTCCCGCTCCGCAGTCGTTACGTGCGAAAAGCGTTGATGCGAACCCGGAGGACTGCGATGAACAGGGCCGACGAGAAACAGATCCGGACCTTGATCGAGCGCTGGGCCGAGGCGGTGCACAGCGGCAACATGAGCGGCGTCCTCACAGACCACTCCGACGACATCGTGATGTTCGACGTGCCGCCACCGTATGAGGGCGTCCGCGGCATCGACGCCTACCGTGAGACGTGGCCGCCGTTCTTCGACTGGCAGGCACAAGGAGCCTCATTCGAGATCGTCTCGCTGGATGTCACCGCCGGCGATCAGGTCGCCTACGCCCACGCGTTGCTGCGCTGCGGAACGGAGCAGGAGCTCGCCGACAACCCCGAGAACCGACTGCGACTCACGCTCGGGCTGCGCAAGGAGGACGGCCGATGGGTCGTCGCGCACGAGCACCACTCGTTCCCCAGCACCGACTAGTAGTGCCGGGCCTGTGCTGCCCGGGTCAGCGCACCCCCACTTACCTCACGTTCCAGTAGTCCGTGTCGGGGAGGCTGCGTGGGACGGCTGCTTCCGCCGCGAGAGCGGGAGCGGCTCGTGTGTCCCGGTTGACGCCCGGTCACCGCGACACATCTCGGGCGGGTGTTATGGGACACCCGGAGCCGGGGGGGCCGCCGCGAAAGGCGCCCGCATTCAGGCGGAGTGCTGCAAGGGGTTCCCGTTGCGGCACGCGACCGTGGGGCGTCCAGGTCGACATCCTGTGCGCGCTATACGCGGTGGCGCAGCAGCGGCGCGTACGAGGCGCTGTGGTCGTGCCCACAGCCGCATCGCAGCTCCGATTCCGAAAGGAAGTTGCGCGGCGAGCGACCCTCCAGACGCGCGGCTTCGCGACTCAAGTGCGCTTGGTCGGCGTATCCGGCTTCAACGGCGAGCTGGGCGACCTGCGTGCTGGGCTGAGCGCGGATCCAAGCGAGGGCGAGAAAGCGCTGGAAGCGAAGGATGCGGTGCAGCGTCTTCGGTGTGAGTCCGATGGCGCTCTCGAAGCGACGTCGGAGCTGACGCTCGGAGATGCACAGCGTTGAGGCCAACGAGGCGACGTCGGCGCGCCGGCCGGACATCAGCGGCAGGACGGCCTGCGCGACCACGGGGTCCGGGGCCGGAGCGCCGGCGAGCCGCTCGGCCACGGCGCGCTCCAGATGAGATGCCGCCTGCCGTTCGGAACTCGCCGAGCCGACGAGCTCTTGGAGCGCGTGGGCCCGATCACCCCAGAGCTCGTCGGCATCGACGGCGAGGTCGCGGAGCCTCGGCGCGGGCATGCCGAGCACAGAGGACGCGGCCTCGGGGCGCAAGCGAACGCCGAGGATCGTCGTCCCGGGCGCAAGCGCGTGCTCGACGGGACCTGTCTGTGGGCCGAGGACCCGCGGCATCGACCCCGGAACGCAGACGATCTCCACACTGCCGTTCGGGGCCTTGCGATGCGTGAAGGCCGTCGAGCGCGGCGAAACCGCCTGAATCCACGTGCACACGACGTGGCGAGCGAGCGACGGCGGAGGCCGACGCTCGTGCACGTCGTGGATCACGTTGCGCTCGCGGGCGCGCACGTTGGCCGATTCGTTCAAGACGGATGCGAGACGCGAGCGTAGTCTGGACGCCCCTTCACGGAGAGCAACCGGAGGATACGCATGAACGACGCCGACGCCGCCGAGGCGCCGACGACCGACTTATCGCGCTCGACAATCGACGGCCGGTCGATGCATCCACAGGTGGTCGCTCCCGAGGAGCGGCAGACTGCGCGTGACGCGCTACGGATCGACCGGATCGCTCCGAGGTACATCGGCGCCCAGTACTCGCTGCGGACCGACCGGGTCCTGTTCCTCGTCCTGGAGGGGTGCGAATGATGCTCATCACCGGCGGCCTGGGTTCTATCGGGTCGCACACCGCGCGAGCACTGCTCGACCTGGGCGAATCCGTCGTGCTCACCGCGCGCCGATCCACCCAGCTGCCCGAGTACCTCGCCGACGAGCCCGGCGGCCGAGTCGTCGTCGAGCCGCTGGACACCACGGACGAGGCGACCTTCCTCGACATCGGGAAGCGGCACGAGATCACCGGCATCGTGCACCTCGCGGCGGGCCGCTACGACCTGCCCGATCCGGTCGAGTACCTCCGCGCCGAGACCCTCGGCCTGCTCAACGCCCTCAAGGCGGCGACGGTGTGGGGCGTGCGGCGGTTCTCGGTCGCCAGCACCATCGGCGTGTACGCGGGGGTGGACGAGGTCCCGTGGCGCGAGGACGCCTCGCTGCCGGTGGTGGCAGGGCACCAGATCCCGGTGTTCAAGAAGACCGCGGAGTTGTTCGCCACGCTGGCTGGCGACAGTGCCGGGTTCGGCACGGTGAGCCTGCGGATCGGCACCATCTGGGGGCCCCTCGGCCTGCCCGACTCCCCGTTCTTCGCGCTTCCCCGCCTGCTCAGCGCGGCGGTCTGGGGCGAGGACCCCGATCTCACCCCGCCCCGCCCGCCCGCGTACGCCGAGGACGCCAGCGACCTCTGTTACGTCAAGGACTGCGGCCGGGCCATCGCGCTGCTCATGCTCGCGGAGCGGCTGAACCACCGCATCTACAACGTCTCGACCGGTCGGCTGGTGGGATACAGCGAGGTCGTCGCCGCGATCAACTCCGCCGTGCCGGGCGCGAACATCACCCTCCCGGAGGGTCGCAATCCCGACCGGCCCTCGGACCACTACCTCGACACCACCCGGCTGCGAGCGGATACCGGCTTCCGGCCGCAGTACGACGTCGAGCACGCCGTACCGGACTACGTCGACTGGCTGAGGGGACATGACCGCTAGCCCACGCGGTGAGCGACACAGACTCCAAAGGAAAGGAAGGTCGTGGACCCGCAAGAAATCATCGAAGAGCTCGAGCACCCCGGTGCCCGGAACCTGCTCGCCTCCGCGACACTCGTCCGGCTCGCCTACAACGGATCAGACGGCTTCCCGCGAGTAGTCCCGATCGGCTTCTACTGGAACGGAAACCAGATCGTCATCTGCACGGCGGCGACCGCGCCCAAGGTGAAGGCGCTGTCGTCGCGTCCCAACGTGGCGTTGACGATCGATGTCGGCGACACGCCTACGGAGGCAAAGGAGCTCCTGGTGCGTGGGCTCGCAAGCGTGGACATCGTCAACGGCGTTCCCGACGAGTACATCGCGGCATCGAGGAAGGTGTTGGGCGCACACCAGGTCACGGAGTTCGAGCGCCAGGTCAGGTCGATGTACGACCAGATGGCTCGTATCTCCATCGAGCCGGTCTGGGCGCGGTTCTTCGACTTCGGTGCCGGCCGCATGCCGTCCTTCCTGACAAAGCTGGCCGGTGACGCCTAGAGGATCCTGCTGGTCATCACAATGGGAACCCCGAACCTGTGAGGTCGAGATGGCCCTTGGCGAGAACTACGCCAACAGCGCAGTCGGTGCACTCGAGTCGGTCGAGGCGGTCGATGGAGCCGCGCTCAAGCTTGCCGGGGCGGTGAGCAATGCCGTTCCCGTCGGTGCGCCGCGGGACGCGCTATCCGGCACGTGGCTCGGCCATGCGCTCCATCCGGCGCTGACGGATGTGGTCATCGGGTCGTTCCTCAGCGCGACGCTGCTCGACCTGCTCGGCGGCGACGACACCGGGCGCGCGAGCGAGCGCCTCATCGAGATCGGGCTCGTGACCGCCGCGCCGACGCTCGCCAGCGGCCTGAGCGATTGGGCCTTCACCGTCTACGGCGACCGCCGCGTCCGCCCGGTTGGG
>Ga0081538_10005253_pt1 | contig 11696 bp, 7 predicted proteins | sample TabmetS5T2R1_FD_71022 | JGI IMG/M metagenome (GOLD analysis project Ga0081538, IMG submission 71022) | Tabebuia heterophylla rhizosphere microbial communities from the University of Puerto Rico - S5T2R1 | ecosystem: Host-associated > Plants > Roots > Rhizosphere ... | reverse complement strand
CGGGGCGCCCCGGGGGCGGGGCTGCCCAGCTTTTCGCGGCCCAGCCGCCAGTTCCTCCTCGATGTCGTGGATGTGATGTCGCCGATCGCCGCGGCCTGGAGGCGCTCGCCCGCGCCGACGCGCTCGGCGCCCTCGGCCCCTACACCCTGCAGGCCGAGATCGCCGCCTGCCACGCCCGCGCGCTCACGCCCGAGGACACCGACTGGGGGCGCATCGCCGCGCTCTACCGGGTGCTCGCCCACGTCGCACCCTCCCCGGTCGTTGAGCTGAACCGCGCGGTCGCGGTCGGGATGGCCGCCGGCCCGGCCAAGGGGCTGGAGATCACCGACACCCTGCTGCACGAGCGAGCCCTCGATCGCTACGCCCAGCTCCCGGCCGTCCGCGGCGACCTCCTCGCCAAGCTCGGCCGCCACGGCGAGGCCCGCCAGGAGTTCGAGCGCGCCGCCGCCCTCACCCGCAACGAGCGCGAACGCGGCGTGTTCCTGGCCCGCGCCGCCGCCTGCAGAGACGACCCGGCCGTAGTCGAGCGGCACCCTGCGGCCCAGTAGGATGCCAACCCGCGGTCCGTGGTCGGAGGCCGCATCCCGTCGAAGGGAGTACGACGATGGTCACGGTGGGGCTGCTTGTTCGCCTGCTGGCCAAGCCTGGTAAGGAAGCCGAGGTGGTCAGCTTCCTTGAGGGAGGGCTGGCCCTGGCGGAGGAGGAGCCGGCGACCGTCGCCTGGTTCGCGATCCGCCTTGGCCCATCAGAGTTCGGCATCTTCGACGCCTTCCCTGATGACGCCGGCCGCCAGGCCCACCTCGGGGGCCAGGTGGCTGCGGCGCTGATGGCACAGGCGCCCGAGCTGTTGCAGCAGCCGCCGGTGATCGAGCCGGTCGAGGTCCTCGCGGCCAAGCTGCCCGGCTAGCACCCGCCGGCTAAGAGCCTTCCTCCACCGGGTAGATGCGGGCGGCGACCAGCCCGTGGGCTTCCCGATGCACCGCACCGCCGCCTCGGCGTCGGGCGCCGCGACCAGGTCGCACACCTTGCCGCCTGCTCGTCCGCCCAGGAGGCCGCCCCGTTGACGTGGACCCGGACCAGGTTGCCGACCGTTCATGCCCGCCCGGCGGCACGGGCAGCGTCGATGGCGGTGGCGGGTTGCTACGCTCTGCCGCGGCGAGCAGCCAGGCGGCGGCAGAATGCGGCCCGGACATCACCCGCTCCTCTCGGCCCTGCTCCGATCATTGCTGCCCGCGCTCGCGATCCTCCGCCAGGTCCAGCGCCAGCACGCTGGCCAGGATCAGCAGGTCGTCCTGGCCGGCGGCGACGTCGACCGCGTAGGTGTCGCGCACGCTGAACCAGCGCTTGGAGACCGTCGCCACCGTCTGGCCGCCGCGCCGGATGGTGAACTCGTGGTCGAACAGGTCGCCCTCCATCTCCAGGTCGTCGGGACCCGGGACGTCGATGGTGAACCGGTCGCGGAAGGGCGTGAAGAGGTGCTTGCGCACCTCGGCGGCCTTCTGGCCGGCCACCGAGACCTGGTAGGTCGGCCGCATTGCGACCAGCTTGCGCTGGACCTGCGCGACCTCGCGGCCTTCCGGGTCGCGCAGGACGAGCCGGTCGCGCAGGCTCAGCACCTTGCCGTCCACGTGCAGGACGGGCCGGCCCTGCTCGTCGGTGATGTCGGAGTCCTGGCCGAGTCGGAACAAGCGCTCGCGGATCAGGTACATCCCTGGGTCCTCCCTGCTCGACGGCGGTTGCGGTGCGCTCACACCTCCGATCACAGGATGGATCTCTGCCAAGGGTCTCTGCACGAGGCGTTCATGCTCGCGCCGTCCACCATTGGTCTAGTGACCACCGCTGACCTGTACAAATGCTAACGCTGCAAGGGCGTCCCGTTGCTCGAACGGCAGGTTGGGGAGCGACGTCATCGTGTCTGCCCGTCGACCGGGCCGTCGCCGACCGGGTCGGCCTGCACGTCACCGACCTGCGCTGCCTGAACCTGCTGGCCAACGCCGGCCCGCTCACCGCAGGCGAGCTTGGCCAGCAGCTCGGCCTAGGCACCACCGGCGCGGTCACCCCTATGGTCGACCGGCTGGAACGCGCCGGCTACCTCCGCCGCCAGCCCGACCCCCGTGACTGCCGCCGGGTCATCATCCAACCGGTGCCCGAACAGCTCGCCGCCATCGGCCCCCACGACCCCGGGTAAAGTGGCTGCGGAGGCAGGAACAGCCCTCAGGTCCCGGACTGGACAGGGGGAAGCGGTCGCGCATCCGGGGCAGATTCTAGGAGGCTCCCGTCATGGGCCGAACTGCCACCCCCAGCCGCAGAGCCAGGCGGCCGGGGGAGCGGATTCCGGTTCAGCTCACGTCGTTCGTGGGGCGCTCACGTGAGCTCGAGGAACTCGAAAGGGCCTTCCGCGCCGCGCGGCTCGTCACCGTCGTGGGACCGGGGGGAAGCGGCAAGACGCGGCTTGCGGTCGAGTTCGCGGCTCGCCGCGGCGCCGCGTCTCCGGACCTGCACTTCGTGGACCTGACCCCGATCACGGAGGCAGCCCTGGCGCCTGGGTCGATCGCGACCGTCCTCGGCGTCCGTGAGGTGGCCGGGGAAGCGCTCCAGGACACGCTGGCGCGGCGCATCGGCGACCGCGAGGTGGTGCTGGTGCTCGACAACCTCGAGCAGATCTCCGCGGTCGGGCCGGTCATCGCGGAACTGTTGGCGGCGTCGCCGGGCCTGCGCGTGCTGGCCACCAGCCGCGCCCCCCTCCACGTCCGTGGGGAGCACCAGTATCCCTTGGCACCGCTGCAGCTACCGGACTCGGTGGAGCTCACGTCGCCCGACGACCTCGTCGAGGTCGAGGCGGTGAGGTTGTTCGTGGAGCGGGCTCGGGCCATCGACCCTGCGTTCGCGCTCACCAGCGACAACGCCGCCGCCGTCGCCGGTATCTGCGCCCGCCTCGACGGCTTGCCGCTGGCGATCGAGCTGGCTGCGGCCCGCACTCGGCTGTTCACCCCGACCGCCCTGCTCGCTCGCCTCGATCGGCGGCTGCCGGTCCTGTCGGACGGACCGATGGATGCACCAATCCGGCAGCGCACGCTCCGCTCCACGATCGGATGGAGCTTCGACCTGTTGAGCGAGCCCGACCAGCGTGTCTTCGCCTCGTTGGGGGTGTTCGCCGGCGGATTCGCGCTGGCCGCTGCGGAGGCGGTCGCGGTCGATCCTGCCGATCCCAGCGGCGGGCCCGACGTGCTCACCAGCCTCAACCACCTGGTCGAACAGAACGTCTTGACGGTTGCCCCCGATGCGGAGGGCGAGCCGAGGTTCCGGATGCTCGAAACCATCCGCGAGTTCGCGCGGGAGCAGGTCCGCGAGCCCGACCAGGTCGGGCTTGGGGACCGCCACCTGGCGTACTTCGTGGCCCTTGCGGAGCGGTCCGAGCCCCAACTTCGGGGACCGGACCAAGCAGCATGGCTCCGCAGGCTCGCGGCGGAGCAGGCTGACATCCGGGCGGCGCTCGCCTGGGCGCGGGAAGCCCACCGGGACGAGTCGATGCTCCGGCTCGCGGCGGCGCTCAGGCGTCGCTTCTGGTACGCCGCCGGCGGCCTGGGCGAAGGGTTGCGATGGCTTGAGGCGTCCCTGGCTGTGGCGGCTGAGGCGCCGGCTGCGCTCCGCGTGAAGGCCCAACAGCGCGCGGCGTGGATCGTCTGGGAGATGGGCGATGGCGACCGCGGTCAGGAGTTGTTCGAGGCCAGCCTGGCGGCGGCGGACGACGATGACCACCTGAGCCGGTTCGAGGCGCTCATCGGTCTGAGCCTCCGAGCGCTCGGCGCCGGGGGACCGGAACTTGATGCCGTCGCGGAACGGATGGCTGAGGCCATCCAGCACGCACGCCATGGCGGGACCCCCGGCGCCCTGGTCGAGCCGCTCATGGTTGAGGGCCACCTTGCGGTGGCGCGCGGAGATCTTGCACAGGCACGGGCGCGTTTCGAGGAGGCGCTCGACCTGGCGCGTGCGGCCGGGGACGTGTGGGGAGCCGCGAGCGCACTCATCGAATCTGGTGCGCTCGCGCTCGCGGCCGGAGAGCACCCACGCGCAGAGTCGTTATTGGCGGAGAGCGTGCGCTTGTCGATCGAGAGCGGTGGCAGAGGCGGGATCTTCGCGCATGCCACCGCCGCGTTGGCGCAGGCACTGACGGCACAGGGGAAGCTCGAAGCGGCGCGATCCCGACTCCGTGAGGGCGGCGCCGCCGTCCGCGGGATTGAGAACCCCCTGGGGGAAAGTTTCCTGCTCGAAGCTGCGGCGGGGTGGCTGGCGCCCGCCGGGATGCTGCCCGCGGCCGTGGAAGCCTGGGCCGCCGCGGAGGCCTACCGGACGGATCATCGATGGCCGGTCGTACCAGAGGAAGAGAAGACCCGCCGTCGGTCCTGGGCGGCGGCCCGGGAGGCACTCGGGACCGTCAGGTTCGAGGTGCTCTGGGCCGTTGGTCGGTCCAGGGATGTGCAGGAGGCGCTCGATCTCGCGATGGTCGCCGTCGAGGCGGCCGACCTTCAGCACCTGCCCGATCCGACGCCTGCACGACGAGGCCGGTTCAACCTGACGCCACGCGAACAAGAGGTGCTGGCGCTGGTCGCGTCGGGCATGTCGGACGGGGAGATCGCCACGTCACTGGTGATCAGCAAGAAGACCGCGTCGGTCCATGTCGCCAACATCAAGGTCAAGCTGGGTGCGTCATCCAGGGTGGAGGTCGCGACGATCGCCCTGCGGGAGAGCCGTACGTGACGGCGGCTGCCCGCTGGTAGCGAGCAGCCGCCGGATGGTGGCGACACCGTGACCAACGAGGGATCGCCATGGGCGCCTGGCTTCCGGGACCTCCCGCCGGTACCGTGCCTCGTGGTAGGCCCAACCGCCCAGCATGCTGCCCGGGAGTGGACTCAGCTTCCAGTCGTGCATCGCGGTCTCCTTCGCTCCTGTGGGGTGCGACCGAGTCCACGTTGGAGTCAAGGAGGCTGGGTTACATCGGACGGCGCCTTAGGCGGCTCCTCATTTCCGAGGGCCAGAGCATGGGCTTGGGCGTTTGCAGACGCTGGCGTCGGGCGTGGCACCGCGCCAGCGGCCCCACCATCAGCCCGCTGGCGCGGTGCTCCCGGCCGTGCACGCTGGAGCGGTCGGGAGCGGCCGTCCAGGCAGCAGACCGGCAGAGTTCCGGCAGTTTCCAGCCACCGCCCGGCCGGCTGGTCGTCCTGCCGGCCCCGTCAGGCGGTCGGAGGAGGCAGAGCGTGCAAGCCGGCGGGGTGGGCGTAGCCGACCGCGACCAGGGTTCGCGCGGTGACGGCTTCCTCGATGGGGATGTCCAGCTCGCGGAACAGGCGCAGCGCCTCGCCGAGCACGGTGCGGGCGCGGTGGTGGCGTCCGTGGGCTTGGGCCAGCTCGCCGAGGGCGCGCAGCGCGACGCCACGCAGGTAGGGATTGCCGTCGTGGGTCCAGGGCTCCAGCAGCGGCCACGCCTGTGTTTCGCGGCCGAGGTGGACCAGCGCCGTACCGAGGTGGACCTCGACACAGCTCGCGCTCAGCCGGTCACCGTGCTGCCGCATGGCCGCCAGGGTCTGCTGGAGCACGGCGACGGCCTGTCGGTCGCGGCCCTGCTTGATGCGCACGACCCCAAGCCGGTACAGCAACTCCGCCTCACCGAGCCGACTGCCGAGCCGACGAAACAGCTCCAGGGCCTGATGGAAGCACCGGTCGGCGAGCTCGAGCCGGCCGTGGTTGTGAAGCAGGATGCCGAGGCAGCGCAGCACGCAGGCGCGGGCACGCGGGTTCCCATTCCCAACCTGGTCAAGGGTGGCAAGGGCCTCCTCGATCTGTTGGCGGCGCTGCTGGAGGCTCCCGCGGTCGAAGCGGTACAGCCCCACCGCGGCCAGGCCCATCGCCCGCCCCAGGCCCTCCCCCAGCCGCTCGAACTTGCCGAGCGCGGCCTGCCAGCACTCCAGCGCCTGCTGGTGGCGGCCGTGGACGGCGTGCAGATGGCCCAGCGACAGCAGTACCGCGCCCTCCCCATGCGCATCTGCGGCGCGGCGGGCCACGGCCAGCGCCTGCTCGGTGCAGCGGCACCAGTCGTCCAGGTACAGCCGGGTCGCCAAGAACTGGGTGAGCGCGCTGCAAAGCTCCCACGCCACCCCGGCCATGCCCAGGCGGCCTGCCTGGGTGACCGCGGCGACCAGCCCGACCCGCTCGGCCTCGAGGAAGGCCAGCGGGTCGCCCAGCAACCGCCCAGCCGTCTGCTGGTCGACCGGCCAGCGCGCCGCCGGGCCGTAGACGGGCTCAAGAAACGGGTTGCCCAGCAACGCATCGGCACGCTCGGCCAGGTGCAACCAGGCGCCGAAGGCGCGCGCCAGCGCGGCCCTGCGCTCGGCGGGTGGATCCTCGGCCGCGGCGCGCTCATGAGCGAACACCCCGACCAGATCATGGAGGCGGTAGCGGACCTGCCCGGTGGCGTCCCGCCCAGCCACCTCCAGCAGCCGCGCATCCACCAGCCGCTCCGTCAGCTCCTGTGCCTGCTCGATGGAGCTGTCCAGCAGCGCGGCGCCCGTCCATGCGGCCACCTCGGGGGCCTCCAGCAATCCCAGGCGGCGCAACAGCACCCGCGCGGCCGGCTCCAGCGCCTGGTAGCTGAGGGTGAGGCTGGCACGGACCGCCAGATGCCCGTAGGCCAGCTCGTCCAGCCGCCGCCGCTCGTCGGCCAGCCGCGCCACCAGCTGCGCCAGCTGCCAGTGCGGCCGTGCCGCCAGCCTGGCGCCCGCCACCCGCAGCGCCAGCGGCAGGCACCCGCACAATCGCGCCAGCTCCGCCGCCGACTGGGGTTCGGCAGCCACCCGCTCCGTCCCCACGATCCGCCCAAGGAGTTCCACCGCCTGGTTGGCCGGCAGCACCGCCAGCCCCAACGGTCGCAGCCCACCCAGCCCCGTCAGCGGCGTCCGGCTGGTGACCAGCACACCGCAGGTCGGGCTGCCCGGCAGCAGCGGAAGCAGCTGCGCCTCACCGGCGGCGTTGTCCAGCACCACCAGCACCCGCCGGTCCGCCAGCAAGCTGCGGTACATCGCGGCGCGCTCGTCCAGCCCCTCGGGGACCGCCGTCGCCTCGACCCCCAGTGCACGCAGGAGGCGACCCAGGACCTCCCCTGGGCCAGCCGGGCTGGCCTCCGCGCCCCGCAGGTCGACGTACAGCTGGCCGTCGGGGAACCGATGCCGCACTCGATGGGCGACGTGCACCGCCAGGGTGGTCTTGCCCACGCCGCCACCGCCCGCGATGGTCGACACCGCCGGCCCGGCCGGCCGCAGCCCGTCGAGGTCGCCAGCCAGCAGGGCGTCAAGCCGCGCGACCACCTCCGCCCGGCCGGTGAAGTCGGCGATGTCGGGCGGCAGCTGGCAGGGGATGGCGGGTTGCCCGGCCGCCACCGCTCGGGCTGCGTCGGGATCACGCGCGGCGGCCTGGAACTCCAGGCGGATCGCTCCGGCCAACCCGAGCGCATCCGCCAGCAGCCGCAGCGAGTCGCCGCGGGGCCGGCGCACCCGACCGCGTTCCAGCTCGCGGATCGCGCGTGGGCTGATCCCCGACCGCTCGGCGAGCTGCTCCTGGGTCAGCAGCAGCCGCAGCCGGTGTGCCCGCAGCAGCCTCCCGAAGACCACCTGGCGATCGTCCCCGACGGTCTCCTCAGCACCCTTCGCCACGCATCCCTCGCGGTCGAAACCCTGCCGCCACCCGTCGCTGTGACCGCTCGCCGTCACCGCGAGTCTACCGCCGGCAGGCACCGCCATCGTCGCCGGCAGCATCGGCCGTCGCGGCCGCAAGGCAAGCCCGGCGTGGTGGGTCGTTGCTACACGCCGCAACCGCCCGGCCAGGCGGCGCCGCCGAAGCTGCCGGGAAACTGCCGGACCGCCGCCCCGCCCCGCGCAGTAGCGTCACCGCAAGGACCCGAGCGGGACGGACATGGACGAGCAGGGGTTGCCCAACAAGGACGGGCCGGTGAGCGACTGGCCTGTTGGGTTGGTGCTGGTGGTGCTGGTGGTGCTGGTGGTGCTGGTGGCGGGGTGCGGAGGCACCGGCGACCAGGGGCCGGCCACCCCGGCCGCCACCCCGGCGCCGGCGACGACCGCCGCCGCGGTCGCCAAGCCGTGCCTCGAGGAGGCCGAGCAGGACCGGGTGGTCCGCTTCACCAGCGACGCCGGGGCCAGCCTGGTCGGCGTGGTCCTCGGCAGCGGCCGCGCCGGGCTGGTGGTCGGCCACCAGGTCGGCAGCGACCTGTGCGAGTGGCTCCCCCAGGCCAGGGAGTTCGCCGGCCGCGGCTATCAGGTGCTGGCCTTGGACTTCGCCGGCTTCGGGGACTCCCAGCCCGGCTCGGGCGCGGACGCGGGGGCCGACAGCGACGTGGTCGCCGCCGCCGAGGAGCTCCGCCGCCGCGGCGCCGAGGAGATCGTGCTGATCGGCTCCTCGATGGGCGGCACGGCGGTGCTGTCGGCCGCCACCCGCATCCGCCCGCCGGTCGCCGGGGTGGTGAGCCTGTCGGGGCCGGCGTCGTTCCAGGGCGTGGACGCCGGCGCGGCGGTACCGCGGCTGCGGGTCCCTGTGCTGCTGGCCGCCGGCGGCGACGACCAGCCGTTCGCCGACGACGCCCGGGCGATGTACCGCGCCGCTCCGGTGCGCGACAAGCGGCTGCTGGTCGTCCCCGGTGGCGGCCACGGCACCAGCCTGCTGGAGTTCGGCGAGGACGCCCCGCGGGTCCTGGCCGCCGTCCGGAAGTTCGTCGCCGACCACACCCGCCGCTGACGCGGCGCGCCGCACCGCCATGCCTGATGGGCGACGGCTGCCGGATCGTCTGGCCGGCGTTGCCGGCAGCGCGTTGGTTGCTGGGGCTCTGCCTGCTGCCCGTGCGGTGGATGGTTACCGCCAGCCTCCAGCCCGAGGCGGCGCTGTTCGCCAACCGCCGACACCTACGGCGGCGCGTCGCGCAGCCAACATGCAGGAACACCATAGGTCTCGCTTGAGCGCTGCCGTCTGTGCCCTCAGGGTGCCCCACGTCCCACGGCCAGCGCGGCAGTCCACTGAGGGCGGCGGCAAACCACCCTGGTCATTGTCATCCGACTACCCCTTGGGTGCTGAAGCATCCTTGCACGGCAAAGGACTAGTAAGTGATGGTGTGGGATGCTAGAGTCATTAGCTACATAGGCCCTCTGCGACGCGTACGCTCCTTTCGGGAAGGTATGTCAGATGCGTCAAGCCTCTCGGGTCTCCCAGTCCGCCGCGACCCGATGTCGCGCTCACGGACCGCCGTCGCTGCCGGCGGGCGGCCTCCGCGCAGCCGACGGGCTCCTGGACCCTCCCTGCGCCGCAAGACCACCCTGGTCTGCGCGGTTGTCGCCGCCCTGCTGGTGTCGGTCAGCGGGCCGCTGGCACCGGCCGCCTCGGCGGTCGTCCCAGGGTGTGACAGCGCCCATCCCACGCGCATCGGCGGAGGGCTCTACGGCTACCCCGACAACCGAGCCCTCAACGCCCTGATCGGCGTCGACGCCAAGAACGCGAACGGCCAGAGGGTCAACCGCGACGGCACCGTGATCAGCACGGCGGGCTACTCATGGGTCGTCCACGTCAACCCCGAGCTCCCGCCGCAGGGCAGTACCGATCCGGGGGCCCGTCGGGACTGGAACGACCCGGTCCTGCAGTGCGCGTCCGCCAACGTGCGCCAGGTCTTCCTCGAGGTCTACCCCAGGCGGCCACCCAACGGCAGCGTGACCGATTTCACCCGCTTCGGGGGGGCGGCCCACTACCGCCAGCCGATCACGCCGAACGCGGACAACCAGATTCTGCTGCGGCTGCCGGTCCGCGACGAGCAGGGCGGCAACACCGGCTACGTCAACGGGTACATCACCGCCAACGGCGGCCCGGTGGCGAACCCGACAACGAACCTGAGGATCCGCGCGTTCCCGACCGCGTCGGGGCCCGAGTGCGGGGTGGAGGGATTCGCCGCCTCCGCTGAGCAGCTGGCGACCAGTGGCTCGGGGACGGCGACCTTCTACCGCACTCCGCCGCTTGCCGGGGGCCGCTGCAACGCCGCCACCCAGGAGTACTCCCTGCAGGTGACCTGGTTGCAGCCCAATCCCGACCAGATGCAGTGTCGACACGTCAACATCGCCGACGGCCGGGGCGTTCGGGTGGACTTCGTGTTCCCCTCCACGCGCTGTCCGTGACGGCGACCAGGGGAAGCGGCAGGCCGTCGACCGTGCTCGCGGGTACGACGGCGACGGCCGACGGCCTGCACGCGGCCCAGGAGCGGGACTGAGCAGCGTTTCCGCTGGTCAGCCGCTTGCTTCTCCTAGATGTCGTAGTAGAGGTGGAACTCCCAGGGGTGGGGGCGGAGGCGGACGGCGTCGACCTCGTGCTCGCGCTTGTAGGCCAGCCAGGTCTCGACCACGTCGGCGGTGAACACGTCGCTCTCGAGCAGGAAGTCGTGGTCGGCCTCCAGGGCGTCCAGCGCCTGGTCGAGCGAGCCCGGCACCTGCGGCACCTGCGCCAGCTCCTCCGGGGGCAGGTCGTAGAGGTCCTTGTCCATCGGCCCGGCCGGCTCCATCTTGTTGCGTACCCCGTCGATCCCGGCCATCAGCATGGCGGCGAACGCCAGGTAGGGGTTGCAGGAGGGGTCGGGGACGCGGAACTCGACCCGCTTGGCCTTGGGGCTGCGGGAATACAGCGGGATGCGGGCGGCGGCCGAGCGGTTGCGCTGGGAGTAGACCAGGTTGACGGGTGCCTCGTAGCCGGGCACCAGCCGCCGGTAGGAGTTGGTGGTCGGGTTGGAGAGCGCGGCGAGGGCGGGCGCGTGGGCCAGCAGCCCACCGATGTACCAGCGCCCCACGTCGGAGAGGCCGGCGTAGCCGGACTCGTCGTAGAACAGCGGCACCCCCTCCGACCAGAGGCTCTGGTGGGTGTGCATGCCGGAGCCGTTGTCCTGGAAGATCGGCTTGGGCATGAAGGTGGCCGTCTTGCCGTGCTGCCTGGCCACGTTCTTCACGATGTACTTGTAGAGCATCACCTTGTCGGCCATGCGCAGCAGGGTGTCGAAGCGCATGTCGATCTCGGCCTGGCCGGCGGTGCCGACCTCGTGGTGGTGCACCTCGACACCGATGCCGGCCTCGATCATCCGCAGGACCATGGCCGAGCGCAGGTCCTGGTAGTGGTCGGTGGGCGGGACCGGGAAGTAGCCCTCCTTGTACCGGGGCTTGTAGCCGAGGTTGCGGCCGCCCTCCTCGGCGCCCGAGTTCCAGGCGCCCTCGACCGCGTCGACGTAGTGGAAGGCCGAGTGCTCGTCCTGGGCGAAGCGGACCGAGTCGAAGATGTAGAACTCCGCCTCCGGCCCCCAGTAGGAGGTGTCGGCGATGCCGGTGCTCTTGAGGAACTCCTCGGCCTTGCGGGCGACGTGCCGGGGGTCGCGGGTGTAGGGGTCGCCGGTCACCGGGTCGCTGACGAAGCAGTTGAGGACCAGGGTGGAGTGCTCGCTGAACGGGTCGATCACGGCGGTCGAGGGATCGGGCACGAGGATCATGTCCGATTCCTGGATCTCCTGGAACCCTCGGATGGAGGAGCCGTCGAAGCCGTAGCCCTCCTCGAACCCCTCCTCGGTGAGCTCCTGCGCCGGGATGGAGAAGTGCTGCATCAGGCCGGGCAGGTCGGCG
>Ga0081538_10005252_pt1 | contig 11699 bp, 10 predicted proteins | sample TabmetS5T2R1_FD_71022 | JGI IMG/M metagenome (GOLD analysis project Ga0081538, IMG submission 71022) | Tabebuia heterophylla rhizosphere microbial communities from the University of Puerto Rico - S5T2R1 | ecosystem: Host-associated > Plants > Roots > Rhizosphere ... | reverse complement strand
CGACGTCCATGCTCATCTTTCGAACGAGAGTCCTCCCGCGCTGGCTCGCATGGTTCGGGATCCTCGTCGCGATCGCTCTGGTCTTCCCCGTGACCTACATGAACATCCTTCCGCTGGTCGCGTGGGTGCTCTTCGCCTCCATCGCGCTGCTCATGCGGCAGGACGAGACGGCGACCGCTGCGGCGCCGGAGAGCCGGTACGACGCGCCCAACGCGCCGGTCACGACGCAACGTTAGGCAAGCCGTCGAGGGGAGCGCCGTTCTGGCGCTCCCCCTCGATCAGGGACTTCGATTGAGGGGCGCTGCCCTAGGGTGTCCTGTCCCCGAGATGTGGCGACACCGGGGCACATCCCCCACTTACGCTGAACGGCGACGCATCCTTCGCGCTGACCGCCAAGTCAAGCAGCGAGGAGGCGTCGCCGTGACGCAGGATGACCTGCTGTACCGGTTCCGTCTACGGACCTTCGCGATGGCTGCCGAGTTGGCCAACGTGCGGGCGGCGTGTCGAGCGATGGGCATCCACCCCTCCACCTTCTACCGCTGGAAGCGGCAGCTGGACCGCCATGGTCCGGAGATCCTGCGGCCGCGGGAGCGCAGGGTCCCGCGGACGGCCAATGCCACCAGCCCCTTGGTGGAGCAGCGGGTGGTGGCTTCGCCTTGGCGCATCCCGGGTTCGGGCCGGCCCGGATCGCCGCCGAGCTGGCCAGGCCCAAGTGGGGTGGGATCCTGCTGTCGACCAATGGGGTGTGGCGCGTGCTGCGCCGCCACGGCCTCAGTACCCGCGCTAAGCGTTATGGGCTGGTGGCCGGCTACGCGGCTCCGCCCGAGCCCCAGCGGCCCGCGCCACCGCCCGAGCGGCACCTGGAGGTCGACCATCCCGGCCAGCTGGTCCAGCTCGATTGCTTCTGCATCGGGCGGCTGTCGGGCACCAAGGGCACCGTGTGGCAATACACCGCCATCGACGTCGCCTCGGCGTATGCCTGGGCGACCTTGCAGGTGACCCGCCGCAACCCCTCCGCTGTCTGGACCAGCGCCCTGGCCCGCCAGGTCGCCGCCGACCTGGCCAGCCGCGGCTGGAAGCTGGAGCGGGTCATGAGCGACAACGCCTCAGAGTTCCGCTCGGCCACCTTCGGCCAGACGATCGCCCAGCTCGGCGCCCGTCATATCTTCATCCGGGCGGGGCGGCCGCAGACCAACGGCTGTGTGGAACGGGTGCAACAGACCATCCTGAACGAGTGCTGGAAGCCAGCTTTCGCCCGCTATCTGATCCCCAAGCAGACCGACCTCCGCCTCGATCTGGAGCGCTACCTTCACTACTACAACACCGAGCGGGCGCACACAGGCAGATGGACCAAGGGCCGCACTCCCCAAGCCGTCCTCGGGAAGGCCAAGCCATGGCAGAAGAAGCAGTGATGCGTCGCCACAACTCGAAGACAGGACAACCTAGGCGTCAGGAGCGCGCTGCGATTGCTTGAACCTCCACTTGGCATCCGAACGGCAGCGCGCCAGCCTGATAGGTCAGCCACGCCGGAAGATTCGGCACCTTTGCGAAGGCCTGCCGATAGGCGCGGTTGACGGTTCAGATGAGTTCGAACGCCGTTCCACTTGGGACGCCGCTGACCCGTGATGCGGCCGGGACCCTGCTCGGCCAGACCGTGGGGCTGGTCGCGGTCACCACCGGCCTGTTCGCGGTCGGCGCCTCCCTCGGCCGGGACCTGTCCTTGGGGTGGGGCTGGCTGGGGTTCCTCGCCGCCTTCGGCTGCCTGATCGCCATGCACCTCGCCGTCCAGCGATCCGAGGGCCTCGCCATCACCTTGTTGTTCGGGTTCGGCCTGCTCATCGGCGTGGCGACGGCGCCGACGCTCAGGTACTGCGCCGGCGCCGACCCCCAGGCGGTCTGGCAGGCCGGCGTCACCATCTTCCTTCGTGCAGATCCCGGGCGGCGCGGTGATCTACGCAATCGTTGGTCTGGTGATCTTCGCCGGGTTGACGGCCTTCGACTTCCAGCGCCTTCGCCGCAGCCAGGACCTCCGGACCGCGCCGCTGCTGGCGGCCTCGATCTTTCTCGACCTCCTCAACGTGTTCCAGCTGTTCCTGTTGCTGTTCGGCAGAGAGGACCAGCGGCATTCCTGCAGTGAAGCGGCGGTGTGGCGCTTTGCTCGCTGGATGGCGCCCTGCCACATGAGCCAGCCGCCGGCGGGCGCGACCTCCGACGCCATTGGCCTGGATGAGCAGCTGGCACCCACATCAGGACCGGCGTGGCGAGCGGATGCGTCCTGGGGCAGGGCGGGTCTCCCACGCCGCCAGGCCAACCAGGACCAGGCATGCTCCCGCGCTCAGCAGCAGCGCCGGTGCGATGAGGCCCACTGGCACCAGGATGGCCAGCATCCCCATGGCGACCAGGTGCGACCAGGGCAGCTGGCGGAACACGGCCCACCTGAAGAGCGCGTGCCCGGCCAGGAACAGCATCGTCCCCCCCAGCGTCAGGACCACCGACGACGGCGTGCCCTGGTCGCCGGGATGGGCGACGAGCAGCTCGTCGGCGGCGGCGACCGCGATGATCCCGGCGACCATGGGCAGGTGAAAGTAGGTGTAGGCAGAGCGAGCCAACCGGCCTGAATCCGTCGTGGAGGTGAGGACCTGGCTGGCCGCCTCGGCGCTGTGGTGGAAGTAGATCCACCACAGCGCCACGCTGCCCGCAAAGGCCACCACGAACGCCGCCGTCGTGGCCGCCGACGTTGCGCCCCCGGCGAAGGTCGCGCCGATCACCAGCAGCGACTCGCCCAGCGCGATGATGATGAACAACCGGCAGCGCTCGGCGAAATGCAGGCCCTGCACCATCCACTCCAGGGTCCGAGCGGACCCCAGGCCCGGGACCCAGTAGCCGATCAGGGGGGCAGCGTAGTTCATGGTCAGGGCGAGCCCCCACAGCAGGTAGCGCCCCTGGCCGTCCAGCAGCCCGCCAGCGATCCAGAACAGCCCCGCGGCCAGGTGCCACCACAGGGTCCGCTGGAAGGTTCTGGTCAGCGGATGCGACCCCTCCAGCGAGATCCGTAGGGCGAGGAACGCGAACCCGGCTCGCCCCACGTGGATGGCGACGACGGCCAGCGCGAACATCAGCCCGCGGTCGCCGAAGGCGTCGGGGATCGCCGCCGACATGAACAGGCTGGCCAGCATGACCCAGACCAGCATGAGGCGCACCGGCAGCAGATCCGGGTTGAGCCAGTTGGTGACCCAGGTGGTGGTGATCCAGGCCGCCCACACCACCAGCAGCAACAGCAGCGTCTCGGCGGTGCCGCCCAAGCTCAGGTGGTCCAGCAGCCGGTGGGAGAGCTGCATGACGGCGAAGACGTAGACCAGGTCGAAGAACAGCTCGAAGGGCCTGACCTGCTGTTCGCCGCTGGCGCGGCCGCGCAGCAGACCGCGGTGGTCGGCATCGTGGGTCGTCCGTCCACTCCTCTCGCTCGCGCCGGTGAGATCGTTGCACAACTGCCGGGTCGGTCCATGCTCCCGGGGGCAGGATCGCTGGGCCGCAACCGGGCGCGGCATCCGGCCGCACGCCGTACACCCGACCTGGTATCAGCGCCCGGCCGCTCCCGCTGCACCTTGTCGACGGTCCGGTCGATGAGGCGTCGAGGGCCGGCCACGAACAGGCATCTGTCTTACTCTGAGAGTGCGATCCAGGCGGGGCACGGGCGGCCACGAGACCACATAACTTCGCTGGCTACGGTCCCTGATCAGCTGCGGAAACGCAGGGTCGCACAGCGGTGAGCCCGCCATCACTTACAAGTATGAGGTCTGGGCGAGAGCTGCCGCCGCATCGTCAGAACATGCGAGAGAATGACCGGGTCCGGCGGGCTTCTAGAGCTTTCTCAGCAACGCTGAGCACTACAGCAAGCCGCGCTTCGATCGCCGTGATGACCCGGGCGGCCATCTCCGGCGTGGTATGCCGGTACTGGGCGCCCATGGCACTGCCCAGACCCTGGCCGCCGCGGCTGGTGGCCTCGTGGCCCATCAGTTCATCGATCACTCGAGCCGGGATGCCGTCGTCCTCCAGCCAGGTAGCGAAGGTGTGGCGGAAGTCATGGGACCCATGCAGGTCGACGGCGTCCAGGAGCGAGTCACGTGAGGCTGGGAGCGGCGACCAGCGACAAGTCTGTGGGTCACCGGCCCAAACGACCAGGCCGGCTGCGGCCAGTTCATCGAGCGCGCGCTGGATGGTGGCCACCCGGACGGCGCGGCCCTTCTTGGCGAGCCGAGCGGCGAGCTGCTCGACGGTCTGGCCGCCGTCAACCCGCAGCGTCCTGAGGGTCCGGATGGCGGTCGGGCGTAGCTCGCTGACCGGATCAGCGAGCTTGCCGACGGCGGCCTGGTACGTGCGCCAGAAGTTGTGTCGTGACAGCACCGTGCGGGTGCCTCGGCTCACTGCCGAACCGCCGCCCGGGCCGGTGAACACCAGGGCCTCGGGGTCGCTGCCGGGGGGAAGCTGGCGGCGGATCGCCTCGACAACCAGCGGGGCCAGGGGTACCGGGCGAATGCTGGCGTCGCTCTTGGGGCGCGGCTTGAAGCCGCTACCGAAGCGGCCGGCCTGATAGCGAGTGGGACCCACCTCGAGGATCGGCACGGACCGGCTGAGATGGACGCGGCGGCGACGCAGTCCGGCCAGCTCGCCAAAGCGTAGGCCAGTGCCGAGCAGGGTGGTGACATGGTCCCACCAGAACAAGGGGAAGCAGGCCAGCAGCCGCCCAGCTTCATGGGGCGTGAGCGCGCGGCGCTTCACCTCGGCAAAGATCATCTCGGGGTCGGCTCGGCGCTTGGGCGGCGGGACCTTGCGGACCGGGTTGGCTTCGATCGCGCCTTCGTCGGTGGCGTACTCGAGGATGCGTCGCACCAGCGACCGGCACTGCGTCACCGTGTCGTAGCCGACCCGACCGGCAAGTTGTGCCTGCCAGCGACGCACGTCGGCCGGCCCGATCCGCTCGATGGGTCGGTCCCCGAAGAACGGACGTACGTGGTTGCGGAGTCGGCTTTCTGCCATGACGAGCGTATTCGGGCTACGGTGAGGGTCCGCCGACCAATCGGACCACCACTCGTCAGCCCAATGGTTGAACGGCAGCCGACCTCGCTGGCGGCCCCGCCAGGTCCCGCGGCGCATCTCCAGCCGCTTCTCGTCAAGCAGCTCGCGGGCCTGATCTCGGCTAGAGACGGTCTTGGCACCCTGACTGCCGTCCTCCATCCGCCACCAGACCTGGTAGCTGACTCGGCCAGTGCGTCGGCTAACGCGCTTGCGGATGCCCGAGGTCGCCATGCTCCGTCACGCCTCAGTGGTGCGTCGAGTGGTCGGGTCGTCAGGCAGCTCGGGGTCGGGGCAGGGGAGGTGAAGGGGGCGACCGGAGGGGGAGCGGTTGGTGGTGCCGACTCCGCAGGCGGCGCAGGGCACCGGGGGCTGGTCGTAGCGCCAGCCGTCGCCGTTGGCGCCGGGGATGTCCGCCACGTCCGCCACATGGGACACATTCCAGCTCAGTCCTGTGGCGGAGGCCTCCGGGCCCTCCGCCACATGGGCCACATGGCGGCGGTCTGCGTCGGATGTGTCGGAGAGCGGGTTTCCTTCCGCCACATGGTCAGGGGCCGTCTGAGCTGGGGGTTCGCTGTCATGTGGCGGATGTGTCGCCTGTGGCGTTGAAGGGGCATAGCGTTGCCAGGCGTCATGCAGGTCGGCGCGGGCGTAGCCCTTGAGGGAGGGGCCGGTGCCATGCTCGCGGACGCTCTTGGAGCGGATGTCGTAGGGGCGCAGCAGCCGGGCCAGGTCGCGGGTGGACAGGGGGTGGCCATACCAGTCGGGCCAGGGGGCGTCCTCGAGCTTGTGCAGGGCCTCCAGGATGCTGGTGGTGTAGAGCGCCTCGGCGGCGCCGAAGACCTCACGCAGGTCGGCCAGAAGCCGGACGCTGGCCGAGGTGTCCTCTTCTTGCTGGGCCTCGGCGGCGGTCATGGTGGCGGCGGCGGTGCGGGCGCGGGCCGGCCAGTCACCCCCGGCGAGGTCGGCGATGGCGACCAGCGGTTCCCAGGTGTCGGCGGCCCGGTCCTCCAGGGGCATGGTCGGGGTGGCCTGCTGGAGTTCGCGGAGCTGCTGGCGGGCCCAGCCGGTGAGGTGGTCGCGGAGCTGGTTGAGGGGTGGGGCGTCGCGGCGGGTCCGGTAGGGCTGGACGTGCTCGCCGGGGGCGCGGCGGCGCATCCTGATGACCACGGCCCGGTCCATGATGGTGTCGGGCAGCTCCCCGATGGCAGCCAGCAGGGCCATGGCGAAGGTGTCGAGCTGGTCCAGGGTGCGGCTGGTCACGTCCCAGCGCAGCATGGGCCGGTTGCGCTGGTGGCCGGCGTTCAGCAGGCCGCGCAGATCCTCGTTGCTGTCGGCCTGCTTTCTGGTGCCCCAGAGGGTGTCGGCCTCGTCGACCAGCAGGGTGGGTGGATCTTGGCCGATGGAGCGGACCACGGCGGCGATGGTGGCGTTGATGGTGATGAGCGGCCCATAGCAGGTCTCGGCGACCACATCCAGCAGGCGGCTCTTGCCGCAGCGCTTAAGGGGAGAGACGACGGCCAGGCGGGGGGCGTGCTCCCAGGATGGCTGGGCGTGGGTGGCCGCCGTCCAGAGGGTCACGGCGTCGGCCGCCTGGGGGCTGGGGAAGATCACGTACCGGGTCAGGGCGGCGTGCAACTCCTCGAGCAGGCCGGCGCCGCTGGGGGTGCCGGGGATGGGTGGGACGGGGGGCGGAGTCACCGGGTCGATTCCCGGAGGGCTCGGGCCGCGGCCCGCAGGTCGCCGCCGTGCTCCAGCAGCGCATAGGCGCGGAAGCGGCTGTAGCCGTGGGGGGCGCCGGCCTCGGTGGGCTGGAAGGGGGTAGCGGCCGAGTAGACGAACAGGAGGCCGTGACGGATGGTGGCGCTCTTGGGATTGGTGGCACCGGGGTGGCGCCAGCGGGCCCCGTCGGCGTCGGGGTCGGGGTCGGAACTGGTCCAGCCGTGGGGGCCGAGGACCTGGGTCCAGCTAGTCGCCTGGTTGAAGGCGTCGGCCACGCTCCCACCCCGACCAGGCGACAGGCTGAGGCGCCGGACCGTGGGCGCCGGTGGGGCTGGGGCGAGCAGCTGCCGCCACTCGGCGGGCAGGGCGGCGGGCTCTAGGGTGGGTTCGGCCCAGGTGTAGGGCTGGCCGGTGGCGGGATGCCGCGAGGGTGGTAGGAGCAGGTAGCCGGCGTGGGTCTTGAGGTCCACTCCGCCGCCCAGTCGGGCCGCTGACACTTGGCCGCCGGGATGCAGGAACCAGCGGTGGTGGCCGCCGTCGCCACGACCCGAGACGCTGACCCGGGTCGGCGGCAGCGGGCCGTGGTCGCGCTCCAGCTGGGCGAGGCGCTCGTGGCCGCCGTGGCGGGGGTCGAGGTCGAGCACCAGTAGGCTGGCCGGCACCCGGGCGCCGATGTTGGCCTCTGGCCACCGGATCCACCAGCGCGCTATCCGTTCGGAGTCGCTGGTGGCGGCGTACAGGCCATGGCACAGTTCGTGCTCGCACTCGTGGGCCTGGTGGGGCCGGTAATGAGGCGACCGGGGCTCGCAGGTCGGGCAGTTGCCGTGGGGTAGCTTGCCGCGCAGCGGGAACACCTCGTACCCCGCTGTCGCGTACGCCACTGCTGCCTCGCCCAACCTGGTCACCGGCCACACCCCAGCTTGAAGTCGAGCAGGCTCGCGACCCGGGCCAGGATCGAGACCGTGGGTGGGAGCGCTGATCCGCCCTGGGCTGGACTGCCCTTCCGACAGCTCCTAGGCGCAGCGTCCGAGCCGGCCAGCAGCGGCCGAAGGGCGGGCGTGGTCACCAGCCAGCCTCCCCGCTACGGCCGCCTTGGGGGTACTGGTCCCAGGTGCGCCCATCCAGCAGCCGCCCGCCGGCACCAGGGGTCCGGCCGCCCCACTGCTTGAAGAAGAATGCCACCTCGGTGGCCGTGGCCTGGTCGCGCAGGAACCGAACCCAGGCGGGGTCGACCGGTCGGTGGCCAGGGCCGCTCTCGCCGCCGGCGATGATCCAGTGGAGGTCGGCGGCGCACAGGGCGTTCCGACAGCAGTCGCCGAGGTGGACGGTGCTTCGGCTGAGGCCGCGACCATAGGCGGGGGCGGTCTGCTGGCAGATCGCCAACGCCAGGTCGATCCGGCCGAGCAGGGGCTCACAGGACAGGAACCTTCTCTGCACTAGGGAGTGGGCGATGGACATGCCGCGCCGGTCAATGAGGGTTGACTTCGTGAGTCGGGTCAACGTAAGTTGACCGGCATGAGTGAGGCGCGGGTGGATGAGGTGACGAAGTTGGCCGCAGCGACCGGCAGCAAGGATCCCGAGGTGGGGTTGGCGGCGGTGGCTGCCTTGCGGGCTTTGCTTGAGGTGCTGGAGGCCCTGCAAGTCGACAACGCCCGGTCCAAGGGGTGGACCTGGCTGGACATCGCCAACAAGCTCGGGGTCAGCAAGCAGGCGGTGCACAAAAAGTACGCCGGCGGCCGGCTGTTCCGGTCGGGAAGGTAGGCCAGGGTGTTCGAGCGGTTCACGCAGGCCGCCCACCGGGTGGTCGGGCTGGCCGAGGAGGAGGCCGCCCGCCTGGGTCATCGCTATCTGGGCCCCGAGCACCTGCTGCTTGGCCTCGTGCGGGACGACAACAGCCGGGCCGCCCGGGTGCTGCAAGCGCACGGCCTGGACCTGGCGGCGGTCCGGGTCGAGGTGGGCCGGCTGGTCAACCAGGGGGTCCTGCCGCGGCCCGAGCGCAACGACGCCGAGCTGCTGCGCGGCCTGGGGATTGACCTGGAGGCGGTGCGGCGCCACGCCGAGGAGACGTTCGGGTGTGAGGCCGTGGACGAGGCGAGCTGGCGCGTGACCCGCCGGGCGCGGTGGCGCGGTGGCGGGGTGGGTTGGACGCCGCTGTGTGGTAGGCCGATGGCCGCCAAGGGGGCGCTGCACTTGGCCAGCGTGGAGGCCAACGCGCTCGGCCAGGACGTCGGCCCCGAGCATGTGCTGCTCGGGGTGCTGCGCGACGCGGCGGCGCTGCCCGGCGATCCGCGGCCGAGCCGGCGTGCCAAGCGGACGCGAGCCTATCTGGGTCTGCCCCAGGAAGGGCCGGGCTCGGTCAAGTTGGTGGTCGCGGCGCGGGGGCTGACCCTTGAGCAGCTGCGGGACGCGGTCCTGGTCGAGCTGCACGCGGCGACCTGAATTGCTGGCGACGAGGTCACGCACCCGGGGCACCTCCCGAACGGATAGCCGCCGGGAACTGGTCCCAGGTGCGGCCGTCCAGCAGCCGCCCGCCCGCCTTGGGGGTGCGGCCCCCGACCTGCTTGAAGAACAGCGGGATGCCCAGCTCGACACAGCGGTCACGGATGTCGCGGACCCAGTCGAGGTCGAGCGGGCGGTGGCCTGGGCCGCTTTCCCCGCCGACGATGACCCAGTCGATGCCGGCAAGGTCCAGGCTCGACAGCGGGCCAAGGAGCGGCTCGAGGCTGAGGAAGCGCGTGGCTGCGGGTGCCGCTCGGAGGGCGTCGACGCGGCGGACGTAGTGGTCTGACTCGATCGAGGTGCCGAGCCACACGTTTTCGAGCGGCCAGTGGGTCATGAGGTCGACTTCGCGGCCTGGGGCCAGCCGGCGGGTGTGGTCTTGGACCAGGTGGCGGAAGTCGATGCCAGGCAGGTGCCCGCCGCCGCAGCCGCAGGGCCCGTCAAGGACCTTGGCGTAGCGTTCGGGTCGCTTGGTCAGGATCTGGTAGGTGTGCTGCGGGGTCAGGGCCATGACCGCCCAGACCTGGGCGACGAAGCCGGTCGGGACCTTGGCGTGCAGCACGTCCGCCATGCTGTCGACGAACACCTTTCTGGGCTTGCGCCAGGCCAGCGGCTCGAGCAGCGCCTCGGGGTGCACGGTCACGCCGAACCCCGGTCCCGAGGTCCGCGGGTCGCCGTCGTGCTGGTATTTCGCCTGGCCCATGGCCTTCAGCCGGGCCGCCAACGTGAGGGCATAGCATCGGTCACACCCGGGCGAGATCCGGTCACAACCAGTGGTGGGGTTCCAGGTGGTCTCGGTCCACTCGATCGAGGTCGCCGTGCTCATCGGTGGCCTCCGACACGCTGATCGCCACGCGGCCCCTGGGCACAGCCCCCGGCCCTGGGTGACCTGGGGCTGCGAATCGGCGACCATCTACCGGGAGCGGCGGGCAGCGACCCGGACGAAGACCTGAAGGCGCGATGGCGGTGGCGGTGGCGACAGAGCTTCACCAGCGGCTGGTCGACCAGCTCACGACCAAGGGGCTGCTGAACAACCCGCGCCTGCGGGCAGCCTTCCAGGCGGTGCGCCGTGAGCATTTCCTGCCCGGGGTCGCCGTCGAGCGCGTCTATCAGGACGACGCCGTGACCTGCCACAGCGGGCCTGACGGGACCCCGTTGAGCAGCGCCAGCCAGCCGACGATCGTGGCGGTGATGCTCAACCAACTCGACCCCCAGCCCGGCGACCACGTCCTGGAGATCGGCGCCGGCAGCGGCTACAACGCTGCGCTGTTGGCCCACCTGGTCGCGCCAGGAGGGCAGGTCACCAGCATCGAGATCGATCCGGAGGTCGCCGCGGCCGCCCGCGCCAACCTGGCCCGAGCGGGCGTAGAAGGGGTGGTGGTCCGGACTGGTGACGGCTGGCTCGGCGTCCCGGATCGGGCCCCTTTCGACCGCATCGAGGCAACCGTCAGCGTGTGGGATGCCGCCCCGGCGTGGACCCAGCAGCTGACCCCGTCCGGGACCCTGGTGGCGCCGCTGGGGCTGCACGCAGGGCTCCACTTCTCGGTCGGCTTCACCCGTCACGGCCGCCACCTGCGTAGCCGCAGCGTGCAGGACTGCGGGTTCTTGCCGCTGCGCGGGCCACACGCCGGCCCCGACACCTTCGTCAAGGTGCAGCCTGGGCTGTGGGCCAGCCTGGAGGATCCGACTCAGGCCACGCTGACCCGGCTGCGGGAGTTGCTGACCGCCCCTCCCAGCCGGGAGCCGGCCGGCGCGTTGCCAGAGGGCTGGTTTGCCCGGCTGGTGTTGCAGGAGCCCGGCGCGATCCAGCTGCTGCCTTTGGCGGACGGGCAGCTGGGACTTGAGGAGGTCAGCAGCGGGCTGCTGGACCCTGCTGCAGGTGGCCTGGCCCTGGTGCTCGAGCAGGCCCGCCAGCTCGTCGGCTACGGCGACCCAGCGCCCTTGGTGGCGTTGCGGACGCATCTGGCGGCCAGCCGGCCGCTGGACCTGCGGTCCCTGGAGATCCAGGCAGTCCCAGCGGACCTTCCCCATGAGGCGTCGCCGGAGGTCGACTGGGTGGTCGCTCGCCCGGCGTACCGGTTCTGGATCCGCGAGGCCTGGGATCCACGTCGTCCCCGACAGCTGTCGGGCACATCTGATCCTCAGAAAGATCCATCTGAACAGGCATGATTCCCGGGAATGCGTGCTGGCTTCCCTGCCGATCCCGACAGAAAGGTCGGCCATGGAGCAGACGAAGATCCGCCGGGGCATCCGCCATGCGAGCGGCTCGCGCAGGACCTGGGGGTGAACGGCGACCCCGAAGCCGGGCCCGCTGGTGGGCGGGCGCCCGTCGGTCTGGTACTTGGCCTGGCCCATCGCCTTCAAGTGCTTGGCCAGCGTGAGGGCGTAGCAGTGCTGGCAGCCGG
>Ga0081538_10005251_pt1 | contig 11700 bp, 8 predicted proteins | sample TabmetS5T2R1_FD_71022 | JGI IMG/M metagenome (GOLD analysis project Ga0081538, IMG submission 71022) | Tabebuia heterophylla rhizosphere microbial communities from the University of Puerto Rico - S5T2R1 | ecosystem: Host-associated > Plants > Roots > Rhizosphere ... | reverse complement strand
CTACACGGCGCAGAGCAGCGAGGAGTTCCGCCACGGGAGCTCCCAGGGCCTCGGCCTGACGGGCGTGCCGCCAGGCATGAGTGAATTGGCGCGTCTGCAGGTACGCTATGCCCAGGCGGTAATGCACCTCCGCCGGGGCAATGCGACCACTGTCCTCGGCGTCCTTAGAAACGGTAGCGAGGAGGGGTTGTAAGGCATCGAGGGCAGCGTGCGGGCGTTGCATCTCCAGCAAGAGCGTGGCCAGGTCGAGGCGCGCGGCGTGCAAGTCGGGTCGCAGACGCAGCGCCTCGGTAAACTGCTCGATGGCGAGTTCCTGGAGTCCCTTGTGCGCATAGGCCACGGCCAGGTTGTGGCGCGCCTCAGCAGCCTCGGGATGGCGTGTCACGAGGTCGCGAAAGGTCTGGATCGCTTCATCCAACCGTCCCTGCGCCCGATAGAGCCTTCCCAGGTGGTTGCGTGCCGTGGCCAGATCCGGATGGAAGAGCAACGCCTGCTGCACATGGGCTACCGCTTCCGGCAGTCGCCCTTGCTCGGTGTAGGCCAGACCGAGTACTTCGTGGGCTTCGGCAAACTCTGGGTAGAGGCGCAGTGCCTCCTGCACCTCGGCCATACCCTGCTCCACCTGCCCCTGCTTCAGCAAGAGACGACCCAGATTGTAGGGCGCGCCGGGGAAGGCCGGATCGACACGGGCCGCCTCGCGGTAGAGCAGCATGGCCAACCCCAGGAGCTCGGACTCTTCATAGCCCGAGCCCAGACGATCGAGGAAGTACGCATCGGGCATGACCACGGCCATGGCCCGCACCACGTGCGCCGCCTGGTCTGGCTGTCCCTGGCGCCAGTACAGATCGGCCAGGTAGCGGTAGGGCAACGGCTCAGAGGGCTGCAACGACCGCGCCGCCTCAAAGGCCTGCACAGCCTCCGCATAGCGCTCAGCCTGATAGGCCGCGATGCCAGCGTGCGTGTGGGCCAGATACGTTCTGCTGGTTGTAGCCTCTGGCAGTGCTGCCGGAGCTGGTGCAGCGGCAAGCAGCGGCGCAGCACCAGGTGCCTGTTCTGGATGGCTCCCTTCGACCGCGTGCAGGGTCGTATCCCCAGGCACATCCTGGTAGACATCAACGGTGCCGGATGGCCAGACAATCTCCACGCGGGCCACGTGTGTGGTCTGCTCCAAGCCAAAAGTCAGGGGCAGTTCGTTCTGCGAGTAGTAACTCCTGCCGGTACGTACCATTTGCCTGAGCACCTGATCGCCTCTCTGCACGCGCACTTCGGCACCGATGCCGTCACGGTTGCTCCTGGTCCCCCGCAGGTGTACCCGCAGGTAATGCGCCTGACGCGGCGTGTCGTTGCGCAGCAAGAGTGCCGGACCCTGGTTCTGGCTCACCAGGATATCTAGATCGCCATCGCCATCGTAATCGCCATAGGCAGCACCGCGGCCTACCAGGAGCTGATCCAGACCGCTCCCGGCTGGCGGCACAATTTCCACAAACTTGCCAGTGCCGAGATTGCGGAAGAGCTGCGGTGGTTGGGCACGGGGAACGTGGCGCAAACGCGTTTCGTCGACCACATGGCCGTTCGCCATGAACAGATCCTCAAAGCCATCCAGGTCTGCATCAAAGAAAAACAGCCCGAACGTCACATACCGTAGCGTCGGTCGGCCAATACCAGCCCAGGCCGATACTTCCGCATAGAGCTCCGGATGGTAGGAGTCCCCTTGCCGTACCCGGCAGTGCAGCGTGGTGGGTTCGCCAACAAAGTTGCCGATGGCAATGCAGAACTGCCCGTCATTGGTGGGATAGGCGGCGTCAATGCCCATACCGGCATAGGCAGCCCCGCCGGCGTCGAGCACCAGGCCCGCCTGCAGGCCGACTTCTGCAAACGTCCCATCGCCCCGATTGCGGTAGAGCAGACTGGGCGTCCCGTCGCTTGCGACCAGGATGTCAGGCCAGCCATCCTCATTGAAATCCAGGATCAAGGGAGCAAAGGCACGCGCGCCCTCCGAGCCCACTCCGGCACGCTGCGTCATGTCCTCGAAGGTCCCATCGCCCCTATTGTGATAGAGCGTCAACCCCTGTCCCTTGAAATAGCGCACCGGGCAGTAGTCCCTGGCCGGCGTGCCGTAGGTACAGTCCAGCCCCCGCTCCAGCTCTGGTGTCCACTCAACGTAGTTGCTGATGACGAGATCGAGCCGGCCATCCCGGTCGTAATCGAAGAAGGCGGCGCCCGAGCCCCATTTCCCCGCGAGCAGGCCAACGCGCTGGGCAATTTCGGTGAAGGTGCCGTCGCCGTTGTTGATGAAGAAAAGGTTCTGTAGGTACCCAGTGACGACCAGGTCCGTATCGTCATCGTTGTCGTAATCGGCAGCCGCTAGGCCCATACCGTAGAGGGGTAGAGCGAGACCAGCACGCTGCGTGACGTCCTCAAAAGTGCCGTCGCCTCTATTACGATACAGGCGCAAGGTGGGCTCAGCCTGTCCGACAGCCGTGTCGCGCTGCTGCGGCCAATATGTGCCATTGATCAGCACGATGTCTGGCCAGCTATCCCCATCATAATCCAGGAAGGCGACGCCAGCGCCGATGGTTTCCGGGTACCACTTGTTACCGGTAGCTCCGGCCTCATGCGTGAATGCTATCCTGGCTAGAGCCGTCACGTCCGTAAACCGGATGGTGGGTGGAGCAACGGCACCTGTCGTATCGACTGGAGCATGCGGTAGCGACTGTCCAACAACGGGGGGCTGTGCCGGCACCCATTCATGGGAGCGCAGCCAAAACAGTCCTAGCCCCAGACTCACCCCTATGCCTAAGACGAGGAGGACCCACAGGCCCCTGCGCTGGAAGTGTGTTTGCTGGCGTCGCATCGCCTTGTCTCCAAAGGACATCTTCTCCTCGGCTCACGAGCCCCAGACCTTGCGGGCTGTCTCTACTACCAGCTCGAGCTTACGCCATTGTTCTTCCTCCGTCAGCAGGTTGCCGGCGGCGGTCGAGGCAAAGCCGCACTGTGGGCTCAGGGCCAGGTTCTCGAGTGGCACGTAGCGGGCGGCCTCGTCAATGCGGTGCCGCAGCTCATCCTGGGATTCTAACCTGGGCACCTTACTGCTCACCAGGCCGAGGACCACCATCTTATCCCGTGGCATGAACCGGAGGGGCTCAAAGGTCCCTGCCCGCTCTGTGTCGTACTCGAGCAGGTACCTGTCCACGTTCAGTGTACTGAAGAGCTTTTCGGCAATGGGTTCATAGCCGCCCTCGGCGTACCATTTGCTTTCATTATTGCCACGGCATATATGCATGGCCACCGTCAGGCCTTGGCGCTGCACGCCCTCGAGACAGGCGTTATCAGCGGCGATGGCCTCTGCGAACATCGTGTCGGGATCCTCTCCCAGGTCACGCAGGTGCTGGCGCCACTTGGCATCCACATAGTAGCTGTAGCGCGGTTCGTCGATTTGAATATACCCTACCCCATCCTCTACCAGGGCAGCAATCTCCCCTTTGATGATAGAGACGAGAGCCCAGAGCAGGGCCGCACGGGTCGGATAAAACAGCTCAGTGACGCCAGGCTGAAAGCTGATGGCCGGGAACTGGTTAGGGCTAGGCACCGTCATCTTGATCGGGCCAGGGGCATGCGCCTGCAAGAACCGCGTCTGGTGCTCAGTGAGGCGCCGCCCTGGCCGCAGCGTGCCTCCTACCACTTGTCGGGTCCCCTGCTCCTGCGGCTCCCCACCAGGACCCTGCCAGATCCGTACTACCGCAGGACGATCAGTCGCCACGAAGCCCTCCACGGCCTCCACCAGGTCATTTTGGAAGCCCGAGCGGCGGAACTCTCCGTCTGTGAAGACATCGACGCCAATGCTGCGCTGACGCTCTAAAGCGGCCAGGATGGCGCGATCTTCAATGCGATGCAGCTGTTCAATAGGCAAGCGTCCCTCTCGGAAGGCGGCTCGGGCCTCTTTCACTTCGGCTGGACGCAGGAAACTCCCAACATGGTCTGCACGATAGGCCTCCGACATCACTGCGTCTCCTCTCTCCAATGCGTTCACGCCCACCCATGGCCAGCCAACAGCCACCAGGGGCGTTGCCACGGCAGATGTGGATGGCGCGCGTAATCATAGCACTCTGTGCTATATTTACCAGCTGTCCTGCGCGTGTCAGTCACAGGCGGAGAAAGGGCCAACGTATGCGGACCATGCGGAGCCTCGCCCCAGCAAAAATCAACCTGTATCTGCGTATCGTCGGTCGGCGGCCCGATGGCTACCACCTCCTCGATTCCATGATGGTGCCGATCAGCCTCTATGATGACATCCACATTACCGTGGCACGTGGGGAGCGACACGGCGCGAGCCCAGGGGCTGCACTGGTAGTGCGCTGTGACGATCCTACGGTGCCTGACGGCGAGACGAACCTGGCGTACAAGGCTGCAGCCCTGGTATGTCAAGAGGCAGGACTCCAGGTGCAGATTGATATTCATTTACGTAAACGCATTCCCGCTGGGGCTGGCCTAGGAGGCGGCAGTAGTAATGCCGCGACAGTCTTGAAAAGCCTGAATGCCCTGTTGGCCCTGGGATGGACCGAAGCGCACCTCTGTCAACTCGGCGCGCGTCTGGGCGCCGATGTGCCGTTTTTCATCCCGTGTCGCCCAGCGCGCATCGGGGGCATTGGCGAGATCGTCACCACGGTCGCACCGCTTCCGACGCGCTCTGTGGTGCTTGTCGTGCCGCCCTGCAGCGTGTCCACCCCCTGGGCCTACCAGCGTTTTGATGAGTTACTGCCCGTGGACCTAGCGTCGGCGCAGCCATGGCAGTTCACCCCCGGTCAGTGGCCCCCACGCGAGTGGTTCATCAACGATTTGGAACGCGCGGTCCTCCCAGCCTATCCGCCGATTGCCGCACTCAAAGAAGGTCTGCTGCGCCTTGGGGCGGAAGGCGTCCTCATGTCTGGCAGCGGCTCCTCGGTGTTCGGGATATTTCGCCACCGTCCAGCAGCAGAGCATGCGGTCACCGCCCTGCAAGCGCATGGCCGCGTCTTCCTGGTCGAGCCCATGCCAGGCCCTCCGGAGGCTGCGTAAGTGAGCCTGAGGCTCTTGGGTGACGAAAGTGGCTTGAGACTCTGGAAGCGCCATGCGGCTCTCCCTATTTTTCCGCATGCCGTATGGCGCCCGAGCGGGCCTCAGGCGGGAGCTGATCCTCCCAGTTGGGGAGCAGGCAGCGGGAGGTGCTGGGCAGGACCAGGATGGACAGCACCCCTGCCAGGCTCGCCCCGAACGAGAGGACCAGCACCCCGGTGTAGTCGCCTGTCTGGGTCCAGATGAGGCCCCCCAGGACTGGCCCGAGCGCCATGCCCACGCCATTGCCGATGTTCTGCCAGCCGTACAGGGTACTCATGGGGGCGTGGCCATAGTACTGGCGGCTAATCACCGGGAAAATGGGCACCTCACCCCCCACCCCAATGCCGAAGAGGATGGCAAAGAGGAAGAACGTCCAGGCGTCCTGCGCAAAGAAGAGGAGGAGTATCGGGAAGGTCTGCATGCTGAAACAGCATGCCATGACCTTTTTGCTCCCGATGTAGTCCGCCACTATTGGCACCGCAAACCGCGTGAGGAGACTACTAACATTGAGGGTGGCATAGACACTGGCGGCCAGACCCGGCGTTAGGCCACGTGCCATGGCGATCGTCGGTAAAAACACCAGGAGACTGTTGTGGCCCACGCATCCCCAGAGGTGGATGCCAATCAGGTTCCAGAATGCCCCGGTGCGCTGGGCTTGCCGGAGAAAGAGCCTGGCCCGGAGCCGTCCTACAGGCCCCTCGTGCAACCGCTGGATGGGCTCGTCAGGTGAGGCCCCGAGTGGCCGCAGCCCGAGCTGCGCGGGTTCGTTGTGAAACAGCCGGATCAGCAGGAGTAGGAGGGCACCACCTACCAGACCAGGGCCCCAAAACGCCCAGGCCAGACCGAAGTGGGTGAACAGCACAGAGACTAGGGGAATGGCCACCACCGTGCCCAGGCCCTGCACGGCCTGCAGGATGCCCATGGCCACGCCCATGTGTGTCCTGAACCAGACGGCGACCCCGGCTACCAGCGGTACCTGATAGATCGTCAGTGGCACGGCCAGGAGGATGCCGAAGTACAGATAAAAATGCCAGAGGCGGGTCATGCTGCCAGTGAGTACCATGCCCAGGAGGAACAAGTAGGCCCCCAGGAGCATGGTGCGGCGGACTCCATAGCGATCCCCGAGCCAGCCTACCAGCGGGCTGATGCACGCTGTGGCCAGCCACTGCAGGGCAAAGGCGATGGAGATCGCGAAGTAGCTCCAGCCGAACCCCTCGGGGCTCTGCAGGTAGGGGACCAGCATGCTGATGGCGAACCGTACAGGGGAAGTGATCATGCATATCAGCGAGGCGACCGTGACGATGACCCAGGCATAGTGGAGTCTCGGCGAGCCACTGGCGAGTCCGGTGGGATGCTGGGAGATCATACCCCTGGCGAACCTCTGCAGTCGCAGCATGTCTCTCCTCCATATGGCTGACAACGTTTACGCCGTGCAGGTGCTCTGCAGCAGCGGCACTGTTGTGATGATGCTCTGCCAAATCGTAGGCGAAAAAGTGGCTCTTTGAAAGAGCCACTTTCCGGCTGTATCATAGGGCCGTTTGTCTCAGGGTGCAGCACCACATAGGGAGCCGTGATCTGGGTGAACGGCTCTATCCCTTGCACCTGGACCTTGCTTCGCCAGCGCGCTTCGTGTACAGTCCCCTCGTTATCTCTGTGCCGACTCACTCTTCTCCAGGAGGCGTATGACAGCATGACCCCGCTCCGCCAACGCCAGGTGAGGCCAGGACTGCTCCTGGGCGCAGCCCTGTTAGGGGCTATGCTGTACCTGAGTGGCCTGGCTACGACGTTACAACTCGGCGATGCCGATCTGCCGGGTATGCTGCTGGTGCCCGACTTACCGACGCCGCTCTATATCGTCATGGCGGTCGTCGTTGTGCTCGGTGTCGGATGCACGCTCCTGGCGTCCTTCCGCCAGCACCGGCGGCGGCTGTCTCGCGACCAGGAGCGCGAACCCGAGGCCGTGAGAGCCCCCTGGCAAGCGCTGGTCAGTACCCTGGGGACGCTCACCCTGGTGCTCCTGGGTCTGGTCTGGCTCATGCACCATAGTACAGAAGTGTCCCAATTCCTCGAACGCCTGCGCCTGCAAATAAGCATGGCGCAGGAACTCTTCGCGGGCACGCACTCGTTGGTGCAGCAGGTCCAGTCTCCAGCCACCGGCTATGCGATGTTCACGATGGTTGTCCTGGTGTATGGCGGACTCGGGCTGCTGGGTCTCTGGATACTCTATGAGGGCTGGGGCAAGGCGCGCTTCCAGGGCGCTGTCGATGACCCACGTCCGCGTCAAGTACAGCGCGCCGTCGCGGCGGGCTTGCAGGAACTGCGGACGCACACTGATCCACGCCAGGCCATTATTGCCTGCTATGCCCGTCTCGAACATCTGTTGACAGACTACGGGGTCCCAGCCTACGAGCATCTCACCCCGCAAGAGTACATGGGGACAGCGTTGCACGATCTCGATCTGCCCACGGACGCTTTTGCCGGATTGGTGGCATTGTTTGAACTGGCCCGCTATAGCTTGCACCCGTTAGATGACACAGCCAGACGTACCGCGATGGCCTATCTCGAACAACTTCAGACCCACCTGGAACAGGACCACACGCATGCAGCACATGTCTGAACCTCTCACGCCCTCGGCACGCTTCCTGCATGACGCCGGGATGCTGGCGCTCCTTGCTCTGGTGCTCATCCCGCTGTATTTGCTGCTCAACCATTACTGGCAGAGCCTCATCCTGCTGGTGATTTTCTATGGGCTGCTGGGCCTCTTCTGTAGCCGCCTGGGGAGGTATACACGCCGGGTCATACGGCGCCTGCCAGCCGAAATCCCGCCGTGGCACACTCTGCCGACAGTCGCGTCATCGCCTCCAGGACTGGAGAGACATTTTAGTACGTCCGACGCGATCCAGAATGTGCGTAAGGACCCGCACTATGTGCAGGAGGTGCTCAAGCCACGCCTCCGACACCTGATCACCTTCCGTGTCAGTGGTGTGCCCGATATGGAGATGGAAGCGCTCACCGCGTCGCAACTGGCACAACTCGATCCGATCCTCCTGGACTTTCTGCAGCGCCCAGAAGCGACCGGGCTCTGGGCGCGCTACTGTCAACGTCAGCGGCGGGTTGACACGGTGCTCGAGATCTTACAACGCGTAGAGGCACTGTGATGCAGATTGCTGAAGCCGCGCAGCTGTCGCGTACGGTGCTGGAGGCTTTACAACAGGTCATTGTCGGGAAAGAGCAGGTGCTGCAGCATCTGCTGCTTGGGTTGTACAGTGGTGGGAATATCCTCATTGAGGATTTCCCGGGTCTGGCGAAAACCCTCACGGCACGTCTGCTGGCCCAGGTGACCGGCCTGGACTTTAAACGCATTCAGTTTACCCCTGATCTCCTGCCGGGAGATATTACTGGGGGACTCATTTACAACCAGAAGTTGGCAGAGTTTGAGTTTCGTCCCGGTCCGCTGTTTACCAACCTGGTACTCGCCGATGAAGTGAATCGGGCACCACCCAAGACCCAGGCGGCGCTCCTGGAAGTGATGCAGGAGCATCAGGTCACCATTGAGGGGACAACATACCCCGTGCCGCAACCGTTTGTGGTGCTGGCGACCCAGAATCCGATCGAGCTCGAGGGGACCTATCCGCTCCCCGAAGCCCAGCTTGATCGCTTCATTATGCGCCTGCGCGTGGGCTATCCGAACCCGGAGGACGAGCGGCAGATTTTAGCGCGGCGTGGGGCCAGACGACAGGAGCGGATTGACCTGCACCCGGTCCTGAACGCCGAGCAATTGCTCTCTATGCAGGCCGCGGTCGAGTACGTCCATGCCAGCGATCCGATCGAACGGTATATCGTCAGCCTGACCACGGCCACGCGCCAGCACGCGCATGTGCAAATCGGCGCTTCGCCACGGGGATCACTGGCGTTGTACCAGCTGGCACGCGCGCATGCCATGGTGCAGGAACGGGATTTTGTCTTACCCGATGATGTCAAGGCTATGGCCTCAGCGGCGCTGGCGCACCGTCTGCTGTTAAAACCTGAACTCTGGGTGCGGGGCATTCAGGCCGAGCATGTCGTACGGGACATCATGGAGCGCACCCCTATCCCGAAGGTCGACGTGTGAACATGCAGCGGCGCAATGCCGCCCTCAATTATTACTATTTCATTCTGCTGCTGATCGGTGTCCTGCTGAGCACGGTAAGCCGGCGTCTCGAACCCCTCTGCGCCGTCTTACCGCTCGCCGTCGCGCTGCTGTATAGCCGTGTCGTACGGACCACGCCGGTGTTCACGGTGCACTGCCAGGTCACCCCGCAACGTGTCTTTGAAGGCGACCCTATCACGGTAGAGATGACGATCAAGGCGGAAACCGCCATGCCACCCACCGAGCTGTGGCATGTGCTGCCACGCGAAGCCACCTGTGTGGCGGGCAATAATCGGGTTGTCTGTACGCTGCGCCGTGGTGAGGTACGCACGTTGCAGCATACCGTAGTGTTTGCCCAACGTGGCAAGTATACGCTGGGACGGTTGTATGGCCGGGTCCACCCGGCGACTGATCTCCAGCCCTGGTTGTTCGAGTCCCTACAGGAGCAGGTCTGTAGCGTATACCCGCACATCGTCCCGTTGCCGCGGCATCTGCCGCCTCTGCACACCTATGCCTCCTTTGGCCATTATGTCTCCCCTAGCGCTGGTGAGGGCCTGGAGTTTGCCGGGGTACGCCAATATAGCAGCGGCGATCGGCTCCGGCGTGTGCACTGGCGCACTTCCCTGGCCCGGCAACAGCTCTATGTGAACGATTACTACTGTGAGCGCAACGCCGATGTGGTCATTCTCCTGGACACACTCGTGTCGATTGGCACGGAGCGCGTCAATACGTTGGACGTGGCAGTCCGGGCCGCGGCGTCCCTGGCAGCGCACTACCTGTACTGCAAGGATCGTGTGGGCCTGATCAATTACGGTGGTGTCTGTACCTGGGTACCACCGGCGGTGGGTCAGTTGCAATTATATCGCCTCCTCGATGCCCTGCTGGAAACCCGTACCCACTTTAGTTATCTGACCAAGGATGTGACGCTCATTCCGCCACGGGTGATGCCACCGGGGGCCCTCATCTTTGTTCTGACCACGCTGCTTGAGCCGCGCCTGGAAACCGCCTTGCACGATCTCCTGGCGCGAGCCTTTCAACTGGTCCTGGTGGTTCTGTCGCCGGTGTATGTGATGCCGAATCGGCGCCAGCCACGCCAGGCTGATGCCATTGCCCGCCTGTGGCGCCTGGAGATGGAGCTGCGCCTGCAGCAGTTCCGCCGTGCCGGCGTGCCGGTTGTCCTGCAGGATTCTGCAGACCCCTTGCGCGGCCTCCATCCAGCCATGGCATCTGGTCCACGCTGGCGTCAAAGGCTCTCCTGATGGCTGCTGAGGGGAGCGGTACGATGCTGGGCAAACAGGTTGTCTTGAGCCTCTGGTTAGGGTTGCTCACCCTGCTCTGGTCCTGCCATCCCCTCCTGATATCCCAGGCGCGCGGCATTGTGGTGCTAGCCCTCTTCGCTGGCGTTTTGGCAGGGCTCGGCGGTCTCACGAGTGTACGCCTGCTCGTGGTCTGCAGCGGTGGGGTGGGGCTGGTCAACCTCACCCTGGCCTTGCTCCTCACGACCTCTCCGCCGCATCTCTGGGTTGGTCTGAGTGCTGGTCTCACGCTTCTGGCCTTGCTCGATGGCAACCAGTGCGTGGCCTATCTGCGGCACTGCCAGGTTGGGCCAGGCGTGCTGGCCCAGCTCTTCGGGACCCTGGTGCGTCTCAGCGGGTGGTCACTCGCTGCTGGCGTCAGCGTTGGATACCTTGTCACGGCGTTACACACTCCGCGTATAGATACCGTGGCGGCAGGGTATATGACCATTCTTGGTGCGGCAGTCTTTGTGGGCTTCTTTGCGGCCTTCTTACTTACTACGAGCCGTTGGTCGGCGCTTAGAACTCAGGATGAGTGGGGTGAAAAAGGCGGTTGAGAAACTCGATGACCTGCACCTGTCCAGTCGGGTCAAAATGTATAGTGAGGTCAAACCAGCTGCGGTTACGCCCATCACCGCTGAAGCGTAAGTCGGTGTACCGGACGATGGTCTCGGCCTCCTGGACATAGTAGTCGATCACCGGAAATCGAGCAAAATCCCAAAACACACGCACCAGACGGTACTGGCTGGCGGCTTGAACGACACTGTTATCTGAGCCTGGGCTTTTCGCAATGCTCTGGGGCACTGTCACAGTCCATGGAAAAATGGAGACACGGCTGACGAGATAGGCCGTGTCCGTCACAGCGATAGCACGCCATTGCAACGGCCCGCTCCCAGGGAGAGGGAGGGCCGCCAGGCGCCGTACATGCGCCATTTGTGGTCCTAAAGCGCGCGCCATCTGGTGCTGCGCTACAGCATGGGTCACCACACACAGGGCAACATACCCCAGCACTACGCCTACTCCAACCTGGCCAAGCACCACGGCACGGTGTTCCTTCCAGTGCCGGCAGACCCACGCCATGAGCGCGACGACTAGCGCAAAGGTTATTACATGCAGTCCAGCACTCTGCAGGGCTAGCAACGTCAGGGGACGCTCTGCGAGTGCGGGAGCAACAAGCCAGAT
>Ga0081538_10005250_pt1 | contig 11700 bp, 11 predicted proteins | sample TabmetS5T2R1_FD_71022 | JGI IMG/M metagenome (GOLD analysis project Ga0081538, IMG submission 71022) | Tabebuia heterophylla rhizosphere microbial communities from the University of Puerto Rico - S5T2R1 | ecosystem: Host-associated > Plants > Roots > Rhizosphere ... | reverse complement strand
CCCGCGAGCACCACCCGCTCCGGCGGCACCGGGTCCGCGAGGCCCGTGGCCCACTCACCCGTGGCGCCGGCCAGGCACATGCCGCCGAGGAAGCCGCTCGCGGTGGTCTGCGGCGTGTTGAAGTCGCCGTGGGCATCCAGCCACAGCACGCGCGCGTCCGGCCGGTGGCGCAGCGCGGCCGGCAGGGTGGTCAGCGCGACCGAGCAGTCCCCCGCCAGCAGCAGCGGGACGTTCCCGGCCGTCAGCGCGTCGTCCACCTGCCCGCCCGCCTCGAGCAGGCATCCCCGCGACGCGCTCAGATCGTCCTCGAAGGAGGCGGCGCGCGGCCGCCCCGGGGTGCCGATGGAGCGTGGTTCGATCCCGAGCTCCGCCGCCAACAGCCGCCCGAGCGTGTCGGCCCCGCGTCCGGCCCCGGGCGTGCGGTCCGACGTACGACAGCGCAGGACGATCAGCGATACCCCCATCAACGCCCTGTCCAGTGCGGCTCGCGCTTCTCGAAGAACGCGCGCACGCCCTCCTGAATGTCCTCGGTGGTGAAGGCGACCGAGAGCTGCGCGCGCAGGTAGTCGAGCGCGTCCTCGAACGGCATGTCGAGCTGCCGGTACATCGCGTCCTTGCCCAGCTTCATCAGCACCGGGGACTTGGCGGCCAGTCGGGTGGCCCATTCGTCGACCGCCGGCTCGAGCTCGGCGGCGGCGACCACGCGGTTGACGATGCCCGCGGCCCGCGCCTCCTCGGCGGAGATGCGCTCCCCCAGGAGCAGGAGCTCGTTCGTGCGCTTGCGCGGCACGTTGCGGTAGATCAGCGCCATGATCATGAACGGGAAGACGCCGACGTTGATCTCGGGGGTGCCGAAGGTCGCCTCCTCGCTCGCGACGATCAGGTCGCACGCCAGCGCTACCCCGAGCGCGCCGGCCAGCACGTGCCCGTTCGCCGCACAGATGGTGGGCTTGCCCAGCTGCATGATCGTGCGGAACAGCCGCGGGAACCGCTCCGTGCCGATGTGCTTGTGCACCAGCGGAACGTCGGCCGCGAACTGGTCGAGCGAGCCGCCGGCGGAGAACACCTTGTCGTGTGACGAGGCCAGCACGACGCAGCGGACCGCCTCGTCGTCGCGGGCGGACTCCAGCGCGGCGATCAGATCGTCGAGTAGCCGCTCGGTCAGCGCGTTGCGGGTGTCCGGCTGGTTCAGGGTGACGGTCGCGACGCCGTCCGGGCGGACGTCGTAGAGGATCGTCTCGTATGGCACGGCGGCATTTCTACTACGGTCTGGGCGGACCCGCACCGAGGAGGGCGCGCCATCTACTCGACGATCGTCGTCGGCACGGACGGCTCCCAGACCGCCGAGCTGGCCCTCGCCAGGGCAGTCGAGCTGGCCCGCAGGACCGGGGCGCGGCTGCACGTCCTGACCGTGTCCGAGCCGGGGCCCGGGCGCGTCGGCGGCGCGACGCAGGCGGGTGACCGCTACCAGCGCTCGAGCCGGCCGGACTTCCAGGCCGACGTGGCGCTGGACGGCGCGCTCGCGCGCCTGGGCGCCGATGACGTCGAGGTCGAGCAGCACGTACGCACCGGGGAGGCGGTGGCGCCCGCGATCATCCGGCTGGCCCAGGAGGAGAGGGCCGATCTCATCGTGGTGGGCAGCCGGGGCATGCAGGGCATGGGCCGGGTGCTGGGCAGCGTCCCCAACCGCGTCTCGCACCGCACGTCCTGCGACGTGCTGATCGTGCACACCACCTGACGCGTTAGACCGGCGCCCAAGCCGTGCGCATGTCGACGCGCTCGCCGCGGAACGGGACGCCCTCCGCCTCCAGCAGGCGCCGCTGGCGCGCGCCCTTCGCCAGCGAGCCGTCGGCGCGCACCACCCGCTGCCAAGGCACGTCGGGCTCGACGCACGTGGCCAGGACCGCGCCCGCGAACCGCGGCGCCCCCGGACAGAGGTCGCCGTATGTGGTCACGAACCCCTCCGGGACCGAGCGGGCGCGCCGGAGCACCTCCTCGGCCCGCTCCCGGTTCACAGCCCGCGCACGGCCTCGGCGATCGGCGTGTCGCCCTCGACGAGCTCGAACGTCAGACCAATCGTGTTCTCGGCGTCCAGCACGACGAGCAGGGTGGCGGCCACGTCGTCGCGCGGAATGCGGCCCCAGCCGACGCCGAGGCCGGCTCGAACGCGGCCCGTGCCGGCGTCATCGGTCAGCCCGCCCGGCCTCACGATCGTGTGGTCGAGGCCGCTCTGCTCGAGGCGCCGATCGGCCTCCGCCTTGGCCTCGAGGTACGGACGCATGGCCTCAGACCCCCCTTGGGGGTCGTCCGCGCCCATGGAGCTCACCATCACGTAGCGGTTGATCCCCGCGGTTCGCGCCGCGTTGATCAGCTTGACTGCGCCGCCGAGGTCCATGGTGCGCTTGCGCTCCGGGCCGCTGCCGGGACCGGCGCCGGCGGCGAACACCACGGCGTCCGCATCCTGCACACACCGAGTGACGTCGTCCTCGCGCTCCAGGTCGCACAACACCGGCTCCGCCCCCACGGCCTCGAGGTCGCCGGCGTGACCGCGGTTGCGGATCAGCCCGCGGCCCCGGTCACCGCGTTCGGCGAGCAGCCTCAGGAGCCTCAGCGCGATCTTCCCGTGCCCTCCGGCTATGACGACGTCCATGGTTTCGGTAGTCAACCGCACCGCGGCGGGCGGCGGCGTCGTGGGGATTCCGGAAGTTGCCGGACTATTTGTCCGGTTTCGTCCGGAACCCCTCGCGGCGGCGCCTCACGACGCCCGGGGCAGGCTGAAGCGCACGCGGGTGCCGCGGCTCGAGTCGGCGAACCAGATCTGGCCGCCGTGCGCCTCCACGATCGCGCGGCAGATCGTGAGCCCGAGCCCGGTGCCGTCGCCGCTTCGGGCGCTGCCCGCGCCGCCCCGATAGAAGGGGTCGAAGGCCAGCTCGCGCGCCTCCGGGGCGAGTCCCTCGCCGGTGTCGGCCACCTCGACCTCGACGGTTCCGCCGTTCGCCGTCGCCCGCACGGTCACGCTCCCGTCCGCGGGCGTGTGCCGGATCGCGTTCTGGATCAGGTTGAACAGCACGCGCTGGACCTTCTCGGGGTTGGCGCGCGCGGGGGCCAGCCCAGACGGCACGTCGGCCTCGACCGCCACGCGGCGGGCGTCCGCCTGCGCCCGCATGGCCTCCACGGTCTCCCCCACCAGCTCGTCGAGCCGCACCTGCTGCATCGACCAGTGGATGTCGCCCGCCTCGAGGCGCGAGAGCTCGAACAGGTCCTCGATCAGGGCGGAGAGCGAGCGTATGTGCACGGACATCCGCTCTAGGTACATGCGCCGGGTGTCGCGGTCGACGAGATCGTCCTCGATCGCGTCGGCGAGCAGGCGAAGCGAGGTGAGCGGCGTGCGGAGGTCGTGGCTGACGGCGGCCACCAGCTGGCGCCGCGCCTGCTCGGCGCCGTCGCGCTCCGCCTCGCGCTCGGCCAGCTGCGCGGTCATCCGGTTGGCGGCCTCGGCGAGCTCGGCCAGCTCGTCGCGGGACCCGGTCCGGATGTGCGCGTCCCGCTGCCCGGCGCCCACCGCCCGCAGCCCGTCGCGCACCGCATGGATGTCGTCCATCACGCCACGGGAGAGGACCCAGACCGAGTAGGCCGACAACCCGCCGGCGAACACCAGCAGCACGGCCATGGCCAACGCATCGTGGGGCGACACGAACATCAGCACCGCCACCGCGCCGATCCCCAGCGCGATCAGCCCGACGGTCACCGCCACGCCGGCCATGAGCTGGCGGCCGAGCGAGCCGGCGGTGCGTCGCCAGCGCCCCAGCAGGTGCACCGCGGCCACGACCGGCATCCCGCAGGCGGCCAGGAAGAGCGCCATCAGCACGCCGTCGCGGCCGCCGTAGACCAGCGCGAACACCAGCCCGCCCGCCGCGGCCGTGACCAGCAGACCGACCAGCCCGCGCAGCGCGGCGGCGGCCCCGGGGGTCACGGCTGGAAGCGGTAGCCGACGCCCCACACGGTCTGCAGCCAGCGCGGCTCCGAGGGATCCTCCTCGATCTTCGCACGCAGGCGGCGCACATGGACGGTGACCGTGGACGTATCGGTGTAGAAGCTGTACTGCCAGACGGCGTCCATCAGCTGGTCGCGGGAGAAGACCTGCCCCGGGTGACGCATGAGGTGAAGCAACAGGTCGTACTCGCGCACGGTCAGCTGGGCCTCCTCGCCGCGCACGGTCACGCGGCGGGCGACCGGGTCGAGCTCGAGGCCGCCGAACGTGATCGGCTCCTCGAGGGCCGGCGAGTGGTCCACCCGCCGAAGCACGGCGTCCACGCGGGCCACGAGCTCCGCGGGCGAGAACGGCTTGACCACGTAGTCGTCGGCGCCCAGGCGCAGGCCGATGATGCGATCGGAGTGCTCGCCCCTGGCCGTAAGCAGGATGACCGACACGCGATCGCGCTCACGCAGCCTGCGCATCACCTCGAGGCCGTCCATCCCCGGCAGCATCAGGTCGAGCACGACGAGGTCGGGCCGCGCCCGGCCGGCCACGCTCAGGGCCTCCGCGCCGTCCGCGGCCACGTGGGTGGCATAGCCCGCCCGCCGCAGGTACCGCGACACCACGTCGGTGATGGTCGGCTCGTCGTCGACCACGAGCACGGACTTGCCGTTCGCCATCCGGGCGGATTGTGACACCGGCCCGCCGGTCGGCCGGCGACCGTAAGCGGGCTGTAACGACCCGCCGCCCGCGCGCGCGCCGCTGCGACCGGGACGCTAGTGCGGCTCGCAGGGGCCTGCGACCCCGAGCTGCTCGAGCAGGTACAGCCAGACCTCGCTGCGGGTGGGGAACGCGGGCACCGCGTGGAACAGGCGCTCCACCGGGATCTCGGCCACCACCGCGATCGAGGCCGCCTGGAGGAACTCCGCCACCTCCGGCCCCGTGAAGGTGGCGCCGACGATCACCCGGCGGTCCTCGTCCACGACGAGCCGGGTGGTGCCGGGGGCGGTGTCGCGACCGTAGAAGCTTGCGCCGGCGTTGCCCTGAGTCGACACGTCGACCGCGCGCACGTTGCGACCGGCCTCACGCGCCGCCTCCAGCGTCTCGCCGACCGCCGCCACCTGGGGGTCGGTGAAGATGACGCGCGGCGACCGGTACCCGTCGACCGCGACCAGGCAGGCGTTTCCTTCGCCCAGGATCACGTCCGCCGCCACGCGCGCGTGGTACTTGCCCATGTGGGTCAGCAGAGCGCGCCCGTTCACGTCGCCGATCGCGTAGAGCGACTCGCGCGCGCGCATCGTGTCGTCCACCTCGATCGGCTTGCCCGGCTCGAGGCCCACGCTCTCCAACCCGATGTCCTCGGTGTTCGGGCGGCGACCGACGGCCACCAGCAGCTCGTCGGCCGAGACCGAGTCGCCGCTCTCGAGCTCGAGCGTCACCTCCCCGTCGCCGGCTCCCACTGCGGTTGCCTTCACGCCGAGGCGGACGTCCACCCCCGCCTCGCGCAGCGCGGCGGCCACCAGCTCGCCCGCGAAGGGCTCCTCGGCGGCGATCAGGCGGTCGGCGGCCTCCACCAGCGTGACCTGCGAGCCGAGGCTGGACCAGGCCTGCGCCAGCTCCACGCCGACCACACCGCCGCCGAGGACGGCGAGCCGCCGCGGCGCCACCTTCGCGGTGGTGGCCTCCCGGTTCGTCCACGGCCGCGCCTCGGGCAATCCGTCGATGGGCGGCATCACTGGGGCGCTGCCCGTGGCCACCACTACCGCCCGGCCGGCCATGAGCGTCTCGTCGCCCACCCGCACTCGCCGCTCGCCGTCGAGCCGGCCCTGCCCGCGGACGACCGTGCAGTTGCGCTGCTCCAGCCACGGAACGTGGCCCGAGTCGTCGAGGTCGTGGATGATCTCGTCTCGCCGGCGCAGCACCGCCCGGGCGTCCAGCTCGCCGGTAACGGCCTCGCGCACACCGGGGATGCGGCGCGCCTCGGCGAGCAGCTCGCCCGGCCGCAGCAGCGCCTTGGAGGGCATGCACGCGTAGAAGGAGCACTCGCCGCCGAGCAGGTGGTCCTCCACCACGGCCACGCTGAGACCGGCCTCCCCAAGGCGGCCGGCGCACACCTCGCCGGCGGGCCCGGCGCCGAGGACGATGACGTCGAACTCGCGCTCGCTCATCGCCGGCACGCTACCCGACGAGCCCGCGCCCCTCCGCGCCCCCGGCTCCTCCGCGCACTCCCGACCGAGCAGGAAGTAGGAAGTGCCACTGTTTACTTTTACGGTCCCCCGCTGTAGCGTGGGCCGCATGGCCACCGCAGACACGCTCGCCAGACCCGACCACGGGGCCCGGCGCCGGCACTTCATCTTCTCCGACGAGCACGATCAGCTGCGCGAGTCGATCCGCTCGTTCGTGCTGAAGGAGCTCGCCCCCCACGCCGAGGAGTGGGAGGAGACGACCTTCCCGGACTGGATCTTTCGCCGGATGGGCGAGCTCGGCTTCCTCGGCCTGTCATACCCCGAGGAGTACGGCGGCCAGGGCGGCGACTACCCGTGCAACCTGGTGCTGGCCGAGGAGATGGCGAACGCCGCGTGCGGCGGCCTGGCGATGGGCGTGGCGGTGCACACCGACATGGCGACGCCGCCGATCCTCGCGTTCGGCACCGAGCGGCAGAAGCAGGAGTATCTCGCGCCCGCGATCCGGGGCGAGAAGATCTCCTGCCTCGGCATCACCGAGCCCGACGCCGGCTCCGACGTGGCCGGCATCAAGACCCGCGCGGTGGCCGACGGCGAGGAATGGGTCATCAACGGCTCGAAGACCTACATCACGAACGGCCATCGGGCCGACTTCATCGTCCTGGTGACCAACACCGATCCAGAGGCCGGGTACGATGGCTTCAGCCTCTTCCTGGTGGACATGGACGCGCCCGGCGTGATCCGGGAGAAGCGGCTCGAGAAGCTCGGAATGCACGCCTCCGACACCGCGCTGCTGGCCTTCCAGGACGTGCGCGTGCCCACCGACGCCCTGCTCGGCCAAGAGGGCAAGGGCTTCTACCACATCATGTGGGAGCTCCAGGGGGAGCGCCTGATCGGAGCGGCTGGCGCCGTCGCCGCCGCCCAGCGTTGCTTCGATCGCACGCTTCGGTACGCCTCCGAGCGCACGGCGTTCGGCCGCCCGATCGGACGTTTTCAGGCGATCCGCCACAAGTTCGCCGAGATGGCGACGAAGCTCGAGGCCGGCCGCCAGCTGGTCTACACGACCGCCTGGCGATTCCAGAACGGCGAGTACCCGGTGCGCGAGATCGCGATGGCCAAGCTGTACACGGCGCGCATGGCCTGCGAGGTCGTCGACGAGTGCCTCCAGATCCACGGCGGCGCGGGCTACATGAAGGAGTACGGCATCGAGCGCGCCTGGCGCGACCTGCGCCTCAACCGGATCGGGGCGGGCACCGACGAGGTCATGCTCGACCTGATCGGCCGCTCGTACGGACTCTGAGCGTCCGGATCGCTATCGACCGCTCGCGGCCCGTCCACGAGGGGGCGGCGAACGGGCACAACCGCTGGCACCCCGGAATCGCGCCGGTGGCGTCGGTCGAGCCCGGCGAGACGGTCACGTTCGAGCTGCGCGACTCGCGCGACCGCCAGATCGGCCCCCGGACGACTCACCGAGGCATCCTGGGCACGCCGTCGCTCGCCCACCCGCTGACCGGCCCGCTCGAGGTGCGGGGCGCCGAGCCGGGCGACGTGCTGGAGGTCGCGATCCTCGGCTACGAGACCGACGACTTCGGATGGACCGCTATCTGGCCGGGGTCCGGCTTCCTCGGTGACCTCTTCGACCGGCCCTTCCTCGCCCGGTGGGACCTGGACGGCTCGCATGCGCGCTCGGAGCAGCTGCCCGGCGTGGCGGTGCCCGCGGGCGTGTTCGCCGGCATCATCGGCGTCGCGCCCTCACCCGAGCTGCTCGAGCGGGCCCGCGATCGTGAGGCCAAGCTGGGCGCGGCGGGCGGCACGGAGCACCCGCCGAGCGCCGACCTCGCCTGGCCGCCCTCGGCCGCCGACGGGCTGCGCACCTATCCGCCGCGCGAGAACGGCGGCAACATGGACATCCGCGACCTGGTGGCGGGCGCGCGTCTGTGGCTGCCGGTGTTCATGCCCGGCGCGCTGCTGTCCCTGGGAGACCTGCACTTCGCCCAGGGCGACGGCGAGGTCTGCATCGCCGCGATCGAGACCGGCGGGTCGGCAACCGTGCGCGTCGACCTGCGCCCGGACCGGGCGCGGCTGCGGTTTCCGAGCTGGGAATCCCCGCCCCGGCCGGCCCGCCGCTTCTTCGCGACCACCGGCATCCCGCTCGCCGACGACGGCGCGAACGCCGACCGCGACCTGAACCTGGCCACCCGCCGCGCGCTGATCGAGCTGCTGGACTGGCTCGTCGACGAGCGCGGCCTCGGCCGCGAGGCGGCCTACGTGCTCATGAGCGTCGGAGCGGAGCTGCGGGTGTCCGAGCTGGTGGACGCGCCGAACGCGCTGGTGTCGGCCGCTCTGCCGCTGGACGTGTTCGAGGAAGGCTGATCGGGGCACAGTAGGATCGGCGGCGTCTCAAGCGACCACCCCGAACAGATAACCGCGGCGCAGTTCGCGGAGGCGTTTCGGCGCGTCTCGCGATGGGCCGAGGGTGACGGCGACGAGCGGCGCTCGCCCTTCAAGTCGGCGCTGACCGAGCACTTCGGGGCGGACCCCGCCACGTACCCGGTCACCGGCGAGGAGATCCCCGCGTACGCGCATCCCAACCTCCAGCTGGCCCTCGACGCTTACCTCGCACGCGCGGATCGCACGCACCGCCTGGTCGGATTCGGCGGCCCGGTTGAACACGTCGACTTGTCGCTCTCCGGGCTCGTTCACGACTACGGCTTCGGCGTGGTGGAGGGCCCGGTGCGGCGCACGGTGATCGCCCTGGAACGGGGGCGCTCCCTTACCTGCATCACGACCGGCCTCCTTCTGATCACTGATCGGGAGCGCCCGCTGGCCGTGCTGTTGGCTCGGGGCGATCGCCACTTCGGTGGCGCGGGCCTTCGCCTCGACGTGATGGCGCCCGAGCAGGAGGCCTGCGAGCGCTTCGTGTCCGAGATCCGGGCGCTCATGCGCGAGCACAACGTCTTCCGGGGCAAGGTGGTGGCGTTGAAGGTCGGCGACGAGATGATGGGCCGGGGCATGTCGGTCGAGTTCCCCGCCGTCGAGTCGGTCGGGCAGGAGCAGATCGTCCTCCCGGAGGGCGTGCTCGCCAGCGTTGAGCTGCACACGCTCGAGTTCGCCCAACACGCCGACACGCTGCGCGCCGCGGGGCACCACCTGCGCCGCGGGCTGCTCCTGCACGGCCCGCCGGGAACGGGCAAGACGCTGAGCACGATGTATCTGATCTCGCGGCTCGAGGGCAGAACCGTCGTCATCCTCACGGGCGCCGCCCTGGGGCTGATCGGGGACGCCTGCGCGATCGCGCGCGAGCTCGCGCCGGCGATGGTCGTGCTGGAAGACCTCGACCTCGTCGCCCAAGAGCGCACGACGATGGGATACGGGGCGACCTCGCTGCTGTTTCGGCTCCTGAACGAGATGGACGGCATCGGCGAGGACGCCGACGTGATCTTCGTGCTGACGACGAACCGCGCCGATCTGCTCGAGCCCGCCCTGGCCGCCCGCCCGGGGCGGATCGACCAGGCCGTCGAGTTTCCGTTGCCGGACGCCGACGCCCGCGCTCGGCTGCTCGAGCTCTTCGCCCAGGGCGCCGACGGCGACCTGGCCGATCGCGGCGCCATCGTCGCCCGGACCGACGGGGTGAGCCCCGCCTTTCTCCGGGAGCTCGTGCGCAAGGCGGTGCTCCACGCCGCGCGGGCGGGCTCGGCCACCGTCAGAGACGAGCACTTCCGGGAGGCGCTCGACCTGCTGGAGCGTGGCGGCTCGACCATGCGTGCCATGCTGGGCGCCGACAGCGGCACCGCGCACCGGCTCCAGGCCGGTGATGACTGGGCCGGGGGCGGCGGCTACGCGACGTACGAGTGACCGCCCGGCGGCCCATTCCCCCCTTCGGGCCAGAGCACGAGGCGCTGCGTGAGTCGCTGCGTCGGTTCATCGTTCGCGAGCTGCGGCCCTACGCGCGCGAGTGGGAAGAGGCGCGTTGGTTTCCCAACCGCGTCTTCACCCGCATGGCCGAGCTGGGCTACCTGGGGCTGAAGTACCCGGAGCGCTACGGCGGACAGGGCGGCGACCACGTGCACGACGCGGTCCTCGCCGAGGAGCTCTCCCGCTGCGGCTCGGGGGGGCTCGCGGCGGGTATCGGCGCCCAGGTGTCGATCGCCACGCCGCCGATCTGGAGCTTCGGGACCGAGGACCAGAAGCGGCGCTTCCTGGCGCCGGCCATCCGCGGCGAACGCATCGGGGCGCTCGGTATCACCGAGCCGGGCGCCGGGTCCGACGTCGCCGGCGTCCGGACGGCCGCGCGCCGAGTGGACGGCGGATACGTCGTCAACGGCGCGAAGACGTTCATCACCAACGGCGTGCGCGCCGACTTCGTGGTCACGGCCGTGCGCACCTCCGCTGAGGGCGGCCACCACGGCCTCTCGTTCCTCGTCATCGAGAAGGGGATGGAGGGCTTCGCGGTGGGCAGGAAGCTCGAGAAGCTGGGCTGGCACGCCTCGGACACGGCGGAGCTCACGTTCCAGGACGTGTTCGTCCCGGCGGAGAACCTGCTCGGCGAGGAGAACCGGGGCTTCTCCCTGATCATGGCCAACTTCCAGTGGGAACGCCTCGCGATGGCGCTCGCGGCGGTCGGCTCAATGGACGCGGTGCTCGAGCGGACGGTGGAGCACGCCCGGAAGCGCAAGGCCGCCGCCCGTCCGCCCGGCAACGGGCTCGCGGTCCGCTCGAAGCTGGCCGAGATGGCGGTGAGGCTCGAGGCGTCACGCTCGCTCACCTACCACGCGCTGCGCTTGTTCGTCTCCGGCGCCGACGCGCTGCCCGACGTGACCGAGGCCAAGCTGCTCTCGCAGCGCGCCGCCTGCGCAGTGGCGGAGGATGCCTTGCAGATCCACGCCGGCGGCGGGTACGGGCGCGACCACGAGATCGAACGCGTGCTGCGGGACACGCGTCTGGGCCCGATCGGCGGGGGCACCGACGAGGTCATGAAGGAGATCCTCGGAAAGCAGCTCGGCCTTAGCCAGAGCCGCTCGCCCTGACTGGCACCATTGGCGCGCGTCGTGCGTGACGGCCCCGATGATCTCGGCGTCGTTCGCTGCCCCGCAGGTGGAGGAAGGTGAGCCCAGGGCTGTCCCCGCGCCGTACTGGCGTCGCTCCTGCTTGGGCGGCTTGACGAAGGATCTGGGCCCCATGATCGCGGAGCCCTCTCGCGGAAACGCGCTGCCTGACGGCCGTAGGATGCGGTGATGAACCTCGACTGGCACGCCGATCGGTCAGATCTGGCCGAGCTGGCGATGCTCGACCAGCTCGTAGCGCAGGAGCCGATCGATCTCGCGGCGGTCAGGTCCTACCGCCTGGGGCGCGTGCGTGCGCAACTGGCGGCTCACTCACTCGATGCATGCATCCTGGTCGACCCGGTGAATATCCGCTACGCGACCGGGGCGCGGAACATGCAGGTCTTTCACTCGCGCAATCCGGCGCGCTATCTGTTCGTCCCGCAGTCCGGACCGGTGGTCTTGCACGAGTTCGCTGGCTGCGCCCATCTCGCTGAGG
>Ga0081538_10005249_pt1 | contig 11704 bp, 14 predicted proteins | sample TabmetS5T2R1_FD_71022 | JGI IMG/M metagenome (GOLD analysis project Ga0081538, IMG submission 71022) | Tabebuia heterophylla rhizosphere microbial communities from the University of Puerto Rico - S5T2R1 | ecosystem: Host-associated > Plants > Roots > Rhizosphere ... | reverse complement strand
GTTTTTGTGTCGCTATGCGGCACAAAAGCGCCAGCGACCACGCGGACCGCGCGCGCCAACGGCCGCACGAGCCGCGATCGTTGCGCATCGCGGAAATCGCGCGGGCCGGACCAGCCGACCCCGCCTCCCTCAATGCCGAAGTTCGCCCCGACACGGCGCTCGAAGGCCGTCCCGGCTTGACACGTCTGCTCATCAACCGTATGGTTGATCAACCGAGCAGATGAATAGCGACCGCCTGAGCACCACCTTCGCCGCCCTCGCCGACCCGACGCGCCGGGCGATCCTCGCCCGGCTGGCCGAGGGGGACGCGACGGTGAACCAGCTCGCCGAGCCGTTCCCGATCACGGTCCAGGCCGTCTCCAAGCACCTGAAGGTGCTCGAGCGTGCCGGGCTGATCGCCCGCGGCCGCAGCGCGCAGCTGCGGCCGTCGCGCCTCCAGGGCGCGGCGCTGAAGGAGGCCGCCGACTGGCTGGCCGACTACAAGGGCTTCTGGGACCATCGCTTCGACCGGCTCGAGGACCATCTCCGCGACATCCAGAAAGGCACGACATGACCGAGTCGATCACCCAGCACGAGATCACGGTGACCCGCGTGTTCGACGCGCCCCGCAAACTCGTGTGGGACGCATGGACGCACCCGCGCCAGCTCGCTGCCTGGTGGGGCCCGCGCGGCTGGACGACGCCGCCGGAGAACGTCACCGTCGACCTGCGCCCGGGCGGCGTGATGCGGCTCACCTCGATCTCCGACCACGACGGCTCCGAGATGACCACGCACGGCGTGCTGCGCGAGGTCGTCGCGCCCGAGCGGCTCGTGTTCGTGGAGCCCTCGGAGGACTCGTGGCACGAGGGCGCCGAGTCGGTCGTCACCTTCGCCGACCTCGGCGACGGCCGCACGGAGATGGTCTTCCGCGCGACGATCCACACGAGCGACGACATGCGCGCCCGCGCCGAGGCCGGCCTCACCAGCGCCTTCGATCGCCTGGCGGAGGCGCTGTCATGAGCGCCGACTTCCGGCTCGAGGTGGTCCAGGTCCCGGTCGCGGACGTCGACCGCGCCAAGGCCTTCTACGTGGAACAGGCCGGCTTCAACGCCGACCACGACACCCAGGTGAGCGACGGCATGCGCGTCGTCCAGCTCACCCCGCGCGGCTCGGCCTGCTCGATCGTCATCGGCACCGGGCTCAACCAGATGGCGCCCGGCTCGATCGAGGGGCTCCAGCTCGTGACCGCCGACATGGACGCCGCGCGCGGCGAGCTGATCGAGCGCGGCGTCGAGGTCAGCGAGGTGATCTCGATGGGCCGCGAGGGCGGCGACACGTCGTTCAAGTTCGCCAACTTCAAGGACCCGGACGGCAACGCCTGGGTCCTGCAGGAGATCCCGTCATGATCACCGGAGTCGACTTCGCGGTCGTCTGGGTCGACGACTTCGACCGGGCGGTCGAGTTCTACGGGACCACGCTCGGGCTGCCCGAGTCGGCCCGCTACGGCCAGATGCCCGGCGTCGAGTTCGAGACCGGCAACCTGACGCTGGCGATCATGCAGGCCAAGGCGTTCGGCCAGGAGTTCAACCCCAGCACGCACCCGATCGCGCTCCAGGTCGGCGACGTCGCGGCCGTGCGGAGTGAGCTCGAGGCCCAGGGCGTCGAGTTCCACACCGACACGTTCGACTCCGGCGTCTGCCACCAGGCCGTGTTCAGCGACCCCGACGGCAACCAGCTCATCCTCCACCACCGCTACGCGCCACGCTGATCGCGTGGCGCGCCTCGAGGGCGCGGGCCCGGTCGAGCGTCGCCGCGTCGAGCGTGGTGCCGTCAGTCAGTCCGTACGCCTCGGCCACCGCGCGCTCGACCTCCTCGACGCCGACGCCCGGCACCTCGTCCTCGACCGCGCCGACGGTGGCGGGATCCATGTCGAGCTCGAGCGCGCGGTAGACGTCCACGAGCACCGCGCGCAACGTGTCGGCGTCGCGGACCGCGACCGACGCCGCGAGCAGCGACGCGTGCCGCACGACCCGCTGCGCGGTGCCGACGAGCTTGACCGCCCCGCGGGCGTTGACCGTGAAGTCGCCCGGGCAGAACTCGCCCGGCACGCGGCCGACCCGCGCGTCGAGACCGAGCCCGCGCAGCACGGCCGCCAGGCGCTCGCCCGAGCGCGCGAAGCGGTCGTGCATGCCCGCGATCGGGTCGGGCTCGCCCAGGACCTCGTCGATCCCCAGGCAGCCGTCGTGGTACGCGACCGCATGCCCGCCCGGCGCCCGCAGGACCGGCTCGAAGCCGTGCGCCCGAGCCGCCGCGACCGCCGCCGCGAACCCGGGCCGGAGCGCGTCGAGCCGCCCGAAGGCCACGGTCGGGACCGGGCGGTAGAGGCGCACGACGCTCGGGGCGGCGCCGTCGTTCACCCGCTCGACCAGCGCGTGGGCGACCGCGACCTCGAGCGCCGGCGGGCGCGGCTCGGTCTCGCGGACGAGCTCCATCAGCCGAGCAGGCCGGGACCGGTCGGGACGGCGATCTCGCCGTCCTCCGGCGCGAGCACGCCGTCGTGACCCTCGAACATCCCCAGGCTGGCCAGCCCGCAGTAGGCGACCGGACCGGAGGCGCGCAGTCCCGCCGCGGCGTGCACGCCGGCCGCGATCCCCAGCGGCCCGTCGAACGACGACGCCACGTACACCTTCGTCCCCGCCGCCCGCGCGGCCCGCGCGTCGCGCAGCAGCCCTGAGATCCCGCCGCAGCGGGAGATCTTCAGGCACACGGCGTCGGCCGCGCCCGAGCCGGGGGCGCCGCGCTCGCGCGCGGTCTCGTCCATCGCCACCGGCACCGGCGACTTCGCCCGCACGGCGCGCATCTTCGCCACCCCGTGCACGGGCTCCTCGCACAGCTCGACCCCGGCCGGCGCAAGCGCTCGCAGGTTCGCGAGCGCCTCCTCCGGCGTCGCCCAGGCGCCGTTGGCGTCGACCCGGATCGCCATGTCGTCGCCCGCCGCCGCGCGCACCGCGGCCAGTCGGCCCGCGTCGTCCCCGATCCCGACCTTGAGCTTCAGGCACCGGAACCCCGCCGCGGCCGCCGCGGCCGCCGCCTCGGCGGCGCTCGCGCGGTCGCTGGCGCCGATCACGGCGTTGACCGCCACCGAGCGGACCGCGCCGGCCGCGATCAGCTGGGCGACCGGGAAGCCGGTGCGCCGCCCCGCCCGGTCCCAGAGCGCGAGGTCGATGGCCGCCAGCGCCTGCGGCAGCGGCCGCTCCGCCGCGCAGGCCGCGAGCAGCTCGGCGTGCGTGGAGCGCGGGCTGGCCCGCGACAGCACCGCGGCGTAGGCGTCCAGCGCGGCGACCACCGAGGCCATCGAGACCCCGTCGTAGAGCTCGAGCGGCGCCGCCTCGCCCTCGCCGAAGTCGCCGTCCCCGAAGTCGAGCCGCACGCGCAGCAGCTCGCGCTCGTCGAGCACGCCCCACGTGGCCTTGAGCGGCTCGAGGGGGCGCATCTTGACGGCGTCGACCGTGAGCTCCGCCATCAGCTCGCCAGGATGCCCGCCGACAGGAGAGTGCAGAACACGAGCTGGAGCATGCCGGTGCGAGCCAGCGCGCCGTTGAGCGACGGCCCGTCGGTCCGGGTGCGGACGGTGCGCACGACCGGCACGGCGAGCGGCAGCGCCGGCAGCGGCAGCAGCAGCCACGCCGACAGCTCGTCCGAGCCCGCGAGCCACGGCACCGGCGCGCACGCGAACGCGCCGAAGACCATCCCCGCGTAGAGGTTGCGCGCCCGCGGGCGGCCGAGCCGGACCGCCAGCGTCCGCTTGCCGGCGCGGCGGTCGGTCTCGAGGTCGCGCACGTTGTTGACGACGAGGATCGCCGAGGCCAGCAGCCCCACCGGGACGGCGAGCACGAACGCCTCCCAGCTCAGCGACTCCACCTGGGCGAAGTACGAGCCGGTGACGGCCACGACGCCGAAGAAGAGGAACACGAACACCTCGCCGAGGCCCTCGTAGCCGTACGGCCGCGGCCCGCCCGTGTAGAGGACGCCGGCCAGGATCGACGCGGCGCCGACGAGCAGCAGCTCCCAGCCGGCGGTGGCGATCAGGTAGGCGCCGGCCAGCACGGCCAGCCCGAACGCCACGTACGTCGCGACCAGCACCTGCCGCGGCGGCACGAGGCCGCCCGCGGTCACCCGCACGGGGCCGAGCCGGTCCTCGGTGTCGGCGCCGCGGCGGGCGTCGGAGTAGTCGTTGGAGAGGTTCGTGCCGACCTGGATGAACAGCGCGCCGAGCATGGCGGCCACGAAGGTGAGGACCTTGAACGTCCCCTCCGTGGCGGCCAGCGCCGTGCCGACGAGGACCGGGGCGACCGCCGCCGGCAGCGTCCTCGGCCGCGCCGCCATGAGCCAGATGTGCAGCGGACTCAAGGTCGTCGAGGGAACTGCGAGAAGTCGGGCTTGCGCTTCTGCTTGTACGCCTCGCGGCCCTCGCGAGCCTCCTCGGAGGCGTAGAAGAGCAGGTTGGTGTCGTGCGCCAGCTGCTGGATGCCGCTCAGCCCGTCCTCGGCCGCGTGGAAGCTGGCCTTGAGCAGGCGCAGCGAGAAGGGGGAGAGGGCGAGCATCTCGCGGCACCACTTCACCGTCTCGGCCTCGAGCTCCTCCAGCGGCACCACGGTGTTCACAAGGCCCATCTCGAGCGCCTGGTGCGCGTCGTACTGGCGGCACAGGAACCAGATCTCCTTGGCCTTCTTGACGCCGACCGTGTTGGCGAGCAGCGCGGCGCCGAAGCCGCCGTCGAACGAGCCCACGCGCGGGCCGGTCTGGCCGAAGCGCGCGTTGTCGGCGGCGATCGTGAGGTCGCAGACGAGGTGCAGGACGTGCCCGCCGCCGACCGCGTAGCCGGCGACCATGGCGACCACCGGCTTCGGCAGGCGGCGGATCTGGACGTGCAGGTCGGTCACGTGGAAGCGGCCGACCTTGGCGCCCTCCGCGAGGTAGCCGGTGTCGCCGCGCACGCGCTGGTCGCCGCCCGAGCAGAAGGCCAGCGGCCCCTCGCCGGTGAGCACGATCACCCCGACCGACGCGTCCTCGCGCGCCGCCTCGAGCGCGTCGGAGATCTCGACGATCGTCTGCGGCCGGAAGGCGTTGCGCACCTCCGGCCGGTCGATGGTGATCTTGGCGATGCCGTCGCCGGACGTCTCGTAGCGGATGTCCTCGTACTCGGCGGCGGCTGTCCACGTAACGGTCAAGGGAGAGACACTAGCCTGCGGCGTATGGACCCATGGCTGGAGCGGGCGGCGGGCCTTCGGCCCGGGCACGTCGCGGTCGAGGCCCCGGAGGGCGCGCTCACCTACGCCGAGCTGCTGGCGCGGGCCCGCTCGGCCGCGCGCGGCCTTGAGGGCGTCGTCGCGATCGACCTCCCGCCCGGCCTCGACTTCGCCGTCCGCCTGCACGCGTGCCTGCTGGCGGGGGCGGCGGCGATGCCGGTCGACCCGCGGCTGACCGAGCGCGAGCAGGCGGCGCTGACGCCAGGCGCGGCGCCCGGCACCGCGCTGATCGTCCACACGTCCGGAACGACCGGCGGCCCGCGCCCGGTCGCGCTCACGTCGCAGAACATCCTCGCCAACGCGCTCGGCACCGCGGCGGCCCTGGGGCTCGACCGCAACGAGCGCTGGCTGTGCCCGCTGCCGCTCAGTCATGTCGGCGGGCTCATGGTGCTCCTGCGGTCGGTCATCTACGGCACGACCGCGGTGCTCGGCCCGCCCGACCGCGACGACGTGACGCTGGCCTCGATGGTGCCGACCCAGCTCGCCCGGCTCCTCGACAGGCCGACGCGGGTGCGCGCCGTCCTCCTCGGCGGCGCGCCCGCCGACCGCGCGCTGCTGGTCCGCGCGCGCGACGCCGGCTGGCCGGTCGCACCCACCTACGGGCTCACCCAGACGTGCTCGGCGGCGACGATCGGCGAGGTCGGCGACGTCGAGACCACGGGCCGCGCGCTCCCCGGCTTGAGCGTCGCGATCGCCGCCGACGGCGAGATCCTCGTCAGCGGACCGACGGTGGCGGGCGGCGGTACGCTCCGCACCGGCGACGTCGGCCGCCTCGACGACCGCGGTCGCCTGATCGTCACCGGCCGCAAGGCGGACACAATCGTGTCCGGCGGCGAGAACGTCGCGCCCGCCGAGGTCGAAGCCGTGCTGCTCGAGCACCCCGCCGTGGCCGAGGCCGGCGTCTTCGCCCGCCCGCACCCCGAGTGGGGCGAGGCGGTGACCGCCAAGGTCGTCCTGCGCTCCGCGGCCACCGAGGTGGAGCTGCGCGAGTGGGCCGGCGAGCGGCTCGCGCGCTACAAGGTGCCGAAGACGATCGAGGTGGCCGACGTCCTCCCGCGGACCGGATCCGGCAAGCTGCTGCGCCGGGAGCTGACGTGACCTACCGCGAGGACAACCGCCGCCGCTGGCAGACCGTCGCCGCCGGCTGGGAGCGCAACGCCGACGACCTGCGGCGCGACACGATGCCGGTCAACGGCTGGATGGTCGAGGCGATCGCGCCGCAGCCCGGCCATACGGTCCTCGAGCTCGCGGCCGGCATCGGCGACACCGGCTTCCTCGCCGCCGAGCTGATCGAGCCGGGCGGGATGCTGATCACCTCCGACCTCGTGCCCGAGATGCTCACCGCGGCGCAGCGGCGCGCGGAGTCGCTGGGGATCGGCAACGTCCGCTTCCGCCAGATCGACGCCGAGGCGATCGACCAGCCCGCCGCGACGATCGACGGCGTCCTCTGCCGCTGGGGCTACATGCTGATGCCGGACGGCGAGGCGGCGCTGAAGGACACGCGGCGCGTGCTCAAGCCCGGCGGCCGCGTCGCCCTCGCCGCATGGGCGGATCCGGAAGCCAACCCGTGGACCACGCTGCCCGGCCGGGAGGTCGTCGAACGCGGCCTCGCCGAGCCGATGCCGCCCGCTCCCGGCCAGTTCGGGTGGGCCGAGGAGGGCGTGATCGGGGACCAGCTCGAGACGGCCGGCTTCGTCGAGTACGAGGTCGCCGCCCTCGACTTCACGGTCCACTACCGGTCGGCGCGAGACTGGTGGAAGGTCACGACCGACCTCTCGCTGCGCGTGCGCGAGGCGGCGGCGGGCGCCGACGAGGACGCGATCGTCGCGTCGCTGGCCGAGCGCGCGGCGCCGTGGACGGCCGAGGACGGCTCGCTGGCCATCCCCGCGCGCACGTGGGTCGCCGCCGCGACCGCGTAACCTCCAGCGGCCTATGTACTACGACAACGACGCTGACCTGGACCTGCTTACGGGCAAGACCGTGGCCATCCTCGGCTACGGCTCGCAGGGTCACGCCCACTCGCTCAACCTCAAGGACTCCGGGGTCGACGTCGTCGTCGGCCTGCGGCCCGACTCCAAGTCCGTCGAGCAGGCGCGCTCGAACGACCTCGAGGTGACTGACGTTGCCGAGGCCGCCTCGCGCGGCGACGTCGTCATGGTGCTGCTCCCCGACGAGCTCCACGGCCGCGTCTGGGACGACCAGATCCGCGACGGCATCGCGCCCGGCAAGACGCTGCTCTTCGGCCACGGCTTCTCCGTCCACTACGGCGAGGTCGAGCCGCCGCCGGAGGTCGACGTCGCGCTCGTCGCTCCCAAGGGCCCGGGCCACCTCGTCCGCCGCCAGTACCTCGAGGGCAGCGGCGTCCCCGGCCTCGTCGCCGTCCACCAGGACGCGTCCGGCAACGCCCTCCAGCTCACGCTCGCCTACGCCAAGGGGATCGGCTGCACGCGCGGCGGCGTGATCGAGACGACGTTCAAGGACGAGACCGAGACCGACCTGTTCGGCGAGCAGGCCGTGCTCTGCGGCGGCGTGTCCGAGCTCGTGCAGGCGGGCTACGAGACGCTCGTGGGCGCCGGCTACGACCCCAAGCTCGCGTACTTCGAGTGCCTGCACGAGCTCAAGCTGATCGTCGACCTGATGTACGAGAAGGGCCTGAGCGGCATGCGCTTCTCGGTCTCCAACACCGCCGAGTACGGCGACTACACGCGCGGCAAGCGGATCATCTCCGAGGACACCCGCAAGGCGATGCGCGACGTCCTGGGCGAGATCCAGTCGGGTGCCTTCGCACGCGAGTGGATCGCCGAGAACCGGGCCGGGCAGGAGAACTTCAAGCGCATGCGGGCCGAGCAGGCCGATCACCAGATCGAGCGCGAGGGGAAGGAGCTGCGCTCGATGATGGACTGGATCGAGACGGAGTTCTGAGCGACGAAGAGAGCATCTCCGGCTGGCTGCCGCCGCGCGCGCCCGGCGCGCGGCCGGCGCCGCTGTTCGAGCCGGCGCCGCCGGAGCCCGAGCCCGCCGCCGCGCCGCCGGCGCCCGCGGGCGAGCGGCCGATCGTCTTCCAGCAGCCTGCGCGGCAGGGCAACGGCGCCGCCGTCACCTCGCTGATCCTCGGCATCATCGGCGTCGTGCTGGTGATCTTCACCGCCGGGGCGGGCTTCCTGTTCTCGCTTCCGGCCTCGATCGCGGCGTGGATCATCGGCGCCCAGGGCCGCAAGCGGGTCGCCAAGGGCCAGACCAAGGAGGGCGACGGCCTCGCCCACGCGGGCGTGATCCTCGGCATCGTCGGCGTCGTGCTCGGGATCATCGGCATGGTCGTCTGGGTCGCGCTGATCGTGTCGGGCCTCGATCTCGAGGAGCTGCGCCGCGACATCGAGCAGCGCTCGAACCCGAACGCCGATCAGGCGTTCTGGGGCCGCTAATCTGGCGCGCGATGCCGCCGAACCCGTTCACCAAGCAGTACCTGATGACCGCCGGGCCGACGCCCGTCCCGCCGGCCGTCTCGCAGGCCATGGCCGCGCCGATGCTCTATCACCGCGCGCCGGCCTTCGACGAGCTGTACGAGCGCGTCCTCGGCCGGCTGCCCCATGTGTTCCGCACGTCCAACGACGTGCTCGCGTTCGCGGCCAGCGGCTCGGGGGCGATGGAGTCGGCGGTGGCGAACCTCGTGCGCCCCGGGGACAAGGTGCTGGCGTGCGCGGCCGGCAAGTTCGGCGAGCGCTGGATCCAGCTCTGCGAGGCCTACGGCGCCGACCTCGTCCGCTACGAGCCCGGCTGGGGCGAGCGGCTGGACCCGGCGGAGGTCGACCGGCTGCTGACCGACGACGTCAAGGTCGTCTTCGCCACGCTGAGCGAGACGTCGACCGGCATCGTGCATGACATCCAGGCGATCGCCGAGGTGACCGGCAAGCACGGCGCGATCCTCGCCGTCGATGCGGTCTCCGGCCTCGGCGCCGCCGAACTGCGGCAGGACGACTGGGGCGTCGACGTCGTCGTGGCCGGCTCGCAGAAGGCGCTCATGTGCCCGCCCGGCCTCGCCTTCGCGAGCGTGTCCGCGCGCGCGCTCGAGTACGCCGGCTCCCGCGGCGGCGGCCGCTACTACTTCGACTGGGGGCGCACGGCCTCGAGCCAGCGCAAGGGCGCGAGCCCGTTCACGCCCGCCGTCTCGCTCTTCCTCGGCCTCGACGTCGCCCTTCAGATGATCGAGGACGAGGGGCTCGACAACGTGATGGACCGCCACAGGCTGCTGGCCCGCGCCACCCGCGCCGGGGCGGCCGCCATGGGCCTCGAGCTGTTCGGCGACCCCGACGACCGCTCGACCGTGGTGACGGCGATCGAGCTGCCGGAGGAGGTCGACGGCGGCAAGGTCCCCGGCGCGCTGCGCCGGCTCGGCATCACCGCCAACGGCGGCCAGGACCACCTCAAGGGCCGCATCCTGCGGATCGCCCACTGCGGCTACTTCGGCGCCTTCGACATCCTCACGTCGCTCTCCGGCCTGGAGATGGTCCTGCACCAGCTCGGGCGCGAGGTCGACCACGGGGCGGGCGCCGGCGCCGCCCAGCGGGTGTTCCTCGAGGCCGGCGTGCCCGCCGCCGCGTGAGCGCCCCCGAGCTGAGCGCCGCCTACCGGATCCTCGTCGCCGAGAAGATCGCCGACGCCGGCGTCGCGATGCTGCGCGAGCGCTTCGACGTCGACGTCGCCGACGGCTGGACCACGGAGCAGCTGGCGGAGCGGATCGGCGAGTACGACGGCATCCTCATCCGCTCGGCGACCAAGCTGACCGCCGACCTGATCGCCCGCGCGACGCGCCTGAAGGTGATCGGCCGCGCCGGCGTCGGGGTCGACAACGTCGACGTCGAAGCGGCGACCAAGCGCGGCATCATCGTCGCCAACGCGCCGCAGTCGAACGTCATCACCGCCGCCGAGCACACGGTCGCGCTGCTGCTCGCGCTCGCCCGCAACGTGCCGCAGGCCCACTCGGCGCTCACCGCCGGCAGCTGGGAGCGGTCGAAGTGGGGCGGGGTCGAGCTGTACGAGAAGACGCTCGGGCTGCTCGGCTTCGGGCGCATCGGCCAGCTCGTGGCCGCCCGCGCGCAGGGCTTCGGCATGCGCGTGACCGCCTACGACCCGTACGTGTCGGCCGCCCGCTTCCGCGAGCTCGGGGTCGAGAAGGCCGAGACGCCCGACGACCTCTACGCGCAGGCCGACTTCATCTCCATCCACCTGCCCAAGACGCCCGAGACGCGCGGCTGGCTCGGAGCCGAGGCGCTGGCCAAGTGCCGCGACGGCGTGCGGATCGTCAACTGTGCGCGCGGCGAGCTGGTCGACGACGCGGCGCTCGAGGCGGCGCTCGACTCCGGCAAGGTGGCGGGCGCCGCGCTCGACGTGTTCGCCAACGAGCCGGTCACCGACCACCCGCTGTTCGGCTATCCCAACGTGGTCGTCACGCCCCACCTGGCCGCCTCGACGGCCGAGGCGCAGGACCGCGCCGGCATCCAGACCGCCGAGCAGGTCGTCGCCGCGCTCACCGGCGGCGTCGTCTCGACCGCGGTCAACATCCCCTCGGTCAGCGCCGAGGACATGGAGGTGCTGGGTCCGTTCCTGCCGCTGGCGCGCGGGCTCGGGCAGGTCGCGATGGGGCTCGCGGAGGGGTCGAGCGTCGACCGCGTCGAGCTCGAGTTCCTCGGGCGGATCGCCGAGCGGGACACTCGCCTGCTCACGCTCTCGGTCCTCAACGGCCTGCTCGCCGGGCACACCGACGAGGACGTCAACCTCGTCAACGCGCCGACGCTGGCCGAGGAGCGCGGCATCCAGCTCTCCGAGCGCAAGGAGCGGATCGCGCGCGACTTCACCGACCTCGTGCGGGTCACCGTGGTCGCGGGTGGCGAGCGCACGCGCGTCGTCGGCACCACACTTGGCCAGCGCCACCGGCCGCATCTGCTCGAGGCGTGGGGGCAGCGCTTCAACCTGCAGATGGACGAGGGCCACCTGGCGCTCTTCCACTACCAGGACGTGCCCGGGATGATCGGCCGCGTCGGCACCGCGTTCGGCGCGCACGGCGTGAACATCTCCGCCGCCGCGGTCGGACGCGAGCCGCCCGGCTACGACGAGACCCGCCGCGCCGACGTCGCCGTGATGGCCGTCACCACCGACGAGCCGATCCCGCGCGAGGTGGTCGACGAGATCGTCGCGATGGACGGCTTCATCGACGGCCGCGCGGTGGCGCTCGACGGCTGATTCGGGTCAGCGGCCCGGCCTGGGCTGTCGTCTCTCGGTGCCGCCGGTTCTCGCACCGGCGTGTGCTGCGGTCGGGCCGCGTCATGCCCTCCCGGAGCAGCGCTCGCAAGCTCGCGCCCGAGCGCTCCGGGAGGCCACGCCGCGGCCCGCCCACGGATGCGCACCAGTGCCCGTGACCG